>Ga0209257_1002810_pt1 | contig 16361 bp, 16 predicted proteins | sample AraplaCvi_mCL_r2_FD_184277 | JGI IMG/M metagenome (GOLD analysis project Ga0209257, IMG submission 184277) | Arabidopsis root microbial communities from North Carolina, USA - plate scrape MF_Cvi_mCL_r2 (SPAdes) (version 2) | ecosystem: Host-associated > Plants > Roots > Endosphere | place: USA...
ATCTTCGGTGACGTCACGACGTCCGACGTGCGGCTGCAATGGGAGCAGATCAAGGCAAACGAACGCGCTGCCGACGGTCCCAAGGGCGCGCTCGACGGCGTCGCGCTGTCGCTACCCGCACTGCTGCGCGCCGAAAAGCTCCAGGCGCGCGCCGCGCGCGTCGGCTTCGACTGGCCCGACAGCAAGGGCCCGCGCGACAAGATCGCCGAGGAACTCGACGAGGTCGCCACCGCGACCGACGACGCGCACCGGCACGAAGAGGTCGGCGACCTGCTCTTCGCGGTCGCCAATTACGCCCGCAAGCTCGGCGTCGATCCCGAGGCCGCGCTGCGCGACGCCAATGTGAAATTCGCGCGGCGCTTTGCCGCCATGGAAGCCAACGCCGGCGGCAGCCTCGCGGGCCTGTCGCTCGACGAACAGGAAGCGCATTGGCGGGCAGTCAAGGCGTCGGAGCGTTCCTGAGCGGCCACAGCCGTTCGAACCGCGCGCGGTCGGCGGGATCGAGCCGGACAGTCAGCACATGCCCCTCGCCTTCGGCCTGATCCGACAGAACCTCACCGCGTGCGTGCAGCCATGCCATCGCCTCGCCCTGCGCGTACGTCAGGAAAATACGCTCGACCTTATGTGCTGCGGTCAATTGTGACGCCATGAGCGTCCGCGCCGCCTCGACGCCCTCTCCCGTCATTGCCGAGATCACCGCGACGTCGGGACGCCGCGCCGCCATTTCCTCGATCTGCGCGCGGCGATCGGTATCGGCGGTATCGATCTTGTTCCAGATTTCGATCTGCGGAACGGCATCGGGGGCCGCGTCCCCTTCCCCGTCCTGCGGCCCGTTAACGCCAAGCGAGTTCAGGATTGTCCGGACGTCGTCATATTGCGCATCGCTGTCGGGATGGGCGATGTCGCGAACGTGGACGATCAGATCGGCGGTCGTGACTTCCTCGAGCGTTGCGCGGAACGCAGCGACCAGTTCGGTCGGCAGATCAGACACGAAACCGACAGTATCGGACAGGATAGCCTTGTCGATCCCCGGCAGGCGTATCTCGCGCATCGTCGGGTCCAGCGTCGCGAAAAGCATATCTTCCGCCATGACGTCACTTCCTGTCAGGCGGTTGAAAAAAGTCGATTTTCCGGCGTTGGTGTAGCCAACGAGCGCGACCACCGGCCAAGGCGCGCGCTGTCGCTTCGACCGTTGCAACTGGCGGGTCCGCCGCGCTTCCTCGAGCTGCTTGCGAATGCGCGCCATGCGGTTGCGGATCATCCGGCGGTCGGCCTCGATCTGCGTTTCGCCGGGGCCGCCCAGGAAGCCGAAGCCGCCGCGCTGACGTTCGAGGTGTGTCCAGCTGCGCACCAGCCGGCCCGCCTGATAATCGAGGTGCGCCAGCTCGACCTGCAGTCGCCCCTCGGCGGTCGCAGCACGTTCGCCGAAGATTTCGAGGATCAGGCCGGTCCGGTCGATGACCTTCGTGCCGAACTCGGTTTCCAGATTGCGCTGCTGGATCGCGGTCAACGCGGCATCGACGATGACGAGCTGAACGCCATGCGCGGCAATGTCCGGCTTGATCGCCTCGATCTGGCCCACGCCGATCAGGGTCGCAGCGCGCGTCTGACGCAGCCGCAAGGGATGCGCCGCCACCACGTTGAGGCCGATCGCTATCGCCAGCCCCTTCGCTTCCTCGACGCGGGCATCAAGGTCGCGCGGAAGGCGCTGGCTATACCATTCGGGCACGACAAGCAGCGCAGCCGCGCCGCGGGTTACTTCGTCTTCGTTGTCGGTCATCGTGCCAAATCAGGCGCCCGTGTCGCCGTCCTCGTCGCCGTCGCCCGTCAGGTTGATCGGGCCATTGGGCTGAACCGTCGAAATCGCGTGCTTGTAGACGAGCTGAACCTGCCGCTCGCGCTCGAGCAGCATGCAGAACAGATCGAATGCGACGATATCGCCCTGCAGCATCACGCCGTTGACGAGGAACATCGTCACCGATTCGTCGGAACGACGCACGGCGTTGAGGAACACATCCTGCAGCGCCTTGCCTTTCGTTGCCGGGACCTCGCGAATATCGGCACCTAGCGCGCCGACGTCGAAATCATGCGACGGCATCACCGTCGAGATCGCATGCTTGTAAACGAGCTGCGACTGACCGTCGCGGCGGAGCAGCAACGAGAAATTGTCGAACCAGGTGATGATGCCCTGAAGCTTGACGCCCTTGACGAGGAACATCGTCACCGGTGTCTTGCTGCGGCGCAGCGCGTTGAGGAACAAATCCTGGAGATTCTGATTCTTATCGGACATATTTGCCTCCTTGTATTGGCGGTAGAACCGCGGGTGCGGTGCCGGTTTTCCGGCGTTCAGGACCTTCTTCGCATCGGCAATATGCGGCAAAGCATTGCCGAGGTCTAGCCGAAAGCCGTCAACCTTCGCCGTCGGAATTTTCGGTCAGTCCGAGCAGCTTGAGCTTCCGATGCAGCGCCGAACGCTCCATCCCGATGAAGGTTGCGGTGCGCGAGATATTGCCCGAAAAACGGTTGATCTGGATGCGCAGATATTCGCGCTCGAAATTCTCGCGCGCTTCCTTGAGCGGGATCGCGGTGATCGACTCGGTATTGGGCAGAATGTCGGTCCCGCCGCGAACAAGTTCGCCCGGCAGCATGTCGGCGTCGATGCGCCCGAGCCGATCGCTCGGCGCCAGAATCATCACGCGCTCGATGACATTGCGCAGTTCGCGAACATTGCCGGGCCAGTCATGCGCCTGGAGCGCCGCCATGGCCTCCGAGCTGATCTCGGGAGGCGGCACGCGGCGGTCGGCAGCGTAGCGCCGGACGAAATGGTCGCAGAGGCTGGCGATGTCGTCACGACGCTCGCGGAGCGGCGGGATATGCACCGGTACGACATTGAGGCGGTAGTAAAGGTCCTCGCGAAAGCGGCTTTCGGCGATCTCGGTCATCAGGTCGCGCGCGGAACCCGAAATGATGCGGACGTCGACGCGAATCATCGTCCGTCCGCCGACGCGCGTGAAGCTCTGGTCGGTAAGCACGCGCAGGATCTTGCCTTGGGTCGTGATCGGCATATCCGCCACCTCGTCGAGGAACAGGGTGCCGCCGTGTGCCTGCTCGAGCAGACCGACCCGGATCGATCCGTCTTCGGCTTCCGATCCGAACAATTCGATCTCGACCGTCTCCGGATCCATCCGGGCGGAGGAAATTACGCGAAACGGAGCATTCTGGCGCCCGCTCCACCCGTGCAAAACCCGTGCGGCAACTTCTTTCCCGACCCCCGGCGCACCGGTGATCAGCACACGGCTGCCAGTGCCGGCGACGCGCTTCAGCGTCGCGCGGACATTGTTGATGGCCGCGCTGGTACCCGTCAGTTCGTCGGCCGGCCCTGCCTTTTCCCGGAGCTGCTCATATTCGAACTTCAGCCGTTCGCTTTCGGTCGCGCGCGCAACAAGATGCAACAGACGCTCGGCCTCGAAGGGCTTTTCGATAAAGTCGAAAGCGCCGCGGCGGATAGCCGCGACTGCGGTGTCGAGGCCACCATGTCCCGAAATCACGATAATGGGCAAGGTCGGATCGAACGCCTTGATTGCCTCGACAAGCCCGAGCCCGTCGAGCCGCGATCCCTGCAGCCACACATCGATCAACGCCAGCGATGGCCGGCGCTGGCGAATGGCATCGAGCGCCGCGTCGCTGTTCGACGCCGTGCGCGCCTCATAGCCCTCGTCCTCCATGACGCCCGCAACCAGCTCGCAAATGTCGCGCTCGTCGTCGACGATCAAAATATCAAGCGCCATATTCTTCTCTGTCCTGCCGGTTCCGCACACGCCCCGGAACCGATTCAATCTGCCCTGTCACCAAATCCCCGCCCTTGCCCGCAAGCGAACGGAGGCGTTCGGGGTGCAGCGTCAATGTCACGCATGTCCCCTGTCCCGCCGGGTTGTCGCAAAAATCGAGTTCGCCATAATGTTGTTCGACGATCTTTTTCACGATCGCGAGACCCAGCCCGGTCCCGCCTTGCCGAGTGGTCATATAGGGCTCGGCAATCGCGTCGCGCGCTTCGGGAAGGCCGATTCCATCGTCGCTGATACGGATGACGATCGCATCCCGCGCACTGATGTCGAGCTCGGCGCGAATATGCCCCACGGGCGGCGTATCGGAATTGCCGGGCCGTTCCTCGATGGCTTCCACGGCATTCTTGACGATGTTGGTCAGCGCTTGCGACAGGAGGCGGCGATCGCAAACGAGTGGCTCGATCTCGTTCGGCGTCTTCACGCTGAATGCAATGTCGGGCTTCGCGACCTCGAACAGGAAAACCGCCTGACGCAGGATATCGCGAATGTCCTCAACGCCGAACGTCGGCTTCGGCATCCGCGCGAAGCTGGAGAATTCGTCGACCATCCGGCGCATGTCATGCACCTGCCGGATGATCGTGTCGGTCAGGCGACGGAAAGTCGTCTCGTCGCCTTCCACCTTGCTTCCGAAACGGCGCTGCAAACGCTCGGCCGCGAGCTGGATCGGTGTCAGCGGATTCTTGATCTCGTGCGCAATGCGGCGCGCGACGTCGGACCAGGCGGCACGGCGCTGATCGAGCAATTGCTGGGTTATATCCTCGAAACTCAGCACAAAGCCGTCGCCCTGCGCCACGGCCTTGGCGGCGAGCGTGGCCGGCTCTGCATCGCGCCGCGCAAGCTGGACGATTCCTTCACGCTCCTCGCCGATCAGCAGGCGCGAGAGTTCAGGCGCAACATTCGCAAGCGGCTGTCCGGTCAGCTCTCCCGCGCTCTGTCCCATCAACCGCTCCGCGGCAGAATTGGCGAGCAGGATATTATGATCGGCATCGACCGACACAACCGCCGAGGTTACGCCGCTAAGTACCGCCTCGATGAAGCTGCGACGGGCGTCCAGCGCGCTCGTCTGCCCTTCGATCTGCTCGGTCATCCGGTTGAAGGCCCGCGTCAGCACCGCAATCTCGTCATCGCGCTTCGGAGGCGTCACGCGAACCGACAGGTCCCCGCCCGCCGCCGTGCGCGTTGCCCCGATCAGCGTGCCAAGGGGGCGCACAATCCGGTCGGCCACCACGATCGCGGCAATCACGGCCATCGCGAGTAGCAGCAGCGAGCCCAGATAGAGCGCGCCGTTGAACTGCAACTGCAGCTGCTGGGATCGTTCGAACAGCGCATTATAGTCGGCAAGAACGCTGCGCGCGCGGTTGAACTGCTCCAGACCGAGGATATTGGCGTCGCGCGATGCATAGACATAGACGTTCGGCCTGCCGGGAAGCTGCGTCGCGGCCTCGATCCGGTCCGATTTCTGCAGGACGACGACTGCCTCGCCCCCCTTTATTTTCGCGACAGTCTCGGGCGAAATACGCGCGTCGGCGGCGCGATTGTCGGGATCGACCATTACCGGCGTCCGTGCGATACCGTCGGCACCGATCTCGACGATCGCGGACTCGTTCAGCTCGCGAAGCACGACCTGCTGGCCATAGGCATTCTGGAAGGGCACGCTGTCGATCGGATAGCGCGTCAGATAAAAGCTGAGGTCCTTGGCCATCGCGACCGTGTTCAGGCTGACCGACTTCTGGCTATCTTCATAAAAGGCCTGCGCCATACTCGCGGCATTTTCGAACATGCCGCGCGACCGGTCCGAGTACCAGAAATTGACTCCGAACTGGAAAAGCAGCGACGCAAAGATCACGACCAGCAAGGTCGGGGCGGCTGCAATCAGCGAGAAGAGCGCGACCAGACGGACGTGAAGCCGCCCGCTGCTGCCCGTGATCGACCGGGCTGCGCGCGCGCGGGCGACGCGGCTGCCGATCAGCACCATCAGGGCCATCGCGGGAACAAGATTGACGACCATGATCGCGGCGACCAGCGCCGGCGTCAGCAATCGCTCGCTCTGCGCGTCCCCCGTCACGAAAATATAGGTCGCGATCGCGACGCTGATTATGATGGCTAGCGTGTAATATTCGGGGGCAGCAAAGCGCCAGAAGCTCGACCGCGCTTCCTCGCCATCCGAATCCGTATCGTGCGTTATAGGGGGCGGCTGCACCATTGTTGCCTCGATACGACAATCCTGTTGCCTAGAAAACACACAATCGTGCGGAGCGCGGCAAATGCCCCGAATCAGGGGGTCGGATGAAGGATCCCCGATCTCATGGATGTGCGGGATCGATATCCAGCTGGCCGAGGCGCTTGCGCAATGTGTTGCGGTTAATCCCCAGTCGCCGCGCCGCCTCCAGCTGGTTCCCGCGAACCTCGCGGAGCGTGCGGCGCAGCAAGGCGGCCTCGACAATCGCTTCGAGCTGCTCGTGAATCGCGCCGTCGTCTTCGGGGCCGCCGAGCTTTTCGCGCGCCCAGTCGTCCACCGCGCGGGCGATCAGGTCGGCGGGGGCCGCGATGGACACCACCTCCCCGCTTTCCTGCAGCACCGATTCGACGTCGCGAACGGTCACGGTGGTATCTCGCGACAGTACGGCAAGTCGCTGCACCACGTTGCCGAGTTCGCGAACATTCCCCGGCCAGTCGTGGCGTTCGAGCAGTTGCATCGCGGGGGGAGCGAACTGGCGGTCGGGAAGCCCCGAATGACGTCCCGCGTCGACGAAGTGCCGAACCAGCGCCGCGATATCGCTGCGCCGGTCGCGAAGCGGCGGCAAGGTGACCGGGATGACGTTGAGCCGGTAGAAGAGATCCTCGCGAAACCGTCCGTCGGCTACAAGCGACCGCATGTCGCGGTGCGTCGCGGCTACGACCCTGACATCGGCCCGGAGAGCATGACTGCCGCCAACCGTCGAATATTCGTTGCTCTGGAGCACGCGCAACAAGCGCGTCTGGGCTTCGAGCGGCATATCGCCGATCTCGTCCAGAAACAGCGTTCCGCCGGCGGCCTGCTCGAAACGGCCGGCATTGCGGCTATGTGCGCCGGTGAAGGCCCCCTTTTCGTGGCCGAACAGTTCGGCCTCGATCAGTTCGCGCGGAATGGCCGCCATGTTGATCGCGACGAACGGCCCGCCCCGTCGCAACCCGGTTGCGTGAATGGCCCTCGCAACGACTTCCTTGCCGGTTCCCGATTCACCCAGGATCAGTACCGCAAGATCGTTTGTCGCAAGACGGGCGATCGTCCGGTAGACCGCCTGCATCGCAGGCGCGCGCCCGACCAGGCCGTGGCTGTCCGCCTGCCCGGGGTCGACCTTCGCCGCAGGCTGGTTGGCTCGTTCGAGCGCGGCACGAACGCTTGCGGTCAGCTCTTCGAGATCAAACGGCTTGGGCAGATAATCATAGCTGCCGATCCCCGTCGCACGCACCGCGGTGTCGAGCGTGTTTTGTGCCGAAAGAACGATCACCGGCGTTTGCGGATCGACGCCCGCGCCGGGCAGGGAATCGATGCCGTCGCCGTCGGGCAGGACAACATCGGTGATGATCAGGTCGGGACGATTGTCGGCAAGCCATGCGTTGCGTTCGCCGACGCTGCCTACCGAGGCGAAGGTTCCGCATTCGCCGGTCAGCGTCTCGCGGATGATCAGGGCGATCGCCGGATCGTCCTCGACGAGCAGGATCGTCTTTCGATTCATTCGCTGCGGCCCTTCTTGGGAACGGCGGGAAGATGGACGCGGAAACGGGTCCATTCGCCGTCGCGCATATGCTGTGCGGTGCCACCCATGTCGCGCGCGAGTTTGGCGACAAGAGCGAGGCCCAGCCCCCTGCCCTCGCGCTTCGTGGTAACGAACGGATCGAACAGGTCTCCGCGGATGTCGGCGGGAACACCGGGGCCGTTGTCGCTGACGCTGACCTCGATGGGTAGCGGGATACGACCGCGGCCGTCGCCATTGTCGATCGACAAGCCATGGCGATAGGCGGTCGCGATCCGCACGACGCCGTCATCGCGTCCGCCAAGCGCCTCACAACCATTTGTAATCAGGTTCAGAAGTATCTGGACCACGGCATCGTGATTGCCGTGCACCATCGGCAAGGAAGGGTCAAAATCTTCGGCAAAGCGGACGCCGGAAAACTGCCGCGCCCGCGCGGTTTCCATCGCCTGATGGATCGGTTGGTACAGATTGATCGGCGCGCATGCGATCGGTTGCCCGCGCGAGAAATGCTCCATCTGGTCGATCAGGGTCGTGATCCGGTCGACCTCGGCGCAGATCAAGGTCGTAAATCGCTCGCCGCTCGCGTCGGTCTTGCGCGCCAGCAATTGCGCCGCGCCCTTGATACCGGCCAGCGGATTCTTGATCTCGTGCGCGAGCATCGAGGCTGCGGCGCCGGCGGCGCGCCCGGATCTTCCTATCGCTCCTCCCATCAGTTCCGCATCGCTTTGTGAGGGAACCAACGTCAGAATCCGGTGGCCGCTGCGACCATAAGGGACCAGCTGCATGTCGACGAAGGCCGAGGAGCGCCCGCCGATCGAAATCTCGGCGCGATGCGCGAAGAGCGCGGAGGTTGCCGGATCGTTCATGCGCTGGCGATAGCCCCGATCCATTCCGATCACATCGTACACGACGCGCCCGACCATGGCGGCGCGACCGATATTGCATAGCTGTTCGGCAGCGGCGTTGACGAAGAGGATCACCCCGCCCTTGTCGATCAGCAGCGTGGCGATGGGGTGCGACTGGATAATCTCGTCATGGTCGAACGTCGGGATACTCGACGTCAGCGCACTCACGCAGCGGCCTTGCTCAGATACGGCCCGTAGAATTGCTCGAGCGCATCGAGCACGCCCTTGCTGTCGGGAATCTGGTTGACCTTGTTCCGGAACTCGGCCGAACCATGGAGTCCCTTGACATACCAGCCGAGATGCTTGCGCGCCATGTTGACGCCACTCATCTCGCCATAATGGTCGATCATCGCACGATAATGCGATGTAATGACGTCATATTGCTCGTCGATCCCGGGGTCGGGCCGCTCGGCCTCGCCGCGCAGCGCCGCCATGACCTGCCCGAGCAGCCAGGGACGGCCATAGGCACCGCGGCCGATCATCACCCCGTCTGCTCCGCTCTGCGCAAGCGCGATCTTCGCGTCGTCGGCGGAGCAGATATCGCCGTTGACGATGACGGGAATCGACACCGCGTCCTTGACCGAGCGGACGAACGCCCAGTCCGCCTCGCCGCGGTACATCTGGTTGCGCGTGCGGCCGTGAACCGTGACGAGCTTCGCGCCCAGATCCTCGGCAATATGCGCAAGCTCGGGCGCATTGAGACTGTCGTGGCACCAGCCCATACGCATCTTGACGGTCACCGGCACCGACACCGCCTTGACGCAGGAGTCGATCAGCGCGGCGGCGAGCTTCAGGTCGCGCATCAGCGCCGAGCCCGCATCGCCGTTCGTGACCTTGCGCACCGGGCAGCCCATATTGATGTCGATGATCGCCGCGCCGCGATCCTCGTTGAGCTTCGCGGCCTCACCCATCTCGTAGGGGGTACAGCCCACCAGCTGCATCGACACCGGCTCCTCCACCGGATCCCACGCCGCCTTCTGGATCGACTGGCGCGTCTCGCGGATCGCAGCCTGGCTGGCGATCATCTCGGTAACGTTGAGCCCCGAGCCATAGTAGCGGACAAGCTTGCGGAACGGCAGATCGGAGACACCCGTCATCGGCGCGAGGATCACGGGATCCTCGATAGTGATATTGCCGATCTGGATGGGCCGGAGAGGCGCCATGGCGGAGAGCTTTCGTCGAAATTGCCTAAATTTTGAGCAGCCCGTACACGCTAAGCCGCTTTTCCGCAAGGCGCGGCTGCGCTAACCGGCCCTCACATGAACGAGTCTGCCTCTTCTCCCGCCCGGCCCGTTGCGGTGATCCTGCTCGCAGGAGGCATCGGCACACGTGCTGGTTTCGACCAGCCGAAGCAGCTCGAACTCTTGGGCAACAAGCCGGTGCTACGCTGGAGCCTCGACGCCTTTGCAGCCCATCCGTCGGTTTCCGGCGGGGTGCTGGTCGCCAGCGATGACGTCATGGCCGTCATCCCCGCATTGCCCGAAGGGTGGACGCTTGCCGCACCCGGGGCCGAGCGGCAGCAATCGGTCGCCAGCGCCCTCGCCGCGCTTGCCGACTGGAGCGACGACGCGCTTTTGCTGGTCCACGATGCGGCCCGCCCCGGCGTTACTGCGGAGATCATCGATCGCCTGCTTGCGGCGCTACAGACCGCGGAGGCGGCCATTCCCACGCTTCCGGTTCCCGATACGCTCGTCGAGCAGGCACACAATCAAGCCGGTGACGTGGTTGATCGCAACGTTCTGGCAAGGGTGCAGACGCCGCAAGCTTTCCGCCTGGGCGTTTTGAGATCCGCGCATGCCGAAGCGCTCGAGGCGACTGCGACCGATGACGCGCAACTCGTCCGCAGGCTGGGCGTCGGCGTGGCAGCTGTGCCCGGCGACGCACGGCTGCACAAACTGACATATGCCGAGGATATGGCAATCCTTTCGGGCCTTCTGGGAACAGGAACGATGCGAACCGCTGTCGGTATGGGTTATGACGTTCACCGCCTCGTCCCGGACAAGCCGCTGTGGATAGGGGGCGTGGAAATCGCGCATAGCCATGGTCTTGAGGGTCATAGCGATGCCGACGTCGCGCTCCACGCCATCACCGACGCCATTCTCGGCGCCTTGGCCGATGGCGACATCGGCGATCATTTTCCGCCGAGCGATCCCAGGTGGCGGGGCGCCGCCTCGTACCGCTTCCTCGCCTTCGCCGGCGAGCGCGTGGGTGCACGCGGCGGCCGCATCGACCACATCGACCTCACCGTTATCGCGGAAGCGCCGAAGATCGGCCCCCACCGTCCGGCGATCCGTGCACGCATCGCCGAAATCCTTGCGATCCCGGTCGGAAGTGTAAGCGTAAAAGCCACAACGACCGAGCGGCTCGGCTTTACGGGTCGCCGCGAAGGAATCGCCGCGCAGGCAGTAGCCACGCTGTCTCTCCCGGTCGATCCGCGCTAGAGCGAACCCGGGCAAAACAAAGGGGGCCTTATGAAACGAATTGTGACGAGTATTGCTGCGGCGATAGCCCTGACGGGAACATCTGCACGCGCTGCCACGGAAACCTGCGTCACGCCGGCCGAGATGAACGGGCTGGTGACCTATTTCCTGCCGCAGGTGATCGACAAGGTGGTCGACACCTGCAGCGTCCACCTTCCGGCGAGCAGCTATCTGCGCACCGCCTTCGGGGCGCGTGCCGATGAATTGAGGAAAGATGCCGATGCTGCGTGGCCGCAAGCGCGGACGGCCTTTATCAAGATCGGCGGCGGCAAGAATCCGAAGGATGTCGCCATGATGAAGGATCTGCCCGACGAGGCTCTTCGTCCGATCGTCGAAGTGGGGCTGGCTGACGCGCTGGGGCTCGATCTCAAACCGGGCGGCTGCGCCGATGTCAACGATATCGGCGAAGCACTCGCGCCGCTGAGCAACGGACAGATGGTTCACCTGATAGCGGTGGCGCTGACGACGGCTGCCCGCGGGGACAAGGATATGGCAAGCTGCCCGCGCGATCCGTCGGCATCATGATGACATCGCAGGAAATGCACGTGCGATACAAGGGCATTCCCCATGGCTGATTCCTCGACTGCCGCATCGCGCCAAGCCGCACGCGACACGCTCGCGCAAGAGGTGCTGGAGAAGAATCGGGCAGTGCGGAGGCGCATTGCCGTCGCCGAAAGCTGCACCGGCGGAATGGTCTCGGTCGCGCTGACCGATATTCCCGGCAGTTCGGATGTCTTCTCGGCAGGGTTCATCACCTATTCGGGGCACGCCAAACGGTCGCAGCTCGATGTGAGCAGCGAGATACTCGAGACCTTCGGCGAAGTATCGCTCGCGACCGCATGGGCGATGGCAGCGGGAGCGCTCGCGAACAGCGACGCCGATGTCGCCGTTGCAATTACGGGCATAGCCGGACCGGGCGGCGGGTCGGAGAAGAAGCCGGTCGGCCATGTCGTCTTCGCCCGCGCGCTTCGCGGACAGGATCCAGACGATTACTTCACCCAGCGCGTGCAGTTCGGCTCGAAGGATCGTACCATGATCCGGCACGCGGCGACCCTGTTCGCGCTGGACCTGCTTCGGCCCGAGGGGGATTCGTTACGGCCATCCGAGGATATAGCGCTGCCGGCCTGATGCGGCCGCCGGAGATGTGACATGGCGAAGATCGTTTTCGGAATGAACCTCTCGCTCGACGGCTATGTCGACTTCGACAGGTTCGGTCCCGATCAGGCGCTGTTTCAACACTGGACCCGGCATGTCGAGGGAATCTCCGGCAGCGTGTACGGCCGGCGCATGTACGAAATCATGCGCTATTGGGATCAGGACGATCCCGAATGGGATGCGGACCGGCATGCCTTTGCAGCTGCCTGGCGGCGGCAGCCGAAATGGGTGGCTTCACGCTCGCTGGAATCCGTCGGCCCGAATGCAATGCTCGTCCGGGACAATGTCGTCGACACGGTCCGGGACCTGAAAGCCCGGCTCTCCGGAGAGATTGCCGTTTCCGGCCCCGAACTGGCGCAAAGCCTGACCGGTGCGGGGCTCGTCGACGAGTATCGGCTCTATCTTCATCCCGTCGTGCTGGGTAGCGGCACGCCCTTCTTCGCCGGGCCGCGGCCACCGTTGCACCTTGTGGCCGCCGACCGTATCGGCGGCGAGGTGATCAGGCTGACTTATGTTCCGGTTGCGGGAGCAGGTGTCGACGTCCCGTAGAGCTCGCCCGCACGGGCTTCGAATGCGGCGATCATCTTGCGGAGCGCCTTGTCGAACATCTGCCCGGCCAGCGTCTCGAACACCCGGCTGCGGAACGAGAAGTCGACCATGAAATCGACACGACAGCCACCGCCTTCGAGCGGCGCGAAGTGCCATTCATTCTCGAGATGCTTCATCGGGCCGTCGATATAGCTGACCGTCACGAGGCGCGGCCGTTCCTTGTGAACGCGGCACGAAAAGCTCTCGCGCAGCCCCTTGAAGCCGACGATCATGTCGGCGACCGCCTCATGTTCGCTGTCGCTGCGCACGCGGAGCGCGATCACCCATGGCAGGAATTCGGGATAGCGCGCGATGTCGGTGACCAGCGCGAACATCTGTTCGGCGCTGTACGGCAGCTCGCGCGTCTCGTGGTGCCTTGGCAATCAGCCCGCCTTGACGCGCGCGAGCTGTTCTTCGCGCGCCGCGCGCATCCGCTCGAAATCGTCGCCGGCGTGGTAGCTCGACCGCGTCAGCGGCGACGAAGCCACCTGCAGAAAGCCCTTGGCACGTGCGATCTGCGCATAGGCATCGAAGGCCTGCGGCGTCACGAAGTCGATGACCTTCGCGTGTTTCGGCGTCGGCTGGAGATACTGGCCCATCGTCATGAAATCGATGTCGGCGCTGCGCATGTCGTCCATCACCTGATGAACCTCCATCCGCTCCTCGCCAAGACCCAGCATGATGCCCGACTTGGTGAAGATCGACGGGTCGCGGCGCTTGACGCTTTCGAGCAGGCGCAGCGAGGCGTAGTAGCGCGCGCCCGGGCGGATCGTCGGATAGAGCCGGGGCACGGTCTCGAGATTATGGTTGTAGACGTCGGGCCGCGCGTCGACGATCGCCGCGACCGCGCTTTCGGGCTTGTTACGGAAATCCGGCGTCAGGATTTCGATCGTCGTCTGCGGCGTCTCGCGGCGCAGCGCCTGGATCACCTTCACGAACTGGCTGGCGCCACCGTCGGGAAGATCGTCGCGATCGACCGAGGTGATGACGATATGCGTCAGCCCCATCTTCGCCGCCGCGGCGGCGGTATGTTCGGGCTCGAGCAGGTCGACGGGGCGCGGCATGCCGGTCTTGACGTTGCAGAAGGCGCAGGCGCGGGTGCAGGTGTCGCCAAGGATCATCACCGTCGCATGCTTCTTGGTCCAGCATTCGCCGATATTCGGGCACGCCGCTTCCTCGCACACGGTGTGCAGGTTGAGGTCGCGCATCAACCGTTTCGTCTCGGCATAACCGGGGCTGGTGGGCGCCTTGACGCGGATCCAGTCGGGTTTGCGCGGGCGAAGGGGCTGTGCGGGAGCGTTCATGCCGCTCACATAGTCGCGACCGCGCCTCTTCTCAACCTCTCTACCTATGCTAAGGCGCATCCATGACTCGCTTTGCAGATATGATCGATGGCTACCGGCGTTTCCGTAACGGCGGCTGGTCGGAACAACGCGAACGCTGGGAACAGCTTGCCGAGGGGCAATCGCCCAAGGTGATGGTGATCGCCTGCTCGGACAGCCGGTCCGAACCGTCGCAGATCTTCGACACCAATCCCGGCGAAATCTTCGTCGTCCGCAACGTCGCGGCGCTGGTGCCGCCGTTCGAGACGACCCCGGGCCGCCATGGCGTATCGGCTGCGCTGGAGTTCGCCGTCCAGTTCCTGAAGGTCGAGGAAATCGTCGTGATGGGCCACGGCCTTTGCGGCGGCTGCCATGCCGCGCTTCACAAGTCGATGGAGGGCGCCGAGCCCGGGCGCGGAGGCTTTATCGCCGACTGGATCGCGATGCTCGACGATGCCAGCGCCGAAGTCCGCGCGGCGCATGCCGACATCGACAACCGCGAGGCGGGCCGCGCGATGGAAATGGCGGCTGTGCGCGTGAGCATAGACAATCTGAGGACCTTCCCCTGTATCCAGGAGAAGGAAAAGCGCGGGACCCTGAAACTGCGCGGCGCCTTCTTCGCGATTACCGACGGGGTGCTGCACATCATGGACGACGCGACCGGAGGCTTTGCACCGGCCTGATCGGCCGAACAGGGAGGACAGCATGAGCAAGAATGCGATGTGGCTGACGATCATCTTCGCGGCCGCGATCTTCGGAGCGTTTCTGGGGCCGTCGCTCGGCAGCCTGCTCGGCGAAACCACGATGCTGATCCTCGCGCCGCTGTTCCTGATCGGGGTCGTCGCCTTCTGCATCTGGGCGCTGTCGAGCAACAAGAGCGGCAAGAAAGCCGATACTGCGGCCTTGGCTGAAGCGCGGGCGATGAAGGCGCCCGAAGGCAAGGGCCGCATCTACATCACCCGCCGCGGTTTCGTCGCTGCGCTGCAGGGAATGAACGTCACGCTTGACGGCAAGGCGACGGGCCAGATCAAGTCGGGGCAGATGCTGATGGCCGATGTCGAGCCGGGCACGCACCATCTTCACGTCGGCACCGCGAAGGCCAAGCTCGCCAATGCCGGCGAGATGGACATCGAGATCGGCGCCGGCGGCGTGGTCGTTATCGACGCGATGATCGAGATGGGGGCGCTCAAGGGCAGCATCAAGCTGACCCGGCTCGACGCGGCAAAAGCACGCGAGAATGTCAACGCGACCGCGCTGATCCTGTGGGAAGTCGCCCCGGCCTGAGGCGTGGAGCCCGTCGGCCGGTCAGAACTTTGTCCATTGCGGACCGGATTTCCAAAGTTCAGGAAAGTTCAGCCTTGTGCGTCGCCCGTTCCGAACCGGGGACTGCCGAACTCATCGCATGCCTGAAAGCTCGACCGCATTTATCCACCTGATGAAAGAGCCGAACGAAGGCTGACACGGCCGGACAATGTAGGAAAGGCCTATTTGAAGGCGTGTCCGGTTTGGGGTGGAAAGCGGACAAACCACGTTATATTCTCGTAGGGTGGACAAGATTTCATCGCCCCAAGAGACAGACCCAGTTGTCGCTCGCCTACTTCGAACACCGTCCGGCCTTCGGGCTGGCGGCGGGAAGTCATCTCATCATGATGTGCTGGCGACCTATTTTCACGACGAAGATGGACATCCATTTGCCATCTGCCGCGACGGCCTGCTGATCGATCCTGACGATAGCGCGCGGTATATTTCGTTCCATGAAATCGAGAGTGCCAGTTTGCATGACGGCAAGTTGCTCCTGTCGGAGAAGGATACGAAGAGAGTGGCGGGAAGCGTTGGCCCTACTTCACTGCCCCTTACCCTGACTAGCGGGGAAACCCTGATCCTCCCGCTAAATGCCCGTGAAGACGGAATGTCTGAACGCCTCACAATCGCAGGCTTGATTGAGCAGCGCATGCGGATCGCTAAGTCTGAGCGCCGCAGAGCTTCGGCGTCTGAGACATAGATCCAAATTCCGATACCAAATGTCCGTTTTCGGTCGTTTCCTGTCATCACTGCAAAACCGAACCGCGCGGCTGAAACGGGGTGAGAAGCGGCCTCTAACATCGATCAAAGAAAAACGACCGGAGCCACTTGCCCGCAAAGTACCCCGCGACTGCTCCAATGCTTGGCCAAAGAGGCCCAAACATTAAATCGAGTCCGCTGGTCGATCTCAAGTTTTCCGGATGCTCGCCCTGCCACCAACTGACAAAGAAAATCATAGCGATAGGAATCGCCAACAAGGCAACGCATCCGGCTTTCGGGCGAGGTAACAGCACGGCAGTCAGAAGGC
>Ga0209257_1002816_pt1 | contig 16336 bp, 15 predicted proteins | sample AraplaCvi_mCL_r2_FD_184277 | JGI IMG/M metagenome (GOLD analysis project Ga0209257, IMG submission 184277) | Arabidopsis root microbial communities from North Carolina, USA - plate scrape MF_Cvi_mCL_r2 (SPAdes) (version 2) | ecosystem: Host-associated > Plants > Roots > Endosphere | place: USA...
CAACCGTATCAAGCAGATGCGGGGCCTCGCGACGCGATACGACCGGCGAGCTGATAATTACCTCGCCGCCCTCAAGCTTGCAGCGACGAGGATATGGATCGCCTCAGCTAATGAGTCCGTGGCCTAGACCGGACGATCGAGCCTAACCCCCTGCACTCGGCCCTCGTGCGTCTTGGCCAACGCTTCGGGCAGACGCTGCTAGTGACGACCAACTTCGATCGTCTTCTTAGCATAGCCGCTAAACGCGAAAAATATTCAGATTCCGCCTTCGCTCTTGGCGAAATTCCAACCCCAGCCGAAACACCGAATTTGCAGGGATTCTGCACATCCACGGCATGCTGCCGCTGAAATCCCAGAGAGGATCGGCGCTGATACTCACGGACCAGGACTTTGCCGACGCATATCTCAGGCGCCATATCGTCACATCCTTTCTCTACGACGCAGCCCGCATCTTTCGCCTAGTTCTGGTCGGCTACAGCGCCAATGACTCCCCCGTGCGTTACCTACTGAATGCTATTGCCGCCGACGAGAGGCACTTCAATGATCTCAAGCCGCGTTATGCGTTCGTCGGCTGCGAAGCGGGAGATGACCGCACGGCGATCGAATGGCAGTCGCGCGGTATTACGCCGATACCCTACGATCGAGCCAATAAACACAAAGCCTTGGGTGATGTCTTGTCACGGTGGTCGGAGATCATCCCGGACAAGCGCAACACGGCGCGCGTGCAGACCTATCTGAAAACAGTTGCTAAGCTGGATCCTGATGGGCCAGACGGGGCCGCAGCCCAATCCTTCCTTCGATACTACATCAGCCGGTGCAACCCAAGCGAACAAGCAGAACTTGCGCGGCTCCTTGCATCTTCTAAGGCATCACCGAAATGGCTCACGACGATGAACCAGGTTGTTCGCGATGCGCCAAGGAGACGTTAAGGTGAGAACACCGAGATTTTCGGATAAGGATGCAATCATCGCGCAGAACACACGCGTGTTTGCGATGGAACGTCTCCAAGACCGCGCTTTCCTCGAATGGGCGCTCGCTCTGCGGTACGATCAGCTAGCGGAACGCGCTGCCCTCAAGGATCTTCTCGAGTTCCGGCTCGCAGATGTTGCAGAACCCTATAGGAAAGCTTGGGTTAATTTGCTCGAATATTGGGACGGCGCAACGACCGATAGTCCGTACGATCGGCTGCTTCTCAAACGAGAGCTGAAATCGGGTGCCTCTCCATCTCAAGTCATCACGCTCATTACCGAAGCTGTTCGGCCGCGGATAAAAGTCGAGAGCGGCCAAAAATACGAAGCTTTCGGCCGCAAGCGCGCAAAGCATCCCAAGACCGTAGGAGATATCTTCTGGGTTTCGATTGATGGCGGTGAGCGGCTTAACCCCGAAGAGATTGGTTTGGCGGACATCACCGACCGCGACTTCCTCTTCGAGCTTGCGACCGCGCTAAATGCCGTTCTGCTCACCGGGCTTAACCAGGCGCGGCGGATCGGGATGATTGCTAGCGATGCGGACTCGACGGTCTGGCTCGTCCATCGAGTCTATTTCGTACCCGCGGGTCAGTTTGCTGAAGGGGGAGGAGAACCAGACCGCTACAGCAAAGGCTTTGCGCCTACCACAAAGCTGCTTTACGCGGTTTTTGAACGCCTTAGCGAGGTCGATCGGCCAGCTGCACTACGGGTAATGACAGCCTGGGATGCCGACCGCTGGAAACTGTACAAGCGGCTCTGGGCAGCTGCTGCCCGAGATGAAGCCGTCGTCAGTGGCACGGAGGTTAGTCGTTTCCTCGCTTCCTTGGACGATACTGAGTTCTGGTGGACGGATGCGTTTCCCGAGTTTGCGGAACTCCGTGCGGTCAGATGGTCTTCGCTTTCCGACAACGTCGCTGCGTCGATAGAGCAGCGGCTCGTCAATGGCGAACCGATTGCAAGACTGAAAAAGAGAATGGGAAAAGACAACGCAAAGATTGCGGCTGCGCGAAGGAGCGTTACAGAGCTTCAACGAATCAAGGCAGGCGGTGGTCAGCTTTCTATTCCGACGGAAGCATGGCTAGCGAAAACTCTCCTCCAGCATCCCCGAGAGGTTGACGTGGCCTCCGTCACAGAGGGCTTCAATCTCGGCGTTAGAACACTGATCGACGATCGTAGTGGCGATCCAACCTTTGGCGATGTTCCTTCTACGAAACTTATCGATGAACTTGCGCGTCATCTGAGTGACGAAGGATGGGACAGCAAAAGTCGCGCGGCTTCAGACTTCATTGGACGGAATCCCAGTCTGATTCTTGATCTTCTTGCCGAAGCGCCAAAGTCGCTGGCTCGTGAAAAGGTCTGGCAGGCCTTCGGCTACGGTTTCAGGCCCTCCGATTTGAATGTTACGATCGACACGGCAAGCCCTGAAGATAAAGAGCTGATCCTAGTGGCGCTCAAAGCCTGTCTTGAGATTGAGCGTCTAGACAAAGCGACCATCGAAAGCGCGCTACAGGGGCTCACATCCTGGATGTCGACCTGGGACCGGCTATTGAATAGCGAGGACAATTTCATCCGGGCGTGGCTAGCTCTTTGGCCCACGGCAGTTGAACAGACGAACCAGAACGCCGGGAAGAGAGTGCCCCTGCGGGAACGCAGTTACTCTAGCGCCGTCGGCAATCTCGTTTCTGCTTTTATGCGAGCGTGCCCGAGCTTTCAGAAAGACACGAAACCGCTGGCTCACTCACCATGGCGCGACGCGTTGGCTGGCATCGAACAGACAAAAGGCGAAGCAAAGCTACAGGCACAATATCAGCTGCTCAGTAGCTTCAATTACTACTGGGCGGCCGACGAAGCTTGGTCACGATTGAACCTCCTAGAACCGCTGATCTATGCGACTGGTGGAAGCATCGAGCTCTGGCATGGGTTCGTCCATAGTCGCTTTCTGCCTCCAAAAAAGGTCCTGGAAGAGTTAGGACCGCACATGATTGCCGTGGCGGCAGGAAGCGAATTGCTGGACGAAGCTCGGGGCTCGCTCAGCCAGCGGGTCGTGTTTTCGACAATCATCGATATGCGCGACGGGCAAAAGCTGACGATCCCCTCGCACCTGACCCAGCAGATGCTGCGTATCGGTGGAGATCCGGTACGAACCCGCGCGCTCGATGCCATGAAAAACTATCTCAAGGACGACGAGGCGGATCCGAAGGATGCCGGTGAAAGGTTTGGGCTAGTCAAGAAACTGTTCCAGGAAGTTTGGCCGAAAGAACTGACGCTATCATCGCCGACATTATCGGACGCTTTCGCTGATTTCCCGGCGGCAGCCGGCGAGAACTACGCGGAAGCCGCCGAACTCATTCTGCCATACCTTACGCCTTTTCAGTGCTGGTCACTCTGGGACTACGGGATACTCGACCGCAGCGCCGACGAGCGAACGATCACAGGTGTAGATTCCGCGAGGGATGCTGGGGCTTTGCTATCAATATTGGATAAAACGGTTGGTGCTGAAGATGGCGCCATAATCCCAAACGGGCTCGATAAAGCGCTAAAGCATATCGCTTCGAAGAGCCCGCGTCTTGAATCGGACATTCGGTTCCAAAGGTTGCTGACGCTATCCCGTCGATAGATATTGAAAAGTCCGCCGTTCGAACAAAAGACCTGACAGCGATGGTTGGACTGCGATCATCAAGCTAGGCCTTGCGAAGCCGCTGAGCGAACTGCTGCGTCGCCTCGAAGGCGACTTTGAATTCCGGCCTATCGCCGTAGACAAGATCACCAAGTAATTTCGAATAGCCTGCTGCAAATTCGGTATGGCCGGCCATGATCTCGTACGTGCGGAGAGTCTCGCCCCTTGGATCATCCTTGTAGGCAGGATAGTCGCCCGCGCGTGTCGCGGCTTCCGCCTTCATCGTCTCAAGCGCGATCGTGACCGCTGCATCCAGATCGTACTTACCATCCATCCGCGATAGATCGTAGACGTGTCGGACGAGCGTGTGGTCAAGCTCGCCAAGACCAGAAAAGGCGAAGCCGGCGCGACGCGCCAGAGCGACAAACTTGTCTGCGGCGGTTTCCACCAGCCTCACACATTTCACGTCGATGACTTCCGGCTTCTCCTTCTTTGCCTCCGCTACGAACGATAACACCGAGCGCGTTTCCGGGGCTGCAGCGACCGGGAACGACGAGAGTTCGATCTTGATCTCCGGACGCAAGACGCCTTCGCCTCTCGCAATCGGCTCATACGGCAAATCGTATCGAACGTATTTGTCGTTTTGCTTCACCTCGTAGTGGCCGTCGACAGCAAAACCTGCTGCGGCCAGCCGGTCATTCACCTCGCCCCGCAGGCGCTTCAGCACGCTTCGCGAGGTGGATTTTTCGCCGATGATGCGGAGGTCTATGTCTTCCGACATGCGCTCGAGCAGGCGATAGGCACGACCGAGCGCGGTCCCACCGCCGAATGCAAGAGTTAGACCATCGACCTCGACATCGTGAATCGCTGCCAACGCTTGAACGACAAACCAGTCCTTCTCGACCAACGCCGCTGACGGAAGCCCGAAATATTCCTGCACTTCGAGAAGCGTCCGACGATCGGGCTTACCTTTCAACGCGAAGCTCCGTGCGGCCGTCAGAGAGTCGCCGGTTAAAACGCGTCTTGACTTTAACCGTCGGATTGACCGGAATCTGCATCGAGCGGCCTTCGTTGTAAGCCTTCGTGCTGTCGCTCTGCTCCCAGGCAACACCCAGTTTGGTAAGAGCTTGAAGCGCCGCACTATGGAAACCGTTCGAGCTCGAAATAATAGGCCGGCCCGATATCCGAGACCGCATCGCGCGGGCATAAACGCCGTAGCCAAGGCGCATCAGGCTGCCGTCCTTGACAAGCGAACGCAGAGCGCGAAGGACCTGATCCTCGCCACTGAGATCGGCAAAATCGCGAGGCAGGAAGACGTCGGTCTTCTTGGTCCTGGCGACGCGATTTTCAATTCGCTTTTTCAATGTCCTCGGCTGGCTCACGGTCAACCTCGTTGTCACAAAAAACCGACAACATATATATGCAAAAACCCGACATCTGGCAAGGTTTATCCTTTTGCCACGCGACCTCCCGATTAGAGCAACTTTTCCCCTCGCCTAGACCCTTTACGGTTAGAGGAGCCGAACGCATCAGCCGGGATTATCGACTTGTGTTTGCATCTCGATGCGAGGCCGATAAATCGAACTTACCCGCAAGAGGGGAAGGAGACAAAGAAACCCGTCGGAGATCTTGCCTGGACCACGGATCAAACCAAGTAGGGGTCGCCCGTCAACACTAAAACCGATAAATCCGGCTTCGAAGATCGCAAAGCATCAACGTCCGCGACGTACCGCTTCGGCTCGGCATAAGGGATCGCAACCCCGGAGCTGCTGTCGACGGAGCGCATCTTCATTTCAAAACAGGCAAGGGCACTTCCAACGGTTATGAGCTTGCTGGCAAGCGGAGTTACAACGAGGCGGCTTCCTCCAATCACAGATAAGGTCTTCCGGAAGCGCAGCATAGCTTCAAGCAGTTGTCGGTAGACCTCGAAAGGGTGGCCTTCATGCGCATATATGATGTTGCTTAAAGGTGTCTGTCGTTTGGCGAAAAGCGTGCTGTCGTACTCTGTGAGCAGTTTGTCACCGCGGCGAGGATCTTTTGAGGGATGAGGCAATATGGGACATATTTCCGCCCAGTCGGGAATATTGCTTTCGACTTTGAGGACTTGCGCAAGGCGGTTTTCACCCAAAATTGGGAACCAAACCATCGGCATGTCACGCAAGGTTTCAGATTGGAAAACCTCAGAGTATCCTGGGATCAGGACAAGGTCGTTGCTCGGGTCTTGCGCAGCAATTTTGCTGTCCAGTTCTGGATCTTCGCCGACGAGAACTTGAAACGTCACTCCACCGTGCGTCAGCAGATCCTTATCGCCCGTCGCAGGAATGATGCGTGCCAAGATGGACAGCAAAATAGTAAGGTAAGCAATCCGAGGCAGCGAGCTTACGTCCAGAACGATATCAGTCACGCCCTCCAGATAATCAAGGATTGTAGAGGCGCCTAGCCGAAGCATGATCGTTGCATTCAGCTCTTCGTCTTCCTCGGTCTCATCAATAAAATAGGTTTCAACTTTCCCGATGGTACCGAATATCCCCTCCAAAATAGATGCGTTTTCGTTAGTCAATGCTTCGAGTTCGGCCGACAGCTGGTAACCGCCAAAGCCAACTAGAAGAAGCGTCGCCTGGTCAACCTTGCATCCTGACGCATTCAGACGTTCAACATAAGCGGAAATGACGTTGTTCGCTCGCAGATCGAAACCACGGCCGGCAATATACAAGAGGCGCATTGAACGGTTATGCGCCTTGCGATCTGCATACATATCGTCCCAAAGGTCCTCAACCTCCACCCCCCTACGGAAGACATAGTTTTCCCAGATCATTTCATCGCCCTCCCAAGCTCAGCTTCGCGGCTGGCTGGTAGCCGCCGTCCATCCAGTCCGAAAGCTTTTGAATAGTTGTCTCCTGCCAACCGCCATATTGGAGGGGAAGCGAAAAATGTGCGCAAAGCGTTCTATTAAGATAGAACACCGTACCGCCTTCCCTATTCGTGCTTGCTGCGCTTTCGCGGGTCACCAGAAGATTCTCGGCTACGCACTCAAAGAGAACTTTTTTTAGTTTTCCGATCTTAGCCTGATCTTGAACGCGCTCCAATTTCGACAATTCAGAATTGGACAAACGCACACCGGTAACCCCTGGAGCGTAGGGGGCATTTGGTTGGAACGTTCGCTCTCGGCAGAATAAACCAATCGAGTCGAGCAGCCGCTGTGCCTTCGTACCGTCTTTGTGGGTCCGAGTGATGAAGTCACGTTTGCTCGCAGCCGCGTCCTGTAGCCGCTTCTCCTGCTCTTGCGGCAGAAGCTCCCTAGACGCTCTTTGACGCAGAACCTGCTTGGCTTTCATGCCCTCGTAGAGGGCCGCAGCCAATGACAAAAGCTCCTCTACATTGTTGGTAGCTAGGGTGCACAGCCGATCGAGCCCATAATAGTAGGGAAATCTCTGTTCGAAATTGAGAAATATCTCGGCGGCACCCTTGGTGGCGGCACTGTCGCGCTCTTGAAGTTCTTCGGCTGGGAGCGGAGCCAGCTCAAGCGAAAGCTGCTTAGTGGCCTCATCACGCGCAATGAGGATGCGCGTAACATAAAGGCTGATGATCGCATCAAGACTAGGTGTCGGCGGTCCCACCGCAGCATTTGCCAACCATTCCGAATACCTTACGTTTCGTTTGTGTCGAGCTGCGAAAGCATCGAACAGCGAACGGGCTTCGATATACGCGTCGTTCAACTCGTTCAGTGGGAAGTTTTCCTGGAGATATTGTCCAAAAGCCTGGCCAGGAACGACCGTTTGCATCTGGAACCGTCTGTCTAAAATGCTTTGCGCAAACGACACAAACTGCCGGCTGTTTCCCCCGCTGCCCCACAACTCCTCTAAAGCGTACTCCCGCACGTCTCGGCCACTTCTCGCTCCCTGGGATAAGAACTCGTCGCCGAACGCAATTGTGCGACTTGCGAGCCAGACGGGAATCGAGGGACGCAATGTGACCAGTTCATCGATCAGAAGTGCTCTCTGAGCCTTTCGCAGCGCTTGAACATCGTCGATCATCAGCAATCGGGCGCCGGCTACGTCGCGACCCTTGTAGGAGAATTGAACGGACTGCAGCCAGAGCACTGATTCGAGCCGCGCATGCGCTGGCGGCGGGTTCTGCGTTCTGCTCGACGACAAAATGTCCAAATGCTCGTAAACGGACCGTTCGCTCTCTTCGGCCCACTTCATCATGGCGGCTGCGGTATCGTGAAGTGGAATAGATCTCAAGCCGCTGGCATCGGAAGCGTACCGCAGCTGCACGTCATCGAGCGCGTCGGGCAGACCATTGTTGAGGAATTCGGATAGACTGCGCAACGTGCGCATGACAATGCGGCAGTTAAGCAGCGCGCGAAACAGTTCGGCGCTGGCATTGGACGCCCCTGGTGGAAGATCTGCATAGCCAGACGAGCAAGAGAGCATAACACCCAGAAGGAGGGGGCCATCCTCCTCACCGAGCACGCCGCGGTCAATCAAGAGCTTGTATGTTTCAGCCTGATTTGGACCCGCGTTCCAAAAGGCCCTCAACGAATTCGGTGTAAAGGCGCGCAATATCGTTGACTTACCGCCGCCCGGTGGGCTCCGGAAAATATGCACGGCGCCTTTGAAGCAATCTTCGTGCAGCTTTTCCAGGATCTTAGGCGAGAACAGATGAACAAAGTCTTGGTCTGATGTGGTTCGCTCAGACATCCGTTCCAAGAAGGGGTTCGCGCGATATGCCATTATAATTCTCGATGCCGGCTCACCCGGGGGAATAGACCGAAGAATGAGTTCTCCTCCGGACCCCATAAGGCATATATCGAATTGTTGGGAGTGTTATGAGACAGTATCAGCGGAAGCGCGCAGGCCGCAAAGCCAAGTTTAGCGTCATCGGTACCGCCGATTTTTATGTGCTCGTCGCTGGCCCGCTCGTCGTAGTATCGGTCTTGCTTGGCGATCTCAATGATTGAAGCGTCGCGTAAGGCCGAAAGTGAGCTGTATTTTTCGATCGGATGAAGGACTTGCACCCTGAGCGGCTTGTATCCCTTTTCATTCGTGAAGCGCTCTGACCAATATTCGATATGATCTATAGCTTGGCGTGTCGCCACGTAGAGCAGCAAAGAAACTTCGTAGTAATCCGGATTTATAAGGTCACCCTCATAAATCCGCTCATAAATCTTCTTTATCTTGCCCTTGAATTTACGTTCATTCGCGTCGTAGCGGATGTAGGTATTCCCACTGCCCGAGAAGTCGTCCACCAACCAGATCAAACTGAAACGTTCTTTCTCGCTCGGACCTGCAACACCGGGCCCGATAAAATTAGCGGCAGCCAGTGACTTGCGTAACGCCTCCAGCATGTCTTCTGCCTTGGCGTCACCGAGCTCGTATGCCTGCCATATTTGCTCGTTGTTGATCGCGCCGTTACTCGCGCGCCTTAGTTCATTGGTGTGGGCTCCGTCACTCAGACCAAGGTACAGCGACCGGATCCTAAGTTCTTCAAATCGCCGGTGCTTTGAAAGAGTTGCCACCTTGTAAGGCGGTATTTCGTTTTCCTCGGCGACGAGTCTAAGTCTATCTTGTACAATCACGTCCGGATACGACAGTTTAACAAGATGTGATATCTCTCGTTCAGAAATGAAAATAAGCTTATCCCTCACAAGATCCAATGCTGACTGGCGATCGGACTTATCAAACTGATTTAGCCATAAGGCGAGACTTTCTATAAATTGCTTACCAGGGCCAAATCTTTGATAATGATTGTATTTATAGTCAGCTAATAGCTGCAAAACAGATGCGTTTCGTCCAACGACTTCGGGATCCTTCCAGTCCATTACTTGAGCGAGAAGGGCCTGTGCGTTGATGTCCTTCATTCATCCTCACCAGAAAGAGACAATTTGAAATTGCCATCATGATTAGTCTGCATCCGGTCTAAATACCATAAGGTTGCGTCTACATCCCTCTTAAACCGAGGCGCTAACTTCCAACCGCGATCAAGCCGCCGCGAGGGGAGATCGACGCTCAGCGAGAAACGATGTTGTAGCAAAGACGAGTCATTCCCCGGCCAAGCACCAAGATCTCCCATAGTGAGGATTTCGTATGGGTCGATCCGATCGCGCTGGACGATATTAGCTACTACGTGAGATTTGCTGACGCCTTCAGCGAGAACATCGATGGAGTGTTTGCTTCGCAATATGGTTCCGGTTTCGAGTCCAGATTGCTTCATTGCGTCAGCAACGACAAACCACATGTCCTCGGTGCTGACACCATTCTCGAACCGCACGCTTAGCTGGTATGGGGGATTTTCGCGTATCATGTGAATAGGGACGCCACTGGATCTCAGGCCTGTCAGCACCCTTTTGGCGTGAATGAGGAAGTCGCTCAAACCCGACCGAACGGGGGGCCTATCGCCGAGCTCTCCAATCCAACCGCCGTTATATAAGCCGAGACGTATTTTAGGCCAGAGGGACTTGTCGAAAAGCACCTCAAAGCTTTCGGCAATGGACCCACCGCGACCCGAGGCGATGCCAATCATCACTCCGGCCTCAGCCAATCTCCTGATATGGGCGCAAACCGGCTCGGGCGGTGGCGTATCGGTTGCATTCGAGCTGCACAACGTTCCGTCATAGTCAAAGACCACAGCTCGAAACTTCTGGCTTTCCAACGACTTTTCCGCCTCGAATCTAGCGCGGCGAATCTTTCCACTATTGCGTCTGCTCGGCCACCTAGCGCCTAGCACTTCGTACTTGGAATGCTCCCCACGAATTTTCTCTACCTCCGGCGGCGGGACGAGCTCCGCCAGCTTCGCGTAGTAGAGTTTACGGCCAAGGTCGGAGATTGTCGGCTTGGCAATATTCTTATTTGCCGCATTTGCGACTGTCGAAACAAGATGCATGCCGCCAAGCAGGCCGGCAATTAAATCAGCGGGAGCGGACCCGTTCAAAGGCATTTCGAACGTGGCGACTTCGGCGGGGACCTGCTCGCGCATGTCCTGCCAGAGCCCTCCAACGCTCGGTTCGGTGATAACCAACAGCGCCGTGTCCTTTGAGCGCTCGGTAAGCCAAAGATGGCGACCGTGCGCGAAAGATCGGAAGTCGGCAAGTTGGATGAACAGAAGAGCAGATTCCGCGAACCGTGATTCGAGGTCCTCAGCAATCGGCCGTAGACGCGGCGAAAACACGATTATCAAGCTTCTGCGGGCAACAGCCTCTTGAGCGAATCCAGCCGCACTTTCCAGCCAATCAAACAAGGAGAGTTGTTCGAACCGAATGTCCGTCATCCTGAAGAAATCAGGCGGCCCGTCTTGATCGAGTTCGCCAAAAGCCCTCGCTAAAACAGAGGCGCTCAATGCCAGGCTATTTGTCGCAAGATACCCGTCCTTCTGGTCGAGCTCGAAGACGTGCGCGGTTACATCATTCATCGATCGCACAAGATCCATCAATGGGCTATCCCGCCGGTTAGTAATCACGTGGACTGCCCGCGAACTGTGCTGCCGCGCACGTTGCAAAGCTTCCAATATATCCGGGTTCTTGCCCTCAGCGGAAAAAATGAAGATTGGGCTTGTCGACGCCAAGGTTGGATTACAGATCAATTCAAGCGGCGTAATCGGTCGCGAGATGCGGCCGGTGTAAGCTTCGTGAAGGCTGCAAAGCAAGGATGCAACAGTGAAAGATCCCCCCGATCCGACAGCAATAACACTGGATTGACTTGCTCCAGCAATCGCGTGTTTTAGGGGCTCTATCGACGCAGCGAGGGCTTTGTCCAGACTCGCTTGAAGCTGTTCCAGCTCGAGTTCGTAAGGCGTCATCGAAAGTTTGCACGCATTTTTTCACTGCGAAGCAGCTCTTTACCTGGCACCTCTTCGCACGACACTGGCGATAGCCCGCCGCTTGCGAGTTGGTCACGTAGTTCCATTAGCATAACGCCGAGCATGTTTTCGCCCTTGCCATTAACTTGGCCCCAGAGCCGGTTCACAGCGTTGTTGACAGTCCCGGCCTCTACGAGCCTTTTCGCACCTGTCGAGATGAGAATCTCGGCCAGGTCCGGGTGCTGGGTGAACTTGGCACGCAAAACTGCTCGCATTCGATCAAATTTTATAGTCGTCCAGTCCGGTACCACATCCCAGGTGTACAGCCCGTGGGCAGCCATTGCGGCGAGTGAGGGACTGGGTGCGGCCTGGATCCACTCCCGCACGGCCGGTTTTATTGCCTTCCCAGCCTGGTAAGCATGCTCCGAGGTCGGGAAAATTCTTCCCTCGAACTCAATCTCGCGCCTGTAAAGATTGCTCAAGACGCCGTATGGACGCTCGTTTGCCCGGTAGAACGAGATTACGGTCGCGTCGACATGGTTTGAAACATCAACCTTTTCGTCCCTTAGCTGCTGCGCCTTGGAGGCCCCTCTTACACTTTTCATCTAGTTCTAGCCCTCACGCCGACCGCCACTCTTCAAGCTCGTTCATCAGTCTCAATCATTACTCCATATGGCTATTACCCTGATCCCACCTCCACACGACTTTCATCGTGCTCGCGAAGCGCGAGCCTAGCATAATTTGCAGCGACATAGGACTTGAAATTTTCCCCAGTTATCCTGCAAAATCAATGCATACAACACGCGATCGGACGGTGCGAAATGGAGAAGACGAGCGACCATACCCTTGAGACCGTTCACCGCGATCTCGCGCTTGCCAATGCCTACCGACAAGAATTTATCAAGACGTTGATTCTTGTCGCAGGCGCCCTTTTCGCGTTTTCGGTGTCATTTAGACCGCAGCTTCAGCTGCCGGTCTACTCGTACTTATTTTGGATCTCATGGATAGGGCTTTCAGCCTCAATGGTCGGTGGCTTTGGGCAGCTTGCTGCGTGGGAACGAATTTATGCCAGTTATCAGCGTTTTGAGCGGAAAGGCCTCGACGGTGATCGGTATCGCGATGTTCTCACGGTATGGCGTCGGATAGCGCTTTCCACCCAAATGATTGGCTTCACTGTCGGCGTCTGCGCTCTTGGCGCCTTTACGGCCTTTAACCTGTCGCACGTGGTAAACAAAGTATAACCTTCCCACTGTCACGACGGTTGTTTGGTCGTCTGGCGTTTTCAAGAATCTCCGTTACCGCAAATGAAGGGTGGAGAGTTCTTCTTCCATCTTGCTCAGTCGCAGCGCAACCTCGTCGCCGTTCAGATCACGCCCCAGGCCCGAAACCTCCCCCTCCCCGTCATCTCTCTGAGCCCGAGTTCCAAAACGATGCGCCGCGCCGCCTGCGGCGTCACCTCCAGCGTTTTCGCCACCATCCCGGCCGACACCAATGGTTTTGCCATCACTAGCTCGACCAGTTCTGACAGCTTTGAAGACGTCCGGCGTCCCTCCAGCTTTCGGTCCATCATGGTTTTCGCTAGCGTCAGCCGGTCATGTTCTTTCATGCCGATCTCGGCGGCTGCCAAAAGTCCGGCAGCGATGGCGAGCAGCCGCGTCTCGCGATCGCGATGTCGGCGCCGATCGACCGGAATGGTTTTCAGGCAAGATTGATGGCGGCATGATGGGCGCCGGTGGTGATGCCGGCCTGGCGTAGGATCGACGCCGCAAACAGCCGGCCGAGCCACGGCGCGTGCTGGAGAACCGAAAGCTCGTTCCAGGCATCGAGGGCAACGATCGTCTGCAGCACCGCCGGCAAGTTTTCGGCCTGGCGCAGCACGGCGCGCCATTCGTCGAGCCGCGCATCCTCATCCCAGTCGAGGTCGTAGACAAGAGGATCCTTTTCGAAACGGCCGGCCGTCGCATAGCCGCCGGCGCGACCGGGTCGTCTGGCGATCTCAATCGCAGCCTCCGATCGGGCAAGCATCGCATCGATCGCGGCGAAATCGACACTAGGCAGATCTTTGGCGTCATCATAATCATCCCCCTCCTCTTCCGCCTCGATCGGGGTCGCGGCCCGGTTGAAGTCGGCCGAATATGCGCCGTCAGGGCCGGCCGACGTGATGTCCGATGTTTGTCGCAAAGTCCGGATACCTTCTGCGGACAGAGCCCAGTCCGGCGACTGCCCCGAAATCCGTCGGCGAGTCCTCAAAACGTCGCGGGCGATGGTGAGTTCGTGGGTTGGGGTGCGGGTATCGCGAAAGGCGTCGTGGAGGACGAGGTCTTCGAGATGGACGAGTTCGCCGTCGATCCACAGCGAGGCGCAGGCATCCGCGAAATGTTGCCGCTCAAGAAAACCGGCGCCGACCGGCGAGCGAGCAATGCGCTCGTCGAGACGGGTCAGGGCGATACCGGCGTCGAAAGCCGGCCGCATCAGTAACTGGAGCAAATCTGGTGGCAGCGGGGATTCCCGTTTTCTGCAAATCATGATTCACTTCCTTTATGACGAAGCGCCGCCTGCCCATGACCGAGCATGCTGATACGCTGTCGCTGAAGGCGCTGCGGGAGCTTGTGACTGGTCTGGTAGAACGGGCTGATCGGGCGGACATCCGGATCGAGAAACTCGAGGCCGAAAACCATAAGCTTCGCGACGAGAACGACCGCCTCAGGATTGAGAACACCCGACTGAACGTCGACAACCAGCTCCTGCGCAACGAGATTGCGCGGCTGAAGAACCTTCCGCCGCGTCCACTGTTCAGACCATCGGGTATGGAAAAGGCAACCAGCGACAGGACGTTTGGTAGCAAGGAGAAGCCTACGCGGCGCCGCGGGCCGAAGGGCGATACGGGCAGCGTCACACGTGAAGAAGTGCTGCCCGTCGCGGCTCCGCCCGGATCGCGCTTCAAGGGCTACAAGGACTGCGTGGTCCGGGATCTGGTCGTGCGGGCTGAAGTGGTTCGCTTTAGACGCGAATGCTGGCAGACGTCGGACGGGCGCACAATCACCGCGTCGCTGCCAGCAGGTGTCCAGGGTGGCTACGGTGCCAATCTGCGGCGCTTCTGCCTTATGCTTCACAGCCATGGGCAAGTGACGACGCAGCGACTGATGACCTTGCTCAACGACGTCGGTGTCGAGATTTCCAAACGCCAGGTCATCCGGTTTTTGACGCAGCGGCTGGATGGCTTTCATGCCGAGGATGCTGCCGTGCTGCATGCCGGTCTAGTCTCGGCACCCTACGTGACCGTTGACGATACCGGTGCCCGCCATGCCAGCCGCAATTTTCATACGACGCAGATCGGCGGCGAGCATTTTTGCGCTTTTCGCACCGCGCCGTCGAAATCGCGGCTGAACTTTCTGGCTCTGCTGCGCGGCAATTATCAGGACTATGTCCTCAACGATGCCGCCTTCACCGTTCTGGAAGACCGACAGGTGGACCCCGCCCTTCTGGCTCGTTTGAGCAATCGCGAACCGCGGCGGTTTGCCAACCAGGTTCCGTTTCTCACCTATCTGGCGGAAAATGGTATCGACATCTTTGACCGGGACATTATCCGACCGTTTGCCGAGGCCGGCATCTGGGGCTCCATCCGCCATCATGGCCTGGTCGGCAATGCAGTGATCGTCGCTATCGCTATTATGTATCGCGCGCCCATGATGGCGCCGCTGCAATGAAGTTGGCAAAGGCGACGGGCGAACAATGGCGCCTTCCGGCGGAGGCGATAGAACGCATCGTCGCCGACCAGGTCCGGCAACGGCTGGCCGACAAGACACAGTTGTCGAAATGGCTCGAACCATCCATCGCACGCCTCGGCATGGCGACCATCCTCGCAAAGGCGGCTGCGTTGAACTACCGATACGATGTTAGTGCTAATCACAGCGAGAAGCAGCAGATACTTCGTCATCTGTTCGCGCGGATCGTCGTCATGCCGGAGAGGATCACGTTCGAAGTCAGGCTTGGCGGATTGGTGACGCTGCTCGGTTGCGCGTCAGGTCCTGATACCGATCCCGTCGCCCAAGAAGAGGAGGGTGGTCGGATCGTGCCGATCAGCATCCCGCTTCAGATGAAGCGGCGGGGGGTGGAAGGCAAGTTCGTCTTGCAGGGATCGACAACCCAGCCCGCCAGCAAGGATCCCATGCTGATCGGCCTCATCGCCAAAGCGCATCTTTACCTTGAAGCCCTGACCGACGGCTCGGGTGCGAGCCATCAAGAACTCGCCGACAGGCTCGGCCTGAACGGCCCCGACATCAGTCGCATCCTTCCGATGGCTTTCCTATCACCAAAGATCACCGAGGCGATCCTGACAGGACGCCAGCCGTTCGACCTCACCATCGCCAAATTGACCCGGACCATAGACCTCCCCATGATCTGGAAGGAACAGCAGGTGCTTCTGGACCTCTAAGGCTCCAGGTCCACCTCGGACATGACACCGCTGACATCGGAAAGGATGTCGGCGGTGTCACTCGGTCAGGTGTTACGCAAACCCGCTGCATCTTCCGACGATACTCAACGCGGGTCGTTACCGCCCAAGATACTGGGACTTGAGACTGCACGATCGACGCGCTGTTTTTGGGAGTCAAAGTGGTCAGCAAGTCGACGAAGCAAACCGCCAGCCAGCAATTCCAAACTTTTGGCTGGCGGGAATACGTCCCTGAGACACCGCGGCGAAAAGGAGAAAATCGGAGCGCGATTGTAGCTATCGCGCTTGGAAATATCGGGTCAATGACCGTTAACCCACGGAAATCCCTAAGGAATTCTGACGCCGCACGACCGAGACTGGTTTGGGAAGACTGTATGGTGCCCGGAGGCGGATTTGAACCACCGACACGCGGATTTTCAATCCGCTGCTCTACCAACTGAGCTATCCGGGCATCGAGGCTCTAGAGCCTTCCGGCCGAGGCCGGCGGGGGCGTTTCCCCCG
>Ga0209257_1002820_pt1 | contig 16328 bp, 18 predicted proteins | sample AraplaCvi_mCL_r2_FD_184277 | JGI IMG/M metagenome (GOLD analysis project Ga0209257, IMG submission 184277) | Arabidopsis root microbial communities from North Carolina, USA - plate scrape MF_Cvi_mCL_r2 (SPAdes) (version 2) | ecosystem: Host-associated > Plants > Roots > Endosphere | place: USA...
GCGTCGGGCAGGCCGGCCTGCTGTTCGATCTCGCGGCCCAGCGTGCCGGCGCCGGCCACCACTTCAGGCTGGTCGTAGGCGTGGGTGAGCAAGGCGCCCGATTCCTTCTGGCGCGTCAGGCAGGCGGCCAGCGCATCGGGATACAGCTCGCCGACCACGACCACCTCGGCGCCGAGCGCACGCAGCCGCGCGCGCTTGGCTTCGGGCGAGACGCCGGGCAGGAACACCTGGCAGGGCACGCCCAGCGCACGCGCCGCGGCGGCGGTGGCGATGCCCGCATTGCCGCCCGAGGCGACGATCACGCCGCTTTGCGGAATGTCGTTGGCAAGCAGCCGGTTCATCATGCCGCGCGCCTTGAAGCTGCCGCTGACCTGCATGTGCTCCAGCTTGAGCCAGATCTCGGCGCCGGGCGCGTCGATGCCGAAGGCCGAAGCCGGCAGCTTCCACAGCGGGGTCTGGCGCAGGAAGTGGCCGGCGCGTTCGGCCAGCCGTTGCGATGCGCTATCTATTTCGGAGCGCCAGCCGGCGGTCTGGGTGGTGTTCAAGAGATGTGTCCAGGGGGAGGAATGTCGTCGAGCTTGAGGCCCTTGGGCAGCGGGAACTTGATGGTTTCCTCGATGCCGTCCATCTTGCGCACCGACACCGCGCCGAACGCGCGCACCTGGTCGATCACGTCGCGCACCAGCACCTCGGGTGCCGAGGCGCCGGCGGTGATGCCGATGCGCGCTTTGCCCTCGAACCACTCTGGCTTGAGTTCGGCGGCCGAGTCGACCATGTAGCTCTCGGTGCCCAGGCGCTGCGCAAGTTCGCGCAGGCGGTTGCTGTTGGAGCTGGTGGGGCTGCCGACCACGATCACGAGGTCGACCTGCGGGCTCATGATCTTCACCGCGTCCTGGCGGTTCTGCGTGGCGTAGCAGATGTCCTGCTGCTTGGGCTCGCGCACCTTGGGAAAACGCGCGCGCACGGCGGCGGCGATGTCGGCGGCGTCGTCCACGCTCAGCGTGGTCTGCGTGACCACGGCGAGCTTGTCGGTCTGCCCCGGGGCGACCCTGGCCACGTCTTCCACGTCTTCCACCAGGTGGATGCCGCTGGAAAGCTGGCCCATCGTGCCCTCGACCTCGGGGTGTCCCTTGTGGCCGATCATGATGAACTCGTAGCCTTCCTTCGCGAGCTTGGCGACCTCGACGTGCACCTTGGTCACCAGCGGGCAGGTCGCGTCGAAGATCGAGAAGCCGCGGTCGCGCGCCTCCTGCTCCACCGCCTTGCTCACGCCGTGCGCGCTGAACACCAGCGTGGCGCCGGTCGGCACGTCGGAGAGCTCCTCGATGAAGATCGCGCCCTTGGCCTTGAGCTCGTTCACCACGTAGGTGTTGTGCACGATCTCGTGGCGCACGTAGATCGGCGCGCCGAACTTCGCGATGGCGCGCTCGACGATCTCGATGGCGCGGTCCACGCCCGCGCAGAAACCGCGCGGCTCGGCCAGGATGACTTCGGAGATTCCGGGGTTCATAGCACGCCGATGAGCTTCACTTCGAAGGTCACGGGCTGGCCCGCGAGCGGGTGGTTGAAGTCGAAGCGCACCGCGGTGTCGTTCGACTCGATGACCGCGCCCGCATAGCTGCCCGTGCCATCGGGCGTGGGGAACTGCACCACGTCGCCCACGGCGTACTGCTCGTCGGGGTCGCCCATCTGCGCGAGCAGCTTTCGGGCCACCCACTGCTGCATGTCGGGATTGCGCTCGCCGAAGGCTTCGCCGGCGGGCAGCTCGAAGGTGGCATGCGTGCCCTCCTCCAGGCCCATCAGGCGCTGCTCCATGGCGGGAGAAAGCTCGCCGGTGCCGAGCGACAGGGTCGCGGGCTTGTCGGCGAAGGTGTTGATGATGTCGCCCGCCGGACCGGCCAGCCGGTAGTGCAGGGTGAGAAAGGAGCCGGAATTCACGACTTGGGACATGGAGCAGCTGATGTGTGCGAAGACGGGGAGGTGTCCCGATAAACTGGCCTCATTTTAAGGACCGGGGCTTCCACCCGGCTCCGCCAAGGTTTCACCCCGGGGTTTCATGTCTTTCAAGGATCTCCCTCTCGACGCCCGCCCGCGCGAAAAGCTCATCTCGCGCGGCGCCTCCGCGCTGGCAGACGCCGAGCTGCTGGCCCTGCTGCTGCGCACCGGCGTGGCGGGAAAGAACGTGCTGCAGCTGGCGCAGCAGCTGCTCGAGCGCTTCGGCGGCCTTTCGGGGCTGCTGCACACGGGCCCCGAAGACCTCAAGTCGGTCAAGGGCATGGGCGGCAGCGCCAAGCGCTCCGAGCTCATCGCGGTGCTCGAGCTGGCGCGCCGCGCCATGGGCGAGAAGCTGCGCGAGCGCACGGTGTTCGACTCGCCCGATGCGGTGAAGCAATACCTGCAGCTGCACATCGGCACGCGCCCCCACGAGGTGTTCGCGGTGGTCTTCCTCGACGTGCAGCACCGCATGCTCGCGCTGGAGGAAATGTTCCGCGGCACGCTCACGCAGACCAGCGTCTACCCGCGCGAGGTGGTCACGCGCGCCATCCACCACCATGCCGCGGCGGTGGTGCTCGCGCACAACCACCCCTTAGGTTTACTTGGCGGTGTAAACCACTGGTCTGGAACGACCCTCGCCAGAACACACCACTCGTGCAGGACGACCAGAGCATCCAAGGTTGCTTGGCAACATCTCAAGACGCAATGGCCGACCGAGTACAGGGGACTGAGTAAATCGCATTCGCCCACCCTTCGACGGTGTTAACACCCCCTAAAGGGTTGCACGATCATCGTCTAGGTTTTTCCAGCGCAGTGTCTTGCTTGCGTTACCCACGGAGATCTCTTCATCCTGGGGATCAATGAACGGGCCATGATCAGTTTCAAACAGCCAGCTGATTTGCCCCTGCTTGTCGATTGCGCAGCACTCCCACAGCGCATCGCATCGAACTAGTGTCGGCATACCGTCAGCGGTCATATAGCCCGGTAGAAGCACGTGTACTCGAGACTGCGCCCATTGCCCGCTCAGCACGATTCCGCATGCGTCGGCCGCGCGGGTGGCCAAGTAGCAGTTCCAGCGAACGCGTTTCACGACAGAAGATGTAGACGGGCGGACCTTGACGAGCCAAAGAGGAACCTCAAAGACTTGCTCAACAAGATGGAAATGCTGAACTCCGGGGGCCATTGCGCTTAGCGCGGAGCTGACAAGTTCGAACTGCGCTTGAACGCGAAACATAGGGCCTCCTACTTTATGTGGAAGATCGTCCGTGGTTTAATCGTACGCATGGCTGGACCATTTTGTCCATGCCTGTCCCTTCGCCCAAATATGCGCTGGATCCTGCGCTCGTGGCGCTTGGGATGGCTATTCGCTCTACACGCAAGGCAAGGGGCATCTCTCAAGAAGAGCTCGCTCATCGCAGTCAAATCGAGCGGTCCTACATGAGCAGCATCGAACGAGGGATGCAAAACCCGGGCGTCATGGCCATAGTTCAAATTGCCGCAGGGATCGGGATATCTGTCACCGATTTGGTCGCTGAGGCCGGGCTTTAGTCCTTACCCGGCGCAAAACAGACACCGGGTTGCCGTGCTTGGCCCCGTCGACCAATCGGGGCGCATAAGGACAGGCAGCGCTGCTGCCCGAGAAGATCTCGTCAATGACGGCCACCCGGTACAGACAGGTGGGAAATCGACTCGATATAACGGACAGCCTCCCATGACCCATTCTGACTTTGACCTGAAATCGCCCCTACCGCACGCCGGCCGGAAAGGTAGCCGCGGCGGGCCGGATCTTGCCGCCATGCTCCGACAGTTCCAGCCGGAGTTGCATGGTCAGGAGGTCATGCCTTGGTCCCCCATCGGCGTCGAATTCGGTGCCTCATCGAACACAGCCCGCATAGGTGCAAGACCCCGCGCAGTACCGTCAGGCCAGACCCCCAACTAGTAAGCCGCAAGCGCGCGGTGAGATCATCTTGACTCCTTGGGGCCCCGAGGGCCGGCCGACGCTGGCGCGTGCCAGCAGGGCATAAAAAGTCGCCGACGGCACTCCTGGGGCACCACTTGGAAATACTCGACGGCGTTGAGTCAGGCGATGTTGTTGCGTCGCCGTGGGAGTTCGATGTGCCGCTTGCTCATCTAAATGTTGGCCAGGAAGCCAGTGGCGCACGGCTCGTCGACCAGGCAGACGAGTTCCCGCACTTTCTCGATGGCGTTTGACGACGGTGCCGATCGAGAGTTTGTCCGCTGCCATCAGCGATCTTCACTCTGCGCGTCGTTGCTTACATTTTGATTCCCAATACTTTGAACTGACAGTTCATTTATGAGCGATCCAGTGCGAGTTTGTGGTTAAATTCATGCCACGGCGGGGGGAAACATGGCCCCGGCGCGGTTCGAAAAGTTTGTGATTCTTTTACCCAGAAGGCAGAAGGCTCAGTAGTTGGGCGCCAGTGATGGCGCCGCTTCATCGGGCAGTTGATGAAGCTTGAAACGCAACTCGCGGTCGGTTCGACGGCGAGTGGACGACGAAGGTCCGGCGGCGCTTAGTACGTAGTGCGTGGCACGCAGTACGACGGCGACGAGGGGACGTTCGGCAGTCGGCGGCAACTGTGGTGGGCTTGGTGTCGAGTTGGCTCCTTTACGGCGCTGCCTTGAATGGGGACGCAGGGCAATTCCGCTCTGTAAGGAGAGTCCATATGGATAAACAAACTTGTAAGAACCACATCGCGGTCCTGAAGAAGGTCCGTGGTGCTTGCGATAGCCAACTCGACAGCGGTGTGAAGGTTGAATTGGATGCGGTAATCGAGGCGCTGGAGCAGCATCTCGAGTCGCAGACACACGGAGTGGATGTGGCAACACTTTCACTTCGTGGACTTCAGATCATTGCGGTGATCGTCAGTATCGTGACGAACATTCGCGACAAGATGTGAGGACCCGAACACCCCAAGCCCATACTTTGTTTTTTTGGACGGCAGAGCATGGACATCGGCAACGCAATTCAGCTAGCAAGGAAAAAGCGCAAGCTCTCCCAAGCTGAGCTAGCTGATCGCGCGAATATCTCGGGGTCGTATCTCTCGATGCTCGAACGCAACCGGCGCGACCCTCCTCTCTCGACTGTCAGCCGCATCGCCAACGCCCTCGGAATGCCGGTGGAAATACTCTTCTTTCTCGGTGCAGAAGGAAGTGAACTCGGTAAGCTGGACCGAGAGCTTGCAGGACAGCTGGCTTTTACAGCTTTGGAGCTTTTGAATGAGCCTGATCCTCAGCAAACCAAGCTATCCCTCTGATCCAATTTGGACTACCGAGAAACTGGCCAAGGCCCTCCGCACCGAGTTGACCGAGTTGGAGGCAATCGCCGCGGTGGCGGATCGCTCTTATCGTCCGGTACAGATGAAGCCTGGATCGACCCGCGAGGTTTTTTCGGCCAAGCCGCGACTGAAAGCCATTCAGCGGCGCATCAAAGAGGCAATCCTGCGGCGAGTCGGGTTTCCCGAGTACCTTACAGGCAGCGTCAGGGGACGGGATTACGTTACGAACGCTGGGCTTCACGCTGGTGCACGCATCTTGATATGCGAGGACGTGAGCAAATTTTTCCCTTCTGTAGATGCCAAGCGAGTCTGGGACATTTGGCGGCACTTCTTTGGCTTCGGAGACGAGGTCGCCCAACTGTTGACCAAGCTGACCACGAAGGCCGGCACCTTGCCCCAAGGAGCCAGTACGAGCAGCTACCTGGCGAACCTAGTCCTTTGGAGGGATGAGCCGCACCTACAGGCCAAGCTTGCAGAGCACGGCCTAACGTATTCGCGCTACGTTGACGATATGGCGATATCGTCCAAGCTCAGCATCGCGCCTGTTGAGCAGGAGCGAATCATTGCCGATGTCTATGGCATGTTGCGGCGGAACGGACTTTCCGCCAAACGCAAGAAGCATGAGATTTTTTCAAGCTCGCAGCGGATGATCGTCACCAAGCTGATCGTGAATGCGAAGCCCTCATGGAACAAGACGCGCCGCTCTGCCGTGCGCACCCAGGTCTACGAACTGGAGCGGCGAGTTGCCGGAGGCGACGGCGGCGCCGATTTGCGCAAATTTGCGGATAGGACATCGAACCTCGTCGGCCAACTCGGGCGCTTTCATAAGCGAGAGGCAAATTCGTTGCGAACGCGGGTGAGAATAGCCCGAGAAGCGATGAATGCGACACCTCAGATTTGCACCACGATCTCGACGGCACTAAGCATACCCCAGCCTCTGGATGTCGTTTCAGTCCCTCCGTGGGGAAATTTGGAAGAGCGCTGAACTGTATCCAAATAAGAAAACAATTGAGTGCCATGATGGAGGGAAAATGAATGGCTGATTCCAAGCAAGCTTCTTTACTCACGGCCAAATACGCGGGCGACGACGTATGTCGGATACTTGCACTCGATGGCGGTGGCGCGAAGGGCTTCTACACACTTGGAGTCCTCAAGGAAATTGAGGCTATGCTGGGCTGCCATTTGTACAAGAGATTTGATCTTGTATTCGGAACAAGCACCGGAGCCATCATCGCGGCACTTATCGCGCTTGGCTATGAAATAGACCAGATACATGAGCTCTACAAGGCTCATGTGCCGAAGGTGATGGCCTGTAGAACAGCCGCAACCAGAACATCTGCACTTCAAAGCCTGGCAAAAGAAGTTTTCAAGGATAAGTCCTTTGAAAACGTCTTGACAGGTATCGGCATTGTTGCCACTCGCTGGATGACCGAGCGACCGCTCATTTTTAAAGGAAATGTTGCACAAGCGCATGGCCGCAAAGGAACCTTTCAACCAGGTTTCGGCGTAAGCATCGCAGATGCAGTGCAAGCATCTTGCTCGGCTTATCCATTCTTTGAAAGGAAGATCGTCACTACCTCTGCAGGAGACAAGATCGAACTACTCGATGGTGGCTACTGTGCCAACAATCCAACCCTTTTTGCAATTGCTGATGCGACTGTCGCTCTAAAAAAGGAGCGGAAAGACATCCGAGTGGTGAATGTCGGCGTCGGAATTTACCCCGAGCCGAAGCCTGGGCTCCTGATGAAGATTGCAAAAAAATGGCTTGCGGTTCAGTTGCTTCAGAAGACCTTGGAAATCAACACTCAATCCCTGGATCAGCTGCGTGACATTCTGTTCAAGGACATTGCGACTATCCGAATCAGCGACACCTTCGAGCGGCCAGAAATGGCAACTGACTTGATGGAGCACAACCTTGACAAACTTAACATCCTTCGACAACGCGGCAGTGAATCATTTGCCGCGCGCGAGACACAGCTAAGAGAGTTCTTGTCATAAGCGAGGGAGTATGGGAATACCCGAATCACAGCTTGAAACTTGGTCCCATCAAGGATCGATTACTCAGTCTGCTGCAACCTACGGCACGATAAAAAATGCGCTAGAGACGACAAGCGCCGGCTATCAGGGGAAGAACTACAAGGTCTTCCTACAGGGATCGTACGGCAACGACACCAACATCTATGCGGAAAGTGACGTAGATGTGGTCATACGGCTTGATGATGTCTACTACAGCGATATCACACAGCTGTCGGTGGAGGACAAGGACGCATATGACCGGGCTCGCATCCCCTCTGATTACTCATATGGTCAGTACAAGAAAGATGTGCTCAAAGCGCTCACGGATCGATTTGGATCTGATGTGAAGGCCGGTGACAAGGCGATTGCCGTGATGGCAAATGGCAGTAGACGCAAAGCGGACGTCATTGCTGCGATGCAGTTTCGCCGGTACTCGAAATTCAAAAGCACGTACGACACGAGTTATACCGAGGGAATCTGCTTCTTCAATGGGGTAGGCGAGCGTATTGCTAATTATCCCAAGCAGCACTCGGAGAACTTGACCACAAAACACCAGGAGAGCAGCAAGCAGCTGAAGCCTATGGTTCGAGTGTTGAAGAATCTTCGGAGCAAGCTCGTCGCCGACGGCTCTTTGAAGGCTGGAATCGCTCCGTCGTACTACCTTGAAGGGCTACTCTATAACGTGCCCAGTGAAAAATTCGGGTCTAGCTATGGTGATACCTTTGTCAACGCGATGAACTGGATTCAGAAGGAATCTGAAAAGAGCAAGCTGGTATGCGCTAACGAGCAATACTACCTGCTTTGGGAGGGGTCGCAAACATCGTGGGAAAAGAGCAATGCAGAGGCCTTTCTCAATGCTGCCATCAGACTTTGGAACAACTGGTGATCTACCTGGCTATCTAGTATGAAGAGCTGGAATCAGCATGTGATCAGAAGGGGCTGAAATGGGAGGTGGCACCATTTATCTTTTCATGTGGGGATATCAGGAGAGCTACAGGATTGGGCTCCAGATATTGGCACGTAACGTACTGAAGGAGCTCGGTGCTGAAGCGGATGCCGAGGTTTTTCTGGTTGGTGCACGCAAACCCGGTAGTAAAAATCCTAACCAAGTTTGTGTATCGCCGGAAGATGGAAAGTGGCCTCTGTCCATGTTCAATGGCCTTCTGGAGACTATTGAGTCAACTTACCAGAATCATGATCTGCAGGACATGTTCTATAGCGATGCGCCGAGCATGCGCGACAAGCCGGAATGGATGCGCCGCGATTCGGTGCGCACGTCAGTTGCTGAGGCGATCAAAGCCTTCGATATCGCGCAAGACGTGACATCCTTCTGCGGCGAAGTCCGATGCATCGGTGACTACTACGTAACTCCTGTGGTGCAGATCCCGAATGCAACCTTCGTTAGATTTCCAGTCTTGCCTCCAAAACCCACTCACGAAGGGAAGCAAGGGTACGGATTTCGCAGCCTGATACATGCGGCGATGTACGCGCTTCTTCATGAGGCAACCGAAGAATTGCATAACCCAGACCCTGGTCGTTTTGCTCACCGCGGCATGAGAACTGCGCCAGAGATCGTGCGCATTGCCGCGAAGAACTTTTTGCACACACCAGGACTATCGATCGAAAAGAGATACACGCATTCCGACCTCTTCGATGCGTTGAATCTTGTTTCTTCCCTCATGTATGAAGGAGCGAAAGGAATTGGTCATCTCCTCTTGGTCAACCCTGAGAACGAGGCGGTTGAGTTCGTAGCGAGGTTTGATGAACCAGTGCCCTTCCGTGAACCTCGATGGGTTCGAAAAGTGCTGCAGATGGCGGTGACAGGTGTTGGAATCATCGCGGACAGTCAACAAATATACGGTCTAGGGCGGTTGAAGGAATCCTACGATCCCAGCAAACAGGATGCGTTCATCGTTGATTTTGTCGATCACTATCACTGGGAGCTTCTTTGCGGCAAGCATGCCCTGCTTCGTAGCCATTACGCAATCCCTAAGCTCCCTCAAGAACCTTTTGACAAAACAGCCTTCATGGCAAGCTATGCCCGACTGTTTCCTCAAGCGTCACAGGAAGACGGGCTGCACGTATGGAACCTGATGAAGGCTCAAGTTCGTCAGGAGCACGGCAGCATGCTTGTGGTCGCGCATGATGCGGCCAGCGAAGCGCAGCGACTTAGGAGGCAGGGTACGAACATCGTGCCAATTCGACTCTCCGAAGAATTGCTTGCGAGCGTCAGCGGCATTGATGGAACCGTATTGATTGACCCTCATGGACTCTGCCATGCCATAGGGGTCATTTTGGATGGCGGAGCCAACGACGACTGTACGCCATCAAGGGGGTCTCGATACAACTCTGGAGTGCGCTATGTTCAGGCGGGCATTCGGCGACGGCTTGCCATCGTTGTGTCGGACGATCGCACGGTCGAGATCATCCCCCCGCTTCGGAAATTGGTCAGTCGTCGGCTACTTGAACGGCATATTGCGGCACTAGAGGTTTCGAATCTTGACAACTACCACGACTCGAGGAATTGGCTCAATGAGCACCGCTTCTACATAAATTCGAGGCAGTGCGCGCGTATTAATTCAGAAATCGCAAGACTAGACTCACTCCCGAAGAGAGTCGGTTCAATCTATTTTGGGGCGGAAAAATTTGAAGCTCATCCCGAGATGGATGACAGCTATCTTTGCGACTAGAAAGCCTGCGGATCACAATCCGTCGCCTCGTGCCGCCGCGGATCTCCGAAATGGTGTTCCTGGAGTGGTACTGATCACGAGCAACGGCTCACGCGCGATCCACTCTTGGAGGACTACCCCGACTCACGTCCTGAAGCGGCACGACCTTGGCTGCAAGTTGACGATGAACGTTCGCTAATTCCCGCTCTCGTCGTTCCAGCAATTGAGTGGCTTCTTTCCATGCGCAGAAGTAGTAGTCGACCAGGGCAGCAAGGCGCTCAGTTGAAACTCGAAGCGACGCATTTTCTTGTTGTAGACGAGACAGCCGAGCGGCGGCGACGAAATCGTTCGATCGAGCGCAAAGGGCATTGTGAGCCTTGAGTTCTTTCAAAACATCGCCGTGGTACCGATAGAGGGCATTCCGAGAGATTTCCGCCTTCTCGCACAACGCCTTTACCGTCATAACCCGCGCCGACTCAACTCCCTGAAGTTCCTGCTTCAAAGCATCGAACGCCGAACGCAAGCGCTGCTTTCCACAACCGCTACTGGTGCTCACCATGCTCTCCATTTGATGCGCTTGGCTCAAGGCTCTGGAGAAGGGTGCGAGCCTCATCCAGGCGACTGCGTACGATCTTTATCGTCTGCCAAGGCAGCCCAGGCTCGTTTAGCAGAGTCTCGTGACGAAGGATTTGCTCCGACCAGTACGGTCGATGCTGTTCAGAGAGAACAAAATTCTTGCAGCGCGCACAGGTCGACGGCTCTCGCCTTGCTGGGTTCGGCCCTCGCGCATTTCCAGCACAAGCGCTGTGCTCCTCGCGATACACACAAAATCCCCAATCGCATACAGCAAGGCTTAGCCCGGCGTCCACAAGGAGCCGCGCGAAGCTCTCGACATCCTCCTTTAATCGCGAGCCCTTGAATGTCGGACGTCTAGCAACAATTTCGGCTCCGGCCTTTCCGCCAAGCTTGGGAACAACGAGCATGTTCTGCCAAGCGATTGTTGACTGCTCGATGACCTCCTCCTCGATCTCGCGAAGCAGTCGGTGGTCCGAGCCAGCGTAGGAAAAATCGGTCACGGCTCTATCCCGGTGTCCCAACTGTTGCGCAAGCGCAAGGAGGGCCGTACGGTCACGCAGTGCTGCAAATCTCGCGAATGTCTTGCGCCCCTGATGGGTTCCCGCTTTCCAAGATTTTCCGTCAAGACTGGAGAGATCGGCCCAAACCACAAAACGCCATAGAATCCTGCGCATTCGGTGCGTAGGGATGACCTCAACATCCGCCACGGAAGTGGCCTTCCATTCTGTGGCACCAAAGTCTTCCTGCCGCAACCACAGTTCCCGACGATTGGTGCGAACACGATGGCCCTCGGAAAGAGCCTCAAGCACCTCAATCGCAGTGATCACAGGCGGCGGTGCCACCCACTCGTGAGGCCGGCCGTGATATTCCATCTGGCGCTTGAAGATTGCACCAACGATGACTGGCACCGCCTCGTCGGGCCCACGTCGCGCCACGCACCCAAATTGCAAATGAAGAATCTCGCTAGCCCGCGCTCCGACCAAGTACGAGATCACGATGAAACATGCCGCGTAAAGTAGATTTATCGCCTTCGCGAGCTGCTTTGTAGAGCGCATTCGTGCAAGGGCGCCCGTAGCAGCGGCATCGACCTTACTGATGGCGCGGGCCGCGACGACACGAGCGCTCTTCATCGCATACCCGGCTTGCTCCGCTTCGGCAAGCGCATCAGCGTACGCTCTTCTCGCCCGCAAGATCCGATCTGCTCCGTCCTCTAACAGACCGATGGCCTTAGTAACCAGCTCAGCCGCGATTCCATCCGGTGTATGCGGCCAAGGACTTCTCACTGCCCCGTGCACTCCAGCCTCTAACGCGGGGGATCCCCCTGCAAACGGATCGCGCATCAATCCATCGTCAAGATGGCGCCGATACCAATAGAAATACATCAACACGTGTAGATATTTTTCCACCGTGATCGGCGATATGGCCCTCCCGCCAGCCCCCTTGCGCTTAGTCACCTGGTGCAAGAATTCAAGCGCGCCGTAGCGATCAATGTCTGAGAACCTTGAATAGCCCGCGTCAACCATCCAGTACACCAGCGCCTTGAGATGATAGAAATGCGTTGCGATGCTCGACGGCTTCTGGGGAAGCCCCGTCATTGGCGACCGCTCTCTTGAAAGCCTCACCACCGTGCGGCAGGTCTGAAGCAAACTAGCGTGGCGCGGGTCTGTAAAGTTGTCGCCGCCCGGCATCGGAAAACCCCAGTGAAGTCGTACGGGGGACTTTTCGTCAAGGACGTTTGCCGGCCGAAGTACCCACACCGAGTCCTCCCATCGGCAGCCCATCAGAAACCACTCACGGTCCAAGGCGACCGCGCTGGATTCGCCTCCGATCAATGGGTCGAGTCTTGATGCGCTCAAGCTAGGAACAGTCATCATCGAAGCTCCGGCAATGGCGGCAGCAACGGCACTAGCTTGCGAGCAATCGCTAATTCGGCTTCGCTGAACCGAGGAAGGATGTCGCTCTCAATGATTTGAAATGGCGGAAAATAGATCGCTTGCCAGCGCGATGGATGCACCGTTTGCATTGCTGCACGCAGATGATCTCGAGCCTGAAGCATCCGTGCAATGGTTCGCGGTTCTGGGACGATCACCGCATTGGGGCAAGTAAAGCAACCTAGGAAGCTTCCGCAGAGTTCACCAGGCGAAGTCCCCGGCGCGATGCCTTCAAATGGGTCGCGACATCCAAAGCCAAACATAGAAACGGCTTCACCTTGAGGTATCGATTTTTGTACGATCTCACGGCCAGCAGGCGGCGAATCTGATTTCAACTGTGTTTCGATGTGTCCGATAAATGCGCTTTGAAGATTCGCGATTTGCACTTGGTGCTGAGCTCGTACCTCTGTAGAGTCAATGTATTTGGCGGTAGTTGCTAGACCAGCGTGGTTTGCCATAGCGCTTGTCCGCTTAAGATCTTTCGTCGCGCGATAAAAGGACGTCAGAGCACTCGATCGAATTGACGAGAGCGCGAACGTTGGGAGACCATGACGTTCACAAAATCCCCGAACTACGTTCCCGACGCTGGCGATTGAAAGCGCATTTATCCGCGGCCCAAATTTAAAGAGGAACAATCGATCGGCGAGGCCCGTGGGAGCTGTGGGCCTCAACCTGCTTGTCCATTCGATTACCTCGCGAATCAGGGTTGGCGGTTCGAACCCTCGGTTGACGTTGAAGGCCCTTCGCTGCTCCCTGCCGGCTCGCCTCTTCATCCACACCACCAGTTCCCTGTCGTCGAGAAGAGGCATAGGACGAAGGCAGTCGGTCCGCATCTCAAGGATCGGCTCCGCATTTCCTGCGGTGTGAATCAGGATCGTCAAGTAGTACGGCAGCAGTGTCTCGACCTGTGGATAGAGGTATTGCTCTACAGATCGAGCACCGCCATGCGCTCTCAAGGCTACTCGGGTGGCATGCATCCCTTTCGAACCGATCACCTTGGACTCAGGCAGTACGCCGCCGAAATCGTCATCAATGCTTTGGAGAAGCCGACCGAGCGATGCTTGTGCAGGGTCCGTCGATAGCCGCGCGGCTAGACCGGCAGCACGGATCTCGCGCGATCGCCGGATGTCCTGCTCGCATGCTTGTAGTAGCTTGCGCAAGTCAGCCGGATGGATGATCGGTCGTTCTTTCCTGTCTCTATTCCGATATGGGAAAGGACTGAATGGATACTCGATGTCGCCGAGAACGCCTGGACGACATCTCTGTATCCATTTCAGCAAGGCCTTTAGCGACGAATAGGTTGTCGACCGATAGCCTTTAGCCCATGGTTGCCCGTCTGCGCGAACCTGGCGATTTAGCCACTCGATGTAGCGCAGCAGCATCGCGCTGCCTATATCCGCTGTGCCCTCGATGATTTTGACCTCCTGAGCAAATCGCTCGAAGGTCTTGACCTGCAGCCATCGACTGACCAAGCAACGGGGCGTCTCGTGTCCATAGTGATTCCAGAACGCCTCGGCCAGCAGTGATCGGATGCTCGCCGGCAAGGCTAAACTGCCCATGTCGATGTTCGTTTGGAGCACAAGACGGGACGCGGTCCAGTCAAGATGGTTTCCGCCATCCGATGTCGCTGAATGCCCTCGCGTCAGTTTTCTCTCCGCTGGCAGCCGGTTCATACATAGCCCTCATCAGGCACCAACCCTTGGAGAGCATCCATCAGAACGCAATCGTCAACAACGATCGCGCGCAGATACTTATCCGTCGTCTCAATACGCTCGTGTCCCATCAAGATCTTTACGATAAGCAACGGATTCACGGCAGCCCCATCTCGCGCGGCATGCTCTAGCCGAGCGAGCAGTGCACACGCAAACGTAGCTCTCAAAGCGTGGCTCACAACCTTGAATCCGCACGACTCACCAGCCATCCGAATCGCGCGCTGATACGTGTTCTTTACCACTGGTCGCCCCCGGCGGCCGATGAAAAGGTCGCTAGGCTCCTCGCCGCCTCGCCGTCGCTGGACGCGACGGATCCAGAGGATTCGGTGCAGCCGAACATAGGCACGGGTTTCTTCCAACAGGCTGACCGGTGCGACAACATAGCCCTGCTTGCGGCCCTTTCTCACCACTTCGATCAATTGCTTCTCTGCGGCCCTCCCTGTAGCAGTGGCAACATCCGAAGTCTTCAGCCGAAGCAGCTCGCTAACCCTCAGGCCTGTTGCAATCTGCCATTTCGCCATCAAGTCGTAGGGAGACGAAAGGCATGCCGCCAGTTGATTTGCCTGTCGAGGACTGAGGGGACGTGGTAAGGCCTCATATTGCCGAAGCAGGAAGATGCTGGAATCAGCGTCCCTTGCAACCCTGGGCCCGGGAACTGAGGCGATAGAACCATCAAGTGAATCAGCTAGCGGGCTAGATTCGAGCCAACCGCTTCTCACTGCCCAAGCGTAAAAGCGAAGCACGCCGCGCACACGCAGATTTATTGTTGAGATCTGGTATGGGCGTCCGGTGTGGCCACTTGGCTCACTCAACATCCGATTTCGGTAGGCAACCAAGTCCACCGCGTCTGCGCTGCGCCAACAGATCGCATTTTGTTCCAGAGTTTCAAACCAATCAAACAGGATCTCGGAGTAGGTCCTGACCGTGTCGTCTGTACGCCCACGTTGAATTGAGTGCTCGTGCAGATATGCGACCACCGGCTCTACGAGTTGCCAGTCTGACGAGAAGAGAAGCGGAAATCCAGCTGGCCGTGGCTGTCGCACTGAGGCTTTAGGCATAGCAGCAATCGCGGCGGCCACGTCCTCAGTTAGGTCGGCCAAATTTTCAAGACGAGCCTTGCGGATGACATGCATCACAGCTCCTCACGCGCGAGGTATGCCACTGCGTCTAAAAATGGGAGGCGTAGCACGTGCATCGCTAGGTCGATTGCGCCACCACCACCGACCCGAGCACGCGTGTCGTACCACTTAACACCGGTCGTGAGAATTTCGAACTCACCACGCTTGGTCGTCGCATGCCATCGGCGAGTCCGGAGATCCTTTGTCGGCGCGTATGTGGGGTCTAACTTCAGGTGAACGGAGATCGAACGCAAAGCACGCTCGGCGTCAACTCGGCGCAGTCGTGTCAACTCCACAGCATCAACGCGTCTGAGCGATACCATTGAAACCAACCATTCGATGTTTTTTCGCCTTAGGGCTACTCGCCTCTAGAAGAGGCCAATTCGAATCACTCGGGCAAGTCTATGCAGACGGCCCAGCCATGCCAATAATGTTGACAGTGCCCAATGCATCCTTACACCCCAGCGGCAGCATCGAGCCCTCGCGCGCCGACGAATCGCTCACGCAGACGCTGCGCGCCGCGCTGGCGCTGGTGGACGTGCGCGTGCTCGACCACATCATCGTGGGCCCCGGGCAGAGCTTCTCGATGGCCGAGAAGGGGCTGCTCTGATGGCCGCGCGCGCTCCGTCGATCAAGAACCTCGCCGACCTCAAGCAGGTGCAGCGCGTACTCGCCGAGACCCGCGAGCGCGAAGCCGCCGAGGCCGCGGCCAAGGCGCTGGCCGAGCGCAAGCGCGCGGCCGAGAAAGACCTGTTCACCCGCGCCATCGGCGCCACCGAGCCGCTGCGCCGCAAGGCCGTGGTGCCGCTTGCGCCGGAGCCGCCTGCGCCCATCCCGGTGCAGCACCAGCTCGACGAGCAGCGCGTGCTGCGCGAATCGCTCTCCGACGAGTTCGACGTGACCACGCTGCTCGACGTGGACGACGCCATGAGCTTCCGCCGCCCCGGCATCGGCACCGACGTCACCGCGCGGCTGCGCAAGGGCGACTGGGCCATCCAGGCGCAGGTCGACC
>Ga0209257_1002824_pt1 | contig 16317 bp, 15 predicted proteins | sample AraplaCvi_mCL_r2_FD_184277 | JGI IMG/M metagenome (GOLD analysis project Ga0209257, IMG submission 184277) | Arabidopsis root microbial communities from North Carolina, USA - plate scrape MF_Cvi_mCL_r2 (SPAdes) (version 2) | ecosystem: Host-associated > Plants > Roots > Endosphere | place: USA...
AAACGAAAAAGCCTGCCGCGGGAGGAGGTGCGGCAGGCTTTCCGAAAAGAACCGAACAGCGGCTGGGAGGAGGAGTGCCGCTGTTCCTACAGACGCCCCTGGGAGGAGGAGTGAGGCGCCTGATAACACGAAGCTTTGCGGGAGGAGGTGCATCGCTTCGATAAGTATGACTATACGCCGATCCGGCTGGATTGATAGTCATTATGTTGCAGTGCAGCTATACGAAAATTGCATACCGGAAAATGAGTGCTCACGGCACCGACGAGATCCGGCTGATCCGGTCACCTCCGGACGCGAAAACGCCCGCGGCAATGGCGGGCGTCTTGAAACTGCAGCGCAGAAATATCGCGATCAGCGGCCGACGGCTGCCCGGGCGACATTGCGGATGTCGGCACGGTCGATGCCGAGGTCCTGCAGCTCGCGGCTGGTCATGCGGCCGAGTTCGGTGACGGTCTGACGATACTTGCGCCAGTTGTTGAAAGAGCGTGCTACGTTCATGATCGGGTCCCTTTCCTGAGACAGTCTGACGTCAGCAACCGTTCTTGGCTCCGGCGTCGTTCGATGACAGGGATATAGCCCTCCTCGCCTGCCTGGAAAAGCAACAAAGCCTCACGTCACCCATGCAACGAGCGCAATGGTCTGGCTCATATGCCTGCTATTCCGCCTTGGCGGATGCCGCAGCGCACACCATGATCATCTCCACCTTGAGGTTGGGATTGGCGAGCCGTGCCTCGAAACAGGCCCGGGCCGGCGGAGCCATGCCCGAAACCCAGGCGTCCCAGATCTCGTTCATTTCGGCATAACCGTCCATGTCCGCCAATATGATGGCGCAGAAGATCAGGCCCTGCTTGGCGCTGCCGATCTCGGCGAGGCGCGCCTCGGCCTTGGCGAGCAGCTGCCGGGTCTGTTCGGCGACGCTCAGATCGCCGTCATAGGGCGACTGGGGCGTCACGGCGAAATAGCCGGTGCCCTGATGCACAACGGCCGAGCTGCCGCGGCTGCCGACACCGAAACGTTCGATGATGGAAGAGAAATCCTGGATCATGAAATACCTGTACTGGTCTTGAACGATGGATGTGATGATGATGCAACGATCGGCGGCAGCGATGTCCCTGCCGCCGGGACTCCTTCATGAATCTATGAATCGTGATCTGCGCCCGGGTTATTCGGCGTTGCGTGTCGTCTCGAACAGGAACCAGGCGCGCCGTTCCGTCTCGTCGATCCAGACTTCAAGCAGGCTCGTGGTCGCCACGTCGTTATGTTCGGCGCAGACTTCGTGGGCCTGGCGCAGGAACGAGACAAGCTGCCGGTTGTCGTCCTTGAGCTCCGCGAGCATGTCGCGCGGCGTGACGAAATCGGCGTCGTTGTCGAGAAGACGCTGCAGTCGGCCGATATGGCCGATGGAGCGGATGGTCGTGCCGCCGACCTTGCGGGCACGTTCGGCAATCGCGTCGGTCATGGCAAAGATCTGCTCGCCCTGCTCGTCGAGCATCACGTGGTAGTCTCGAAAATGCGGGCCGCTCATGTGCCAATGAAAATTCTTAGTCTTGAGGTAGAGCGCGAACGTGTCCGCAAGCAGCGCCGCAAGCGCACCGGCGATATCGGCGGTGGCATTGGAGGGCAGATCTGATGGAGTATTCAGCGACGCCTTGCGGCGGCTTTCGACTGCGGTGCGGTCCATGGCTGTTCTCCTTGGGTGAGACGGATGGATTTCAGGACTTTGCATCGGCCGGAGGCCGGTGCAACGGGAGTGATCCTACGGGCGATCCGTGGATCGCGTGTGTCAGCTAAACTGCCCGGGAGTGTTCTCGGGATCGAGCACGGTTATACGATCAGGACCGGATCTCCGATAGCCACTATGAGAGCGCGGATGCCGATGCGCCCGTAGACCGCGACCGGCGATGCCTCCTCCTCAGGCCGACCACGCCGTGATTGCTATTTGGCCAAGCTTACTGATAGTTCGAAAAGGAGCCGCGGACACAGACCTGATCTGCGACGACGGGCATTCCCATCGACTAAGGAGATGATCATGACACGCACCCCGCGCCGGCCCGTCAATCCGCTCGACGCCGCAGAGGCTCTGTTTGCGCCGGCCAAGAAGACATCGCCCGCTCCCGCCGTCGAGCGGCGCCCGCTGCCGAATGTCAAGGAACAGGTGTCGCTGAAGCTCGACAGCGACGTGCTCGCCTATTTCCAGGAGGACGGCCCCGGCTGGCAGGATCGCATCAACGACACACTCCGCGCAGCCATGAACGACAAGAGCTGACGACGAAAGACGGATTCGGCACGCATGGCGCAGAGCGCCTTAAAGGGATATGATCTCTGCCAAGGAGCCGATCATGCCAGCTTTGCCCAACCTGAACATCGTGCCGTTCATCAGCGTCGAGAACATGATGGATCTCGTCCTCGATACCGGGGTCGAGACATTCCTCAAGGAACTGGCCGGCTATATCGAGGCGGACTTCCGCCGCTGGGCAACCTTCGACAAGGTACCGCGCATCGCCTCCCACTCGCAGGAAGGCGTGATCGAGCTGATGCCGACCTCCGACGGCTCGCTTTACGGGTTCAAATATGTCAACGGCCACCCCAAGAATACCAGAACCGGCCGGCAGACGGTAACGGCTTTCGGAGTCCTCTCCGATGTCGACAGCGGCTACCCTCTCCTCATATCCGAAATGACCATACTGACGGCGCTGCGCACCGCGGCAACCTCGGCAGTAGCCGCCAAATATCTCGCGCCTGAAGGCGCCGATTGCATGGCGATCATCGGCAATGGCGCCCAGAGCGAATTCCAGGCAATCGCCTTCAAGGCGCTGGTCGGCATCGGCAAGTTGCGCCTCTACGACATCGACCCTAATGCGACCGAACGATGTGCCAAAAATCTTGCGGGCATGGGCTTTGACATTACCCGATGCCGGTCATCCCAGGAGGCGGTCGAGGGCGCCCAGGTCATCACCACCGCCACGGCCGACAAGCAGAATGCCACCATTCTCACCGACAACATGGTCGGACCGGGCGTTCACATCAATGCCGTCGGCGGCGATTGCCCCGGCAAGACCGAGCTTCACAAGGATATCCTCACCCGCTCCGACATCTTTGTCGAATATCCGCCTCAGACCCGCGTCGAAGGCGAAATCCAGCAGATGCCGGCGGATTATCCCGTTACCGAAATCTGGCAGGTGATCTCCGGTCTTTCCACGGGCCGGACCGGCGGCGCGCAAGTCACGCTGTTCGACAGCGTCGGTTTCGCGACCGAGGACTTTTCGGCGCTCCGCTATATAAGAGACAAGCTCGCCGGCACCGGCCTCTACGAAAATCTCGACCTGCTGGCCGATCCCGACGAGCCGCGCGACCTCTTCGGCATGCTGCTCAGGCGCGAAGCCTTGCGGGAAAATACGGTTCGGAATGCAATCCCGAACGAATAACCCGTCCGCAGCGCGGGCGGCGCGTCGCCCCGACCTATGAAGCGGGGCGCTGCCCGTTGGAATGACGACCTCTAACGTATGCCGGCTTGCCGAAAGGCGGCGATTTTCCGCAGCAAGCTGGACATCACGCGCTTTTCGTCTCCCGTAAGGCAGGCGAAATAAGCCTCGACTTCCTTCCGATTTCGAGAAACCTCGCTTGCCGCAACGTGACGCCCGCGCGCGGTCAAGCTCACGATCTGAATTCTCCGATCTTTTTCCATCGGATGCTGCTCCACCAGCCCGGCGGCGCTTAGTCCTTTGACGATCTGCGAGATGTTGCTTGGCATCACCGCCAGCCGCGCCGCCAACTCGCCCACTCTAAGCCCGGAGCGCGTGGAAAAAAGCTCCTTCATCACCTGCACCTGAGCGAGCGTACAATCGAATTCGCTTCTGTGAGCCCGCCCCAATTGCGTCTCGACAACCTTCACGGACAAGGTCAGGTTATCCCATAAGCTGAGATCTTCTGGTGGCAAATCGCACCTCAAACGATGGCGTCGCTGCTCTATCAATCGGATTGCAGGCCGGATCGTTCTAACGATCCAATTTGTATCCTTCGGCTTCCCTGTCCCAGGTGGTTTTCGTCACCCCTTGCTCGATCAGCTTGAATTTCTGAACCTTGCCGTTTTCCGTCAGCGGCAACGCATCGACGAAATCCACAAAGCGCGGCACGGAGAAATAGCTCATCTTGGGCTGGCAGAAGTCGAGCAGCTCCGCAGCGCCCAGATCGAAGCCCTCTTTGAGGACGATCGACGCCATCACCTCGTCTTCCGCCAGTTCCGACCGGACCGGAAACACCGCCGCGTTCTCGACGCTCGGGTGGGAAATCAGCACTTGCTCCACCTCGAAGGAGGAGATGTTCTCCCCTCGCCTGCGGATGGCATCTTTCATGCGGTCCAGAAACTGAATATAGCCGTCCGCATCCTTGGTGACGCGATCGCCGGTATGGAACCAGAGGTTCCGCCAGGCTTCCACGGTCTTTTCGGCCATGCCGAAATAGCCGGTCGCGATCGCAAACGGCTCGGCGGCGCGCACCACCAGTTCTCCGGGCGTGCCGTCCGGCACCAGGTTGTCACTCTCGTCGAATACGGCGATCTCGAAGCCCGGCCGTGCCTTTCCCATCGTTCCGGGCCTCTGCTCATGAAGCAGCGCGCCGACGACAAAGTTCGTCTCGGTCGAGCCATAACCGTCGAGCAGCGCCACACCGGAGCGTTCCGTGAAAGGCGCATGGAACTGGGGCGGAACGCCGGGTGCGAGCGCTATCCGCGTCCTGTGCTGCTTTTCGGCATCGCTCGCGTCTTTCGACAGCAGGATCGGCACCATGGCGCCAAGCAGATAGGTGACCGTTGCGCCGTGCGTGGCAAGGCTCGTCCAGAAGCGCGATGCCGAAAAACGCGTGTCGACCACGAGGCATGCGCCGGTCAGAAGCGCCTGGAAGAACGTGTTCAGCGCATTGGTGTGGAAAAGCGGAAGGCAGGTGAGCAGAACATCGTCGTCCGCAATGCCGAGAAGTGCCGCCGTATGGACACCCCACCAGAAATATTGTGCGTGGGGGCAGCAGACGCCTTTCGAAAGGCCCGTCGTGCCGGACGTGTAGAGGATCGCCATCGTGTCGGAAGGCCGGCTCGGGTAAGCCTCCATGTCGCCCCGCATCTCGGGGATTTTGTGGTGCGGCCAGCGCAGGACGAGATCGTCCGGCACGTCCCCGACGGTCCAGATCCGTTCCAGAGGTAGCGGCGCATCCTGGAGATTTGCCATCGCGCCAAGAAGATTTCCTTCGACGAGGGCGAGCTTGGCACCGCTGTTCTTCAGAATATGCGCGAGCTGAGCCCCTCGGGAGGCCGTATTGATGGGGACGGCAACCGCACCGCACCAGGCGCAGCCGAGCAGGATTTGAAGAAATTCAAGCCTGTTGGAGCAGATGATCGCGACCGTATCGCCGGCTTTCACATCTGCCGCACGAAGCGTGCTGGCCGCTGCGGCCGCCAACTCCTTCACCGCGGAAAAGCTGAGCGTCCTGCCGTCGATCTTGACCAGCGGGCGATCGCCATAGCGCTCGGCCTGAAGGGAAATCATCTGCGGGAATGTCCGCATCGACGGACTGAACGTCTCCGTCAGCTGAAAGACCTTCGCCTCTCGAGATAATTCGATCTGGTGTGCGTTCATTGTCGTTCGCGCGCCTGCCCTCAGTTTATCCGTTGTTCGCTCTGCTGGTCGAAGAGATGGACCTTTTGGGGATCGAACTTGACACGAAGAACATCTCCGGGCCGGGTCGCAAATCGCTCGCGGAAAACACCGATGACCCGCTGTCCGGATATGTGACCGACGACATGGGTTTCGGCGCCTGTCGGCTCGATGACTTCGACGACAAGAGGCAGGCCGCCGTCGTCGGCAATGGCCAGGTTTTCGGGGCGGATGCCGTAGATCACCTGCCGCCCTTCGCTGGCGGAGGCCGGAGGATTCGAAACCGGAAGCGAGACGTCGCCGATCCAGACCGCGCCGCCGGCATATCGGCCTGACAGGAAGTTCATGCCCGGCGAACCGATGAAACCCGCAACGAAGAGATTGGCCGGCCGATCGTAGAGAGCAAGGGGAGAGCCGACCTGCTCGACGAAACCGTCCCGCATCACCACGATCTTGTCTGCCATGGTCATGGCTTCGATCTGGTCGTGCGTCACGTAGACCATGGTGCTTCCCAGCCTCTGGTGCAGCGCCTTGATCTCGCCGCGCATGATGACGCGCAGCTTGGCGTCCAGATTGGACAGCGGCTCATCGAACAGGAAGACCTGCGGATTGCGCACGATCGCCCGCCCCATGGCAACGCGCTGCCGCTGGCCGCCCGACAATTGCCGCGGATAACGCTCGAGCAGCGGTTCGAGGTTGAGAATTTTGGCTGCCTTTTCGACCTCGGTGCGGATCTCTGCCTTGGCGCTGCCGCGCATCTGCAGGGAGAAACCCATGTTCTGTGCAACGGTCATATGCGGATAGAGCGCGTAGCTCTGGAAAACCATCGCGATATCCCGGTCCTTCGGGGACATGTCGTTGACGACGGTCGATCCGATATGGACCTGGCCGTCGCTGATTTCCTCCAGCCCGGCGATCATCCGCAGCAGTGTCGACTTTCCGCATCCCGACGGTCCGACCAGAACCACGAACTCGCCGTCGTCGATGTCGACGTTCACGCCGTGAATGACCTGAGTCTGATTGTAGATCTTTCTGACATCCCGAAGATTTACGTTGGCCATGCTTCCATTCCTCCTTGCGCGCTCCGACTCTGTCGTCGGGCGCAGCGGTTGCCTTCCGCTCCCGGCGGATCGCAATCCGTCGATGGTTATCCTTTGACCGCGCCGCCGAGCACGCCGCGTACGAAATATTTCTGAAGGGTGACGATCAGGACCAGAGGCACGATCACCGAGATGAAGGTCGCGGCCGTCAGCGTGTTGAGGCCACCCGCATTGGTCTGCGCCAGGCTTGCCACCTGCACCGTCAGCGGCGAGAGCGAGCCGGACCCCAGGAAGATCAGCGGGATCAGGAGGTGATTCCAGGCGATCATGAACTGCAGGATTGCCAGCGATGCGAGAACGGCTCCCGAAAGCGGCAGGATGATCTGGAAGAATATCCGGGGCTCGGACGCGCCGTCGATGCGGGCGGCTTCCACAAGATCGGACGGAATGCTGGCGAAGAAGCCGTAAAGGAGGAATATCCCGAACGGCACCGTCAGTCCCATCTCGATGATCCACACCGGGATGAATGTTCCGGTAAGGCCAAGCGCGAGAAAGAATTTGAGCATCGGCACCAGCACCAGCTGGGGCGGAAGCACCTGGAAACCGACCATCGCGAGGAACAGCGCGATGCGCCCGCGAAACCGCATCCGCGCCAGCGCGAACGCGCCGATCGCGGAGAACAGCACCGTGCCGAGAACGGTTGGAACCGTCAGGACGATCGAGTTCACGATGCTCCGGCCGACGCCGGTCAGGTACATCGCTTCGACATAGTTGGACAGCACCGGCCGCCACTCGACGAAGGCATGCCACCACCCGGTCTGCGACGAGTCGCTTTCCGACCGGAACGTGGTCACGAAAAGCGACAGGACAGGCGTGAACCAGACCAGGCAAAGGAGGAACACCGCCGTGTGGAGCCCTATCCGTTTCAGCCGGGTTCCGAGCTTGGACGTGGATTGCATCGGTGCGGACATGGTGGTGCGGCTTTCGATTGCGGACATCGTCACTCTCCTCCCCCCGACTTGATCTGCTTGATGTTCATGAAGATCACGGGGGACGCCAGGATCAGGAGCAAGACGGCGATGGCGCTGGCCGTTCCGAGGTTCTGCTTCACGAAGAGTTCCGTATACATCCGGTTGGCAATCACGTCGGTGCCGAACGAGCCGTTGGTCATGACGTAGACGATGTCGAATACCTTGAGGGAGAAGATCGCCTGGGTCGTCAGGACCACGAGGATCGTCGGCCACAGCGAGGGAAGCGTCACGAAACGGAAAATCGCCCACTCCCCCGCCCCGTCTATGCGGGCCGCCTCGACCAGTTCGCGCGGTATGTTCTTGACGCCGGCCGAAAGGATGAGCGTGGCGACGCCGATGCTCATCCATACCGCGACGAAGATCAGTGCATAGTTGTTGACGCCTCGGTCTATCAGCCAGGCAATCGGCATTTTCCCGGTAAGCGCGGTCCAGATGGCGTTGAGCGTACCGGTCTGGGGCTGCATCGGGGGCTCGTAGGTATACATCATCTTCCAGATGACGGCGCCGGCCACAAAAGACATGGCGGTGGGCAGGATCAGGAAGGTTCTGGCGACGCGCTCGTATTTGACCCGGTCCAGCATGATGGCGGCAGAAAGGGCAAGCACGGCCGTCAGGACGGGAAAGACGACGATCCACAGGACGTTGTTGAACAGAACGGGCCGCATGGCGCTTCCGAATGCCCAGGCGAAATTGCTGAATCCGACCCACTTGCTGGCCGTCGCATCGCGGAAACTGAAAATGATCGATGCAGCCAGCGGATAGGCGATGACAAGCCCGACCAGAGCAAGGACAGGCGAGAGCCAGATCCATGGTCGCAGGGTGCTCTGGCGCTTCTGCGGAAACCTTCTGATCGCCAGTTCGCCCGGCAGGATGACGGCGAGGACCACCGCGGGCAGTGCGAGAAGCCCAAGGACAAGTTGAAGGATCTGACTACTCATGGTGCATATTCCGTCTTGTGCCGGGAGCGACCTCGGGCCGCTCCCGGAAATTGATCGTTGGCCTATCTCGCGGCGTCGATGGACTTCAGGACGCTGTCGAGGCTCTCAGGCTCGAGCACATATTGCACAATCCCCTTCCAGAAGGCCTGGATTACCGGCGGATCGACGACCTGGGTCGGCTGCGCAACGAGCGTCACGCCCGGCTTGAGCAGCGTCTCGCGAGCCCGCTTGAGGACCGGGTTGGAATAGTCGCTCGGCTGAACCGCCTGGCTGGCCACGGTCCAGTTGCCGGCGGAAGCCACAAGCTTCTGCGCCTCGTCGGAGACCAGATAGGACAGGAATGCCTTGACCTGGGGCGTATCCTTGAATGCCAGGTAGAGCGTTCCGCCGAAGGTCTCATAGGCGGCATTTTCCGGCTTGCCCGGCACCGGCATGAAGTCCAGGTCCTCGATCGGCTTGACCTTCGGATAGATCAGGGTGGTCAGGCTGCCGGCATAGGTGCCCCAGAGCAGAACGGAGCACTGCGGCGGTTCGTAGAAAAGTCCGGTGCCGACTTTGACGGCGGGCGTCGACATGGCGGCAACCGGGCCACCCGGGATCATCTTGGGGTCGTGGGCAACCTTGCCGAAGGCCTCGAAGGCGGCCTTCACTTCGGGGGCAGTCCAGGAAACCGAGCCATCGGCAAGACCTTTGAGGGTTTTCTGGCCGGAATTCTTCAGGATGTAGGCCTGGATCCAGTTGCCGGCGAGCGCCCCCGAGGAGGCGCCTCGCTCGTCGGTATAACACCAGGGCGTCTTGCCGGCATTGGCGCGCTTCACGGCCCATGCGTCGAACTGCTCCCAGGTCGGCGAGTCCTTCGGACCGTCATAGGTATGGACGTTGTACCAGACCATGAAGTTGTTGAGTTCGGTCCAGACCCCGTAGATCTTCCCGTTCAAACTTGCCGCATCGACCAGCCCGGCATCGAACTTGCCCTTGATGGCACCTTCGCCGACCATCGCCCCGACATCCTTCAGGGCCCCCTGCTTGGCGTAACGCATGAGGTTGTTGATATTCGTGGAGCCGGCAAGATCCGGCGGATCGCCTGCCTGGACGCGCGTCTGCAGCACCGCCGCGAAATCGGTCGTGCCGGTATAGTCCACGGTAATACCGGTCGCCGCCTGGAACGGCGCCCAGGCCGCCTTGAGCATATCGAGTTCCCGGCCACCGTTGACGCCGAGAATGGAGACCTTGCCGCCGATCTTCTGCCCGCCGGTCAGTTTAGACGCATAGGCCTGCGCGGCATCGATGAGGGGCTTCGGAAGCTCCACCGCCTGCGCATGCGCCATCCTCTCGGAGGATGCCAACGCCATCGCCACCACGAAACCCATGGACAGCAGTGTCGGCAAGCGCGACGTCTTCTCAGTTTTTAGCAACACCATGATGTATTCACCTCCAGTTAATACGGTCATTCGCAGATTCTTGGCGTTTGCGCGCACGAGTGCCGCCAGCATCTCCTCGAAATGCAGGATGCTTACAGCTCGATCGTGTGTACAAATCCCGGTGCAGCTCCGGCCCGGCGTTTCCGTTTTCCGTGACTATGACGCCAAGCTTCCAGGTTTCGGAATATTCAGCGCAGTCACCGTGTTCCCTTATGCGGCCGGTTTTAGCGGAACAATCACCATGCATGCCGATCCGGTGTCGATATGTCATGGCGGGGTTCCACCCGGCCTTTATGACACGACAGTCGGTTCACGGCGGCGCGAAGTCAAACAACTAACATTGCCCGAGGTATAACCTTTAGTCATACTGCCATCTGTAGACGCGTTTCGCAGCAAGGCCCTCATGAACAAAAACCTGCATCGGCTAGATCTTCGACAGCTCCGGCATTTCATTGCGGTCGTACATACGGGCAGTTTCAGCATGGCGGCGGAAAACCTGCGTCTAACCCAGCCTGCGCTCAGCAAAAGCATCCGCAGCATGGAGCAGTCGCTTGGCGTGCGCCTGCTCGACCGGGGACCAACGGGAATTCAGGTCACATTGTTTGGGCAACGCCTGATCGGCTACAGCGAGTTGCTGCTGTCGCTCGCCGACGAAGCCGTGGACGAAATCGACGCCATGCGCGGGGCGCGTCGCGGTTCCCTGCGGATCGGCGGCATGCCGGCGGCGCTGAAGAAGCTTGTTCCCGATGCCCTGGTGCGCTTTACGGCGGCGCGTCCGGATGTCAGCCTTGTCATCCATGAAGGACTGAACGAGGTCATGCTGCCCCAGCTTTTCAACGGCAAGCTGGATATCGTCTTTACGGTCAAGCCGACCGACATCCTCAATGAGGACTTCGAATGGCGGCTGGTTTTGAATGAACCTGTCGAGATTGTCGCCCACAAATCCCATCCGCTGGCAGGGCGCAGGAAACTCACCCCGGAGGATCTGGTGCCCTACAACTGGGTGCTTCCGCCGCTTCCTGAGCCGGATCGGATCACCCTCGACGGGGTTTTCCGGGCGGCTGGCCTGCCGAAACCGCGGGTCGTCATGGAGACGACCTCCGTGACCTTCATGACGTCGATGATCGCCAGGACGCAGCACCTCGCCTACCTAACGCGGGCCAGTGTCGAAGGAAGCGGAATGGGGCTGGTCGCCCTCGACTTCAAGGAAGTGTCGTTGACACGCAACATCTTCGCCGTATTCCGGCGCAAGGGCGAATTGCGCCCGACGGTCTCCGCACTGCTGCGCGAGATCGAGCGGACCGGCGGAACCACGACAGGCGTCCTCCCGGAATAGTACCGGCCCGCCCCTATGAAAATGAGTTATACCCAGGCCAGTCGAAGTTATTTTATTCGATGAAGGCGCTCATGTACCTCTAGGCGTACTCGTCTCATCGACAAAACGCGCAGTAAGGGCATTTCGCATCATCCGGACACCTGTCCGGCTGCTGGTGGAGGCATGCCCGAAATGGAGGGACGAGCGGCGCGGAAAACCCAAAAGCGGACATTCTTCATGACGGATCCTCTATTTGCTTCTGGCGGCTACAAATTCGCTCTCAATCCCATCCAGTGGTTCGCGACGGAAGACGGCTGGCTCGATCCGACCAAAGGGCCGGCCCCGCGGGACCTGCTGAAGGAAATCGCGCGTTCCGGATTTCACGCCGTCCACGCCCAGGTCCCGGGCGGATGGACGACGGAGGATTACAAGAACGCCCTGAAGGATGCGGGCCTGCGGCCTGCCCCGGGCTATCTGTCGATGGCGCTGCCGGAACATGGTGTCGACTTAGCGACAACGCTGGAAACGGCGCGCACCGGTGCCGCGCAACAGGCCGAGCTCGGCCTGACCGACATGTTCATCGCCACCCGCATGACCAAGGATGCGCCACGCGTCCAACGCCCCGGCGTCGGGGCGGACTTCGATGAGGCGCGCTTTGCGATGATCTTCGACCTTGTCGACAAGGCCTCCGCAATTCTGAAGGAGGAAGGCGTCAGGGCAGCACTCCATCCTCATATCGGAACCTGGATCGAGACGGAGGCCGAAACCCGCCGCCTGCTGGACGGTATCGGCTCGGATCAGCTCGGTTTCGGCCCCGACACCGGACATCTGTCATGGGCCGGGGCAGACGTGATCGGTCTCATGAGCGATTACCGCGACCGCACACGGGTCGTGCATGTCAAGGACTGCCGGCTGGGCGTGCGCGACGCGGCCAAGGCTGCGGCAAAGACCTACCAGGAAACCGTTGTTTCCGGCCTTTGGGCGGAACCCGGGACCGGCGAACTTGATCTTGCCGGGATGATCGCGGCCCTTGGCCCTGATTTCGACGGCTGGCTGGTTGCCGAAGTGGATTTCCCCACGCTTCCCCCCTTCGAATGCGCCGAGGCCAGCGCGCTGTGGCTGGCAGGTCTGCGGCGCCCCGCCGCTTCCCATTGAGCCGGCGCAGCGCCCGCACCACACCGGATCGCTGCATGAACGGGCCGTTGCGGCCCGTCCGACGCCCAGAAATCCCGTTGATATCTCGGGACAAATCCATTTGCCGCAGGCAGGATACTGAAAGCTATGTCTCAAACCGTCTATGATGCACTGGTCGTCGGTTCCGGCGCGGCCGGGTCCTTCGCAGCCAAGGAACTGACCGCTCAAGGCTTGTCGGTCCTTCTTCTCGAGGCAGGGCCTTCGATCGGTCCGAAGGACTTCGACCCGGCTCGTAAAAAGGCGGCGCAGAAAGACATCAACATCTGGGAACGGGCACGCGCGACAGCGAACGGGCAGCCAGTCCAGGCGCGCGCGGTTTTCTTCAAGGAGTGGATGAGCCACCTCTTCATCAACGATCGCCGCAATCCCTACACGACGCCCCCGGATGCTCCCTTCCTCTGGATCAGAGGGCGGCAGGCCGGCGGGAGGCTGCATACCTTCGGCCGCGTTCTCCTGCGGTGGAGCGATGACGATTTCAGGCAGCATGCCCGAACCGGCCAGGGCGTCGACTGGCCTCTTTCCTATGAGGAGCTCGATCCCTTTTATGCCGAGGTCGAATCCTATCTCGGCCTCTACGGCCAAAAGGACAACGTCTCGACGCTGCCGGATGGAATCTATTCAAAACGGGCAACTCTCACCCCGGCCGAGGAAGCGTTCAAGGCAGCCGTCGAAGGGCGATGGCCGCAACGGCGCGTCGTATCCTGGCGCTATATCGCTCCGGAAACCGAACGCGTCCCCCGTGCCCTTCGTGACGCACAAGCCACCGGCCATCTCACCATCCGCTACAATGCGGTCGTGCGTCGCATCACGACGGATAGTCACACGGGCCTGGCGACCGGCGCGGAATTCACCGACAGCGCCACCGGAGCGACCGAGACGGTCCGTGCTTCGAACGTGGTCGTCTGTGCCTCGCCGATCGAAAGCATCCGGCTTCTTCTGAACTCCGCCTCCTCCCTGCATCCGCAGGGTCTCGGCAACAGTTCGGGAACATTGGGCCGTTACTTCATGGACCAGCTGCCGTCTCTGGCCATGGGGTCATTTCCGCCGGTCTCGGGGTGGATGAAGGATGATTCGGCACCGGCCGACCCGTTCTACAACGCCTCCGGCGGCATATTCATCCCGCGGTTCGAACCGTCGGGGGACGCAAGCCAAAGCGGTGACTTCGCCTATCAAGGGGCCGTCGGCAGGACGCCCGTTTCGAGTGATGCGCCGGCCCGCATGGCATTTTTCGGCTACGGCCGGATGCTGGCGCACGCCGACAACCGCGTGACATTGGATCGTCACAAGACGGACAATTGGAACATTCCCGTTGCGCATATTCGCTGTGTCATGAGTGCCGGCGAGCGTGAGATCCTGGCCAGGCAGGAAGAAACCCTGATCGAAATGATCAGGCAAGCCGGCGGCGATCTGGAATTCATCGGATCACCGCTTGGACTGAAGGAAATGGGAAGGGGCGCCTATCCCGATGCCGATATCTTCAGCCGCCTGTTGTTCCGAAAGATGTTCCATCGAAGCATGTCGATGGGCGCTGCCATTCACGAGACCGGGGGCGTACGGATGGGAACGTCGCCTGAAACATCGGTCCTGAACGCCTGGAACCAGAGCTGGGACGTTCCCAACCTGCTCGTTACGGACGCCAGTTCCTTCCCCACCAGCGGTGTCGCCGGAACGACCCTCACGGTGATGGCACTCACGACCCGCGCATGCCGCCGCCTTGCACAGGCACACCATGCCGCCCGAGGTTAGGCCGACGGCATGAAACCCGGCTATTGGAGCATGCCCGCCTCGAGTGCGGCGGACAGAAACGTCTCGCGCGCCGCTGCCGCGTCGATCTGCCTGCGCAGGGCGGCCGAGCAGACCTGGGTCGCCGTTCTGTAGCGCTCGTTGCGCGCCGCCGGCCATTTGTTGGTGAGATAGATCAGGGCCTCCGCAGGTGTCCGGATAATTTCCGGAGACCGCCGCCCGACCGCCACGACCACCGGCTCCTGCCAGTTCGGATCGCTTTTCACCCGTTTTTTCATGCATTTCCTCCACTTGCGGGTCCAACCTTGGAGATCCGATAGTGGCACGGCTTCCGCCGTCTATCTATTTGACCGGGCCTACTTCATTGGGAGTAGAACATCACAGCTTGTGATCGCCGGTAGGTGTCACAGCATCTTTCTTTTGCGCTAGGATGCCCTAGTTCCCTTCTCCAACCAACCGCTACGCAGTGAATGGCAAGCCCCGAGGACAAATCCAACAGTCCGGATGAACATGCCCCCGGCGGCCCCGCGCGGGTGACTGACATCGAGACAACACCGCAAGGCGCTTCGCAAGAGAACGAGCGTCACCGGGAGGGTTTAACCTCCGATAACCCCGCGGACGAGCCGAAACCAGACGGGAATTCGGCTGCGGCTTTCGGGCAGAGCGGGCAAGCCATTCGCGGCCTGCTGGCCGCACTCCGCCATGACCTTCGAGCTTTGTGGCAATCGGGCTCTCTCAGGATGAGGAACACCGTCTCAGCCCTTCGGCGGAAATACGCAGGACCGGGAGAACCCGGATCGAACCCGGCCCCGGGGATCGCAACAGGACGCCTTTCCGCCCTCCCTGGAAAAGCGATCGCAGGCTTGGCAACGCTGCGGCGCCCTCAATTCCTCTCCCGGCAGAACCCGCCGTCCAGGCGGCGTTCATGGCTGTCCCTGGCCGCCTTCGCATCACTCGGCTGCATCATCGTCTTCGGCGCCGTTCTGATATGGGCGCTGAAGGACGTGCCGTGGCGGGAGATCGCCGCTGGCACGCTGAAGCCCGTCATCGTGCTCGAAACCGCTGATGGCGCGCCACTTGTCCGGCAGGGACCCTATCAAGGGCCGTACGCGTCGTACGACCAGTTTCCGCAGTCCCTCATCGACGCCGTCCTGTCGATCGAGGACAGGCGGTTCATGAACCATTACGGCATCGATCCGCAGGGCATCGGCCGCGCCCTGATCCGCAATTTTCGGGCCGGCTCGGTCGTTCAGGGCGGAAGCACGATCACCCAGCAGCTGATCAAGCTGCAATATCTGGAAAGCGACCGAACGCTGAAACGGAAGATCCAGGAAGTGGTCATTGCGTTCTGGCTGGAATGGAAGCTCGGCAAGCGGGAAATCCTGACCCGATACCTGAATGCCGCCTATCTGGGCTCTGGCGCGACCGGAATGCCCGCGGCCGCCCGCATCTATTTCAACAAGGGCATCGGCGATCTCGACGTCTCCGAATCGGCGATGCTCGCCGGGCTGCTGAAGGCGCCGAGCCAGCTCAACCCGATCGACAATTTCGAAGGCGCCCGTCAACGCACGGCAACGGTGCTCGCCGCGATGGTCGACAATGGAAAGCTGACGCCCGACAAAGCCGCGGCCGCCAAGGCCGATTTCGGCAAGCTGCGTCCAACGGCTCCGACACCGCGCTCGGGAAGCTGGTTCGCCGACTGGATCTCGCCGCAGGCAAGCGAGATCGCCGGCGCCTCTCCAGGTTCGACGACGGTGCGCACCACACTGGTGCCGCGCCTTCAGCGCATTGCCGAAAGGGTTGTGACCGAGGCTCTCGATGAAGACGGAAAGACGCTCGGCGCCAGTCAGGCGGCGCTGGTGGCGATGACGCCCGAGGGCGCGGTCGTCGCCATGGTCGGCGGCCACGATTACAAGACGAGCCAGTTCAACCGCGCCGTCACGGCCATGCGCCAGCCGGGCTCCACGTTCAAGCTGTTCGTTTATTACGC
>Ga0209257_1002829_pt1 | contig 16295 bp, 13 predicted proteins | sample AraplaCvi_mCL_r2_FD_184277 | JGI IMG/M metagenome (GOLD analysis project Ga0209257, IMG submission 184277) | Arabidopsis root microbial communities from North Carolina, USA - plate scrape MF_Cvi_mCL_r2 (SPAdes) (version 2) | ecosystem: Host-associated > Plants > Roots > Endosphere | place: USA...
CCGGAGGATAAGATCCGCAAGATCATGAAGATCGCGAAAGAGCCGATCTCGATGGAAACGCCGATCGGTGACGACGACGATTCCCATCTGGGCGACTTCATCGAGGACAACAACACGCTGGCGCCTTCGGACGCAGCGCTGCATGCCTCGATGCGCGGTGTCGTGAAGGATGTGCTGGATTCGCTGACCCCGCGCGAAGCAAAGGTGCTGCGCATGCGTTTCGGTATCGAAATGTCCACCGACCACACGCTGGAAGAAGTCGGCAAGCAGTTCGACGTGACCCGTGAGCGTATCCGCCAGATCGAAGCCAAGGCACTGCGCAAGCTGCGCCACCCATCGCGCTCCGATAAGCTGAAGAGCTTCCTGGAAGGTAACTAAGACTTGACGGATAGGGCCACCGGCCCTATCCTGCCGGGTTCCCAGGGCCCTTAGCTCATGCTTGGTTAGAGCAGAGGACTCATAATCCTTTGGTGCCCGGTTCGACTCCGGGAGGGCCTACCAATTCGCTTTATGCTTAGAAAATGAGCCCCTACGAGAAATCGTCGGGGCTTTTTTCTATTGGAAGTATCGACTTAGCCAGACTAGACTAAATCATGTCCACTCAGGGGAAGACATGAAAACGGTCAACATGTTGCAGGCAAAGTCTTCATTGTCGCGATTGGTCGAGGCAATCGAACAAGGCGAGATGCGTGAAGTTGTCATTGCCAGAAATGGCCGGCCGGCGGCCAAACTGGTTCCAATTGAAGCCAGCCCAGTCGGAAGGCGTATCGGTGTTGCCAAAGGCAAGTTCAACGTCCCCGACGATATCGATGTCCACAATGCGGATGTGGCCCGGTTGTTTCAGTCGGGTAATCGTTCGTGAATCTGCTTTTGGATACCCATGTGGCGTTATGGGCGATTGCCGACAGTCCGAAACTGCCATCGCATGCGCGGGAACTTATCCTGTCGAAGAATGCGTCCATCTGGGTTAGTGCCGCAAGCGTGTGGGAGATTGCGATCAAACATGCGCTCGGTCGTGGCGATATGCCGGTATCTGGCGAAGAATCCCTGCGTTACTTTCGCGAGGCTGGGTATCGTTTCTTGCCAGTTGAGGCAGAGCATGCCATTGCGGTCGAAAACCTGGCGCCCCATCATCATGACCCTTTCGACCGTCTGTTGGTTGCGCAAGCGCTGATGGAGCCCATGAGGCTAATGACTCACGATCCCCAGATTGCGCTGTATAGCGACACAATCATTAAGATCTGAGGCGAGCAATTACGCCTTTGTCATTCCAATATTTGGGCGAGACGGCGGCGGAAGTACCAGGTCAGATACGCAACGAAGACGATGGCCGTGGTGACCATTCCTGCGATTAAACCTTTTCCAAGCCATTCATAGCCGCAGCCATTGCCATGCATCTCGCCGAACCAGGTACATGGCATCTGGATGAACACGAACAGGCCGACCACCCCGGCAATCACGCTAACGAATAAGGCCCAGAGCACAAACGCCAGGTTTGCAAACAGTTTCATCCCATCTCCCGATAATCTCTCGGCGGGCATTATAGGTGTTCATAACGTGGCTACAGCGTTCTGTTCGTTTTCGAGGGTATCGTGCATTTCATCATCCTGAACATCGAGAACCGGCTACGTGGCGCAGGGCAGCCATACCATTCCGTGATACTTCATCGGAAAACATTCATGGTTTTGACGTGCGGGCTACGAATACCATAGCTGACCGGAGACCAACTTCCCATCCATAAGTCCATCCATGGCCAACCTTTCCCCCAGCGGCTTCCTGATGCTGCTCATGCTGCTCGCATGGATGCCCGCCTGCCATGCCGACAGTTTCGAAATTTCCGGGCCGGCGGGCGGCGCCCCAATCATCCACGAAGACGATGCGACCATGCGGCTGTCGGCGAAGCTGTTGCAGCGCGATGTAGGCGCCGTAAGCGGCATTCATGCGGCGCTTGCAATCCGGATGGACGAATGCACGCTGCGCTGCGTTGTGATTGGGCGCTTTGACAGCGCACTGGTGCAGAACATCGCCCGCGAGGAGGGGATTGACCTCTCGGCACTGGACGGGCAGTGGGAAAGGTACCAGCGTGTCGTGTTCAACTCGCGCGTTCATCCAGGCCGGAAGGTGATGCTGATTGCCGGCTCGGACCGTCGCGGCACGGTGTATGGCGTTATCGACCTGACCCGCGAGATGGGCGTTTCGGCCTGGGAGTGGTGGGCCGACGTGCATCCGGCGCAGCTCAAGCGCATTGAGGTTTCGTCCGCGCCGATCACTTCCCGCGGCCCCTCGGTGCAATATCGCGGCGTATTCCTGAATGATGAGGACTGGGGCTTGCAGCCCTGGGCCGCGAAGCACGATCCGGTGAAGGACATCGGGCCGACGACGTACGCGAGGATTTTCGAATTGCTATGGCGCTTGAAGGCCAACATCATCTGGCCCGCGATGCACGATTCCACCAAGCCCTTCTACCAGGTTGCCGGCAATGCCGAGATGGCACGCGATTACGCCATCGTGATGGGCACCTCGCATGCGGAGCCCATGATGCGCAACAACGTGCGCGAGTGGGACAAGAAACAAGGCCCGTTCAACTTCTTCACCAATCGCGACGCCCTGGTGCGCTATTGGGACCAGCGGGTAAACGAAGTCAAACAATTCGAAAACATGTATTCGGTCGGTATCCGAGGCGTGCATGACAGCGCGATGGAAGGGGCGGATACGGTGCAGAAGCAGCTCGAAGGCATGACTGCCGTGATCGATGTCCAGCGTAAATTACTGAGCGCTGCGCGGGGCAAGCCTGCCGGGAAGATCCCGCAGGCGCTGACTTTGTACAAGGAAGTCCTCGACATTTACAAGGCCGGCTTGAAAGTCAGCGACGACGTCACCCTGGTCTGGCCGGATGATAACTTCGGTTATATGCACCAGCTGAGTACTCCGCAGGAGGCGCAGCGCAGCGGCGGCGCGGGGCTGTATTACCACCTGTCCTACTGGGGACGGCCGCATGACTATCTGTGGCTGGGCACCACCCATCCGGCGCTGATACGTGACCAACTGCAGCGGGCGGCGGCGACGAACACCAACAAGGTCTGGATCGCCAACGTCGGCGATATCAAGCCGCTTGAGTACCTGATGCAGTACTTCCTCGACATCGCATTCGACCAGGGACAACTGAACCTGGCGCCGCGCCAGCATTTGCAGCAATGGCTGTCAATGCAATTCGATGCGGGCCGTGCCCCGGAGATTGCGGACATCCTGCTTGGTTATTACGGCCTGGCGTGGGAACGCAGGCCCGAGTTCATGGGATTCAGCCAGATCGAACCGGTGACGCCCACACGGCAGACCGACTACATGCAGTCCGGAGGGGAGGAGGCGGAGCAGCGGCTGGAGAAATATGCTGCGCTGGTCCGGCGCGCGGAGGCGGTTTATGCAGCGCTGCCGGCCGGGCAGCGGGACGCCTTCTTCCAGTTGGTGCTGTACCCGGTTCGCGCCAGCGCGAACCTGAACACACGCATCCTGAAGCAGGACCTGGCGGCGCAACTGGCGCGCGCCGGCAGGCCTGCCTCCGAACTCTATTCCCGCCAGGCGCAGCGCGCCCAGCAAGCCATCGCAGAGGACACCAGGCTGTATAACCAGGGTAAATGGGAGGGCATGATGGATGCCGCTCCGCGGCGCTTGCCGGTGTTCGCGGCTCCCCTTTTCGCAAGCTACGGCAAGCCGCTACGCAAGGATTGCGCGGTGGCCTATCCGGCTCCGCTTTCCGGCTTGGCCGACCGCCTGGTTTTCACCGCCGGCAGGGCAGAGACCAGGACTGTCACGCTCGTCAACTATGGCGCAGCCACCGTCCATTGGAAAGCCGCCGCGGTTCCCGAAGGCTACGCACTGACGCCGAGCGGCGGCGAGCTTGATGCCGCGAATGGATACGAGCAGCGCATCCAGGTACGGTACGACGGCAAGGGCAAGGCTGGCCAGTTGAACCTGCAATGTGGGGCAGGCATGGCCAAGGCCGAACTCAAACTCGCTGAGGGCGCCGAAGGCCAACTGCCAACCGAGCATGATCGTATTGTTGCCTTGCCATCGGCGAGCGCGAAGGCTGCCGTCGGATGGACCGTGTTGCCCGGCTTGGGCAGTTACGGCGCCAGCATGCGCTCTGACCTTGCACTGCCATCGCTGGAACTGGCGGCAGCCGGCAGCCGCCAACCGCTGGAATACGAATTCACGAGCCACACGCAAGGTGCTGCGCGACTCAAGTTCGTGACTGTTCCGGCGCACGCGCTGACATCGGCCAACGGAGTGCGTCTGGCGTACAGCCTTGACGAGGAGCCTTTGCAATTGCTGGACTTCGAAACCTTCGGCCGCAGCGATGAGTGGAAGCAGAACACCTTGTCCAATACCGCCGTGCGCGTGCGCGAAGTGCGTTCGCTCACTCCGGGCCGTCACCGCCTCAGAGTATATGCCCTCGATCCCGGCGTGGTCCTGGACCGTATCGAAATCGCTTTCGACGGTGCACCTCAATACTACGGAAAGCCCTTGTATCCAACTGCTGGACCTCAATAATCGTGACCATTCATAAGACCAAACCCAAGCTGGTGCTGGCTGCACTCGGACTATTGGTGTCGACTGCCGGGGCTGCGGACTCTCGCATGGTGTTCAGCTTCGCCCCCTCTACCAAGATGGCCGGCAGCGCGCAGGTGGAAGCGGGAATGGAGTTTGATCCCGCGCGCGGCTACGGCTACGAGAACGGCAAGCCCTGGTTGTTTTCTGTTGCGCTGGGCGAAGGCAACTACGACGTGGCCATCCGGTTCCGCGACGCGCAATCGGCAGCGCGTGCCACGGTCAAGGCGGAGCTGCGGCGGCTCATGCTTGCGCCAGGCGACAGCGGACATGGAACCGTCACTGACCCGGCCGTGCGCGTTTTCACGGTCAACGTGCGCAACCCGAGGATAGCGGCGCGCAACGGCGTGGCCGAAGGCAAAGTCGAACTGCTTCCCCGCGAATCCGAAGCCGAGGCCAACGCGTGGGATGGGCGGCTCACGCTGGAAATCCTGGCCGACAGCGACGCGGTGCGTACCGTCGAAATTGTTCCGGCCAGCGTACCGACGATATTCCTGCTGGGCGACTCCACGGTTGCCGACCAGGCCAATGAACCTTATGGAAGCTGGGGCCAGATGCTGCCGCGCTTTTTCAAGCATGGCATTGCAGTGGCCAACCACGCGGAGTCAGGGGAGAGCTTGCGCGCCTCGCTGTCGCGGCGGCGCATCGACAAGGTGGTGTCGGCGCTGCGGCCCGGAGACCTGGTGCTGATCCAGTTCGGGCACAACGACCAGAAGCAGCTGTTCGATGGCACCAGCGCGCCTTTCACCACTTACAAGAATGAGCTCAAAACGCACGTGGAGATGGTGCGTGCGGCGGGCGGCATCCCGGTGCTGGTCACCTCAGTCGAGCGGCGCCGGTTTGACGCGCAAGGGAAGATGAGCACCACCCTCAACGATTATGCGGAGGCGGTGCGCCAGACGTCGCGTGAACTCGGCACGCCGCTGATCGACCTGCATGCAATGAGCATCCAGCTTTATTCCGCCATGGGCCCGAAAGCGTCGGAGTCGCTGTTCGCTGCGCCGCCCGGCAAGCAGATCGACAATACGCACCATAATTCCTACGGCGCTTACGTGTTGGCCCGGTTGGTCGCGCAGGGGTTGCGCGACACCGGCCTGCCTGCGGCGCAATATCTGGTCGCCGACCTGGGGCCGCTCGATCCCGCCCATCCGATCAAGCCGGAACAATTTCTCGTGCCGCCCAGTCCGAGCAAGACCAGCGAGCGTCCGCGCGGCGATTGAATGCCGAATCGTGCAAGAGGCGTGATTGCTATTCTGGTAATATTTCCCTCATGCATACTCTTCGAATTTCCGGAACATTCCTGGCTGCCCTGGCATTCTCCAACGTACTGGCTGCATCTCTTCCTCTGAACAGCAAGACGTTCTCGCCAACGCACATCGGATTTGCTGCCGACAATGCGCGCGCCTGCCTGCTTGGAGGACGCTTTGATCCCGAGTCCATGCAGGGCACTGCAGCGTTGTTGCTGCTTGACCTCAAGCGCGACGCTGTCCTCGCGCAGGCCAAGGTGCCTGTCCCCGATGGCAATGCGTCCCTGCAGCCGGTGCAGTGCGCGATCGATGGCGACAATGTTTACGTGCTGACGAACGTGGACACGCAACTCCCTCGCTCGCTGAACCAGGGCATCGTCTACCTGTACCAGTTCAATATGCAGGGCAAGCAGCTCGGAAAGAAGAATCTTGCGATCCCGGGACGCAATCGCTACGGCCATGCGCTGGGCGTGTCCGCAAACGGAGTGCAAGTCGCAGGCTATATCAAGGACGAGGATGAAAGCTCCGAGTATTACTCGTTCTTTACGCTCGTGCTGGACAGCCGCCTGAATGAGGGCAAGCTGAATGTCCGCAAGACGGGCGCCTTCAGGAGCGGCAGCAAGGCGCGTTTTGTAGGCGAGAACGTGCATGTCGCCGGGCCATTCCAGCCTGCCAAGGTCGCAAAGAACGACTGGGCCGAGGACTACGCCAATTCCCGCGTCCTGGCGAACGGCGGTTATGCCTGGAGCATGCGCCCATTCAAGCAGGTTCCGCGTAACGTGGCGGCGGGAATTTCCCAACAGGGCGCGATCTATTCGCTGGCCTACGACAAGACAGGATCGACGCTGGCGGTGACCAGTGCCGAGGGCAAGCAGCTTTCGCAGGCAAGCTTCCCGAGCAAATTCTGCGAGACCAGATCGATCTCCGAATACGGTGACGGGATCCTTGCCTTGCGCATGCCTTGCGAAGAGCAACGCAAATCGGCAGAGCTGGTGGCCATCGCGCCTGCCTCGGGCAGGGAGTCATCTGTGCGGTTGGCGGCAGGCGAGCCTGTTTTTGCCGCGACCAACCTGGGCCAGTGGTTCGTGATCTCCAGGGACGCCGCCGGCAAGCTTGCACTGAACATGGGCGCCATTGGAAGCGATACGCGCTTCAGCCAGGCAGCAGGTGGTGTCGAGCACGCGCTGAGCGTTGGCCGCATCAAGATTGACCAGAAGGGCGAGCGGTCTTTCGAGTACGTGTATGAACAGCGCGCCGGCGAATGCCGGTTCAGCATTGCCGGACACGCCGCCGAAGTGGACGTCTTCAATCCCCAGGGCAACGATGGCAAGGAGCTGCCGGCCATCGTCATGTATGACGGTAATGGCGCCACCCTGACGATGCCTCATGCCGGTCCGCCGCGCCAGGTGTCATTCGATGCCGAGCTGTCGCCCGAGCAGGCAAAGCGCAGCTGTGGAAGCAGGAGCGGGCGCAAGCTGTCGCTTGTATTCAACCAGGCTGCTGTCAGCCATTAATAGCCGCCATTCCCGCAAGCTGCATTCCAGCCTCATGATCCTGCATTCTGTCGGATAGCGCGCAAGCGCTCGCACGCGCGGTCCTAGAATCGCTGTTCCGATTGACCTAAAGCGCGGCAAGCCTCAGGGCGTCGAAATCGTCAACGTGGCCGATGTATTGAAGTAATCCTTAGTCAAAAGCGGCGCGGATCTCGCTGCCCGCCTGCTGCGGGTCCTGCAGGTGGGGATAGTGGCCAAGCTTGGGCAGGATGGCAAACGGCTTGCCTGCCTTGGCCGCGAACTCCTCGCCCATCTTCTTGTCGATGTAGATGTCCTTCTCGCCCCACACCACCTTCACCGGTGCCGTCAGGCGTGGCAGGTTGGCTTCGAAGTACTGCTGGTCGCGCGTGAAGTGCGAGTAGTAATGGTAGAACGCATCGGCCGTGCTCATGCTGCCTTTGTCCCAGCCTGAGAGCATATCGGCTTTGACGTCCTGCTGGATTGAAAATTGTTCGCTTGGGTCCAGGCCGCGGCGGAAGGCGTTTTCAATGGTATCGTCGCGGCCCTGGTTGAGTGCTTTGCGGATCACTTCTGCAGTTTGCGGCGCCTTCAGGTTGCGCAGTCGCTCGGACATTAATTGCGGCCGATCCAGCGGCGCGAAGTCGCCGACGATGATCTGCCTTGCAATGTCTGGTTGTTCCAGCGCGAGCAGCATGGATGGCAGGCCGCCGATATCCGTCGCATAGATCACGAGTTTTGACTTGTCGATGCCAGAGGCGTCGATGTAGGCCTTCAGCACTTGCGCATAATCTCGCGGTGCGTAGCTGAACTTATCGATGGAAGGGCGAGAGGATTCGCCATAGCCTGGCCAGTCGAAGGCGTGGACTTCATATTCGCTCCCAAGCTGCTGCGAGAGGCTGCGCCAGGTGAGCATGGTTTCGGGGAAACCATGCAGGAAAAGCACGGTGCCTTTGGGACTTGGATTCTTGACTATCATCCGGCGCAGCGTGATATCCGGACTTATCTTCACAAAGCTGATTTCTTCCCCGAGGGCGGCGGCGCTGGCGTGGCCAGCCAGGGCGAGGGAGGCAGTTGTTGCGACGGCTGCGAGGGTTTTCTTGAGCGCTGACATATTGAAATTCCTTATCGGAGGATTCGAGATAGCTTCAATATAGGTCGCGCGGGGTGTGGCGTAAATGTCCGAATTCCCTCCTTTCAGGACATTCGTGCCAACCGGCGCAGTGCCTGCGGCGGCTGGCCGAAAGCGCGCAGGAAAGCGCGCCGCATGCGTTCCGTATCGATGAATCCTGTCTCAGCAGCAATCTCCTCGATGGTGTGGCGGCTTTGCTCGATCATGAGCCGCGCAGCTTCAACCCGCAGGCGTTCGATGGCCTTGGCCGGCGGCTGGCCGGTCTCGCTGGTGAAGGCGCGGCTGAACTGGCGTGGGCTGAGATGGGCGACATTGGCCAGTTCCTGCACCGACAGTTCCGAATCGAGATGGCGGCGGGCGTAGTCCAGCACGCGCTGGATGCGGTCGGACCTGGCGCCCAGCTCCAGCATGGCCGAATGCTGCGACTGGCCGCCGGCACGGCGATGGTAGACCACCAGCTTCTTCGCCACTGCTGTCGCGATGTCGGGGCCGTAGTCGGCTTCGACCAGGCCAAGCGCGAGGTCGATGCCGGTGCTCATGCCGGCTGAGGTCCAGATCGGGCCGTCGTTGATAAAGATGCGGTCGGCATCTACCCGGACAGCAGGGAACTGCTCCTGCAGGGCGCGGGCAAACAGCCAATGCGTGGTGACATGGCGGCCATCGATCAGGCCTGCTTCGCCAAGCAGGAAGGTGCCGGTGCAGACCGAGGCCGTGCGGCGGGCAAGCCTGGAGGCGGCGCGCAGCCGCTCCAGTAGCTGCTCGTCGGTAGGGGCGGGCGCCACCAGGCCGCAAACGATCAGCGTATCGAGCCGGCGCCTGGCCAGTGGCTGGGTTTCGACCGAGGCACCGAAGGAATTCACCACCGGGCCGCCGTGTAAGGAGAAAAAGCCAATGTCGTACAGGCGCTTTTTCGCCGTGGTGTTGGCCAGTTCGAAGGCGGATGCGGCGGCCAGGCCCATGATCTGGAAGCCGGGCGGCAGCAGGAATCCGATTTTCAGCAAAATGGTACCCATGACGTAAAAGGAGGTAATCCAATCATACGCGCCATCGAAGACGGGCGCCGTGGAGCAGTGTTATCCTCCTCAGTCGCGCTACGCTTCGTGAGCGCATTTCGTCATGCAAGTTTGAACAAGGAGATCGGAATGGCAATCAAGAAGATCCTGTTTTTGACGGGCGATTTTGCGGAAGACTATGAAACCATGGTGCCGTTCCAGGCGCTGCAAATGGTTGGGCATACCGTGCATGCAGTGTGCCCCGGCAAGAAGGCGGGCGAGAAAATCAAGACCGCGATCCATGATTTCGAGGGCGACCAGACTTATACGGAAAAGCCTGGCCACCAGTTCGCGCTGAATGCCAGCTTTGACGAAGCGCATGCAGCGGCCTACGACGCGCTGGTGATTGCCGGCGGGCGGGCGCCGGAGTATTTGCGGCTCAATCCGCGGGTGCTGGAAACGGTGCAGGAATTTGCCAAGGCGGGCAAGCCGATTGCGGCGATCTGCCACGGGGCCCAGATCCTGACGGCGGCGGACGTCATCAAGGGCAAGCGCATTTCCGCTTACCCTGCCTGCGCGCCGGAAGTGCGTTCGGCTGGCGGCGAGTATGTTTCAGTCGAGATGGACCAGGCGGTCACCGACGGCAATTTCGTCACGGCGCCGGCATGGCCTGCCCATCCTCAGTGGATGGCGCAATTCCTTAAGGTCCTGGGTACCGAAATCAAACCTTAATTCGCGCCCAGCAGCTTCAAGGCTTGCTGGCGCGCAGATGCACGCAGGGTTGCGCGGAGTGTCGGATCGTCGGTGGTGCGGGCCAGTACCATGCCGCCGACGCACAGCGCTACGATGGCTTGCGCGCGCTGTTCACCGTCCCTGAAGTCTTGCAGCGCGTGCGCATAAATGCGCGTCAGGTTGCGGATCAGGTCCGTGTAGGCTCGCTGTGGCGACAGGCCGGCGCGCGCCACGTCGCCGGGCAGGGCGTACAGCGGGCAGTGATTCTCGATATCCTCCAGCACCTTGTCGCTCAGGTAGAGATTGAGCAGGCGGTGCGCCATGTCGCGCGGGTCGGCGACCGGCGTGCTGGCGATGTCCTTGCGGAACGGGTTGCAGCTCGTGAAGCTGGCCACGGCCGCCGCGTACAGTTCGTCCTTGCTTTCAAAATGGTTGTAGAAGCCGCCGCGTGTCAGGCCGGCTTCGGACATGATGGTCTCGATCGATACCTGCTCGAAGCCATGGCGGTTGAACAGCTTGCGGGCCGATTCGACGATCCTGGCGCGGGTGCGTTCCTTGTGCTCTGCGGTGTAAGGCATGGGGTGTCTCCTCCTCGGTTCGCATTATGCGTCCGATTCAGAATATGTTCTTGAACATATTATGTAAGCCCGTAATCTGGCCACATGTTCACACCCCAACCCTAAGGAGACAGACATGTACACCCTGGTTACTTTGCGTTCCGTTCCCGAATTTGCTGTTGGTTACGTGCGCGACCTGCGCGCGCGCTGGGCGATGGAAGAGGCAGGCCAGCCGTATTCCGTGCAGACCATCGGGCCGGAGGAGCAAAAGTCTTCCACCTACCGTCAGCAGCAACCGTTCGGGCAGGTCCCCGTGCTGCTGGACGGCGATCAGTCGATCTTCGAGTCCGGAGCGATCCTGCGCCACCTGGGCGACAAGCTGGGATTGATGCCTTCCGGCGCCCGTGAGCGCCAGCTAGCCGAAATGTGGCTGTATGCCGCGCTCAATTCGGTCGAGCCGTATTTTGGCGCCTTCGCCGAGCTGGACGTCTTCCATGCAGGCGAAGCGTGGGTCGAGGCCCGCCGGCCCGGATTGGAAGCGATGGCAAGGCGCCGCCTCGCCGACCTGGAAGCATGGCTGTCCGGCTGCGAGTACCTGGCCGGCACGTTCAGCGTTGCCGACATCATGATGTCGACCGTATTGCGCCTGCTCGATTCGAGCGGCCTGCTGGACGAATTCCCGGCGGTCGCCGCCTACCAGGCACGTTGCATTGCGCGTCCCGCCTACGCGAGGGCGATGGCAGCCCAGGTGGCGCTGTACACCCAGGCCCAGGAAGCAGCTTGAGCTTACGCTCAACGCGGTACGATGGCGAACTGCGGCCGCTCGCTGTAGTTTGGCTTGACGCTGCGGCTGGCAAAACGGCTCCACGCCTCCCGTGCATTGGGAATGCCTGTGGCGGCCGCCATCGCCAGCGCCGGCTGCATATTCGACGGATAGCCTTCGGACGAAGCCGAGTAGCCGGTCATCTCGCCGGCCAGCCATGGTGTGCGCCACACCTTGGCGTCCTTGTCGGCCTGGCTGCGCCAGTCGGCCTGCGCCTGGCTGCCGCAGGGCTGGTCCAGGTAGCGTGCACCCGTACTGTTGACCATCGGTGAACCGTCGTTGTTGCGCATGGTAGCCTGGTAAGCTTCGGCGAAACTGGTGAAATAGGCCGAGGTGGCGCTTGGCCGAACCATGAGCGCATAGACGGCGCCGTCGACCCAGCAATAGCCGCCGGCCATCACGCGGCCGATCGGGAAGCGCGCCTTCCACGTCAGGATCGGCTCCGCGCCGGCAAATCCCATTTCGTTCAGGTGCCCGACCGCCGATGTGAAGAAATCGTCCATCCACGGCGCCACGCCGGTGTTCGGACCGGTGGGACCGCCGTAGGCCACGGCATAACTGGTGGCGGTGTTGTCGATGAAGCCAAGCTGGTTGGTCGCACTGCCGGCGAAGGTCGTGTTGTAGAAGTCCAGGTTGTGCTGCAGTACCTGGTTGAAGTAGGACTTCATCGGGTGCGCGTCGGGCGTGATATAGGCGGCATGGCCGAGGGTGCGCAGCGACCAGGCCTGGCCGCGCACCTGGTTGCCCTTCACCAGGCCCTTGGACAGTGAGCGGTAATACGGGTTCATGGTGACCAGGTTCCAGTTCGCCCAGAAATGCAGCTCGTCGAGATAGTAAGTGTCGCCGGTCAGCAGGTAGGGCAGGTAGGCGAACGAGGGCTGGTGTGCTGTGTCCGGCGTGTAGGGGGTGGTACAGGCACCGGCCTCGGTCGAGGTGCAGCGCGGCATGTCCTCATGTTTTTTGGTGACCGGGTTGTAGCTGTCGGAGCCGATCCGCTGGTCGCGTACATAGGGATAGTCGACGATGGACACCACCTGGTCCGTGTTCCTGTCGCGGTAATGCACCGGCCAGCTGCCGGCCAGGTCGCCCAATCCGTTCGTCACCTGCCTGGCCCGCGCATCCATGCTGAGGATATACAGCGCGGCCCAGGCGTGCTGCAACCCGATATCGGGGCGGCCGCCGGTCGATGGCATGTATCTGTTCACGAAAGGCATGGCCATCGGGCCGCTGTCGGCCGCCTCCCAGTCGGTCTTCATTTTCGCCAACGCTGTTTGCGACGGGATCACCGTGCGGTCGTAATTGGGCAGGGCGCGCGTACCGAGCAGGTAGGCAATGTCATGCTTCACATGCACTTTCGGCTCGGCGCCGGCCCAGAACAGTTTGCGCCAGCGGGCGTGATGGTAGTGCGTCAGCGCGGCCTTCTGGTACACCACCTGGTTGTTGACCAGGATTTCGGCATCGTACGCGACATTCTTCGGATCGGGTTCGTAGGCCCAGTTGTTTTCGACGGTAACGTCGACGCGCGTCGATCCGAACTGGCCGGAGCCCGCCAAAGGATAGTGTCGGATCGCAAAGCGCACCGCGAGATGCGGGTGGGCGACGCCATTTGCCGTCACAGGTCCGGCTACCTGCCATTCATTGACAAGGGGACCGGACATCCAGCTGGTATACGGCTTGCTCGCCAATAGCTGCGCGGCGTCCGCGCTGTAAGTTACGCCGCCGATATTCAACCGGACCACGGCGTTGAATCCGCTGGCCAGCAGGGCATCGGGGCGGGCGCCACCGCCAGGGCCGGCCCATGGCACCGTCGAGAGCTGCACGCTGGCGGTTTCTCCGCCTGCGAGTTGCGGCAGCACGGTGGTGATCAAGGCATGGCGCACCGAGCCGTTTGCGTGCCTGGCCTTGACGTCTGCCTGCACTGGTATTGAGACGCCCTTGTACGCTGCGGCGAAATAGTCGCCAGCTTTCACATCTCCTTTTGCAAAGACGTGGCCGACAGTGACTGGCACGCCAGCTTGGGCCTGCGCGGACGTGTCGATGACTTGCAGGGAGGGCAGCGGTGCCGCGGCCGCGGCGCCTGCAAACAGCGAGGCGGCGAGAAAAGACAGCAATGATTTCATGGACAGATCCTCTCAAATTGAAAGCGCTTGACCTGAATCAATTTAATTAATTGGCAAACTCCGTACAGTCCTGCACTGGAATAACACAGAGTAGGAGTATTGAAACATGGGTAGCGACAATGAGGTAAACGACGTGCAAACGAACAGCCGTCGTCGATTCCTGGGTAAGAGTGCTGCGTTAGGCCTGGCCGGCGCTGGCGTGCTGGCAGGCTGCAAGGAGAACGGTGCGGGGGCGCCCGGTTCTGCTACAGCATCTGCAGCCGCAGCGGGCAAGTCGCATGGCGCCAGCAAGGCGCATGTGGAACCTGGCCAGCTGGATGACTATTACCTGTTCTCCAGCGGCGGCCACTCCGGCGAGGCGCGCATCATGGGCGTTCCTTCCGGCCGCACGCTGCGCCGCATCCCTGTTTTCAATATCGATCCTATGGTTGGCTGGGGCATCACCAACGAGTCCAAAGCCATCATCGGCACCAAGCCTGACGGCAGCCTGAAATACACGACCGGCGATACCCACCACGTGCATGGCAGCTACAAGGACGGCACTTACGATGGCCGCTATTTGTGGGTGAACGACAAGATCCACTCGCGCCTGGCCCGCATCCGCATGGATACCATGGAATGCGACAAGATCACCGAACTGCCTAACGTACAAGGCTTCCACGGTATCTTCCCGGACAAGTGCGACCCGGTCGACAAGTCGATCAACCACACCACCCGCGTGTTCTGCGGCGCCGAATTCGCCATTCCATTCCCGAACGATGGCCGCGACCTGGACGATCCATCCAAATGGGGATCGCTGTTCACCTGCGTGGACGCGGAAACCATGGAAGTCCGTTGGCAAGTGCGCGTGGACGGGAACATGGACTTGACGGCGACGTCCTACGATGGCCGCTTCGCCTGCTCCAACCAGTACAACACCGAAAACGCACCGGACCAGGCAGGCATGATGGCCGCCGAACGCGACGCCTGCGTGTTCTTCGACGTGGCGCGCGTGGAGGCGCTGGTGAAGGCCGGCAAGTTCACCACCATCGGTTCCTCCAAAGTGCCGGTGGTTGACGGCCGCAAGGCTGCCAATGCCGATCCGAAGACTGCGGTGACCTGCTATGTCCCGGTCGGCAAGAACCCGCATGGCGTCAACGCTTCGCCGGACGGCAAGTACATGGTCTGCTCCGGAAAGCTGTCGCCGACTGCCACCGTGATCGAAGTGGCGCTGGTCGCCAAATGGTTCGACGGCGAACTGAAAACCGAACGCGATGCAGTCGTGGCGGAGCCGGAAATCGGCCTGGGCCCATTGCATACCGCCTTCGACGGCAAGGGCAATGCATTCACCACCCTGTTCCTGGACAGCCAGATCGTGAAATGGAACGTTGCTGCCGCCATCGCGCAGTTCAAGGGCGACAAGACCGTGAAGCCGGTGGTCGACCGCGTGGACGTGCACTACCAGCCGGGCCACGGCTACGCTTCGATGGGCGAAACCAGGGAAGCCGACGGCAAGTACTTCAACTCGGGCAACAAGTTCTCGAAGGACCGCTTCCTGCCGGTCGGCCCGCTGCACAGCGAAACGGAACAACTGATCGACATCACCGGCGACAAGATGGTGATCATCTCCGACCACACGGCGTATCCGGAACCGCACGACGCAATCATCGTGCGCCGCGATATCGTGAAGACGCGCCAGATCTACAACATGGACGACTTCCCGAACAAGGTGACAGCGGATAACGCAGGCATTACGCGCAACGGAAACAAGGTGCACGTGCGCCTGATGTCGCAGGCGCCGGCCTTCAGCATGCCGGTCATCAAGGTGAAGAAGGGCGATGAGGTGACGATCACCCTGACCAACCATGACAAAGTGGAAGACCTGACCCACGGTTGCGCGATCCCGACCTACAACATCAACTTCATCGTCAACCCTCAGGAGACCAAGTCGGTCACCTTCAAGGCTGACCATGCGGGTGCGTTCTGGATGTACTGCACGCACTTCTGCCACGCGCTGCACCTTGAAATGCGCAGCCGCTTCCTGGTGGAGGCTTAAGCCCGCGAGGGTGGTTTATCCATGCTGTATCGACTGATTTCCCTGCTTTGGGCGGCGCTGCTTGCAATGCTGTGCGCAGCGCCTGCCTCGGCCACTTCGATGTACGACACCGTGCTGTCCGCGGGGTTGATGGGTGGTCCCGATTTGTGCGCCGAAGCGCCATGCAGCGACGTGCTGCCTGCCGCAACAGCGTTTTCCAAGCGCAAAGGCGCGCCAGCCTACGTCGAAGGTTACGCGCTGGAGCAGGGCAAGCAGAAGGTGGTGGGCTATGTGTTCCTGTCCACCGATGTGGTGGACATTCCGGCTTACTCTGGCAAGCCGGTCGTCACCCTGATCGGCATGGATACCAAAGGTTTGATTACCGGGGTGCGCATCCTGAAGCACTCCGAACCGATTTTGTTGGCGGGCATTCCCGAAACTGTGCTGACGAAGTTCGTCCGCCAGTACCTGGGCAAGCCCGGCGACGCCAAGCTGGAACTCGGCCTTGGACGTGATGGTGGTGATCTTGATGCGATCAGCGGGGCCACCGTTACTGCCATAG
>Ga0209257_1002831_pt1 | contig 16284 bp, 15 predicted proteins | sample AraplaCvi_mCL_r2_FD_184277 | JGI IMG/M metagenome (GOLD analysis project Ga0209257, IMG submission 184277) | Arabidopsis root microbial communities from North Carolina, USA - plate scrape MF_Cvi_mCL_r2 (SPAdes) (version 2) | ecosystem: Host-associated > Plants > Roots > Endosphere | place: USA...
CTTGATGATCTGCCGCTTGGGCGGGACCACCTTGCTGACGCGGTTCATGGTGTAGATGTATTGCGAGGACATGAGCTCTCCGAAGGCGCAACCCTGCGCCCGTTCCGGCAGGAACAGGAACAGATGGGAAAAAGGATGACCTCGATTATAGCCGGAAGCGCTGCCACCCGCCCCTCGGCCCGTGGGACGGGGCTGGCCGCTGCCTGAATGGGCGGTCAAACGGGTTCGAATGGAAACCGTTTCCAGCCGGAAACCGTTCAGATCCCGTCAGCATTATGGAAAGCGTCAATCCACCAAGCGAGGCCAATCATGCGTATGAATCGAATTCTGGTCGGAACCGTGGCCTCGCTGCTCGCCTTCGGCAGCATCGCCCCGGCCTTCGCCGATGACCACCGTGGCCGTGGCCATGACCGCCACGAGCGTCACGACGACCGTCACGACCGCCGCCACGACCGGGGCCATGACCGCCGCGACTGGCGCGACGATCGTCGCGAAGCCCGCCACGACCATCGCTACCACGACAACCGTGGCTACTACCGCCCGGCCCCGCCGCCGCGGGTGGTCTACCGCCCGGCACCGGGCCGGGGCTACGGCTGGGCCCGCGGCCACCGCTACAACGAGTACTACCGGGGCCCGGTCTACGTGGTCAACGACTACAGCCGCTACTCGGTGCGCCGCCCGCCGCGCGACCACCACTGGATCCGCGACGACCGCGGCAACCTGCTGCTGGTCGCCATCGCCACCGGCATCATCGCCGACTACGTGATCAACAACCGGTAAGGCTCCCTTACCCCCAAAAAGCGCGCCCCCGGGCGCGCTTTTTCGTTCCGGGCGGGGTTCGGCCTTACAATCAGGGGCCCGCTGTCCCCCCTTCTGCCTGGAGTAAGCGATGTTCCCGCGTGACGTCCGCATCGAAACCTACGATCCCGAACTGGCCAAGGCCATCGCCGCCGAAACCCAGCGTCAGGAAGACCACGTCGAGCTGATCGCCAGCGAGAACTACACCAGCCCGGCCGTGATGGAAGCGCAGGGCAGCCAGCTCACCAACAAGTACGCCGAAGGCTATCCGGGCAAGCGCTACTACGGTGGCTGCGAGTACGTCGACATCGCCGAGCAGCTGGCGATCGACCGCCTGAAGCAGCTGTTCGACGCCGACTACGCCAACGTGCAGCCGCACAGCGGCTCCCAGGCCAACCAGGCGGTGTACTTCGCGCTGCTGCAGCCGGGCGACACCATCCTCGGCATGAGCCTGGCCCACGGCGGCCACCTGACCCACGGTGCCAAAGTCAATGCGTCGGGCAAGCTGTTCAACGCCGTCCAGTACGGGGTGAACGAGCAGGGCCTGATCGACTATGACGAGGTCGAGCGCCTGGCCGTGGAGCACAAGCCGAAGATGGTCGTGGCTGGTTTCTCGGCGTATTCGCAGGTGGTGGACTGGGCGCGCTTCCGCGCCATCGCCGACAAAGTCGGCGCCTACCTGTTCGTGGACATGGCCCACGTGGCCGGCCTGGTCGCCGCCGGCGTGTACCCCAGCCCGCTGCCGCATGCGCACGTGGTGACCTCGACCACCCACAAGACCCTGCGCGGCCCGCGCGGCGGCATCATCATCGCCAAGGGCGCTGGCGAAGAGATCGAAAAGAAGCTGCAGTCGATCGTGTTCCCCGGCATCCAGGGCGGTCCGCTGATGCACGTCATCGCCGCCAAGGCCGTGGCCTTCAAGGAAGCGCTGGAGCCCGGCTTCAAGGCCTACCAGCAGCAGGTGGTGAAGAATGCCCAGGCGATGGCCACCACGCTGATCGCGCGCGGCTACAAGATCGTCTCCGGCGGCACCGAAAACCACCTGATGCTGGTCGACATGATCGGCAAGGACGTGTCCGGCAAGGACGCGGAAGCCGCGCTGGGCAAGGCCCACATCACCGTCAACAAGAATTCGGTGCCGAACGACCCGCGTTCGCCGTTCGTGACCTCCGGCCTGCGCCTGGGCACCCCGGCCGTGACCACCCGCGGTTACACCGAGCAGGACTGTGTCGAACTGGCCAACCTGATTGCCGACGTGCTTGACGCCCCCGCCGACGAGGCAGTGATCGCCCGCGTCCGTGACGCGGTCAGCGCGCAGTGCCGCCGGTACCCGGTCTACGGGTAATCCGGGCCCCTGGCAGCGGCGTCCGGCGCCGCTGCCAGGAACCATGAACCACATCCCGATTTGTACGCAGGGGTCTTCTCAGGTACCGTTGCGACGCTGCCGTGACCACGGCATGACGTTTTCCTGATGCAAGGCGTTCCATGTACTGTCCGTTCTGCCAGCATGCCGATACCCGGGTGATCGACTCGCGCGTCTCCGAAGACGGTGCGACGATCCGCCGTCGGCGTGAGTGCGAGGCCTGCAACGAGCGCTTCAGCACGCTGGAAACCATCGAATTGAAGCTGCCGGCGATCGTCAAGAGCGATGGCAGCCGCGAGCAGTTCGATGCGCGCAAGCTGCGGGTCGGCTTCGACCGCGCGCTGCAGAAGCGCCCGGTCCCCGAAGACAAGATCGAACTGGCGGTGCGCGCGGTGATGCAGCAGCTGCGCATGTGCGGCGAGCGCGAAATCCCCTCGATCAAGGTCGGCGAGTTCGTGATGAACGAACTGCGCAAGCTCGACCACGTGGCCTACGTTCGGTTTGCGTCGGTCTACCGCAGCTTCGAGGACGTGGCCGATTTCCGCGAGGAGATCGAGAAGCTCGAACGCGAGCTGCCGTCCAGCACCGAACAGCTGCAGCTGCTGGGCGACGTCATCGCCCTGACCAAGAAAAAGAAGGGGTAGAGCGGACTGTTAGTCCGCTGCTCTTGATCCGCTTCTTGCCGAAGCAGCGAACTAACAGTCCGCTCCACCGGGTTGGCGTTACCATGCCCGCCATGAGCGATTTCTCCACATTGGACCACCTGCACATGGCGCGCGCACTGCGCCTGGCCGAACGCGGGCGCTTCACTACCCGTCCCAACCCCGTGGTCGGCTGCGTGATCGCGCACCACGACCGCGTGGTCGGCGAGGGCTGGCACCAGCGCACCGGCGGTCCGCATGCCGAGGTGTTCGCGCTGCGCCAGGCCGGCGCCGAGGCGCGTGGCGCCACCGCCTACGTCACCCTCGAGCCCTGCGCCCACCACGGACGCACCCCGCCGTGCGCGCTGGCCCTGATCGAGGCCGGCGTGGCGCGGGTAGTCGCAGCCATGCGCGACCCGTTCCCGAAGGTCGATGGCGGCGGCTTCGCGCTGCTGCGCGACGCCGGCATCGAGGTCGCCGAAGGCCTGATGGCCACGCAGGCGCGTGAGCTCAACCTCGGCTTCCTCTCGCGGGTCGAGCGCGGCCGGCCCTGGGTGCGGGTCAAACTGGCCGCCAGCTTGGACGGGCGCACGGCGATGGCCGATGGCAGCTCGAAGTGGATCACCGGTGAGGCCGCCCGCGAGGACGTGCAGCGCTGGCGCGCACGCGCCGGCGCGATCCTGACCGGTGCCGGCACGGTGCTGGCCGACGACCCGCAGCTGACCGTGCGCCTGGCCGACACCGAAGTGGTCCCGCCGCTGCGGGTGGTGCTGGACGCGCGGCTGCGCTCGCTGGAATGCGCACGCGTCCGCGAGGGCGGCGCGCCCACCCTGTACCTGCATGATGCGGCGGTCAGCGCGCCGGATGCCGCCGATGCCGGGTTCGCCAGCGTGCCCGGCCGCGAGGGCCGGCTCGACCTGGGCGCGGTGCTGGCCCTGCTTGCCGGACGCGGCATCAACGAAGTGCATACCGAAGCCGGCGCCGTCCTGTCCGGCGCGTTGCTGAAGGCAGGGCTGGTGGACGAACTGCTGCTGTACCAGGCGCCGATCCTGCTCGGCGAGCAGGGGCGGCCGTTGCTGGACGGCATGGACATCACCCGCATGGACCAGCAGTGGCGGCTGCGCGTGGTCGATCAGCGCCAGGTGGGGGCGGACCTGCGACTGTTGCTGCGGGCGTGACGCCGTAAAAAAAAACGGGCCCCTTGCGGGGCCCGTCGATCATGGCGCGGTTGAACGCAGCCCGATCGGTAACTCAGAAGCTGGCGCGCACGCCCACCGAGTACTGGGTCACGTCGTCGTAGTACTGCACTTCGCCCACGATGCCCCAGTTGCGGTTGAAGCTGACCTGGCCGCCGAGCGTGCCGATCCACACGCCGTCCATGTCGCTGCCGTCGAGGTAGCCGGCCTTCACCCAGGCTTCGGTCGCGCGCGAGGGCTTGCCACGCAGGCCCAGCGCGCCGCGGGCGGCGTTGCTGTGGACCTTCACGGTCTCGCTGTAGACGCCGTCGTCGTACTTGGCCTCGTTGTTGATGCGGGTCCAGGCCAGGTCGGCGGTGAAGTCCAGGCGGTCGGTCATCGGCATGTGGTAGCCGATGCCCAACTCCGGCTGGTCGATGGTGTTCTTGATGCGGTATTCGCCGACGGCATCTTCCAGACGGTAGGTCTTGGAGGTGCTGCTGTAGCCGCCGAACACATTGACCTGGTCGGCAATGGCGAACGAGCCGCGGATGTAGCCGCCGTCCAGCTTCGGGTTGCTGCCCGGCACGCTGATCTGCTGCTGGGTCCAGCCGCCTTCGACGTAGGTGTAGCTCATGCTTTCCGCAGCAGAGGCCACGAGAGGAGCGGCGGCCAGCAACGCGGCAGCCAGGACGAGCATCTTGCGCATGACGATTCCTTGGAAAAAGTGAGGTCCGTTTCAGCCGACCCATCGTGGGCGGCAGGGCGGCGGTCATCGCCGCGCGGGGCGCATCTTAACAAATTGTTTACAGAAAGCGAGCGCTCAGCCAGCGCTGTTACAATGGCCGCGCCGGTTCGCCGGTATACAAACGTCTTCAGGGCGGGGTGCGATTCCCCACCGGCGGTAGGTGCGCAAGCACGAGCCCGCGAGCGCTTCCGGTCATGCCGGAAGGTCAGCAGATCCGGTCCGATGCCGGAGCCGACGGTATAGTCCGGATGAAAGAAGACGGTGCTACAGGGCCTGCATGGCCCTGCGCCCGCCTGTTTGCCTTGCGGCGTTTTTCGCTCACTTTTCGCGGAGAACGTTAGTGTTTACTGGAATCATCGAAGGCGTCGGCCGGCTGGCCGCACGCGAGCCCCTCGGCGGCGACGTCCGCTTCACCTTCCATGTCGGCAGCCTGCCGTTCGAGCACGTGCAGATGGGCGAGAGCATCGCCATCAACGGCGTGTGCCTGACCGTGGTCGCCTTTGACGCCAGCTCGTTCCAGGCCGATGCCTCGACCGAGACGCTCGGCCTGACCACCCTGGGCCAGCTGGACGCCGGCGCGGTGATCAACCTGGAGCGTGCCATGCGCCCGACCGACCGCCTCGGCGGCCACCTGGTCAGCGGCCATGTCGACGGGCTTGGCCAGGTCCTGTCCATCCACGACGACGCGCGTGCCCAGCGCTGGCGCTTCGCCGCCCCGGCCGGACTGCTGCGTTACATCGCCAGGAAGGGCTCGATCTGCGTCGACGGGGTCAGCCTGACCGTCAACGAGGTCGATGATGTCGGCTTCGAGGTCGCGCTTATCCCGCATACCGTGGCCCATACCGCCTTCGCCGCCACCGGCGTGGGCAGCGCGGTCAATCTCGAGATCGACCTGGTCGCCCGCTATGTGGAGCGCCTGGTCGGCCTGCCGGCCGACGCTCGGCAGCCCACCGGGCAGGGCGCCCTCGCGCAGGGAGCATCCGCATGAATTTCGCCCCCATCCCCGACATCCTCGAGGACATCCGCCTCGGCCGCATGGTGGTCATCGTCGACGACGAAGACCGCGAGAACGAAGGCGACCTGATCATGGCCGCCGAGCTGGTCAAGCCGTCGGACATCAACTTCATGGTCACCCATGGCCGTGGCCTGGTGTGCCTGCCGCTGACCCGCGAGCGCGCCGCCGACCTCGGCCTGGCGCCGATGGTGCAGGCCAATACGGCGCAGTTCCAGACCAACTTCACGGTCAGCATCGAAGCCGCCGAGGGCGTCACCACCGGCATTTCCGCCTACGACCGTGCGCATACCATCCGCACCGCGGTGAAGCCGGACGCCAGGCCGGCCGACCTGCACCAGCCGGGCCACATCTTCCCGCTGATCGCCCAGCCGGGCGGGGTGCTCACCCGTGCCGGCCACACCGAAGCCGGCGTCGACCTGGCCATGCTGGCCGGACTGGAACCGGCCGGCGTGCTGGTGGAGATCCTCAACCCCGACGGCAGCATGGCGCGCCGCCCGGAGCTGGAAGTGTTCGCGCGCGAGCATGGCCTGAAGATGGGCTCGATCGCCGACCTGATCGCCTACCGGCTGGCCACCGAAAAGACCGTCGAGCGCGTCGACGAGCGTGACATCGACACCGAATTCGGCCCGTTCAAGCTGGTCACCTACCGCGACCGGATCGCCCACGACCTGCATTTCGCCCTGGTCCGCGGCGCCCCGGACACCGAACCGACCCTGGTCCGGGTGCAGGTGGAGAACCCGCTGGCCGACCTGCTGCACTGGCGTCGCGACGATTTCGGCGTGGCCTCCACCGACGCCCTGCGCGCGATCGCGGCCGCCGAACGCGGGGTGATGGTGGTGCTGTCGGCGCCGCGCGACAGCAACAGCCTGCTGGCCCGCCTGCGCCAGCAGCCGCAGCCGGTCGTGCCGGGCAAGGACAAGGACGTCAGCCAGTGGCGCCGCAACGGCGCCGGCGCCCAGATCCTGTCCGACCTCGGCCTGGGCAAGCTGCGCGTGCTCGGCACCCCGCGGCGCCAGATCGGCCTGGCCGGCTACGGCCTGGAAGTCGTCGAGACGCTCACGCCATGACCCGACCGGATCGCCGTAGAGCCACGCCCTGCGTGGCTGCGCGGTCCTGAGTCGTCCGCAAAGCCAGGCAGGGCCTGGCTCTACGGTAGAATGTCCCTCTTTATTGAATAACCTGCCGATCATGAGCCACTACGAAGGCGATCTCCGGACACCGGAAAAGGGCCGTTTCGCCATCCTCGCCAGCCGCTGGAACGCCCGCATCACCGATGTGCTGGTGGCCGGTGCGCGGCAGAGCCTGGCCGGCAACGGCATCGACGAAACCGCCATCGACGTGATCCGCGTCCCCGGTGCATGGGAGCTGCCGCTGGTCGCTGCGCGCCTGGCCGCCGCGCATGAACATGCCGCGATCATCGCCCTGGGCTGCGTGATCCGCGGCGACACCCGCCACTACGAACACGTCGCCGATGGCTGCGCCGAAGGCCTGATGCGCGTGCAGCTGGACTTCGGCGTGCCGGTGCTCAATGGCGTGCTGGCGGTCGAGCGTGCCGAGGATGCCGAGGCCCGTGCCGGTGGCAGCCACGGCAACAAGGGCGAAGAAGCCGCACTGACGGCGTTGGAAATGGTCAATCTTCTGGAGCAGTTGCCGTGAACAAGTCAAACCCGGGCAAGCCGTCCGGCAAGCCGGTCCGCCGTGATGGCATCGACCCGGTGCACCGCTCGCGCGCGCGCCGTCGTGCCCTGCAGGCCATCTATGCCTGGCAGATCTCCGGCGGCAACGCGCAGTCGGTGATCGCCCAGTTCGCCCACGAACAGGCCCGAGAAATCGCCGACCTGGCCTATTTCGAAGCGCTGGTGCATGGCGTGCTCGACCACCGAAAGGACCTGGACGAGGCGCTGGAGCCGTTCGTGGATCGCAGCATCGACGAAGTCGACGCGATCGAACGTGCCGCACTGCGCGTGGCCGCCTACGAACTGCGCTACCGCATCGACGTGCCGTACCGCGTGGTGATCAACGAAGCGATCGAGTCGACCAAGCGCTTCGGTTCCGAACACGGCCACACCTATGTCAATGGCGTGCTCGACCGTGCCGCCGTCGAGTGGCGCAAGGCCGAAAGCGGGGGCTGAGCCCCGGCCCGGGCGCGCGCATGTCCCTCGCCGAATTTTCCCTGATCGAACGCATCGCCGCGCGCACCCGTGCGCGGGCCGATGTGGTGCTCGGCATCGGCGACGATGCCGCGCTGCTGCAGCCGCGCGCCGGCGAGCAGCTGGTGGTGACCGCCGACACGCTCAACAGCGGCGTGCACTTTCCGGCCGAAACCCCGGCCTATGACATCGGCTGGAAAACCCTGGCGGTCAACCTGTCCGACCTGGCCTCGATGGGCGCACGCCCGTCGTGGTGCGTGCTGGCGCTGTCGTTGCCCGGCGCCGATCCGGCCTGGGTGGATGCGTTCGCCGATGGCTTTTTCGCCCTGGCCGATGCCTACGACATCGTGCTGATCGGCGGCGACACTACCCGGGGTCCGTTGTCGTTGTCGGTCACGGCGATGGGGCAGGTAGCGGCGGGCACCGCATTGCGCCGCGATGGCGCGCAGGTGGGCGACGATGTATGGGTCAGCGGCACGCTCGGCGATGCCGCAGTGGCATTGCGGGCCTGGCAGGGCGGCACGCTGGACATCCGCGCGGCCGCGGACGACGCGCAGGTCGAGACCCTGCGTCTGCGCCTGGCGCGGCCTACGCCGCGGGTGGCGCTGGGGCGCGCGCTGGTTGGGCTGGCGCATGCCGCCGTCGATGTGTCCGATGGCCTGTTGGCCGACCTGGGCCACATCTGCGAACGCAGTGGCGTCGCGGCCCGTCTCGATCCCGACCGACTCCCGGTGTCGGCTGCCGCCCGGGCGCGGGTGGGGCTGACCCACGCGCGCGAGGCCGCCCTGCGCGGCGGTGATGACTACGAGCTCTGTTTCACCGCCGCGGCGACGCAACGCGCCGCCATCGAGGCGGTCGCGCTGCGGCTGGCGTTGCCCTTGACCCGCATCGGCGACGTGGTCGCGGGCCAGGGCGTCACCACCGGCAGCGACACCCCGGGCCCGCAGGGCTACGAGCACTTCACCGAGCTGTAGCGCGGACTACCAGCGATACGCAAGGCCCAGGCGCGCGCCGCGTTCGCGGAAGCCGCCGTCCCCGCGCATGACCCCGACGCCGCCCCACGCGGACACGCCGTTGCGCCATTCCGCCTGCGCGCCGGCATCGAGCGCGTAGCGGTCGCGCGGCGTGCTGGTGCCCAGCGCTTCACCGTCGAACGCCACGCCGCCAAGGCTGCCTTCGCGGTACCAGTTGGCGGCCAGGTAGGGCCGCGCCTGGCGCACGCCGCCCGCGACCGCCTCGCCCTGCAGGCGCAGGCCGAGTCGTCCAGACACGCCGGCATTGCCCAGGCTGCGCACCTGGGTGCCGTTGGCCTCGCGGTGCAGGTCGGTGGACGCATCGGTATGGATCAGCTGCAGTTCGGGTTGCAGGCCCAGCGCCATGCGGCCCAGCTGGCCCACGCGGATCCGATAGCCCGCTTCCAGCGAGGATTGCAGCACGGTGGCGTCGTAGCGTTCGATGGCGAGCCCATCGCCCTCGACCCGGTTGGCGAAGCGGCCGTGCTGCACCGAAGCGTCCACGAACACCGCCTCGTTGTCCCACTGGGCGTAGGCGCCCACCGCGCCGCCGACCACCGTGCCGCGGGCGCTGTAGCCGGTGATGGACGAGCGCGAGCGCGCCTGCGAGCGCGCCGCGGTGAGCATCACGCCGACCCGCCCGTGCTCGGCAAACGCGGCGATGTCCGTGCCCAGCTGCAGTCGCGACCGGTCGACGGTCAGCTTGATCTGGTCTGCGACCGAGGGCAGGCGGCTGTGGCGGCTGTCCACCGCCGCCCAGCTACGGCTGGTGTCGGCGCCGGTCGGGTTGCGGTCGCGTGCGCCGTGACGCAGCAGGTGGTGCAGCGCGAACTGATTGGCGAGGTAGGCGCCGGTTTCCGGGCGCAGGACCGGCGTCGGCGCGACCGGATCGGCCGGATCTGCCGGGTCAACGGGTTCGACTGGATCGACTGGATCGACTGGATCGACGGGATCGACTGGATCAACCGGATCGACCGGATCAACCGGATCGACCGGATCAACCGGATCAACTGGATCAACTGGATCAACCGGATCGACTGGATCAACCGGATCGACTGGATCAACCGGATCAACCGGATCGACTGGATCAACCGGATCGACCGGATCAACCGGATCGACCGGATCAACCGGATCAACCGGGTTGCACTGCGGCAGGCTGGGATCTGCGTCGCACGGGTCCGGCGCGGCCGCCTGCGAACGCAGGTACCAGCTGCCGTCGCCGCCCTTGAACAGGAAATAATCGTATTGGCCGCCGACGGCACGGCCGACAAGATCGAACACGGCGCTGGAGGTGCCGCCCACATGGATGAGCTCGATGCCCTCGTCGGTCCTGGCACCGGCACCGCCTGCGTTGAGCACGCGCACCCAGGCCTGGCCGGTGGCGTCGCCGGCGATGCGCAACCGGTCGGTCGCGGTGTGGTCATCGCCCAGCACGGTGTTGAAGAACACGGTGCCGCCGTTGCCGACGAACTCGTCGACCGACAGCGTGTTGAAGTACGTGCCGTCGCCCAGCGTCAACGTGCCGCGGCTGTCCAGCTGCAGGCGACCGACACTGCTGTCGCCGGTGAGCAGCCAGCTGCTGCCGGTGCCGAGCTGCACGGAAGACACCTGGGTAAACCGGCCTTCGATGCGTGCATCGTTCTGCAGCACCAGGTCGATGCGCGCACCGGCGGCGCTGTCCTCCAGGCGGATGTCGCCCTGCAGGCGGGCGTTGTCGACCACGACATTCACCTCTGGCCCGCCGGCCCGCGTTTCGACCGGTGAGTTGTACACGCGCAGCAGGTGGCCGTCGCCGCCGGTAAGCCGCGCACCATTGGCGATGCGCACGTCATAGGTATGCTGCGCGTTGTGCACCTCGATCGCGGCGCCGCGGCCGGACTGGATCGTAGAGGCGTCCACCACCAGGCTGGCGTCGTCCGCGTTGTCGTGCAGCATCACGCCAACGTTGCCGGCGTCGATGTGCGAGCCGTTGCCCAGTGCGACGTGACCTGCACCCTGGCGGATCCCGATGCCGGTGGTGTAGTGCGGCTGGTCAGCCCGGTCCACCACGTGGATCGTGCTGGCGTCGAGCAGGACCCGGGCCTGGTGGTTGCTGTTGAGCATGACGATGCCCATCGTGTTGACCGACTCCGGCGTGTCCTCGCCCAGGGCCAAGGCGCTGTAATGCAGGAACACCCGGGAGTCCGCCCACAGGTCGATGCCTGCGTTGTCGATGCGTGAGTAACTGGCCAGCAGCTCCGATCCGTTGCGCAGCGTGACCGCCGCATAGTCGAAGGGGCCACGTTCCACACGCGCGTTGAGCAGCATGGCCAGGCTGCCCCCCGTCGCGTTGATGCTGTAGGCGTTGCCACCGTTGACACGCAGTTCCGCGCCATTGGTCAACGTCCAGAGTTCCCTGGCGTCGCCGTACACGACCTCATGGAAGGCGTTGTCCAGTTCGCCGGCCGCAAGCGGCGCGGTGGTCAGGCCGGCCATGGCCACGGCCAGCCCACCCACGAGCGGACGCAGGGCGGGAATGCGGTGACGCGCGTCGCCGGAGAGATTCGTCATGTTTGGATCCTTGGGGGGAGGAGGCGAACGACATGCCGCCGCCGGTGCTGTTACCTCTGCACCCACGCAGCAGGCGTGCGTGGACCGGGTGGCGCGGCGGTTGTCCAACGGGCGACAAGGATGCGCAGCCCGACCAAGGGGACCCATGCAAAGAGTTGCAAACGCGCCCACGACCGCGGCGGGTAGACGCGGGGGTCGCTGGTTTACGCGCCAGAAGCGGCGGTGGCAGTGTCGGGTATGGCGCACACACGTGCGCCGTGCATCACGCCGGCGGCAATACCTTGCCCGGATTGAGGATCCCGTCAGGATCCATTGCGTGCTTGATCGCGCGCATCGCGGCCAGGGTGGCCGGGGTGAACGCCTGCGCCATGAAATCGCGCTTGGCCAGGCCGATCCCGTGCTCGCCCGACAGCGTACCGCCCAGTTCCAGGGTCAGCGCGAAGATCCGTGGCAGCGCGGCGTGGGCGCGTGCGTTTTCGTCGGCATCGTCAGGGTGGTAGAGGATGTTGACGTGCAGGTTGCCGTTGCCGGCGTGGCCGAAGGTGACGATGGTCAATGCGTACTGCTGCGCCAGCGCCTGCACCCCGGCGACCAGGTCGGGGATGCGTGACACCGGTACCACCACGTCTTCATTGATCTTGCCCGGTGCGATGCTGCGCAGCGCCGGCGACAGCGCCTTGCGCGCTGCCCACAGCGTCTCGCGCGCGCTGCCTTCCATCGCCACGTCCAGCGCCAGCATGCCGTCGCCTTCGGCGGCCGTAGCCAGGGCCTGCAGCAGGTAGGGCAGGGTGTCGTGGTCGCCGTCGGCTTCCACCAGCAGCATCGCGCCCGCCTCGGGAACCTCCGCGCCATTGCGGCGCAGCAGTTCCAGGCTGCGTGCGTCCATGAACTCCAGCCGGGTCGGTACCACCGGCTGCGCCATCAGCCGCGACACGCCTGCGGCGGCCGCATCGGCATCGCGGTAGAGCACGCGCAGGCCGGCTTGGGTCACCGGCAGCGGGGTCAGCTTCAACGTGGCTTCCACGATCAGCGCCAGCGTGCCTTCGCTGCCGACCAGCAGGTGGGTCAGGTCATAGCCGGTGGCGTCCTTGGTGTAGGCGCCGCCGCACTGGATCAGCTCGCCGGCGCCGGTGACCGCCACCAGGCCGAGCACGTTGTCGCGGCTGGTGCCGTACTTCACCGCGCGCGGGCCGCCGGCGTTGCAGGCCAGGTTGCCGCCGATGCTGCAGATGTCGGCACTGGAGGGATCCGGTGCCCAGAACAGGCCATGTGTGGCCAGCGCGTGCTGCAGGTCGCCGTTGAGCACGCCCGGCTCCACCACCGCGCAGCGGTTGCCCGGCTGGATGTCGAGGATGCGGTTCATGCGCGCGAACGACAGCACGATGCTGCCGTTGACCGGTACCGCCGCCCCGGTGGTGCCGGTGCCCGCGCCCCGTGCCACCACCGGCACGCCATGCGCGCGGCAGGCGCGCACGATCTGCACCACCTGGTCACGGTCGCGCGGCAGGGCCACGCCATCGGGCAATGCATGCCGCCACGAATTGTCCTGCGCATGTGCGGCCAGCGCGGCGGCATCGGTGCGCCAACCGTCCTCACCCAGCAGGCTGAGCAGGGTCGCTGAAAATGCGGCAGGCAAGGTCATGCTCATTACAGGTTCCCGGTAGCGCCGGCCGTTGGCCGGCCGTCCAGATGATCAAACAAAACCGCAATCTTCCAGCCGGAACGCATCGCGCAACCAGTTCAGCCGGGGCGGTTCGCCAGTGGCTTCGACCACGTCGAACCGGCACGGCTGCTGCGCCAGCTCCGGGTGCGACAACAGGAACAGGCGTGCCGCCAGCACCAGCTTGCGCCGCTTGCGCAGGTCCACCGAGGCCGCACCGCCGCCGTAGCGGGCATCGGCGCGGTAGCGCACCTCGACGAACACCGTGGTGCCGCCATCGCGCATCACCAGGTCCAGCTCGCCGCCCTTGTAACGCACGTTGCGGGCGAGCGGGCTCAGCCCGGCGCTGCGCAGGTGGCCAAGCGCGGCGGTTTCCACCGCGGCGCCCCGTTGTGCACGTGCGCTGGGCACCGCGCTCAGTTGCTGCTGGCCACCGGCATCGGACGGCCACCGCTGAAGGTCGACCAGGCCGGAACCCGCAGTACGTTGCCATTGCTGTCCAGGAACAGCGTGCCGGTGGCGCCGGCCAGGCCGCCCTCGTTGGCGACCTTGTCCAGGTAGGCGCTGATCTTCCAGGCGTCGAAGCCGAAGGCGAACAGGCGCCCGGCCGCGCCGCGTGCGGTCGGCAGGATCTGTGCGGTGGTGCTCGCCGACGGCAGGCCCGCCACGCCGCGCACGTTCCAGGCTTCGTTCGGGTAGACGATGCCGTCCAGGGCCATGTCTTCTTCCGGCTTGCCGGTGCCCAAGGTGAGCTGCGAGGTGCCCACGCGGGTGGCACCACCGACACCGGCCAAGGCCAGCTGCGGTGCCAGCGCGCGCGCCTGCGGGGCCTTCACCGCCAGCAGCACGCCATCGACCGCACCGGCGGCGCGGACCTGCGCGCCGATGTCGCCGACCGTGTCGTTCACGCCCAGCGTGGCCAGCACCTGGCCGCCGCGCTGGGTGAAGCGCTCACGGAAGGCGGCGGCGGTGCGGCGGCCGTTGTCGTCATTGCTGTGCACCACCAGCACCTTGCTGCGTTCGCGGCTGCGCAGGAATTCGGCGGCGATGATGCCGTCGTCCTCCGGTGCCAGCGAGAAGCCGGCGCTGCCGGCCGGCGGGCTGCTCTTGCCACGGTTCAGTGCCAGCACCGGTACCGGCAGGTCGGCGCGGCCGAACACCGCGTCCACCTCGTCGCGGCCGAGCGGGCCGACGATGAAGTCCGCGCCTGCGGCGACCGCCTTGTCATAGGCGGCCATGGCGCCGGTCGGGGTGCCGGCGGTGTCGATGAACTGGATCTCCGGACGCTGCCGGCCTTCACCGTAGTAGCCACTGAGCAGGCCATCGCGCACCGGCTGGGCGGCGGTGGCCAGGCGTCCGCTGAGCGGCAGCAGCACCGCCATCCGCACCGGCGGGCGGTACCCATCGGCCATCGCCGGTGGCCGCTTGCTGGTGTCGAACTGGGCCACGCCATCGCGGTCGAACGGGCGCGGCAGCGGCAGGCCACGGGCGATCAGCGCGCGGCCGGCGAAGTTGTACAACGGTTCGTTGGCCGGCAGCGCGGCGGCGCGCGTGCGCAGGGTGGCATCGTCCAGGCTGCCGAGCAGGCCGGCGATGGCCTGCTGGTTGTCCGCGCGCGCCTGGCCACTGAGCGCGGCGTGGGCGCGGGCGCGCTCGGTGGCGGCACCGACCACATCCCCATTGGCCTGCAGCGCGTTGGCGCGGGCCAGCTGCCAGCGCGTGCGCAGCGGCGCGACGACGGTGTCGGAGGATTCCTTCAGGAAACCCAGTGCCTGTGCCGGCTGCTTGTCGGCCAGCGCCAGTTCGGCGCTGGTGAGGTGGAAGCGCTGCAGGCTGGCGCCGCTGAGCTGGCGTGCGTTGACCTGGGCCAGCAGGGTGCGGGCGCGCGCCGCATCGCCGGCGTCGTGCCAGGCAAACGCCGCATCGGCGAGCGCGGCGCTGCGCGCATTGCCGCGCAGCGTGTTGGCCAGGCCCTCCAGCTGCACCGCGGCCTCACGCGGCTTGCCCTGATCGATCAGCGCCAGCGCCTGGCTCTGCGCCGGCGACTCCGGGGCGCTGGTCAGGCTGGTCGTAGCGCAGCCGGCGAGCAGCAGCAGCGACAACGACAGGGCGGAGATCCGTGCGGCGGGCTTGTTCATGATCAGGTCCATTCGATGGGGTCTCGTACACGTTAGGATTCTACCCTTGACCTGCGAGTGCCGTTGCGATGAGTGCTGTCCCCACGCTGTATGTCGTTGCCACCCCGATCGGCAACCTTGCCGACCTGACCCCGCGCGCGCAGGACGTGCTGCGTTCGGTGGCCGCGATCTGCGCCGAGGACACCCGCCGCAGCGGCCAGCTGCTGGCCCATTTCGGCATCCAGCAGCCGCTGGTGGCCCTGCATGACCACAACGAGGAGGTGCTGGCGCAGCGCATCGTGGCCCGCCTGCAGGCCGGCGAATCGTTGGCCCTGGTCAGCGACGCGGGCACCCCGCTGGTGAGCGACCCCGGCTACCGGCTGGTACGCGCCGCGCGCGCGGCCGGCATCCGGGTCAGCCCGGTGCCGGGCGCCTGCGCGGCCATCGCCGCGCTCAGCGTGGCCGGCCTGCCCAGCGACCGCTTCACCTTCGAGGGCTTCCTGCCGGCCAAGGGGTCGGGGCGCCGCGAGCGCCTGCAGGGGCTGGCAGGGGAAACCCGTACCCTGGTGTTCTACGAATCCTCACACCGCATCGCGGAGTCGCTCGCCGACATGGTTGCCGCATTCGGCCCGGAGCGGCCTGCGGTGCTGGCCCGCGAACTCACCAAGCTGTTCGAGACCGTCCTCGATGGCGACCTGGCCAGCCTGCTGCGCCAGGTCGAAGCCGACGAGAACCAGCGCAAGGGCGAATTCGTGGTGATGGTCCAAGGCGCCGCCAATGACGAAGAGGCCCAGCTCGCCCAGGGCCGTCGCCTGTACGCCAAGCTCAGCGAGCACCTGCCGCCTTCAACCGCGGCGAAACTGGCCGCAGAACTCACCGGCGCCCCGCGAAAAGCGTTGTACGGCGGATGAGCTGATAGACTACGCATGGCAGAGTCGGCCAGGCAGTCGCGTCATTCCTTCGGGAATGCCGAGGAAAGTCCGGGCTCCGCAGGGCAAGATGCCAGGTAACGCCTGGGCGGCGCGAGCCGACGGAAAGTGCAACAGAAAGATAC
>Ga0209257_1002832_pt1 | contig 16269 bp, 17 predicted proteins | sample AraplaCvi_mCL_r2_FD_184277 | JGI IMG/M metagenome (GOLD analysis project Ga0209257, IMG submission 184277) | Arabidopsis root microbial communities from North Carolina, USA - plate scrape MF_Cvi_mCL_r2 (SPAdes) (version 2) | ecosystem: Host-associated > Plants > Roots > Endosphere | place: USA...
TGATAGTGCTCGACGAGCCCACTGCCTCTCTCGACGTTTCCGTGCAGGCGCAGGTTATTAATCTGCTCGATGGGCTGCGCAACGATCTCAATCTGACCTATGTTTTCATATCGCATGACCTGAATTTGGTGCGTTACTTCTGCGACCGAACGATCGTCATGTACGCAGGCCAGATCGTGGAAGTTTTGCCAAAGGGTGTCCCACCCGCCCATCCATATACCCGCATGCTCATGAGTAGCATGTTTGAGCCTGATCCAAGCAATCGGCGTGAGATTTCAAGTTTAACCGGCGAAGCGCCGAGCGGTTACAACCTACCGCGTGGCTGTTCATTCGCAGCACGTTGTGCGCAGGCGACGGAAATGTGTGGCCGCGACGATCCTGTGTTGCAGTTATTCGATGAAGACCATCAAGTTGCTTGTCACTACTTCCGTGAAGCCAACAAGGAGTTCGTGGGAGCTTAGCGGAGCGGAATTGTAGCAGCAGACATCACACCTGTTCTGAAGGAGAAGAACACAATGAGCTATTGTGTCCTGACGGCCGAGTTCGCCCATGAAACAAACACGTTCAACATTAGGAAGACCGATCTCGACGCATTCGTCGCCCATGGCCTCTATGAAGGTGCCGCGGCGATCGAGGCGCGTGGCGACGCCAACACTGAACTCGCCGGCTTCCTGGATCGAAGCCGCGAGTATGGTTGGGACGTCGTGCACACGATCAGTACGGATGCCGAGCCTGCGGGTCCTGTCACCCGAGTTGCCTTCGATCATATTGCCGGCAAGATCGTTGATAAGGCAAAAGAGCTCGGGAGTGGTCTGGATGGCATCCTGCTCGGCCTTCATGGCGCGATGGTCACCGAGTTCTCGGAAGACGGCGAGGGCGAGCTGCTGGAGCGTTTGAGGCAAATACTCCCGCGCCGAATTCCGATCGCCGTCACTCTGGATCCACATGCGAATGTGACCGCCAAAATGTGCGAGCACGCCGATATCCTCATGTCGTTCAAAACTTATCCTCACGTCGACATGCGCGAGACAGCTCGTCACGCGGCGGATTTATTGCAGCAAGCAATGGCAGGCGTAGTCACGCCGAAGACCCTCCTCGTGCGGTGCCCAATGCTGGAAGAAGCCAATGCCGGGCGTACCGACATGGGGCCAATGATCGAGTGGATTGCCGAAGCAAGACGACACGAAAAAACGCCCGGAGCGCTGGCGGCCAGCATCAATGGCGCTTTTCCGAACGCTGACATAGCTGAAGTGGGGCCCACCATCCTGGTGACATACGAAGGTGACCTCGCGCCGCACCAGGCCTTTGCTGAGCGCATTGCCGAAGAAATGTGGAGCAACCGGGCCAACATCCTCAACACGTTTCATACGCCGGCAGAAGCCGCGCAGTTAGCCTCGGACTACGAGGGCGAGCAGCCGCTCATCATTGCTGAGTATGCGGACAACCCAGGAGCTGGAGCGTACGGTGATGCGACGGCTCTCCTAGACGCTTTGCTGAGCGCGAAGGTCGCTGATGCATGCTTCGGGCCGATGGTGGATCCCGAAGCGGCGCGGATCCTGTCGCAGATGAACATTGGCGATAGCGCGTCAATTTTTCTTGGCGGAAAATCGGATGCCCGGTTTGGTGGCGCGCCGCTCGAGGTGAATGCAAAAGTCTTGCACCTCAGCGACGGAAAACTGATAGGGACCGGCGCACAACTCGGTGGACTCGAATTTTCGTTCGGACCAACCGCCGTCATCCAGATCGATGGAATCGTCGTACTTGTGGTGACTGAACGCTCACAATTGCGCGACCAACAGCAATTCCGAGCTTTTGGCATCGAGCCGACAGCGTATCGGGTGATCGTCGTCAAATCCATGCAGCACTTTCGCGCCGATTTCGAACAGATTGCTGGCCGGATTATCGTCTGCGACAGCGGGGCACTCTGCACCATGGACTACTCAAAGATACCTTATCGGAATGTGCCTCGCCCAATCTACCCGCTCGACGCGTTCTGAGGACGTTCCCACGACCAGGGCTAAGCTGCGGCTGAGGCGCTGTCCTGGACCGAGTTCTCCGAAGAGCCTCCGGAAATTGTTAGCAGCCTTGGTCTTGGCGCGAACTCTCCCTCATGCGGAGCGCCCTGTGTTGTTCGACTGGCTTGAAAACCGAACTGAGCGTTCCTCGGAACGCCAAAGTGAAAACAATGTTTACTACGGAGCATGGCGTGATTGTTAAATCTGCCGCACAGCAATCAGACGTTATCGTACTCGGCGCTGGGATCGTCGGGGTGTGCATCGCACTGCATCTACAAAAGCGTGGCAAGTCAGTAGTTCTGGTCGACCGGAAGGAGCCGGGGGAGGAGACGAGTTACGGGAACGCGGGGTTGATCGAATGCTCGAGTGTGATGCCTTACGGGGCGCCGCGAGAGCTTGGGACCTTGCTACGGTATGGCTTGAACCGTTCGGCAGACGTGCGTTTCGACTGGTCGTATTTGCCCCAAATCGCACCATGGCTCTGGAGGTTCTGGCGCGAGTCCGCTCCAAATCGGTTGATGAAGGCGGCGTCGGACATGTGGCCGCTGATCAGCCGTTCCGTGGCGGAACATGAAGCGTTGGCGTCCGAAGCGGGCGTGACTTCCGAGTTACATCGTTCAGGTTGGATTGAAACCTTCCGGAAACCGGGGTCACTTGCAAAAGCCAAGGCAGCGGTCGGGGAGCTCGCTCCCTTTGGCGTCCGGTATGAAGTGCTCGACGCGGATTCGCTGAGGGAACGCGAGCCACATCTTTCGAACGAGTTCGTCGGAGGTGTCCATTGGCTCGATCCCGCAACGGTGCGTGATCCCGGAGGGCTGGTAAAAAGCTATGCGAAGACGTTATTCCAGCGGGGCGGTAAGTTCCACAAGGCAGACGCATCAAATCTCGTGAATGACGGGATTCGATGGCGCCTGAATCTGGAGAGCCAGAGTCTGTTCGCGCAGGAGGTGGTTGTTGCGCTGGGTCCTTGGTCGGACGATGTGGCGCGACGGTTCGGATATCGGCTGCCTTTTGTCGTTAAGCGAGGTTACCACGTCCACTACTCGGCAAAAGACGGCGCGATGCTAAACCACCCGGTATTCGACGCGGATGGAGGCTATGTCCTGTCGCCCATGCGCCAAGGCGTTAGATTGGCCACCGGAATTGAGTTCGCGCCCCGAGACAGTCGCCCGAATTTCTCCCAACTAGATTTTGTCGAACCGCTCGCTCGACGAACTTTTCCGCTCCAAGGCAGGATTGAATCGGAGCCATGGATGGGGTCCAGACCTTGTCTTCCTGACATGCGTCCGATCATTGGAAAAGCGCCACGACATAAGGGCTTATGGTTTGCATTTGGTCATAACCATCACGGTCTGACGTTGGGGCCGGTTACTGGACGGCTGTTGGCTGAAATGATGACGGGGCGGGTCTCTTTCACAGACCCGCGTCCCTACGCGATGGATCGGTTCTCTTAGCTCCCGAACCATGCCTTCCAACATCGATCGCGAATTCCAAACATGTAAAGAGGTATAGAATGTCCCCGTTGAATTGGATTGACGGAAGCCGTCTGAAATCGAGCGTATCAGACGCGATCGACACGTACGTTTTCGCTGAAATGAGTCGTCAACGGATTCCAGGGGTCGCACTTGGAATCTACAGGAGTGGCTCGATCGTCCTGGCGAAAGGGTATGGAAAGGCCAACATCGAACTCAACGTTCCAATGACGGCGGATAGCGTGCTGCAATCTGGGTCCGTCGGCAAATCATTCACAGCGACCGCGGTGATGATGCTGGTTGAGCGGGGCAGGATCCAATTGGACGACAGCATCAAGGACTATTTTCCAGAAGGACCGGATAGCTGGCAAGCAATCAAGATAGCCAATCTCCTTTCCCACACGTCCGGATTGGCAGCGTATGACAATCCGGAGCTTCAAGTCACCGATGGTCCGTTCGATATCAGGCGGGATTTCTCCGAAGACGAGTTGCTGGCAGCAATCGCAAGGCTGCCGCGCGATTTTGATCCGGGCGATGACTGGGCATACCAGAACACCAACTTCGTCCTGCTCGGCATTCTCATTGAAAGAGTTACAGGCCAATCCTACGGCGAATTCCTCGCGCAGAACATCTTCGGTCCGTTGGGGATGATGTCATCGAGAGTCATATCGGATCTCGATGTCGTTCCGAATAGGGCATCGGGTTACGAGATGGTCGGAGGAGTGCTTAGAAATCAACAATGGGTATCGCCCACCTTCAACTCGACGGCTGACGGTACGCTCTATTTTACTGTTCGCGATCTCGAGCAGTGGGAGCGGGCACTTTGTGGTGACACCCTCTTAAAAGCGGCCTCGCTAGAAAAGATGTGGACTCCTTATCCCTATGGCGGGAAGTCAGAGAAGGAAGGCTACGGATTTGGTTGGAGGATACAATACATAAACGGACGACGCGTGATTGGGCACAATGGGGCATGGCAGGGTTTCTCGACGTCATTCTCACGCTATGTGGACGATAAGCTAACAATTGTCGCCCTGTGCAACCTCGATGCTAATCATTGCAGCCCGGTTTCAATCGTCCGAGCCGTCGCCGGTATAATATCTCCTTGTCTTGAAATTCCTGAATGTCCGGCCGTAGTCGACGATCGAGAAGAGCTGACGGCATCCTACTGGGCCCAGTTCCGCAGCCTGATGAAAGGAGACGTTACGGGCAAGAAGACTAAAGCCGGCACATTCTCTGCTGAACAAATTCGTGATCTGCAATGTGCGCTGCCACGACAATGGGACGAGAACTTTCCAGTTCTCGTTGAACGTACCGTCCAAAAGAAAAGTCTTCTTTCAGTGTATAAGATCGGTAACGTAAACGACAGGCGTTTGCTCAGTGTTTCGACTTTAGAAGCCGAAGGTGTTGTATCCTTCAGTATCCTGGCAGACCCGGACAACAGATAGTTTGGGCGAAGTCGATCTTAGTACATGGATGGCGTCCGGCCTCGTCGCGATCGGGCACGGTTGAGTGGCGCGTGCACTCACGGGGTGAAGAGTTGGCTTAACTTCAATTGAAGTTCGCGGGCCTGCGGTATGGAGCCGCCGGTTTTGCAGCGTTCGCAAGACATGGCATTCGTTCGGTAGCGACAGAGCCGGCACGACCATCATTTGGACACCGGGTGGCTCATTTCTTCCAGATTTGGAATGTGCCTCCGCGCGCGCGTGGGCAGAGAGTTCTTTCAAGCCGCGCCAACTCCCCGACAGGCGACGGAGCCGGGGCCATTCGGCCTTGGGCCTTGCATGTGACGGCCGATGGCCGGTTTTTGCAGTTGGAGAGCATGGGATCAAGCGCACCCATCCCGCGAGGCAGCATTGCGGGCCACCGCCTCACCTGCGGACGTCGACTTGGAACTCGTGCTAGCGGTCGACACGTCGGGCTCCATGGACATAGCGCGCGTGCAGCGCCTCGGCTATCTGGAACGCTCCGACACCCGGAATTCACCAACGCCGTCAAAGGCAGGGCCGCATTGCCGTCGGCTATTTTGAATGGAAAGGCGCATACGTAAAGAGCTAAGTATGGTGTGGTAGGCCCGGCAGGACTCGAACCTGCAACCAGTCGGTGATGCGCCGACGGCTCTAACCATTGAGCTACAGGCCCCACCAGGACGTTTCTAAGCACAGAAAAACCGATGGATCAGCCGCGTAGCGGATGCTTTGAAGAAGTGTCTTGAACCTTGACGCACCAGTGCGGTTCATCGATAATCAAGGTGAACCAAGGAAGGTGAGATCCCATGACCGCTGCGTTTACCGTGCGTATAAAAGATGAAACCGCGAGCAAGCTGGATCAGCTCGCTGAGAAGCTGGATCGGTCCCGCTCTTATATGGCTGCAGCGGCCATCGAAGCTTTCGTTGAGCAGCAGGAATGGCAGCTTGCCGAGATTGAAGCCGGGTTGACCGAGGCCGACCGGGGTGAGTTCGCCAGCGATGAAGATGTGGCGAAAGTCGTCAGGAAGTACGTCAAGTCTGCCCGCCAATCATGAGTCGGAAGCGTATTCGTTGGACGCTGCGGGCGTTGCGGCGACTTGATGAGATCGGCGCGTATATCGAGAAAGACGATCCGGATGCGGCGGCTCGCGTCGTGGCGCGGATTGTCACTGCCGTGGATGCGTTAGCGGAGTACCCTGCCAGTGGGCGGCCTGGTCGTATCAAGAGCACGCGCGAGCTCGTGCTGGCCGACATTCCCTACATCATTCCCTACCGCATAAGTCGAGACGTCGAGATCCTCACCGTCATGCACGCTCACCAGCAATGGCCGCAGGTTCTCTAGTCGCGACCAATAAAACGCGTCGGCGCGATGAGCGATGATCCGCTCATCAGCCTGCCCGTTACGGCAATGTGACCTATTCCCGGCTCCGTCCGAAAAGCACGGCGCTCATGCTACCCCACTCCCCGGGACGTCATCACTGCTAGTCAAAATCAGACGGGAAGTGCAGGTTTTCGACGGAAAACTGGAAGCGATCAGCCAATCTTGGTTTCAGTTGCGAATGGTTCACATGACGATTGTGCCACGTTTGTTCCCGTTCTGTGCGTTCAGGATCGCATAATGTATCGACTGGAATGATGCCCGCGTTATCGCACTTTGGTGGGCGCAGCGACAAGATCACCGAGATTAGGTGGTTGACGCCCGATTCGTCACGGACGAGGCGAAGAGAGGCCGCTAGCGCAGCCTCTCAGCTTGGTAGTCTGTTTACGGCGAAATCCTACCGCCACCCGCTTTCGTTTTGACCATCCACGGCAAAATCGCGGGGGCTTTCACGAGTATGCCCTTCATTTTCGCGAAGGAGCGCAGTGCGTCTCGCGCCACCTGGACCGGCTTGTGCCCGTCATGGGCCAAATAGCACGTCTTCAGGGTCGCGTCGTGAATGATGTCGCGATCTCCCTTGGACCACTCTTCAAGGAAATCGATCGCGTCGTCGAGATTGGTGATTTCGAGGACCAGATCCTTCCTTTCACGCAGGTAAACTGGCCGGTCAAACATCTTCGTGTGCATTTCCACCTCACTGAATTCGTTGGTTTTCAACAAGGAAAGCGCGCGATGCGCCCGTCGAAAATTTAGTTTTGCAGCCTTCTCGGTTCAAGTAGTCTGAATGGATGTGTATCCGCATTGCTCCGTCTCGAAAGGGCGCTAACGGACACCTGAACTTTTTCTTTTCGGCCCCTTGAAACTGAACTTTTGCCTAACGCAACGCCCTCACTTAGCTCGTGGCTTCAGTCGTTTTATATTGCCAAGAGCTCGCATCGGGATCAAATTGCGCGATTGCTAATAATATAGAGGTGGAGCAACCAATGCGAGAAGCTTCGCGGCGGGGGGTGGTGTTATCACATGAATTTTAGCTCTAGGGGGACGTTTTTTCTGGTGATAGTCGCGGTGCTGTTGGCGTGCATGCCGCAACGTGCAACGCCGACGGACTTGGACAGCGAAACGCTAAGACTGTTGTTATGGCAGGCGCCGAGCACACTTAACCCTCATCTGGCCCCCGGCATCAAGGATCAGACCGCTAGCCGAATAGTCTATGAGCCGCTGGCGAGTTTTGACAGGGAAGGCAACCTGATCCCCTTTTTGGCTGCCGAGATTCCATCCCTCGAGAACGGTCAGGTCGCCGCCGACGGCAGATCGGTTACGTGGAAGCTCAAACCGAACATCAAATGGTCCGACGGCGTTCCCTTCACAGCGAAGGATGTCCTGTTCACTTATGCCTACATCACCAACGGGGACGTAGGTTCGTCGAGCACCGGGTCGTATAAATCGGTCGAGAGAGTTGAGGCACTCGACGACCTGACCGTGAAGGTCGCGTTCAAAAACGTCAATCCTGCGTGGTCGCTGCCCTTTGTCGGCGTGCAGGGGATGATCATTCCGGAACATGTGTTTGCCGGATACAACAACAAGAATGCCACCAATGCTCCGGCCAATTTGGCGGCGATCGGAACCGGCCCCTACCGCCTCAAGGAATTCCGTACCCAAGATGTGCTTCTAATCGGCGAAGACGTCGTCAACACGGTCAAGATCATTTTCGAGCCGAATCCCGAGTATCGCGATCGTCCCATCTTAAAATTCAAGGAGGTGACACTCGAGGGCGGCGGCGATGCCAGTACTGCAGCGAACGCGGTATTGAACGAGGGCATCGTCGATTATGCCTGGAACCTCCAAGTGGGCGAGGCTGAACTCCGCCGGCTCGAGGCCAAGGGAATCGGCAGGGTCGATCTTTACTGGGGCTCCTATGTCGAACGCGTCATGCTTAACTTCAGCGATTCCAGACGCGAGACGGCCGACGGCGAACGCTCAAGCACGCAATTTCCGCATCCGATTTTGACCGACAAGCGCGTTCGACAGGCGCTGGCCGTCGCGATTGACCGAGGGAAGATCGCCGAGCTTTACGGTAGGAGTGGCCGTGCCACGGCCAATCTTCTGGTCGCACCGGCTTCCTTCGCATCGCAAAGTACAAGTTGGGAGTTCAATCTCGACAAGGCTCGCGCGCTGCTCGATGAGGCGGGCTGGCGCGACACCGATGGCGACACCGTTCGGGATAAGGACGGTGTACCACTCACGTTGGTTTTCCAGACTTCGTTCAACTCGATGCGAGAGACAACCCAGGACATCATCGAGGCGGATTTGGCCTCGATCGGAGTCCGGATAGAAAACAAGCTGATCGATTCCAGCATCTTCTTGGGAGCAACTTCAGCCAGCACCAACACGAGACGGCACTTTTATTCGGATTTGGAGGAATTTGCCTATGGAAACAAAGGCCCCGATCCCGGCAGTTACATGATTGGCTGGACCTGCGCCGAAGCCGCGCAGAAGGCGAATAACTGGTCGGGATCGAATTGGGCCCGCTACTGCAGTGATGATTACGACGCGCTGTTCCGAGCCTCGGCAACGGAAATCGATCCGGAGAAACGGCGCAGACTTTTCGTGGCGATGAATGATCTTTTGATCAGCGACGTCGCTGTCATTCCGCTCGTCGAGTGGGGCTACGTCTCGGGTCTTCGCAACGACATTGCCGGCTATGATCCAACGCCCTGGGATTCCGAAACCTGGAACATCGCGAGCTGGCACCGCAAGAAGTGATTTGCTGAGTGGAAACGGAGGCATGGTGTCAGAAGAGCTGAGTATCAAGAAAACCCGCCCGCACCTCACTCTCTGGCCGATGCTCACGCAAGCGGTCGCGCCGGCTTTGCGAAGGCTCAATATCGGCGGCAAGCTGACGATCGGCTTTGGCGTTTTGGTGGCCCTGTTGCTGCTTGTCGTCGGGTTGAATTATCTGGGCAGCATTGAAGCCGTTCGCAATATCAACAGAACCACCAATCTGAGTGCGCCAAGCGCAGTTGTGTCGGCGCAGGCGCAGGCGAATCTGCTGCGTATGCTGGGCGAAGTCAGGGGCTATCTAGCCCTGGGTGATGAAACCTATCGGGACGGCTACCGGCTGGCAAACGAGGCATTCCGAGCGGACATGCGTAGGCTGGAAGCTCTCTTGCGTGCGAGAGGCGAGTCAAGAGTGAGCGCCGAGGGCGGCGATGTAGAGCAGGCGATGCGGGAATTCAGCGATAAGCTTGTGGCGTGGCAACCATTGCCTGATCAACTGTTCGAACTGAGAAACGATCAATTGCGTCGGGAGCCGGCACTTAAAATTCTCATAACCGACGCCAATCCGCTCATTGCAACGATCGTGGGATCGGCCAAGGCCATGATGCTAACCCAGCAAAACCGGGAAGCAACGCCGGCCAACACAGCGCTACTCGTAGAGATTTCGTCGTTTCAAAGCTCGTTTTACGCAATGGTTGCGGGGCTACGCGGTTATGTGACAACCGGGAGGGACAGTTTCAAATACGAGTACCAGACGAACCTGACCGTCAACGAAACTGCGTGGTCACATGTAGCCAAGAGCAATGCATTGGCGCCCAATCAGATCACCTTGGTCGAAAAAATTTCGAAAAGCCGCACCGCTTTCCTGGATCTTCCGCCCAAAATGTTCGAGGCGGTGGAAGGCGAGCATGCCCGTGAGGATCTTTTTCTTTTCCGCACGCAGGCCGTTCCGCCTGCGGAACGGATGCTTGAGCTTTTGGACAGCATTGCCAAGCAGGAGCAACAACGCTTGCAAGTCGATCTGGGCAGCGGCAGGGATCAGCTCGTAAGAGCGCAACGGATAATAATCTCGGTTGGAGCATCGGCTATCCTGCTGGGGCTGCTCCTCGGCATGATATTTCGAGAGAACATTGCCGGCCCAGTGCAGCGACTGACCAGCGTAGCCGATCGGGTACGCAGAGGCGACCTTGCGGCGCGTGCCAACGTCGAATCCCGAGACGAGATTGGAAAATTGGCGGCGACCTTTAACAGCATGACCGCGCAGCTCGGCGCAAACCTTGAGGATCTGGAGTGCCGCCGCAAAGAGCAAGAGACCGTGGCAAGACGTTTTCGCCGCCAGAGCGAGTATCTGGGTGCCCTGCACGATACCTCCCTCGGCCTGATTGCCCGCCTGGACCTTACCGAGCTTCTGTCAGATCTTACCGCTCGCTCAGCGCAATTGCTCGGAACCGAACATGGCTATGTCTATCTCGTGGACAAGTCCGGCGAGGCACTCGAGCGCATGGTTGGGGTCGGGGTCTATACCACGCACATTGGCCAGAGGTTGTCCAGAGGCGAGGGCGTGGCCGGGACGGTCTGGGACACCGGCGACCCGCTCGTGATCAACGATTACCAGAACTGGTCGGGGCGCGCTGCGGCCGCAGCTCAGATGGATGTTACCATTCGGGCGATCATGGGGGTGCCGCTCAAATCCGGCGAGATGATCGTTGGTGTGCTCGGCATCGCGTATGACGATGCCTCCGCGCTCGAGTTCGGCGATGAAGAGGTGGAACTGCTGAAGCGCTTTGGTCAGCTCGCCTCGATCGCCCTTGAGAATGCGCGGCTGCATACAGCGACCGAAAGCGCCAGGCATCAAGCCGAGGAAGCGAGCAAACGCGTGGGTGAGCAGAATCGCATGCTCGAATCCTTGTCCAGCAAGTTATCCAAGTACCTTTCCCCGCAGGTCTATGCGTCGATCTTCTCGGGCAAACAAAATGTTGAGATCTCCTCAATTCGAAAAAAGCTCACCGTCTTTTTCTCCGACATCGCTGATTTCACAGCGACGACCGACAAGCTCGAATCCGAGGAATTGACCGAGTTGCTCAATCATTACCTCACTGAGATGGCTAGGATCGCACTGGAACACGGCGCAACGATCGATAAGTATGTTGGCGATGCCATCTTGGCGTTTTTCGGCGACCCGGAATCAAAGGGTATTAAGCAGGATGCGCTCGCATGTGTCAGGATGGCGATAGCAATGCAGAAGCGGATGCAGGGGCTGCAGGCGGAATGGGCCAACGCCGGTTTCAAACTGCCGTTCCATCTGCGCATCGGTATCAATACTGGCTATTGCACCGTCGGCAATTTCGGCAGCGAGGATCGAATGGACTATACGATCATCGGCGGCGAAGTGAATCTTGCCTCGCGCCTTCAGGCGCATGCCGACCTGGAAGGCATCCTGCTGGCGCACGAGACCTATGCGCTCGTCAAGGACGAGATAGAGACTGAAGAGCTGCCCCCGCTGACGATGAAAGGCTTTTCGCACCCTATTCCGTCGTATCGGGTTCTTGGCATTCGGGACGATCAACAAGTTCCCGCCGGAATGGTTTGCCACATCCAGGAGGGATTGCGGCTTGAGATCGACGTCGCGGCACTAAGAGGTGCTGGCCGCGCCGAAGCTATCAAGGTGCTCGAGAAATATATGCGAGAGCTGCGTAGCTAACTTCTGGCCGGTGAAGGGCAGCTTCGGGTCGAAACGCGTCGATCGCAGCTTCCGAGGTAAGGTCTGCAAGTGGCACAAACCTGCAGCACGGCGGCATCTATGCATGTCCGCTTCTGGGATACCACCGTGCTCTGCTCAGTGTCCGACTTGAAGGCGCAGTGCTGCCGTTGACAGACTTAAGCTCGGACGTCGCCTTCGGGTCGGACAGAATAGTGCTCCCACGTGCCCTGCACGGCTAGTTGCTGTGATGTGAGACCGGTAACTTCTCAGGGGTTGAGCACGGATTGTTAGTCCCGAGTGGTTCATGACCATCGCTTTGCTCAAGGAGGAGGCGACGGTGGCGGTGGAATGGACGATCACGATCCAGGGGAAGAACGAAGCGAACTTCGCGATCGTTTGAGAACACGGTTCCGGCAGCCAGAGCCGAACATGCCCTCGATTTTCAAGCCCAAGCCACCACTCCTGCGTGCCGCCTGACCCCAGAGAAGTTATCGGTCTCTGAGAGTCCAAAGCGGCCGGCATGACTCCGATCGACGAAAGCCGAGCCGCAAGTCACGCTTGTTCCTTGTTCTAAGGATGATCACGCTCTGGGCTTCCAGATGGTGTTGTCTTCTCTATTCGGCGTGGTGAGGTCAAGCACCTTCTGACTGTCCGTAGCTATGGTTGATTGATGTCTTCGCAGTATCGCGCTTCTCTCCGGGATCGGCCTGCGTGGCCCTCCCACTATGGGACCAGAAGAATGAGGCGGAACAATCTAATCGGCGACCTGATCGTAATGGACGACCGTACCAAGACAACCACGCGAACGGTGGCGTCGCCTTAACTGTAGGGAACCAGCGTTGAGGATGTGTGCCGTGTTTCAGGCAGCTATCGAGCCAGCGATTTCATGCCAGATCGAGATGGCGTGAGTGCGAAGCTGGCGATGGTCGGTGGCGTTCAAGTGTTTCCGGTGAAGAGGAAAAAGATTGGCGATCTGGCCGTGAGTTGAGACGAAACGCTGGCACTGTCGTGCGGACTTGAACCGCATCATACGTCGCTCTCGCCGCCGTAGCGGCAGATGAGAATTCTCAGCTCGGTTGTTCAATCCCTTGTGCGAGCGATGCTCGACGCCTGGCATCAACTCGGCCTTTGCGGCCGAATAGGAACGCAGCTTGTCGGTCACCATCACGCGCGGGGCGATACCTTGGTCCTTGAGCAGCTTACGCATCAGACGCAGGGCGGCTGCCTTGTTCCTTCGACTTTGCAGCAGGGCATCGAGGATGTAACCGTTTGCATCGACGGCACGCCACAGCCAGGATTTCTTTCCCTTGATCGTCACCACCATCTCATCGAGCTGCCACTTGTCGGCAAAGTGGCCGCGTGAGCGTCGTCTGAGCTGATGAGCGAACTTCAGGCCAAATTTCGTCGCCCATTCCGAGACCGTCTGGAATGAAACGTTGATGCCGCGCTCAGCCAACAGATCTTCGACGTCGCGTAGGCTGAGCGGGAACCGATAATAGAGCCATACGGCGTGGGCAATGATCTCAGCGGGAAAGCGGTGGCGTCTGAAGTGAACATGAGCAGCTTCGGTCATGACAACCCGAATACCAAGTCGATCCCAACCAAGCCGTTAAGGCGACGCCACCGCTGTTTGCAGGCCATGACGAGGGTGGCCGAAATTGGGCCCGCTTTGCCAGCCTGATCGGCAGCTGCAAAATGAATGGCGGCGAACCCTACGCCTACCTGCGAGATCTCTTCATCAGCCTGGCCAATGGTCATCTCGCGAAAGATATCGACGCCCTCATGCCATGGGCCTACGCGCAACGGACCAGCGCCTCATAGTGAGCTCGTCAGGGACTCTTCGATGAGCTCACGGGACATCCGCAAGCGATAGACCTGACCGTTGCAACCGCAAAACCAATGGGGTGGAGACGCCGCATACGTTTTAGCAAAAGTCGGTAACGGTAACAGCGCCGTCTCTGGGACGGCATGGAAGCAAACCGCAAACAGGGCGTAAAGTTTCAATCAATGAACATGCCGCCAATTGATGCGTGTTGAAAATTGAAGCTATGGCTGTTGGCGCATTCGGACGATGACGGCTGGCTGCTCTCGGGTCCAAAGCCTGGCACCGCAGCGCTTTCGTTGGTGGCATTTTGGGCTCGACAGGGCAGGTCGTTAATCCGGCACAACGATCCGGCCAGAGTCATTGCCGCTCCTCTCGCGTTCTGCCGGCTTGGTTGCTACGCCCAAGTCCCCCCAATCCCAACGCACACTGCGCATCGTCGGCCTTACCTTTTTGAGGTCAGGCAAGACATAGCATACACTAGAAGCAGCGGCGCCCGAGTCCCGGTTTAACTGTTACGTACTTCCCCTTTTCTCGTAACGAGCAATGATGTTTCCCGACGTCGCGGAAGATTTAGGGTTCGAGGCGGTGTGTTTGGCGCCATCTGCCCTCATGCGGGGCGAGCACTTCCGTCGTTAGCAATGCAATGAGTAATCCTGCGTGCATGGTCATTGGAGGGCGCATGAGCTTGTTGGAACTGGGGCGGGCTCGGCTGGCTATGGTGTTGCCACATCACCGCGAGCAATTGCGGAGTGCTATGGATGATTACAGCCGTGAACTTTTCGAGGCCTACGCCTTGGCGTCGACGACACTCGACAATCTCGAGCGAGAGATGTCGAGGCGTGAGGATTTGATACATGAGTATCATCAAATCTGCCTGGATTTGCAGGCGGAAGTGCTAACGATGCTCACCCAAAAAAAGGATAACACGTAACCGAAGAAAGCGGGGGGACCGCTTCCCGCCGTCGTGGCGCGAACGGGCGCGAAGCCCGGCAAGGCAACTGAGAAGATCGAAAGGTGAGTGACTTGAAATCTACGTGCATGTCCACTCGCGCTCTCGCTATGCCCTGGCGACCGCACTCGCTCCAACAATCGTCGTGGCCTCCACCTCAGAGGCGGAACTGGTCACCAGCCTTCAATCTTGCGCTTCCCGATTGGAAGCAGGCAGTGACTACGGGAGTTATGTCGAAGGGTATAACGATGCTCAGGACATTGTGAGGGACGCGCTCGAGTTCATGCGAGGCCGAGTTGGTCCGTCCGCAGCTGCAGAACGCGGCCAGGCTGCGAAGCAGGAGTTCGCCGCAGATCTTTTGGACCACCCGATGGAGGCTCGGTCGCGCGTCGCGGCGCTTGTAGAGGAGTGCTTGGCGCACGCCGAGGCGACTGAAGCCATATTCGATGGAGCGGAGGTAAGTCGCGCCAGCGAGCTTGAAGCTTCGGCGAACGCACAACGTGACGCGGTTGCCCGTGCCGAAAGCGAAGCCGAACGGGCGGACCTGGCGGAACGGCGGGCAATCGCTGCAGAAGCGGCGGCAGAACGAGCAAAGGCCGAGATCGCCATTCTCAAAGAGGAGCGCCGCAGAAGGGCAGAAGCGAAGTCGTCTTCAAACGAAAACAATGGGCCGACCAACGGGAATGAGAACTCCGTTACACTGAACGTGCGGGAAAACGTGCAGCGTGCGCTTCGGGCAAATGGCTACAATATCTTCAAGAGCGCCGAAGAGATGAATTGCAGCTGGACCGGTTCGGCCCACCTATGCAAGCGGCCGAGCGGCGGGACGACAGTCAGCATCGCGTCGGACCCATATCGTATCCGCATTCTCACGGTTGACACTACCATTGATTGTTTGAGGCTCCGAAACGGAAAAATGGTTGCGCAAGGCAGTGGTGACGACTGCCAGTGACCAACTCGCGGCCCTTAAGCTAAGGATAGCTGGCCAAAGTAAACCCTTGCTAATACCGCGCCCTGTCAAGCCTTCAAGATCGAACTAACGCGAGAAGCTCACCGCCACGGCTTCCATATGTTCGTCTCGGCAGCTGTAAGCAAGCGGCCGGCGTGGCTGCCGGCCGCTTCTTTTTGCTAGCTGATCTTCAGGCCCTTGGCTGCCTGGTAGGTCTGTACATAGCCGCGGGCGACCGAGCGCACGGCGCGGCCGATCTGCGAATAGGCATCGTCATTGAGGTTGGCGAAGGAAACGCGCGCCGACCAGCTCGGCGCATCGAAGCCGGAGCCGTTGAGGAGCACGATGCCGTGGTCCTCGGCGAGCCGGAACGGAATGTCGAGCGGGTGGATGTTGTCCTTCACCCAAGTGACGACATCTTCTCCGACATACTTGCGCAGCCAGAACTCGAAATCGATGATGCCGTAATAGTGGTCGAAATAGATGCCCGGGTTGGACTCGACGCCCATGCCTTCGATCAGGTTCCAGAACCGCTTCGTGCAGATGGCGATGCAGGCCTTCTGGTAGGCCTTCTCGACATCCATCAGCTCGACGAGGCTGAAGAGCGTCATCATCACTTGCTGGGGAAGCGACAGGCCGGCGGTGTGGTTCAGCGCCACGTCGCGGCTGTCGGCGACGATGCGGTCGATGAACTTCACCTCGCGCGGCTTCGGCGTCATCGCCTTGTAACGCTTTT
>Ga0209257_1002839_pt1 | contig 16243 bp, 18 predicted proteins | sample AraplaCvi_mCL_r2_FD_184277 | JGI IMG/M metagenome (GOLD analysis project Ga0209257, IMG submission 184277) | Arabidopsis root microbial communities from North Carolina, USA - plate scrape MF_Cvi_mCL_r2 (SPAdes) (version 2) | ecosystem: Host-associated > Plants > Roots > Endosphere | place: USA...
GCAGGCGCAGCAGGGTCAGCGCCAGGATGCTGTCGGCTCCCACGTCGGCGCGGGTGCCGACCTGGCCGGTCAGCTCGACGAACTGGATCAGCATGACCACCGAGGCGATCACCGTGAGCCAGGTCAGCACGCCCAGCAGCATGTAGCCCACGACGTAGCGCTCGATGCGGCCCAGGCCCATCATGCCTGCGCTCCCGCCAGCGCGCCCGGACGGGGCCGGCTGATGTCGATGAAGCGGCTGACCTTCTGGCGGAAGATCGCGGCCATGGCGCCCCAGATGCAGAGCAGGGGCACGGCGTACTGGGCGATGTTGAGCCAGGCGCTGTCCTCGCAGGCCGACTGGATCAGGAAGCCCACCAGGCGCACCAGGGCCGCGATCGCGCCCATCGCCACGATGCGGCGGCCGTAGCCCAGCCGGGAGAAGCCGCCGCCGATGATGGCGGCCAGCGCGAGGGCCATGAAGGCGATGTTGTAGAGCGGGGAGGCGAGGCGGGCGTTGCCCTCGGCCAGCAGCTCGAGCCGGTTCTTGCGCTCCCAGTCCTGCTGCAGGTCGGGGAAGAACAGCTCGTGCAGATAGCGGTCCGACGGCTTGTAGTGAATCAGCTCGTCCGAGTTGGCCAGCGGCGCCAGGTCGAAGACATATTCCTGGAAGGTCAGGTAGTTGAGCACGCCACGGCCCGAGAACTCCTGGTTCGAGCCGTTCTTCATGATCAGCACCGGCCGGCCCTGGGCGCGGCCGACGCGGCCCTGCTCGGCGGTGTAGGTCGTGGTGCCGCCGTCCGCCTTGATCTGGTGGATGAATAGGTTGCGCAGGTTCCCCTGGCCGTCGACGCTCTGGGCGTAGACTGTCAGGCCGGGCGTGGGTTCGGTGAACTCGCCCTCGCGCACCAGGGTGGCGGCCAGGTCGGTCCGCACCTCGAACAGCTCCTGCCGCAGGGTCCGAAACGAGAGCGGCTGGACGAAGATGTTCATCACCAGCGCCAGGAAGGCGATGGTGCAGGCCAGCCGCATGGCCGGCGAAATCACCCGCCACCGGCTCATCCCGCCGGCGAAACAGACCACGATCTCCTGCTCGGTGTGCAGCCGGTTCAGGGCCACCAGGGCCGCCACGAACACGGCGATGGGCAGGATCAGGTTGATCAGCTGCGGCATGTACAGCAGCGTCACCTTCAGGAAGACGATCGCGCTCTGCCGCTGATTCACGATCAGGTCGAGGCCGGCCAGACTCTGGCTCAGCAGGGCGACAGCCGTCAGCGCCAGGGTCGCCAGGACCACCGGCCCCAGGAGCTGGCGAAGGAGATATCGGTCAATCAGGCGCATCGCATAAAGACGGCTGGTCCGGAGGTAAGATAAGACGCGCCGCGGCCGCGGAGCTGTTCTAAACCATGCGTCGCCGCGCCGCACAACCTGACCGTAGGCGCGCACAGAGAGCCTCAAGAGAGAGTATCGATGGATATCCAGTTCGTCGCCCCTGGCGCGGCCGTTCCCGCCAAGGCCGCCGTCGCCCGCATCGTGTTCGAAGGCGAGGCGCATCAGGGCCCGATCGCCCAGGCCGTTTCCGCCAGCCGATTCACCGGCGGCAAGGGCCAGACCCTCGACATCCTGGCGCCCCAGGGCCTGGACGCCGCCCGGCTGGTGCTGGTGGGCGCCGGCAAGCGCGAGATCTTCGACGCCGTGGGCGCCGAACACGCCGCCGCCACCGCCTACAACACCGTCAAGGCCTCGGGCCTCGAACTGCTGCGCGTCGAGGGCGCCGGCGGGCCCGACCTGGCGGCCCACGCGGCCCTGGGCGTCCGGTTGGCCAGCTACCGCTTCGACAAGTACCGCACCAAGGAGCCCGCCGAGAAGAAGCCGTCGGTCCTGAAGACCGAGGTCGCGGCCGACGACGCCGACACGGCGCTCACCGCCTTCGCGCCGCTGGCCGCGCTGGCCGACGCCATCAGCTTCACCCGCGACCTTGTCTCCGAGCCGCCGAACGTCCTCTATCCCGCCGAGTTCGCCGCCCGGGTGAAGGCGCTGGAGAGCCTCGGCCTGGAGGTCGAGATCCTCGGCGAGCCGGAGATGATGAAGCTGGGCATGGGCTCGCTGCTGGCCGTGGGCCAGGGCAGCATCCGCGAGAGCCAGCTGGCGGTGATCCGCTGGAACGGCGCGGCCGACAAGAACGCCCAGCCCGTGGCCTTCGTCGGCAAGGGCGTCTGCTTCGACACCGGCGGCATCTCGATCAAGCCGGCCGAGAACATGGAGGACATGAAGTGGGACATGGGCGGCGCCGGCGCCGTGGCCGGCCTCATGCATGTCCTGGCGGGGCGCAAGGCCAAGGTGAACGCGGTCGGCATCCTGGGCCTGGTCGAGAACATGCCCGACGGCAACAGCTATCGCCCCGGCGACGTGCTGACCTCGATGTCGGGCCAGACCATCGAGGTGGTCAACACCGACGCCGAGGGCCGCCTCGTGCTGGCCGACGCCCTCTGGTACTGCCAGGACCGCTTCAAGCCGAAGTTCATGGTCGACCTGGCCACCCTGACCGGCGCGATCATCATCGCCATCGGCAACGACCTGGCCGGCTGCTACTCCAATAACGAGGACCTGGCCGCCAACCTGCTGGCCGCTTCCAAGGCCGAGGACGAGGGCTTGTGGCGCATGCCGCTGCCCGAGGCCTACAACAAGCAGATCGACTCGATGATCGCCGACATGAAGAACACCGGCGGCCGGCCGGGCGGTTCGGTGACTGCGGCGCTATTCCTGCAGAAGTACGTCAACGGCGTGCCGTGGGCGCACCTCGACATCGCCTCGACTGCCTGGAAGAAGCCGTCGACGGTCCCCACCATCCCGGATGGCGCCACCGGCTTCGGCGTGCGCCTGCTGAACCGGATGGTGCAGGACAAGTACGAGGGCTGACGTGGCCGCCGAGGGTCCAGAGGGGGCCGCCTGCGAGGTCTGGTTCTATCACCTGGAACGCACCGGGCTGGACCAGGCCTTGCCGGAACTGCTGGAGAAGACCCTGCAGCGGGGCTGGAAGGCCATCGTCCGCTCCTCGATGAGCGAGCGGATCGACCATCTGGACAGCTGGCTGTGGAGCTATCGCGACGAGAGCTTCCTGCCGCACGCCCCGGTCGACGAGGCCGGGGCGGCGCGCCAGCCGATCCTGCTCACGACGGGAACCGAGAACCCCAACGCGGCCGACGCCCTGTTCCTGGTGGATGGCGCCGAGCCCGGCGAACTGGCCGGCTACCGGCGTTGCGTGGTCTTGTTCGACGGGGCCGACGAGGACCAGCTTCGGAACGCCCGGGCGCAGTGGAGCGCTGTGAAGGCCCGCGGGCTGCCGGTCTCGTACTGGAAGCAGCAGGCCCGCGGATGGGAGAAGCAGGCATGAAGCGCGCGTTGATCCTGGGGGTGTTCCTGGCGGTGGCGGCCTGTTCGACCGCGCCGGAGCCTGCGCCGCCCCCAGCAACAGCCCCCGCCTCGCCGCCGCCCGCGGCCGCTGCGCCACCCGCCAGCCCGTCGCCGCAGCCCGTCGCCGACGCCTGCAACGCGCGCCAATACCAGAGCCTGATCGGCCGGCCGCGGTCCGAGGTCCCCGTGCCGGTGAAGCCCGAGCTTCAGCGCGTTGCCTGCACCACCTGCCCGGTGACGATGGACTTCAATCCGAACCGCCTGAACTTCTTCTTCGACGCCCAGACGGGGCTCATCCAGGACATCCGCTGCGGCTAGCCTTTGCTCGGGACTTGCGGCTTAAGCTCAATCTCTTCCTCCGCTTGCGGGGAAAGTTGAGGAAGCGCTCGGGTCCCTGGCGAGCGACCGCCTGGAAGGCCATAAAGGCCATGAAGCCGCTCACGAAGAGCATCCTTGCAATGCGGTTCTCAAGGACTGGCGCCTCGCCATCGCGCCATCGCTGCAGATCCTGGTGAGCCTGAGCCAGGGCGACGCGCGCTAGTGGGCCGACGGTCTCAGGTCGGGTCGGCCGCCGGCAGTCTCAGGCGCGGCCGCTTGCTTGTACCTGTCGACGTCCTCGGTGACGTTGAAGGCGTAGGTATCGAGCACGGTCGGCGGCTCGTACTCCAAGTTGAGCTTGGTGAAGACGGGGCGCAGCCGGTCTTTTAGGAAGGCGTCGAAATCCTGGCGGGACTCCCAAACGTCGCAGACACAGATCCCATTTGTGTCGAAGCCGCAGGCGTGGCTCAGGGCGCCATGCGGCGGCTGGGCCTCCAGATTGAGCTCTTGGATGATCGCGTCGTAGGCGCTCTGGTCGATGCGGTTCGAACGAAACAGAGCCATTATGGTCATGGCGGCCTCCGTTCAGATGGCTGGCCCGAGGCCGGGCCGGCGCCCGCGAGTATACGCCGCCGGTCGCCAGCCTGCACCCGTCCGTGCTCATGGCGTCTGCGTCCTGAGCAGGCCTCGGCATCGTTGGCTAGCCCCATTCGGTCTGTGCGAACGTCGGGTCTCCGGAACTGTCTTGTGGTCTGGTCGTGGCGCTGAGCTGACAGTCCGCGTCGAAGGCGGCTCGAAGGTCCGCAACGGGTCGACCCGGTCACAGGCTCCGGGCCACGAACCGGACCTTCGGCGATTTTCCAGAAACCGGACGCTGCGAACGACGACGCAGGGTGGGACGCCGACCTAGGATCCGAAGTGCGTCTGGTAGTCCTCGACCCCCAAGGCGTGCAATTCGCGTCCCTCGTCACCCAGCGTCTGAGAAAAGTCGACAAGGTAGAGATCCGCGCACACCAGCGGTGCGCCACTCTCGTCGCAGAGCGCCAGGGCCGGTGCGTTCGCCTCAAAGGCCTCCGTCTGGGTCGCGTGGAGGTCGGGCACGTATGCTGCATTGGGCTCGAAGATGCCCATGGCTACGCCCATTGCCGGATCCCAGGATCGCAGCGCAGCGCTGCCGATCGAAACCCCTGCAGCTCGGATCTCGACCGTGATTGTACCCATTGTGGGAGAGTAGCGTGCCGCCGAAAGTCCGCAACGGGTCGAACCCGGTCCTCGGCTCAAAACCACGAACCGGACGTATAGCGGTCTGTTTGAGACGGACCCGGCGACGGCGACCCTAGGCTGCGGGGATGTCCAGGCCCAGCTCGCGCAGCAACGCGATCCAGGCCTCGCGGCCCTTGGCCCGGCTGAACATGGCCTCGGCGGTCCTGCGCGCCGCCGCCCGCAAGGGCCGGGAGGCGTCGGGATCGCGGCAGGCGGCGATCATCTCGGCGGACAACGCCTCGACGTCGAAGAACGGCAGCAGCCGGCCGTTCACGCCGTCCTGGATGGCGTCGCGCACCGGCGCGGTGTCGGACCCGATCACGTAGCATCCCAAGGCCATGGACTCCGACAGGGACCACGAGAGCACGAACGGATAGGTGTAGTAGACGTGCGCCACGCCCAGGCGCATGGCCGCCAGCATGCGCGCGTGCGGCACCCGGCCCAGGAAGTGCACGCGGGCCGGATCGTAGTCGATGCCCTGGAAGCAGACGTCGCGCCAGGTCATCCCGTCGGGCGCCGCGCCGCCATAGGGTTTGCGGTTCGGGTCCCCGATCAGCACGACGTTGGCGTCCGGGACCTCGGCGAGCAGGCGGGGCAGGGCGCGCGCCAGGATGTGCAGGCCCCGCATCGGCTCCATGTGGTTGTTCACATGGGTGATCACCGGCGCCCCCGGCTCGATGATGCGCCCGTCGTCCAGGGCGAACGGCTCGGGCGGCGCAGGCCGGATCACGTCCACGTCGACGCCCTCGTGGATCACCCGGACGGCTTCGCGGAAGCGCCGGGGCAGGGCGCCGGCCTGGAAGGGTGTCGGGGCGACGATGGCGTCGGCGTCGGCATAGGCCACCGCCATCATGCCGTTCTTGGCTTCGGCGCGCAGGACCGACTCCAGGTCGTCCGGCTGGAACTCGGTGTCGAAGCCCACGTCGTAGCCGCGCCCGTGGTAGTAGAACTCGGCGAACGTCACCCGCCGCGCGTTGGGAAAGACGTCGCCGAGCAGGGTCAGTTCGCCCCACCCGGGATGGCAGATGATGACGGCGGGATCCCAGCCCTGTTCCTTCAGCGCCACGGCGGCGTTGTAGGCGCTGCGGGCCCGGATGAGGTCCGCCTCGGCGCGCGTGGCCAGCGGGAATATCCCGGGCGTCGAGCCGCGCCCCAGGCTGTAGCGGGCGATCGTCATGCCCTTGATGCCGGGCGCATGGTCCTGGCCGATCGAGGTGCACGGCACGCCACGCGCCATCAGCGTTCGGGCGAGATCGCCGAACTGGCCGGGGAAGTTGTTGTGGACGAAGAGGACGCCGCTCGACATGGCCGCCTTCTGCCCGGAGCGAGCGCGGCTGTCACGCCCCCCGCCTTCGTTGGAACCGGCTCGCCTGGCCGAAGCGCCTTGCGCGCGAAGGCTGGTGCGGATGAGAGGAGTCGAACCTCCACGCCTTGCGGCGCTGGAACCTAAATCCAGCGCTAGTGTCGCGGATACGTAAGTTTACCCAATGAAATCAACGCTTGAACGCGCGATGATGGCGTCAATTGGTTGGACACACCGTGGACACACCCAGACACAAGCGGATTGCCGCGAGCACGCACACCCTCTTCGATGGCCGCGTACAGCTCTACAGGCGTCCCGAAGGCCATCACTGGCAGTGCGCAGCGCGCGTGGGCGGCAAGCGTTTCCGCGCCACGACGGGCGAGGAGCTGCTGGCCAGGGCCAAGGATGTGGCGGAGGAGTGGTACCTCGATCTTCGAGGCCGACTTCGGCATGGCGAGATCATCCCGGACCGTCCGCGCGAGCGAACATTTGCCGAGGCGGCCGAGGAATATTTGCGCGAAGTGCGGGTGTTGGCCGCAACGACGCGCAGCCCGAAATACGTCAAGTTTCTGGAGATGCGGCTCCGTAAGCACCTGATCCCGCATTTCGGCGGCATGCCGCTAACGGCCATCAACCGAGGGGCGGTGCAGGCTTACCGGGTCAAGCGCGCGGAAGAGAGGATGGCCGCAACCGCGACACCCGAATCGCCCGGGCGTCCACCGGCCCGCAGCACCATGTCCCAGGAGATCGTTCACCTTCGCCAGACCCTCAAGTGGGCGGAAGGGGCAGGGTGGATTCCCTTCGTTCCGAACCTGGCGCAGCCCTACATGACGCAAGGCAAGCGCGGCCGGCGGGCGTGGTTCTCACCCGAGGAATACACGCAGCTCTACGAAGCGACGAGACGCCGGGTTGCGGATCCGAAGCGGAGGGGTTTCCAACGCCGCTATGAGGACCTGCACGATTTCGTGCTGTTCATGGCGAACACAGGCCTGAGGCCTGACGAAGCCTGGCGGCTTGAGTTTCGGGACGTCTCGATCGAGGACGACGTCGCCACGAAAAGCACGATCCTGGTCATCGACGTTAGAGGCAAGACGGGGGTGGGCTATTGCAAGAGCATGCCGAACGCGGTTCACCCGTTCGAACGTCTTCGTGAGCGGCGCCGCCTCGAGGCCGCTCTGCAGGCAGAACTCGCGAAGCTTCCGAAGGGAATGGTCAGATGGAAAAGGGACTTGGCCCGGCGAACTCTCGAGCGAGAGTTTGCGTCGGGAAATCGAGATCTCATCGCGCCGGTCAGTCCTATCGCGCGGCTCTTTCCGAGCTTCAGCCGCGACATGTTCAACCGCATCCTTGAGGAGGAGGGGTTGAAGCTAGATCGCGATGGCCAACAGCGAACGGCCTATAGCCTGCGCCACACCTACATCTCGATGCGCCTGATGGAGGGCGCAAACATCTACCAGATCGCAAACAACTGCCGGACGAGCGTGAAGATGATCGAAGAGTTCTACGCCGCCCACATCAAGGACCGGCTCGATGCGTCGTCGATCAATGTCGTGCGGTCGCGCGCGATACGAAAAGCCGCCCGGAAGTCGGCCGCAAAAACGGCCTAGTGGCTGCACACGCCATATCGCGGTAGCTCGGTTGGCGGGCGGGACCGGCCCGGCTATAGAGCCTGACACTGTGCGGGCGTGGCGGAATTGGTAGACGCACTTGGTTTAGGTCCAAGCGCTTCGGCGTGGGGGTTCGAGTCCCTCCGCCCGCACCATGATCTCGATGGAACGTCGCGACGATGACGGCGGAACCGCCGGAGCGAGCGACGCGCAGGGCTGATCCGGACGGATCGCCCGGTGGTCGCACAGACCCGAACGGGTCGCGACCAGCGCAGCTGCCTGCACGTGCTCTCAGTCCATTGGACCACTCGTGACTCCGAGGCGAACTTCGAAAGGTCCGCTGGTCGGCGCCATGCTCAGCCCGGCAACCGATGCGAAGTCGTGACTCATTGGTGACTTTGGCAGAGGCCGCAGTAGGGCGGGACTTGCGACCCTTAGGTAAGTCGAACCCGCGCAGCCGCGGTTGTTCTCACGGGGCGTTCGATCAGCGCATTGCCGCGCTGCCTCCCATCGAAATAGGGCGGCGAAAACTCTCTCCCGCGGTTACAAGCGGACCGTCGCGCGTCGCGCAAAGCTCTGGTTGGAGCTAGCCAAGGCCCGCCTGTGGCGGGGTCTAACATCAGGCGGAATGAGCTAACCTCGAGAAAGCCTCGCCCAGCCGCTCTGTGTATTTCTCTGCCACCGCACGCATGTCATTTCGCGCCGCGCTCTCGGCGCTCACCGGCGCGGCAGACTCAACCCAGCGACCAACGTCGTCGCGCGAGTCTTCCGAAGGTCTAGTTTCTTCGATTTGGGCCTTCGTGCGCATGTCTTATCCATGGCTGAGATTGTGAACGCGCCGGAAGAAGCGCGGGTTAAGTTCTGGCGGGAAGTAGTGCTTTCTCTTCGTCCAGATAAAACCTTCGGACTTGGAGATTATGGCCACATCCACTTCGCCACCTACTGTCTCTTGCCCTCTGGTCACTTTTCTCTTGAGAGAGGTAAGCTCAATTAAAGACTCGGCAAGCTTCGCCAACTCCTGCTTGGGCATCGCAGAAATCATATCACGGATCGGCTTCCCCGTAGTGGTTTCGATGTACGTGCGCGCCTTTTTCTTCGCATCCTCCTGCATGTCTCGAAGGGTGTCCGCGATCGCCGCCAGGGCTGCGGTCTCCTTTTCCCCATCATTCAGAGCGGCCTTGAGGACCATCTCGGCCGTGTCCTGAATGCCGCTCGCGACCAGGGTTAGAAGGTACTCCCGGATCGTCGGATCCACGCCCTCCAGGAAGCTCTTCATGACGTCATCTTGAGCGAATCCCAGGATGTCTGCCTCTGGTGCGTGACGCCCAATGTCTACGGGCCGCCCCTCGACGTACTTCAGTCTAGTAGAGACGATTCCGTCGGTCTCAAACGAGACCAGAGACGGACACCATTCCTCGCTGCCGAAGCCCGCAATTACGATGCCTGAACGCATAGGCGACAGAATTTGTTTCGAAAGTAGATATCCGGCCCACTGCTTAATCAGTCGCAGACTTGCGTCTGTTAGCGCAATATTCGTAAAGCTGAGCTTTGCTACTTCTTCCACCAGATCCATGAATTCAGACGGTAGAGCGACTCTGGTAAAGCCTGTCGCGAGTGATTTTGATTTTCCAATAGTGACTTTTGATCTTATGAGTGTCTGTAGAATGCCGTTCAGTTTGCTCCTTTGGAAAGTTCATCGCTTCTCTATATCTTCCCGTACCAACTTGTCCAACTCGATGTTGGCCAAATAGAAATGAGAATTAAGTATGAGGGCTAGATTTTTTGTCCTCTCAAGGTCGGGAACTGGAATTTTATTCATAAGAAAATTGCGAAAATCTTCGCAGTACTCAGAGACGTGAGGGAACGTCTTCTCGGCTAGCTCCTTGCGGTACTGCTTAATGAGGGTTTCGAAGGGAAGGCCCATAAAGTCGAGCCTCCCATAGACCATGACGCCCACTGGCGCGTCAGCACTCAACTCAAAGATCTTATTGACGGTGTTATAGATTTTCGCGTTCGGAGGGCGCCCAATAGTAACGGCACTATCCGCCGCCAGCGCGACGGCCGATTTATTGAGGATCGCGATTTCTGCGGTCACTCTTCCTCCCCGACCGTTGCTGAGCTAACGGCAATCTTGACGCTCTGTCAGGGGGGTAGCTTCTGCGAACGCACGCGACTTCCCTTGAGGTCCCCCCAGTCGCTCAAGAGTAGCTTCGGTACATTGCACGATCCGTGGGTGAGTGCGCAACCTGCCGGTGGCGGGATGGACGACCTCCTGGCAGAGTTGATCGCCGGTCACTCCGGCGCTCTTGCGTCTTGTTCACGCTGCCCGATGCCGGTTGTTCCGCCCCGCGGCACAACGGGTGGTCAGCACCACCGGACGCGGCCGCCCCGGAGCCAGAAATGAGAGCGGCACCCCTCCTTACGCCAGACTGAGGGGTGGAGGGTCGGACGTCCCTGGGCGTCCACCGAAGCATCCCACCGAGGGCGAACGCCTTGCAAGAGCAGGAGCTCGATGCGTTCGCCGCACCCGCAAGGGCAATAGATGCCGGCCACCCAGTCCTCCCCGTCCTCCTGGGCGACGACCACTTCGCGCGGGCCGATCGAGTCCGGTAGGGAGTCGTTCTGCACGACGCGCAGGCGGTGACGCGGGCTAAAGTGCTCGAAAATGTTCCTGAGCCACGGCTTCATTGCGAGCGTTTCCTTTTGAGGCTCAGCATGTTGAGGAGCGGCTCCTTGCTTCCCCGTCCTAAGAGCGGGTTCGGCCTCCGCCGGAACTTCCCCTCAGGAGTATGATCCTCTTCCATCGCCGCCAGGCTGAACATTGTGCGGGCGTACAGGTCGTTGGGTTCGTGTCGAAAGGGGTAGGCCCGTGCGATGAACTCCATCACCGCCGCCGACGCGACACGCAGGTTGAGCGTGATCACGGCCGGCGCCTCCTCGTGGCGGCCCTTCATGTAGCCTTCTCGCACCTGCTGAGCGTGGTGCTCCGGGTCGGTCCGGGCGAGGTCTTCTGCTGCTAGGCTGGCCGGGGTGTAGACTTCCCGATCAGCGAGAGTCGCGCCGCCCGGCTGGACGTAGTCGACGCGCCCAACGACGTCAGTGATCTCGGTCCCGCCGCAACCGGTAAGGATGGTGACGCCCATGTCGATGAGCGGGATGCAGAAGGCGGCCGCGATCTTGTCACAGACACTGCGGCTGACGTGGGAGTCGGTGCAGCAGAATAGTATGTCGGCCTCGGCGGCGGCGAGAATGGCTTCTCGCTCCAAGATGGACCGCGGCTCCGCGACTACCTGAGCGGCCGGCCTGTGGCGCTTCAGAGCCGCCTCGAGCACCGCGACCTTTAGCGCATTGGCCTCGGCGTCACCCAAGGACGTGTTCAGGATCCTATTGAGGTTCTTGAGCTCCACCTTGTCGAAGTCCGCCATGCCGATGACGCCAAACCCAAGCCGCCCGATCTGCTCTATCGTCGGAGAGCCCGTCCCTGAGGCACCGACAGCGAACGCGGACAACCGGCCGAGCTCCGCGGTCATGTCCGACGTGAACGCCATCGGGCGGCATTTGTCCGGCGACTGGTCAGACCACCAGAATTGGATGTCGCTGCCCGCCGAGGTGACAAGCTCGACATCGTGGCACCCCCCGTCAGGTGGGTAAATCCGGGCGCGGATGGCTCCGTTCGGGATCATGATGGCGGCGCCGTGGCTCACCGTGATGGCAGCGTGCAGTGCGGGCATCACCTCGGAGTCGGAGACGTCGTCGATCGACGAGAAGCCCCAGAGACCGCTGGGATGAGCATGAATGGCGATGAGGCTGCTGCTGTCGTCTTCCGCTAGATCGACGGCGGCTTCCAGCACCGCTCCTGGCCAGGTCACGGCGTGGATCTGCCGGCGACAGTCCTCATGAGGGGCCAAGACGACATCCCGAACGATGAAGCGCTCGCGGCGGCCCCGGTGACGTGAGCACACCAAGACCGCCGCAGCCTCGAGACCGTCGCCCGGAAAGAGATGCGCCTGCAGCTTAGCATGCAGCGCCGCCGGTATCGCCAGGACGGTCCGCGGATCCGTCACCTCTCCACCTCGCGAGCCAGGCAGCCGTCCACCAAGCCGAGGTGCGTGGCCACGTTGTCCTTCGTCGGGTCCCACGGGACGCTTTGGCGGTGTCGGGACCAGCGCTGGTAGGACTTCTTCTCGATCTCGACCGTGCCATCGCAGCGGTCCAGGTGCCCCCCGCTCGCCAGGCTCGCTGGCGGGTGCAGGTAGAACATGTCCAGCTGGGCGTCGGGATACTCCCGCGGGATCAGGAGCGCCAGATCGGCCGTCCTGGTGCGGTAGCCATCGGGCAGGCGGTACTCGTAGATGACCAGCCAGCGCGTCTCGCCGACCAAAAGGGTCTCCCAGCGTAGGCCAAGCTGGTCCAAAAAGGTCTCGTCCTCATCCGAGACCTCGAAGTCGCGGCGAGGCACCCAGAGCGCCTCGCCATTGCCGACATCCTTCGGTGTGAGGCGCAGCTTCTCGACACCGGGGTCGGTCAGGTCGATCACATAGTCGAGTCCGACCTCCTGCTTGGGCTTGCCCGCCGCCTTCAGGATAATGATCCACGGCTTTTCCGGATCAAAGCCGGCTTCTTTGATCGCCGTGGCCACCATGATCGACGGCTCGCTCCAGCTGATCGTCTTGTTCTGAACGTTGAGCTTGTACTTGGCCGGCTTGTCCCGGCCCTTACCTTCGCCCACATCACCGTCGAAATGCTCGGCCATGCCGCGCCTCCGTTTCGCTCTGGGTTTTCAATTGCGAGAGTGCAATCGCATGGGCTATATCGAGGATGTCCAACGAAGTTGCAAGAGTGAAATTGAATGCCGAGAGCGGAATTTGATGCGGCAGGGTTCTATGCGGCCCTGGATGCTGTCCGTCAGGCGCGCCGACTGAACTGGAAGCAGGTGGCGGAGCAGTCGGGCATTAGCGCCTCCACGCTCACCCGCTTAGCACAGAAGCGCCGTCCGGACGTGGATAGCCTTGCGTCGCTCCTGTCCTGGTCGGGATTGAGCGGCGATGAGTTCGTTAGGGTCGAAGGGGGTTTGAAGAGCCAGCCCGAGCCCATCGGCCAAATCGCGACCTACCTGCGGGCGGACCCCCGGCTGTCGGAGGAAGGTCGTAGTGCCATGCTGGACATCATCTCAGCGGCCTACGGACGGCTCAGCGAAAAGTAAGCTCGTGCTTCGACGCGGTTTCAAATCGGAAGCCAACTGGCTGGCGCGCGACGTGCGACGGTCGATTGGCGTCCCAGATATCGCGCCGCTACCGCCGGCACAGTTAGCTCAGCACCTCGAGATAGACGTCTTGCCGCTATCGGCGCTGGCAGCCGACTGCCCGATGGCTGTGCGTCATTTAGGGCTTGGCCGGGGACTGGAAGAGTTCTCCGCCGTTACAGTACATCGGGACGGACGGCGCCTGGTCGTCCACAACGACCATCATCACCCTAACCGTCAGGCCGCGAACATCGCTCACGAACTGGCCCATGCTCTGCTCCACCATCCTCCGCACGGCCTGCTCGGGACCCAAGGCGAGCGGACTTACGAGCGTGTTATGGAGGCGGAAGCGAATTGGTTGGGTCCCGCGCTGCTAGTTTCGGAAGAGGCTGCCCTCTGGATTGTGGAGGAAGACCTGAGCGTTCCCCGCGCTTCCGCATTCTTTCGTGTCTCGAAAGCGGTCATAGAAATGCGGCTGAGAGCTGTCGCAGCACGAAAGCGCATAGCGGCGCGGCGCGCCAAAGCTGCGTAGGCAGACGCGGCGACAGCCCAGAGCGCTTCCTTCGATGCGGTGCGAATCGGACCTTGAGCCGCGGGTCCCAGTCGCTCGCGAACTCGCGGCCCCAATCGGCCGAAGGGCTGTTTTCCAGGCTTGAAGCCAATTTCTTTTTTTGGCGCAAGCGGGACGGCGACCTGGCGCTGAGCGCACGAGGGTCGATCCGAGCATGAGGAGGGGGAAGCAGCCATGACATCTCAAACGTCCCGCAAGGACGATGACGTGGACATGGACGTCATCGAGACGGTTCCTGGTCAGGTTGCCCGCATCGTTCCGGGGGAAGAGGCGCAACGTCTTGCCGATCTGACTGGAATTCAACGCGATCTAAGGCTGGTCGAAGAGGCTTGCAGAGTAGTCCACGCAAGGCGTGAAGCGCCGGCGGCGGCAGCGATCCGCCGCGCATGCTTCGACAGCGCCGTGATGCGTTATCGTCGCTGCTTCAAGAATGCTGTTCGCGATCTCCTTCCACAGTCCATGCTCGGCCAGCTTACGGCAGCTGAGCTGACCCTTCACAACCAGGTCCTCGCTCTGGCTGATCGGAGCGTCGCACACTGCGTCGATGGTTCAGAAGAAAACTGGACCTACGTTCTGGTGGGGCCGAAGACAGAGACAGAAATGCCGCTTGAGGTGTGTGTCTTCACTCGGACGGTCTCGCACCACAACGTTGTGAGTGCTGAAGCTTTCGAAGCGTTGGCACGGCGCGTTCGGGAAGTCACTCGTGCTGAGTGCGATCAGATTGCGCGGGCCGTTCTTGCGCAGCTCCGACCGATGAACGGCAGCGATATCTTGGCTCTGGAGGAACCGCGGAGCTACATCAAAGACGGCGTTGCCGGCGCCGAGAAGTACCGGCGCCGGCGCAAGGCTGCCCGCACCAGGACTTAGAGCAGAGCATCAGCGTCCGCTTCCCGGCGAGGAGCCAACTTCCCCTTTTGGCGCCGAGCCGACTCCTCGGGGCTCTTCTCCAGGCTTCTGGGGTCAGCTGAGTCCTGCCGACGGCCGGCGGTCCGCGGGAGGCCGGAGCGAGGGCGTGTCCGGGCGGTCCCGATAGGGGGCCGTCAGGGGAGCGCCCGCCATGTCCTGCTTTCTGCCCGTCGTTCCGGGCGCCGCCACGACGCCCGAGCTTTCTCAGAGGTTGTCCGCGTCCGGTCCGGAAGGCTTGGACGACGCTGAGACACTGCAGCTGGTGAGCGGGGCGTCGCCGGCGCAGATCCGGGCGCTGATCGACGAGTTCGGCTCGCTTCCGCAGGTGCTGGCCGCCTCGCCGGCGGCGCTGCGCCGGTTCGTGCGGCCCGCGGCAGCTGCTCGCCTGGCGCTGGCGCGCGACCTTGCGCAACGGCTGCTGCGGGCGCCGCTCCGCGAGCGGGCCGTGCTCAGCAGCTGGTCGGCGCTGATCGACTATCTCCGGGCCGGCTTGGCCGGCCGGTCGCGGGAGCGGCTCCACGTCCTCTACCTCGACAAGAAGAACCGGCTGATCCGCGACGAGATTGAGGGCGAAGGCACGGTGGACCACGCGCCGGTCTATCCGCGGGAGATCCTGCGCCGGGCGCTCGAGCTCGACGCCAGCGCGCTGATCCTCGCCCATAACCACCCGGCCGGGGATCCCACGCCATCGGTCGCCGACGTCGAGATGACCCGGCAGGTGGTCGAGGCGGCGCGGGCGCTGCGGATCAGCGTGCACGACCATGTCGTGGTCGGTGGCCACGATATCGCGAGCTTCCGCGCCCTGGGGCTGCTGTGAGCCGCGGCGGCTTGGCGGCGATCGTGCGGGCGATCGGTGGCGACCTCTACGCAGATGGCGGCCGCGCCAACGTGCCGGGACCGGGTCACAGCGCCGCCGACCGGTCGGTGTCGCTGATGCTGAGCGACGGCAGGGTGATCGCGCACAGCTTCGCGGGCGACGGCTGGCGCGCCGTGCTCAACGATCTGGTCGACCGCGGCCTAATCGACTGCGACGGAAGCCTCAGGGGCGCCGGGGGCGCGTCCGCCGCGTCGGGCCCGTCGGCGCGGGAGCGCCGGGCGATCGCGCAGGGTCTGTGGGCGGAGGGCCGTCCGATCGCGGGGACCCTGTCGGAGACCCATCTGAGGAGCCGCGGCGTGGTGAGCGCTTCGCCGGCGCTCCGGCATCATCCGGGCGTCCCGGCGGGGGTCTATGCGGCGCGGGGGCTCCGGCGACCCGCGCTGCTGGCGGCGATCACGGCGTCGGCGGGCGAGGTGACCGGCGTGGAAGTGACGTACCTCGCGCCGAACGGCGAGCGGGCGCGCATGAGCTTGGCGCGGAAGACCATCGGCGTGCGGGCGCCGGGCTCCGCCGTCCGGCTGGACCCGCCGGCGCCGCGGATGCTGGTGGGGGAGGGCGTGGCCACCTGCCTGAGTGCGGCGGCGCGCTTCGGCCTACCGGCCTGGGCGCTACTGTCGACCGGCAGCCTGCGCGCCTGGCGGCCCCCGCCAGGGGTCGCGTTCGTGGTGATCGCCGCGGACCGTGGCCGCGACGGGGAGCGCTCGGCCCTGGTTCTGGCCGCAGCGCTGCGGGCCCTGGGCGTTCGGGGGGCGGTCCGCTGGCG
>Ga0209257_1002840_pt1 | contig 16243 bp, 18 predicted proteins | sample AraplaCvi_mCL_r2_FD_184277 | JGI IMG/M metagenome (GOLD analysis project Ga0209257, IMG submission 184277) | Arabidopsis root microbial communities from North Carolina, USA - plate scrape MF_Cvi_mCL_r2 (SPAdes) (version 2) | ecosystem: Host-associated > Plants > Roots > Endosphere | place: USA...
GGCGGCGACGCTCTGGATCGCCGAGACCGAGCGCTGGGTTTCGGTCTGGATCGCACCGACATGGCTGGCGATCTCTTCGGTCGCCTTGGCGGTCTGGCTGGCGAGGTTCTTCACCTCCGAAGCCACCACCGCGAAGCCCTTGCCGGCCTCGCCCGCGCGCGCCGCTTCAATGGTGGCGTTCAAGGCCAAGAGGTTGGTCTGGCTGGCGATCTCGTTGATCAGCTGCACGATGGCGCCGACCTTCTCGGCCGCGATCGCCAGGCCCTTGATCTGCTCGTTGGTCTGCCGCGCCTGGTCCGCGGCCTGGCCGGCGATCTGGTTCGACTGGGCGACCTGACGGGTGATCTCGGTAATGGTGCTGGAGAGCTCGCCGGTCGCGTTGGCGACGGAGCCGACGCTGCTCGCGGTCTGGGCCGAAGCTTCGTTGGCATGGCCGGCTTCGCCGGCGGTCTGCTCGGCGCTCTTCGCCATGGAGCTGACGGCGCCCTGCATGGTGTTGAGCGAGGTCGCGACGTCGCTCAACACCTTGGACATCTCGGAATCGAAGTCGCGGCAGAGCAGTTCAAGGGCATCGGCGCGCTGGCGCTGGGTCTCATGCACCTCGCTTTGCTCGGAAGAGAGTTGCTGAGCCCGCGCCGAATTCTCCTTCAGCACCGTGAGCGCACCGGCCATGGCACCGATCTCGTCCTTACGGTCTCGGCCGGGGATCTCAGTCGCAAGATCGCCGGCGGCGAGGCTGCCCATGGCGGCGGTCATGGCTTTGACCGGTCGCACGACGGAGCGCGCGGTCAGGGTCAAGACGCCGATGACGGCAATGACCGAGAGGGCGATGACGGCCGCCAGCATGATCAGAACCATCCGGACATGCGCGTTGACGTCCGCCTGGATCACGTCGGCGCTGTGCTGGATCGCGTCGCTGGTGGCGCCCATCTTCTCTTCGAGCACTTCGAAGACCTTGATGAAGTCGTCGAACGCGCGCTGGGCCTTGTAGTTGTCGACGAAGGCCTCGCCGGCCATCTTCTGGGCGGCTTCGATATAGGCGGGCAAGGCGGGGCCGATATCGTCCAGCGCCTGGCGCGCCTCGGCCGGCAGGTCGAGCTCCTTATTGGCCGCGATATGCTCTTCGAAATTCTTGACGTGGTCGTCGAGGTCCGCGGCGATGCTTTGCTGCGAGTCCTTGTTGCCGGCCTTGCCCTCGCGCAGGGCGTAGAGCACGTCGGCGCGCAGCGCATCGTGCATCATGTCCGCTTCCATATGGTTGCGGATCGCGGTGGAGATCGTGTTGATCTGGGCGGTGCCGTTGGCGGCCTCGCGGGTCCCCCAGACGCCGAGGACGCTGACGGCGGCCAGCGCCACGATCGCGATCACGCCGGCAATCAGAAAGCGTCTGCCAATGGTCACGGATTCCTCCCCGCGGCTTTTTTGGGTACCACCTCCTACTTCTTTAGTGGGAAACGGTTAATCATTTGATAATGCGGATATTCCCTGTGACAGAAAGCAAAACGGCCGGGGCAAGGCCCCGGCCGTAAGGTTCCGGAAGAGGATCCGGCTTAGGAAGAGTAGTACATCTTGAACTCGATCGGATGCGGGGTGTGCTCGAGGGCGTAGACCTCTTCCCACTTCAGCTCGAGATAGGAACTGATGAAGTCCTCAGTGAAGACGTCGCCCTTCAAGAGGAAGCTCTTGTCGGCTTCCAGGCTCTGCAGCGCCTCACGCAGTGAGCCGCAGACGGTCGGGACGTTCTTCAGCTCCTCCGGCGGCAGGTCGTAGAGGTTCTTGTCCATCGGGTCGCCCGGGTGGATCTTGTTCTGGATGCCGTCCAGGCCCGCCATCACCATCGCGGCGAAGGCGAGGTAGGGGTTGGCGAGCGGATCCGGGAACCGGACCTCGACGCGCTTGCCCTTCGGGCTCGCGACGTAGGGGATGCGGCAGGAGGCCGACCGGTTGCGCGAGGAGTAGGCGAGCAGCACCGGCGCTTCGAAGCCCGGGATCAGGCGCTTGTACGAGTTGGTGGTCGGGTTGGTGAAGGCGTTGAGCGCCTTCGCGTGCTTGATGATGCCGCCGATGTAGTAGAGGCACATCTCGGACAAGTCGGCATAGCCGTTGCCCGCGAACAGCGGCTTGCCGTCTTTCCAGATCGACTGGTGGACGTGCATGCCCGAACCGTTGTCGCCCTTGACCGGCTTCGGCATGAAGGTCGCCGTCTTGCCGTAGTTGTGGGCGACGTTCTTCACCACGTACTTATACTTCTGCATCGCGTCGGCGCAGTTCACCAGGGTGCCGAACTTGACGCCGAGCTCATGCTGCGACGGCGCCACTTCGTGGTGATGCTTTTCGACTTCGACGCCCATGGCGGCGAGCGTGGTCAGCATCTCGCCGCGGAGGTCCTGGGCGGAGTCGAGCGGGGCGACCGGGAAGTAGCCGCCCTTGATCTTCATGTGGTGGCCGTGGTTGCCCTCGTCGAACTTCTTGCCGGTGACGTACGGCGCTTCTTCCGAGGTGAACTCGACGAAGGTCCGCTCCATGGAGACTTCATAGCGGATGTCGTCGAACACGAAGAACTCGGCTTCCGGGCCGACATAGATCGTGTCGCCGATGCCGGAGCTCTTCACGAAGGCTTCCGCCTTCTTGGCGATCGAGCGCGGGTCGCGGCCGTAGTTCTGGCCGGTCAGCGGCTCGAGAATGTCGCAGTTGATGACCAGCGTGGTCTGCGCCGCGAAGGGATCCATGATCGCAGTGTCGCAATCCGGCTTCAGCACCATGTCGCTCTCGTTGATCGCCTTCCACCCGGCGATCGACGAGCCGTCGAACATGACGCCCTCGGTCAGCATGTCTTCATCGACCGTGCTGACGTGCTGGGACAGGTGATGCCAGAGGCCGAGCGGGTCGGTGAAACGGAAATCGACGTACTTGACGTCCTGGGCTTTGATCAGCTCCAGGGTTTTCTTGACGCTGGACATGGTCTCTCTTCCGATCGTTGTTGTTGGTTGTTGCTACAGGACCGCTCTCCCCCAAGCGGTCAAGTGACGTGAACTTGAGCGAAGCATCGCGGCTGGCACGGTCGCCCGACCGCGCGGCCCCTAGATAGCATCCGGTCCGCGTTCACCGGTACGGATTCGAATGGCTTCCTCGACATTGATGACGAAGATCTTGCCGTCGCCGATCCGGCCGGTGGCGGCCGCCTGGCGGATGGCTTCGATCGCGCGTTCGACCAGATGGTCTTCCAGCACGACCTCGAGCTTCATCTTCGGCAGGAAATCGACCACATACTCGGCGCCCCGGTAGAGCTCGGTATGGCCCTTCTGCCGGCCGAAGCCCTTGGCCTCGGTCACGGTGATGCCCTGAATGCCCACTTCGTGCAGCGCGTCCTTCACTTCGTCGAGCTTGAACGGCTTGATGATGGCTTCGATCTTTTTCATGCGGTCTCTGGGCCTTTCCCTGCCATAGGTTCTCCGCCCAATCAGCAAGGCCCGTGCCAGCCGTTAAGGTACTGGATTCACCGATTTATTTCTGGAGCACGTCGAGCGAATGCCGATTTATTGGGCGAGATTGTCTAAGAATCAGGCAGCTTTCCGGCGCGCCGCGAGCGTCTCTTCCTCGATCCGGATCCGCCAGAGCAGGACAGCCGCATTCAGCACGGAGAAGATGGCCGCCAGATTCCAGGACCCGAGCGCCATCGGGAGCAGCGCGATTTCGAAAACGACCACCCAGTAGTTCGGGTGGCGGAGGAAGCGATAGGGCCCGCGCCGCACCAGCGCGGCCTCGCGCGGCACCAGGATACGGGTGGTCCAGTAGCGGCCGAGGCTTGCCATCACCCACACCCGCGCGATCTCGACCGTGGCATAGGCGAGGACCGCCGGCCACCAGAGGATCGCATGATCGCTGATCGCCAGGATCCAGACCGCACCGAGCCATGAGGCATGCAGGAGGACCAGGAGCGGGTAGTGGTCGGCGCCGATCTCGACCGCACCTTCGGCCAGCAGGCGCTTTGTGTTGCGGCGGGCATGGACCAGCTCCGCCAGTCGCTGCAGGGTGACGAAGACGAGGAGGGCGAAGACCCCGTTCATCGTTGCGTCATGCTTCGAGCAGTTGGAAGCCGGCGGTGAAGCCCGGACCCAGCGCCGTCATCAGATGCCGGCCGGCGAGGCCGCGGCGGAGCATGCGCTGCAGCACGAACAGCACCGTCACCGCCGACATGTTGCCGTGCTCGCGCAACACCTCCCGCGCCTCTTGCATGGTGCCGGGCGCAAGGTCGAAGGCCTCTTCCAGCGCGTCGAGCACTTTGACGCCGCCGGGATGGCAGACGAAGCCGGCGACGTCGTCGTGGCGCAATCCGGTGCGCTGCAGGAACGCATCGCTTGCCGGACGGAGATCGCTGCGCACCAGGCTCGGGATGTCGCGGGAAAACAGCACGCCCAATCCGTCATCCTCGACATGCCAGCCCATGACGTCGAGCGAGTCAGGCCAAGTGTAGCTGCCGGCCGGCCCGAAGCGCACGCCTTCCGATCCGGGACGGCCGATCACCATCGCCGCGGCGCCGTCCCCGAACAAAGCGGCGGCGACGATGTTGCTCTTGGAAAGGTCGCCCTGTCGGAAGGTGAGCGCGCAGAGCTCGACCGCGAGGAACAGCACATCGCCATGATCGAGGCCGCGCGCCAGCGCCACCGCATGGCCGAGCCCGAGCACGCCGCCGGCGCAGCCGAGGCCGAAAATCGGCAGCCGCTGCACCGTCGCCGGCAGCCCGATCCGGTTGAGCAAAAGCGCATCGAGGCTCGGCGTCGCGATTCCCGTGGTCGAGGCGACCACCACGGCGGCGATGTCCTCCGGCCTGCGGCCGGCTTCGGCGAGCGCATTCTCGGCGGCTTCGGTCAGAAGCTCGACCGCATTGTCGAGGTAGAGCTGATTGCGTTCGCGCCAGCCATGGGGCTGGAGGTACCAGTCGATCGGCACGCAGGAATAGCGGGTGGCGATGCCGGCATTGTCGAAGACCGGCATCAGCCGCTCGATCTCCGATTTCTTGCGGTCGAACAAGCGCGGCGCGATGGAAGCGACCGTGTCTTGCTCCAGGCGATATTTCGGCACGGTGGTCGCGACGGAGAGCAGCGTCGGCGGATCATTCTCAAGAACGCGAAGGGCGGCGCTGCGCATATCGGGGGAACCTCAAGAGCGTGGCGGGTTCCATTCCAGCTAATAGCTGCAGCGCAGCATCCGCCAATCACGAAACGGGGAGGGCGGGATCGATCTCGGATTAATGGTAACAGACGGAAACGCGCCCGATCGGGTCGGGCGCGTTCCTGTCAGCTTGATGTCGATAGGTCAGGCTGCTTTGCGCTTCGCCAGGAACGTGCCGATGCGCTTCATCGCCTCGGCGATGTTCTCGATCGAGTTCGCATAGGAGATGCGGAGATAGCCCTCGCCATACGAACCGAAGCTGGTGCCGGCGATCGAAGCGACGCCCGCCTCGTCGAGCAACGCCACTTCCAGCGCCTTCGACTTGAAGCCGGTGCCCTTGATGTTCGGGAACGCGTAGAACGCGCCGAGCGGGGTGATACAGGACACCCCCGGGAGCTTGTTGAGCTCCGCGACCACGAACTTCCGGCGCTCGTCGAACGCCTTCATCATCTTGTCGATCTCGGTGCGCGGGCCCTGCAGCGCGGCAATGCCGGCCCATTGCGCCGCGGCGTTGACGCAGGAATGGACGTTGATGCAAAGGCGCGTCGCATGCTCGATCAGCGACTTCGGCCAGACCGAATAGCCCATGCGCCAGCCGGTCATGGCATAGGTCTTCGACCAGCCGTCGAGCACGATCAGCCGGTCGGCGAGCTGCGGATACTTCAGCAGGCTGGTATGCACGTTGCCGTCGTAGAGCATCTCGGAATAAATCTCGTCCGACATGATCGCGACGTCGGGATGCTTCTCGAGGCCGGCGACCAGCTTGTCGATCTCCGCCTTCTGGCAAATGCCGCCGGTCGGGTTGGCCGGGGAGTTGACGATGATCAGCCGGGTCTTCGGCGTGATGCGCGAGAGCACGTCCTCGGCCTTGAAGCCGAAGCCGTTCTCTTCCAGGAGCGGCAGCGGGACTGGTGTCGCGCCTGTGAACTTGATCGCGCTCTCGTAGATCGGGAAGCCGGGATTCGGATAGATGATCTCGGCGCCGGGCTCGCCGAACATGGCGATAGCGAAATACATCGTCACCTTGCCGCCCGGGACGATCAGCACATTGGCCGGATCGACCGTGACGCCATGGCGGCGGTGGAGATCGGCGGCGACCGCTTCGCGCACCTGCGGGATGCCGTTGGCCGGGGTGTAGCCGTGATGCCCGTCCTTCAGCGCCTTGATCGCGGCCTCGACGATATGGCCCGGGGTCTGGAAGTCGGGCTGGCCGATCGAGAGGCTGACGATGCTCTTGCCCTGGGCTTCCAGCGCCTTGGCGCGGGCCAGGACTTCGAACGCGGATTCGGTGCCAAGGCGGCCCATGCCGCTCGCCAGGTGAAGCATGAAAGATCCCTCGGTGCTGATCACGCCCGGCCGCGGTCATCGCGCCGGATCGGCCGGGAGTTTAGCGAAAGACCCTCCTGTAAGCAGGCCCTAGCCGACAGGAAATTGCATGGGCACGACAGGGGGTGGCGGATTCAGGCGACCGCCACGGCTCCGATCACCAGGTGACGGACCACCGGTCGAGTACCCAAAGCCAGGTGCCGTCGGCCTGGCGCCGCGCCACCTCCGTGGTGATGTCGCCATCCAGGCTGTGCGTCGAGGTGAGGGCGAGATCGCCGCAAATCAGCGCGGGGCGCTGCTTGCCGAGCTTGAACCTGCGCCCTTCCGGCCCCAACCCGGTCTTTTGGAGTTCCGTGAAGAAGGCATGAATGGCCGACGTGCCGCGCACCAGCCGTCCGTCGTTGAGCTCGATCACCGCATCCGGCGCGAACAAGGCGGTCATGCCATCGACGTCACCGGCATTCTCGCGGATAACCAATTGCCGCTCCAGGTCCTGCGGATCGTGGATCGGGTCGTTTCTCGTCAGCTCGCTCATGATCGCTCCCTCAATTCAGGCGACAGCCACCGCCTCGATTTCCAGCAGCCAGTCCTCGTCAAAGATCTCGGCGATGATGACAGTCAAAGCCGGCTGGCGGCCGGCCAGCACCTCGTTGCGGATGGTCCGGTTCTCGAACCGGTACGCCCGGTCGGCGAGATAGGTCCGGTGCATGACGACGTTGTCGAGCGTCATGTCGGCAGCCTGCAGCTGCGCCACGATGTTCTGCCAAGCCAGCCGGCATTGCGCGGCGAAACCCTCGGGCGTCGCGCCGTCGGGCTTGGTGGGCGTCTGCCCGCTGATGAAAAGGATTCGTTTTGCGTCCTTGACCTCCAGCGCCTGGGAATAGCCGGTGGCCGGTACCTGGACACCGGGCGCGTTGATCGGTTTCGTCTGCATGGATCGGCTTCCTTGGTTGTGTGTCTGCACTTCTGCCGCCGCCGCGCCTCGCGCTCAACCGACTCTTTCTCGACATTCGGAATAGATTATCTATTGTGAGCATCGCTCACTGGAGGTTCCGCATGAGTCACCGACTGCCGCCGCTCAACGGCCTGCGCGCCTTCGAGGCTGCCGGTCGACATCTCAGCTTCAAGCTCGCAGCCGAGGAGCTCAGCGTAACGGCGGGAGCCGTGAGCCAGCAGATCAAGCATCTGGAGGAGGCGATGGGCGTGCCGCTGTTTCAGCGCCGGCATCGCAGTCTGGTGCTGACCCGGCATGGCGAGGCCTTGCTTCCCAGCGTGATCGATGCGTTTCGCCAATTGAGCGTCGCGTCCGATCTGGTCGCGCGATCGCTGAAGACGCGGGTGCTGCGGCTCGGAGTGTCGCCGCGTCTCGCCGCCGATCCCGAGCAGGTCCTGGCGCGGATCGTCAACAAGAAGCGGCCGCCGGACTTTATCCGTCTCCAGGAGACCGATGCGGTTGCCGATCTGCTGGACGGCGGCCTCGACGCGCTGTTACGGCCGAATGCCGGGCCTTATCCGGGCTTGCATGCGGAACGTTTGAAGCTGCATGTGGCCTTCAAGCCGCACCGCGAAGCCAGCTTTGTCGTCTGGCCGGGGCTTGCTGAATGCCGCGAGGTCTTGAAGGTGAAAGCGCTGCTCGGAGAGCCCAAGTGATCCGGGTGGGTCGGCCCGGTCGTATTCCATCGAGAATTCTCGGGACCATCATCTCGGTTGCGGTCTTCTTTTGGCTCCTCAGCTTGCTGTTCAAGGCCTGGAGCTTCCTCGTCGGCGGCTTAGGCGCTCCCTACGCCGAGATGGCCGTTTTCGGCTTTTTTCCGATAATTATCGCATCGAGTTCGGCCGCGATCGTGCTCTGGGGCAAGGCTAGCCATCGCGCGAGCAACTCCCATGGCGACTCTCGCTAACCGGGGTGGCTTGACGGTTCTAGCCCCCTCAGTTACATCGTCGCCGTTCTGACGGCCGGTCTTGGCCGGCCGGATGCGCGATGGCGGACGTAGCTCAGTTGGTAGAGCGCCAGGTTGTGGTCTTGGATGTCGCGGGTTCGAGCCCCGTCGTTCGCCCCAGCGCTTCCAGATCCCCGATTTTTGCATTTTGCGCCATTCGAGGTCGAATTGTTCGATCTCGAAACCCTCGCTTTGCGAGGCATTTGACGCAAATCACCGTATTACAACTCTGTTATCCGGGCGCTTGATCCCGTATAAATTCTGTCAGGGATGACAGTCGGTGGGAGGCGGCTGATGCGACTCTTCGTGATCGCTTCGGTTCTCGTTCTGTCGGGTTGCAGTACCGTCGAGGGCTGGTTTGGGGACAGCGAGCCCGCAGCACAATCGCAGGAAACCGCTGCGGCGGCACCTTCGGGTGGGAAGGTCACCATCACCAAGGCGACCTGGGCCGCCTTTGAAAACTATAAATATTGGCTGACGCCGATCGCCTGGCACCGCCCGATGGGGCAAGGCTACTTCGCCGTGGCGCAGGACGGGCGGAGCTGGGGTCTCACCGGCTGCCCGGTGAATGACTGCATCGCCGGCAGCCCCGTCAGCCAGGATGCCATCGACATCTGCCAGACCCGCAGCGGTGGCGTGCCGTGCCTGATCTTCGCCAAGGATGAGGAAATCATCGTTTCCTACGACGTGGCCGAGTGAAGCGGTTTTTACAGTAAATCCATAAGAGCCAATAATGTTGTCCTAAAACGGGAATAAGACGCGTGACACAATTCCGCGATGTGAGTACCGTCCCCTTCCCTCGGGCGTAACGAATCCGGGGCGAGCGAGCCGAAGAAGCACAGTCCAAGTTCTGGGAGGGACAGCGCCGAAAGGCGGCAGCTCACAAAATCAGGGGACGCTACACTTCAAAGAGGCAGCCGCAAGGCCGCCTCTTTTTGATTCTGCGCGGTTGCAGTGCGCTGGATCTTCCAGCGAACGAACGCGCGCGCTAGTACTTCATCCCCTTCTTCTCCGCCGCCATCCAAGCCGGCTTCAGCCTGGCGATCTTCTTATGCACCGGACAATCCAAGGCATGGGCGCCGGGCAGATAACCGATGCTCATCAGGAACTCGCCGACGATCTCGCCGCCGGTGAAGACGAAGGTCTTCTTGAAGAGTTTCATCCATTCGGGCTTGGTCAGCGGATGCTGTGCGGCGAGCCAGGCGGCGAACGAGCCATGGCTCTTCTGCAGTGCCTGGATGCGCTTCGCGTTCTCGATCGCGGCGTTGACCTTCAGCTTGTTCCGGATGATGCCGGGATCGGCGAGCAGGCGCGCCCGGTCGCGCTCGCCATAGCGTGCGACCTTGGCGATCTGGAAGCCGTGATAGGCATCGCGGAAGCCCTGCTGCTTCTTCAGGATCGTCAACCAGGAGAGGCCGGCCTGGTTGATCTCCAGGATCAGCCGCTCGAACAACTCGTTGTCATCGTTGATCGGGAAGCCGTAATGCGCGGCGTGATAGGGGCCGTGCCATTCATGGCCCGGCGCGATTCTGCAATATCCGCTCATGGCGTCACGGTTGCGTCCGCTCGAGCATGGTGAGCGACACGCCGTAATACCAGAAGAGGAAAACGCCGATGCCCCAGAGTACGAAGGTGATGAGCGTGGTTGCAATCACCTTCCGCTTGATATGCGGAAGGGCCGGTGCGCCGGGATCGTGGCCTGGCTCGGGATTCTCGTTGCGCTTGACGCCCCAGGGCAGCACCGCGAACAGCACCACCCACCAGACGACGATGTAGATGAAGATCGCGCCGATCCAATTCATTTTGAAAGCTTACGCCTGCTCGAGTTCGATGAGGGTGCCGAGGAAATCCTTCGGATGCAGGAACAGCACCGGTTTGTCATGGGCGCCGATCTTCGGCTCGCCGTCGCCCAGCACCCTGGCGCCGGCCGCCTTCAACTGATCGCGGGCGGCCAGGATGTCGTCCACTTCATAGCAGACGTGGTGGATTCCGCCCGAGGGATTGCGCACCAGGAAGCCGGTGATCGGCGATTCGTCGCCCAGCGGATGCAAGAGCTCGATCTTGGTGTTCGGCAGCTCGACGAAGACCACGGTCACGCCGTGCTTCGGCTGCGCGATCGGCGCCGAGACCTTGGCGCCGAGCGTGCTGCCATAGAGCGCCGCGGCGGCGGCGAGGTCGGGAACTGCAATCGCCACATGATTGAGACGGCCGATCATCGATGCTATCCGGTCATGTCTTTGGGGCGGCCATGTTGCAGTGCGGGTGCCCGGGGTGCAACCTATCTTCAGTCGGAGGCAGGATGACGCACCGCGTCACAACAGCGCGACAGAGATTTGGAAGGCAAGGACCTGGAAGATGAGCGCCGATCTCGCAGCCTTGGAGTTTGCCAACGACGCCTTCTATCAGGCCTTCGCAGCGGCCGACCTCGCGGCCATGGATGCCGTCTGGGCCGAGGTGCCGAATGCGTTTTGCGTGCATCCCGGCTGGCCGCCGATCACGAGCCGCGCCGAGGTGATGGCAAGCTGGAAGGAGATCCTTTCCAACGCCGGGCCGATTCCGGTCACCTGTGCGGCACCCAAGGCGACGATCTTCGGCGATGTCGGGCTGGTCTGCTGCTACGAACGCTTCGCCAACCAGCACCTGGTTGCCAGCAACATGTTCATCCGCGCCGACGGCCGTTGGCGGATGATCCATCACCATGCCAGCCCGCTGGCCCGCGTGCCCGATGAGGCGCGGGTCAAAGCGGAGCCGGCGCCACGGCATTGAGAGAAATGCGCTTCGCGGAGCCGCGCATTGCGCCCACTCGATCACGGCGGCATAGTGGGACCATGGATCGGATATTTTCCTTACGACTCAACGCGCATGCCCTCGGACTCGCCGTGCTGCTGATGACCGGCGCTGCGGCGCTGGCCGACTACAATGCCGGCCTGCAGGCCTTCAATTCCGGCAACTACGAGACGGCGATGAAGGAGTGGATGGGGCCCGCCAAAGCCGGGGACGCCCAAGCCCAGCACGGGCTGGGGCTGATCTACGAAACCGGGCGCGGCCTGGACAAGCCCGACATCAAGGAAGCGATTCGCTGGTACGAGGCCTCCGCGAAGCAGAACTACACGCCGGCCCTCAACAATCTGGCAATGCTCTATTCCAGCGGCCGCGGTGTCGCGAAGAATCAGGCCCGGGCGATCGAACTTTGGAAACAGGCCGCCGACAAGAACAACACGACGGCCGAATTCAACCTCGGCATCCAATATCTCCGCGGCGACGGTCTCGCGCAGAGCAACGAAGAAGGCGCGCGCTGGATCACCAAGGCGGCGGAGGGCGGTCTGCCCTATGCACAAGCCTATATGGGGCAGCTCTATTACCAGGGCGTCGGCGTGACGAAAGACGTGAAGGCGGCGCGCGACTGGCTGGAGCGCGCCGCGGCCAACGGCAACGGCGACGCCAAGCGCTATCTGCAGCAGATCGATGCCGCGGTGGGAGCCGAGAAACCGGCCGAAACCGAGGCGACCAAGACCGAGCCTGCGAAGACCGGATCCGCCAAGACCGAGACCGCAAAGACCGAAGAGTCGAAGGTATCGAAGCCCGAGCCGGCGGCGCCGACCGAAGCGGCGAAGCCGGAGGCCAAGACCGAGCCGAAGCCCGAAGCCGCCGCGGCGGCCGAGACCGCTTCCACCGGCAAGCCGGCTGCAACCGAAACCAAGCCCGCCGAAGTGAAGCCCGCCGAAGTGAAGCCGGAGGAACATGCGGCGGCGAAGCCGGAAACGCCGCAGCCGACCGAGAGCAAGCCCGCCGAGACCATCCTCGATGAAGAAGAGCCGTCTCAGCCCGAGCACGTGAATGTGCCCCAGCCGCCGGAAGCTGCCGCCGCCGCCGCCTCGGCGGAGAAAGCCACCGAACCGGCGAAGCCGGAAGAGCACTCCGCCGAAGCGCCCAAAGCCGAAGCTGCAGCGAAGCCGGAAGCGCCGGCGGAAACCGAGACCAAGCCCGCCGAAGCGGAAACCCATGCCGAGGCAAAACCGGCCGAGCCTGCTGAGGCCAAGCCGCAAGAGCCGAAGCCCGCCGAGGCCGAGCCTGCGGAGGCCGAGCCCGCCAAACCCGCCGCGGAAGAGCAGGCCGAGGCCAAGCCGGCGGAAGCCGAGGCGCATGCCGGTGAAAATGCGCTCGAGCAGGACCTGCCGACCGCGGATTCTCTCACCGCGGGGAAGCAGATCTTCCACGTCTGGCTCGGCGACAAGGGCCAGGACGACGCCGCGCGCAAGGCGTTCGACGGCGATGGCGGTGCCAAGACCAAGTTCTCGCCGCTGCTCGACGACTATGCCCTGGAGGTCCGGCCGTTTGCCGCGGCACTGTTCCGCATCTATGTCGGCCCGCTCGAGAGCCTGCAGAAAGCGCAGGAGCTCTGTGCCAAGATCAAGGAACGCGACAGCGGACAATTCTGCCGGCCAGTGATTAACTAAGCTGATTAACCAGCGGCCGAACGCCGGCTGCCAATCCGTCCGAACCCTGAACATGAGGAGAGCCGAAACGTGACCGCGCGCAGCATCAAGGAGCGCCTGAAAGCCGGTGAGAAAATCCTAGCCGGCTGGGTCTACGGGCTCAGCCCGGTCACCGCGGAGATCATGGCAATCGCCGGCTATGCCGCGCTGCTGATCGATCAGGAACACGGCCCGACCGAGCTCCAGATGATTCACAGCCAGACCGTCGCGGCGGAATCGCGCGGCGCCCAGGTGATGGTGCGCGTGCCCTCGCACGATCCCAACCACGTGAAGCGCCTGCTCGACATGGGCATCGCGAGCGTCATGTTCCCGATGGTGGATTCCGTCGCCGATGCGCAGGCGGTCGTTGCCGCGTGCTATTACCCGCCGCGCGGCCGGCGGGGTCTCGCGACCGGCGGCATCCGCGCCTCCAGCTACGGCGCCGACACCAAGGGCTATTTCGACGGCATTCCCGTGCGCCAGATGGTGATGGCGCAGATCGAGACCCTGGGCGGCCTCGACGCGGTCGAGCAGATCGCGGCGGTCGATGGCGTTGATATGCTGTTCGTCGGTCCGAACGACCTCTCGACTTCGCTCGGCCATCTCGGCCAGGGCGATCATCCGACCGTGCGCACCGCGATCGACCGGATCATCAAGGCGGCCAAGGCGAATGGGAAGTGGCTTGGCACGGTGCCGACCAAGGAGCGCGATGCGAAGGCCCTGTTCGCGCTCGGCTTCGACCTGGTGATCAGCGGCTCCGACGTCGCGCTCTTGCGCGAGGCGGCCAGCAATCACGTCAAGGCGCAAAGCCCGTCCTGACATGAAACTCCGCTGGCATCGACACGGCCGCTCGGCCGAAGAGATTGCCGGCCTGCCGGTGGTGACCGCCGCCGAGATGCGCGCGGCTGAGCAGGCGCTGTTCGCCCGCGGCACGCCGAGCTTCGACGTCATGGCGACGGCGGGACGCGCCGTGGTCGCCGCGATCCAGCAGCGCTGGCCGACGCCGTTCAAGCGCGCGCTGGTCCTCGCCGGTCCCGGCAACAACGGCGGCGACGGCTTCATCGTCGCCGCCGAGCTCGCATCGCTCGGCTGGGAGGTGCATGTCGCGGCGATGCGTCCGCGCGACGCCTATGCAGGCGACGCCGGGCGCGCCGCGGCGCTCTGGGGCGGCTCACTGGCGCGGCTCGAGCCCGGCGCCCTGGCGCGGCTCGACGAGGGCGACTGCGTGGTCGTCGATGCGATCTTCGGCATCGGCCTCGCCCGTGCCCTGGAGGGCGAGGTTAAGGCCGTCATCCATGCGCTGCACGGACGTCCGTGTCCCATCGTCGCCGTCGATGTGCCGAGCGGGATCAACGCCGATACCGGCGAAGTCATGGGCGCTGCACCACGCGCGGCGCTGACCGTGACCTTCGGCTGGCCGAAGCGCGGTCACCTGCTGCTCCCCGGGCGCGAATGGGCGCGCGATCTCGCCATTGCGGATATCGGCTGCCACGACCGCGACCTGACTGATCTGGCGCAGATCCCGCGGGTCAACGGCACGGCGCTCTGGCGCAACGCGCTGCCGCTGCCATCGGCTGCGGATCACAAATACACCCGCGGCCATGCGCTGGTGCTGGGCGGGGCGGCGATGCCCGGTGCGACCCGGCTCGCCTCGCGGGCCGCGCGACGGATCGGCATCGGCATGCTGACCCTCGCCGCACCGCGCGAAGCGCATCCCTTCTACCTGATCGACCAGCCGGGCCTGATCGTGCGCGAGGCGGCGGAGGCCTCGGCGCTGAAGGCTCTGCTCGAAGACCGCCGCTTCACGGCAGCCCTGGTCGGGTCCGGACTGCCGGCCGACGCGGCCACGCGCGCCGCGGTCGAAGCCGCCGCCGCATCGGGCCGGGCGCTGGTGATCGACGGCGGCGGCTTGACCGCCTTCGCCGGCGCCGCCGACGCGCTCGCCGGCTTCGGGCGTCCCGATATCGTGCTGACGCCGCATGAAGGCGAGTTTGCACGTCTCTTTCCGGATCTCAAAGGCGACAAGCTCGCCCGCGCCCGCGAGGCGGCCCGCCTTTCACACTGCACCCTGGTGCTGAAAGGCGCCGACACGGTGATCGCTTCGCCGGACGGCCGTGCGGCGGTCAATGCCGATGCGCCGGCCTGGCTGGCGACCGCCGGGTCGGGCGACGTGCTGGCCGGCTTGATCCTCGGCCTGCTGGGGCAGGGAATGCCCGCGTTCGAGGCCGCGGCGGCCGGGGTCTCGTTCCACGGCATGGCGGGATCCGCCTTCGGTCCCGGCCTCATCGCCGAAGACCTGCCGGAGCTCATTCCGGAAGTGCTCCGGCTCCTGAGCGAGGTCGCCCCTGAATGAGCTCTCGCCCGATCTGGTGATCCGGCGGGCGGCGCCCGAGGATCACCCTGCCTGCGCCGCGGTCTTTCTCGCGGCCTATCGGCAGGCCTTTCCGCTGCACCCGCCGGACTATTATGTGCCCGAGCGTTATTACGAGAGCATCATCGGGGAGGAGCAGTGGGTCGCGGTCCAGAACGGCCGGATAATTGCTGTATTATCAATCTACTGGCCGGAGAATTTTATCCACAGTCTCTACGTCGATCCGGCGGTGCAGGGCGGCGGGGTCGGGCGACGCCTGCTGGAAGCGGTCCTCGCCCGGGCCAGTGGTGTCTCCGAGTTGAAGTGCGACAAGTCCAACCGGCGGGCCATCGCCTTCTACAAGCATCTCGGCTGGCGCGAGGTGGGCGAGGGGACGGCCGAGACCGGCCCCTGGGTCAGGCTGCGGAAATAGCGGCATTTCCGCCCCGTCCGCCCGGGGTCGAATTTGCTTGTAAGGGTGGGTTTCGTGGGATAAACCCGCGCCCTGATTTCATCGGATTTTCCCACGGGTTTACTGGGGTCGGATAGGCCCCGCCGAGCCGGTTTGCCGGCCGTCCCGGAAAGCACGTGGGCGGGCGTGGCGGAACTGGTAGACGCGCGGGATTTAGGTTCCCGTGACGCAAGTCGTGTGGGTTCAAGTCCCTCCGCCCGCACCAAAATCCGGTCTCGGCTATTAGGATCAATCAGCAGAGCAGAGTTGGACGGATCATGCAGGTTACCGAAACCAATACCAGCGGCCTGAAGCGCGAATACAAGGTCGTGGTGCCCGCGGGCGACCTCAAGTCGAAGGTCGACAGCAAGCTCGTCGAACTCGGCCAGAAGGTGAAGCTCGACGGCTTCCGTCCCGGCAAGGTGCCGATGGCGGAGCTGAAGCGCCGCTACCAGAAGAACGTGCTCGGCGAAGTGATCAACGAGGCCGTGAACGAGGGCTCGCACAAGCTGATGCACGAGAACAACCT
>Ga0209257_1002841_pt1 | contig 16233 bp, 9 predicted proteins | sample AraplaCvi_mCL_r2_FD_184277 | JGI IMG/M metagenome (GOLD analysis project Ga0209257, IMG submission 184277) | Arabidopsis root microbial communities from North Carolina, USA - plate scrape MF_Cvi_mCL_r2 (SPAdes) (version 2) | ecosystem: Host-associated > Plants > Roots > Endosphere | place: USA...
CCAGGCCGGCGAGCTGCTCGGCTTCGGAATCGATCATGTCGATCGGCGGCCGGCTGGCCGCCTTGCGGGTCTTGCTCATTCTTGGATCTCCCAGGCAAAGGCGGTGCACTGCCGCCGGGGCGCCGAACGACGGCGCGTTGCTTGGCCCCGGGGCTCCCGGACATGCCTGAGGAGAACCCGGGGCTAGTTGCCTGCCAGGAGCTGTCCCGCATGGACGCGGTATCGCAGCATGGGTGCGCGAAGCGTCATGCCCGGCAGGATGGGGACCGGGCCGGAGCTTGTCAAACCTTAGGCGTGGCGGGGGCAGGTGAAACGCTGCTGAGCAGTGTCACGGAAGTTACGCAGAAATAGGAATAATCCCCCGAACTGGTGTGGTCCGGTGCTGGCGGGTGTCTCCGTGGCTTGGTAGAAACCGCGTCAACGAAAAGGGGGATTCATGACCATGTTGCGAGCCGGTGCAGCCGCGCGGACCATTGCTGTTGCCACACTGGGCCTGGCGCTGGGCGCATGCGGGGGCGGGGGCGGTGGCGGCACGCCCGCGCCGTCTCCCACGCCGACCCCCGTCAACCGGGCGCCCAGCATCACTTCCCCTGCCGCTGCCGCCATGCTCGAGAACGGCACCGGCGTCGTCTATCTGGCGAGCGCGACCGATGCCGATGGCGATGCGATCACCTATTCGCTGTCCGGCACCGATGCGGCGCGCTTCACGATGGGCAGCGCCGGCGATGTCCGTTTCGTGGCCGCGCCCAATTTCGAGAAGCCTGCGGATGCAGACGGCGACAATGTCTATTCGATCCAGCTGACGGCGAGCGACGGCAAGACCAGTACCAGCCTGGCGGTGACGATTGCGGTCTATAACTACGAGGAAGGTATTGCCGTACAGGACATTGCCAGCGGCTTCGATCATCCGACCGCGATCGCGAGCATCCCGGGCGACAGCCGGGTGATGATCGCCCAGCGTTCGGGCGCGATCTACCTCTATGATCCGGCAACGCAGCAGCAGACGCTGTTCGCCAAGGTCGACGGGCTGACCAATGCGGATGGCCAGGGCCTGCTGAGCATCGCGGTGCAGCCCGATTTCGCCAACCGGCACATCGTCTATGCGCTGGTCTCCTATGGTGGCCGCGTCGCGGTGCGGCAGATATTCAACAATGGCGGGCCGACCAGCTGGCTGGAGTTCAATGTCGGCTCGCACGCCGCCTATTCCAACAATATCGGCGGCTGGATGGGCTTCGGCGCCGACGCGCGGCTCTATGTCGCGACCGGGGACGCGGGCGGCACCAGCGACCCGAGCGGCAGCGCGCAGAGTGGGAGCTCGCTGTTCGGCAAGCTGATGTCGTTCTCGACCGCAGCCTTCGATGCCTATAGCGGCGCCGCGGTGCCGCCGCCGATCGTGCCGACGGTGCTGGCGAAGGGCCTGCGCCTGCCTGGCGGCGGCAGCTTCTATTCGGGCGGGCTGCTGCTGCCCGATCGCGGGCAATCGGCGCGCGAGGAAGTCAATGCGCTGCCGCTGACCGCGGGCGTGCTCGACAATCTTGGCTGGCCGTTCCGCGAGGGCACCAGCGTCAACCTGGCGGGCGAGCCGGCCGGGCTGATCGCGCCGGTGCTCGACTATCCGCATGGCACCGGCACCTATGCCGGGCAGCAGATCGTCGCCGGGCTGGCCTATCAGGGCAGCAATGCCTCGCTGTCGGGGAAATATCTGTTCCTCGACGCGAGCGGGGCGGTGTTCACGGCACCGATGTCGAGCCTGCAGCGTGGCAGCACGGCGGGCGCCAGCGTGATGGAGCGGCGCGACCTCGATTTCACCCCGTCGAACGGGACGATCGTGAACCCGGTCTCGATGGTGCAGGTGGGCAATGTGATCTACATCGCCTGCGACAATGGCCACATCTTCCGGGTGACCGCGAGCTGACCGGCTAGAGCCGCTCGGCGACCAGCAGGCAGGCGAGCATCGCCAGCACCAGCGCGATCAGCGCGATGCCGAGCGCGGGCCAGCCCCAGGCGGCGACGACCATGCCGGCGAGCGGCGGGCCGAGCAGCGCGCCGCCCGCGCCGAACTGGGTGATCAGGCCGTTCGCCGCCGCGATGCGGGGATCGTCGGGCGTGGTCGCGCCGGACTGGGCGGGCAGGCGGGCGAACATCAGCGGCGGGACGAGGCCGCTGACCAGCGTGGCGCCCACGGCGAGCACGCCGCTCTCGACCAGGTTCGCTGCGGCGTGCTGGTAGAGCCAGAAGACCAGGGGCAGGGTGGCGAGCAGCGCCAGGGTCGAAACCAGCATCATCCGGCGGCGGCCCAGCTGTCCGTCCCGCATCAGCCACATGGCGGCGGCCGAGCCGGGCAGGGCCGCGAGCGACGCGAGGGCGGTGATCAGGCCGACCTGCCCGATCGGGGCGCCGCTGCGCTCGACCAGGAAGCTCGGCAGCAGCATGAGCAAGGCGCAGACGAACAGGGTGTAGAGCCCGAAGGCGAAGGTGGCGACCCAGGCGGCGGGAGCCGGGAGCGTGATCCGCTGGCCGCCGGCGCCGGGCAGGGGCAGGCGGGTGAGCAGCGCGGTGATCACGGCGAGCGCCACGGCCCAGAGCAGCATCACGCCGCGCGGGCCGGCCAGGGTGACCAGCGAGGCGGTGACCGCGCTGCCCAGCGCCAGGCCGACGGGGACGAAGGTGCTCCACAGCGCGAGCGCGCGGCCGCGGCTCTCGTCGGTGGCGATCGCGGCGATGGCGGTGGGCGCGACGATCACCATCAGCAGATAGCCGACGCCCTCTACCGCGCGGGCGGCGAAGAGGATCATCGGAACGGGAACGATCGCCTCGACCAGGCTGGCGGCCGCAAGCGTCGCGCCGCCGGTCAGCAGGAAGGCGCGCATGCCGAAGCGGGCGAGACCCAGCCCGGCGACGAAGCCGAACAGCGCGCCGCCGACCTCGAGCAGCGAGATCAGCAGGGCGATCTGGGGGAGGGAGAGGTGGAAGCTCTCGCGCAGGATCGGTGCGATGGCGGAGATCTTGGCCAATTGCGCGGCGGCGAGGATGCCGACCAGCCAGAGCGTCAGGATTCGGGGCCAGGGCGTGCGCATGCGGGCCCTGCTAGGGATCGCGGCCGCGAATGGCCACGAATAGATTATTCGGGGTCGGACTCGATCGTGGTGGTGATGCGGCCGATCCGGCCGTCGGCGAGCGGCACCGTCTCCCAGCGCATCTTGCTGGGCAGAACGGCGATCACCGCGCTGCCATTGTGGCCGGTGTGGAACTCGAGCCGCTGGAAGGGCCGGTCGTACCAGCCGCGACCGGCGAGGCTCTCCTCGGCGGCGACGATCTCGGGGCTGGCGAAGCGCCAGAGCGAGCGGTTGAGGAAGCTGTCGGCGCTGCTTCCCCAGCCCTGGGTCCGGGCGGGCGAGGCGGCGAGCAGGCGGTGGGTGGCGTCGCAGACCAGGTGGACCGGGGCGGTGGAGCTCTCGACCAGGCGCCGGAGCGCGCTGTCCGCGTCGTTGCCGGTGTGGGCGGCGATCATCGCGAGGATACGGTCGCGCATCGCCGCTTCGGGCAGATGCGCGCCGCTTTCCCAGCGCGACACGCTCGCTTGGGTCACCGCCAGGCGCTCGGCGACATCGCCCTGCTTGATGCCGTTCAGCAGACGGAAGCGGCGCAGCGCCCTGCCCAGGGGGAGATCGTGCAGCATGGTCCCCAGGATAGGCGCCGGCGCGCGCCGCTACAAGGACAGGCGCAGCGAGGCGCGGACGGTGCGCGGTGCGCCGGGGAAGATCCATAGCGGGCTGTACGAGCTCTGCGCATAGCGGGCGTCGAACAGATTGTCCGCCTCCAGCCGCACGCCGAGCCGGGGCGAGAAGGCGTATTCGACCGCCGCCTTGGCCTTCAGATAGGCAGGCAGCACCAGCCCGCTGCCGTCGATCGCCCCGGCACGCTCGCCCATATAGCTGGCGCCGGCGCTGACCGAGGGGCCGCGGCCCTCCACGTCTTGGAAGCGGCCCAGGACGAAGAGCGTGCCGGCATGCTCGGGCACGTCGAGCACGCGATCGGTGGCGAAGGCGGCATCGTCGGTGCGGGCATGCGTCCAGGCATAGTTGGCGACGATTTGCCAGTGCGGGGCGAGCCTGAGCGACGCGTCCGCCTCGATCCCCCGGCTGCGCAGGTTGCCGACGGGGGCGAGGAAGTTCGGATCGGTGGGATCGTTGGTCAGGATGCCCTGCTTGCGGATGTCGAACCAGGTCAGCGCGACGTCCACGCCGGCCCAGGCGCCGGTGACCCCTAGCTCGTAGCCCTTGCCGCGCTCGGGCGCGAAGCCCTGGCCGAAGCGATCGGTGCCGGAGTTGAGCAGGAAGCTCTCGCCCCAGTTCGCGTGGAGCGCGAAGGCGTCGTTCAGCCTGTAGCGGGCGCCGAGGCGGAAATTGACCGGCTGGTCGACCGCGCGGCCGGTGGCGCCGCTATTGTTGTTGTGGATGCGCTGGCGATAGGCGTCGAGGCGGACGCCCCCGGTGACGGTGAGCCTGTCGGTCACCTCCCACATGTCCTGTGCGTAGAGCGTGCCGGACCAGCGCTTCTCGTGGTTGTTGGTGAAGGGAAGCAGCAGGGGCGGGGTGCCGCCATAGACCGGATTGTGGACATCGACGGCATAGGGCGCGGCGGCGCTCGGATTGCGGCGCATCCAGCGCTCGGCATAGTCGAGCAGATAGCCCTTGGCGCCGAAGCTCAGCCGGTGCGCGCCGAGCCGGCCCGACAGCTCGATACGGGCGGACAGGTCGTCCACCAGGAAATCGCGCGAGCGGCGCTGGCGCCAGAGGCTGGCGCCGACCAGGCGGGACTGATCCGAGGAGAAGCCCTTGAGCGAGCCGGTGCGCCAGGCGATGCCGGCGTTGAGGCTCCAGCTGTCGCCGAGATCGGCGAGCGCGGTGAGCTGGTGGCGCTCGTTGCGGAAGCGGGTGACGCCGTCATTCGGCTCGCCATAGAAATTGGCGCGGGGCAGGGCGTTGGCGTCGCCGTTCAGCGCCGGGATGCCGCGATCGAAGGGCGCATCGAAGCGGGTGATCTCGCCGACATAGGTCAGGCGGAAGGCATCGCCGGGGCGCCAGGTGAGCGAGGGCGCGACGGTCCGCCTGCTGAGCGTGACATGGTCGCGCCAGCCATCGCTTTCCTCAGCCGCGACGACGATGCGGGCGGCGAAGCTGCGCGAAAGCGGCAGGTTGGCGTCCAGCTCGACCCGGCGCGTGTCGAACGAGCCATAGGTGAGGACGGCACTGGCCGACGGGGTGAAGCCGGGCGTCTTGCTGACGATGTTGACGCGGCCGCCGGGATCCACGTCGCCGAACAGCGCGCCAGCCGGGCCCTTGAGCAGCTCGATCCGCTCGACGGTGGACGGATCGCGGGGCGGGCCCATGCCGCGATTGGCGAGGAAGCCGTCGACATAATATTCGGCGCCGCCATCGGGCGTGCCGAGAAAGCCGCGGATCGCGAAATTGTCGAGCATGCCGCCGCGATTGTTCTGGTTGCTGACCCCGCTGACCAGCTCGAGCGCATCGGACAGGCGATAGGTACCCGCCGCGACGAGCAGGTCGCGCTCGAGCGCGCGGCTCGACTGCGACATGCGCTCGGTGACCGGGCCGGAAGACAAGGTGGGATCGGCGCCGGTGCGGCGGGTGCCGAGCACGACGATCTCCTGGCCTTCCTCCGCGGCGGGCTCCTCCTTCTCGGGCTCGGCAAGGGCGGGGAAGGTGCAGAACAGCAGCGGCGAAAGCAGGGCTGCCGCCGGGAAATGTCGGAACAAGGGCTTGCCTTTCACGATATGATGTAACATCGCGTGTGGCGAAAGGAAGCCGATGCTGTCAACCCCGAACCCTGGCGCCGAAACAATTCCACACACGGCGCCGAGGCCTGCACGGATCGCCTCGATCGACGCGCTGCGCGGACTGGTGATCCTGCTGATGCTGGTCGACCACACCCGCGAGTTCTTCTTCCGCCATGTGCCGGTGAGCGATCCGATGGACGTGGAGGCGACCACGCCGGCGCTGTTCTTCACCCGGCTGTCGGCGCATCTCTGCGCGCCGATCTTCGTACTGCTGACCGGGGTTGGGGCATGGCTCTATGCCGCGCCCCGGGGCGGGGCTCGGGCGGCATCGGACTTCCTGTGGAAGCGCGGGCTGTTCCTGGTGGTGCTGGAACTGACCGTGGTGAGCTTCGCCTGGAGCTTCGAGCTGCTGCCGGACCGGTTCTTCCTCCAGGTGATCTGGGCGATCGGACTTTCGATGCTGGCGCTGGCGGCGCTGGTGCATTTGCCGCGCTGGGCGTCGATCGCGGTGGGGCTCGCACTGGTGCTGGGGCATAATCTGCTGGACGGCGTGCAGGTCGCGCCCGGCGGGCCGGGGCATGTGATCTGGGCGGTGCTGCACGAGCGGACCCTGCTGCCGCTGCCCTGGGGCGGCGATGTCCGTACCTCCTATCCGCTGCTGCCCTGGATCGGCGTGATCGCGCTCGGCTATGCGATCGGGCCGTGGTTCGCCCGGGGCGTGGAGCCAGCGTGGCGGTTGCGGGCATTGGTCACGACCGGGGCGGTGGCGCTGGCCGGGTTCGTCTTGCTGCGGACGATCAACTCCTATGGGGATCCGACTGCGTGGCAGGCGGGCAGCGACGGGCTGCGCAGCGCGATGGGCTTCCTCAACGTCACCAAATATCCGCCCTCGGCCGATTTCCTGCTGCTGACGCTGGGCGTGGGCGCCTGGCTGCTCGCGGCGCTGGAGAAACTGCCGGCACGGCCGGTCGCGCTGCTGGCGGTGTACGGATCGGCGCCGCTCTTCTTCTACCTTCTGCACCTGTACCTGCTCCATGCGATCAATCGGATCGCGGCGCTGGCGACCGGTACGGAGGGGCTGGCGACCCTGCCGGGCGTGGCGAGCCTGTGGCTGATGGCGGCAGCGGTGGCGGTACCCTGCTGGTTCGCCTGCCGCTGGTTCGGCGCGGTGAAGCGGGCGAGCGGGGCGTGGTGGATGCGGTATCTGTAGGGCGGGCAGCCCTATGCGACCTTCGCGCGGTCGCCCGGAATGTCCTCTCGCGCCAGCCTGGGCATGATCGCACTGCGGGTCCGATTCCGGCCCGCGCGCTTTGCTTCGTAAAGCAGCGTGTCGGCCCGCTCATAGGGCGCCGCAAAACCCTCATCGCCGGCGACAGGGGTTATGCCCATGCTGGCGGTCACGGGCCGCTCGAGACCCGGAACCGCATTGGCGACGACCATGGTAATCGCCTGGCGCCGAAGCTCGGCCTCCATGGTCGCGTTGTCGCCGCGCAGAAGCAGCACGAACTCCTCCCCGCCAAGGCGGTAGGCGCGAACATTGGGGCCTGTCTGAAACGCGCTGGCCACCGCCTTGAGCACGGCATCTCCGACGGCATGCCCGTTGATGTCGTTGATCGCCTTGAAATGATCGAGATCGAGGACGGCCAGCGCCGCGAAGCCCTGGGCCCGAAGCCGATCGAACTGTCGCTCGATCGCCCGCCGGTTGAGCAATCCCGTCAGGGGATCTGTCTCGGACAGGCGTTCGAGCAGGTCGGCTTCCGTGCGTGCGCGGTCCCGCTCGCGCCGCATGGTCACGAAGCGGTCCGCCATGCCGAGCGTGGTGAAGAGGACTTCACAGGTGCAGCCGATATAGAACAGGAGCATGGCGTCGGTGCTGGACGACCAGGGGAGTATGCCGGTCACCAGACGGATCAGCCCGACCAGGATCATCGGCGCGTATCCGACCGCCTGGAACTTCGCGGCGCGGCTTCCCCGGCGCAGGGCATCCACCAGCGACAGGAGGAAGACGGTCATGATCGGCGCGAACGCGGCCGTGTACGCGCTCGACTGGATGGGCCTGGCAACGAACGGGAACGAGGCATGAAGCACGCTCATGCAGATCGCCCAGGCCGCGCAATAGGGCAGCAGGCGCCGCAGGGACGGATGCATCAGCCCGGGCTCGATGAAGTGGTAGGTGAACATCGTTCCCGACGCGACCGTCATCCCGAAGATCAGCGTCGTCATCCAGCTCAGCGTCATCGCCGACGGATCGAAGAGCATGACCGACAGCCCGGACGAAACCAGGATGGTCATCAGCAGCGAGAGGGTGAGTGCCGAATGCCAGAGGACGAAAGGTTCGCGCAGGGCCCGGTAGAACGCCGCGTTGAAGATGAGGGGCATGACGAGCATGCCCGCCAGCCCGGCCAGGACCAGCAGGAACCGCATGTCGTCGGCGCTGCTGGCGGGGGCGGTTGGCGCGAGATACGCCCGCTCCAGCGTCATCCGGTGGGTCGGCAGGTCAACCGCGACGACGACCTGCCGGGTCTCGGGGGTCAGTTTCGGGAGAGATGCCTTGAAGTAGCCGCCCACCAGGGAACTGGGTAGGGCGGCGGCGGGGAGGGAGGTCTGCCGGATCGTGCCGTCCCGATCGATTGCGAGCAGATGGACCGCCTCGAGCGCACTCCGCCTCGACAGGAGATAGCGGGGAAGGGCCGCGCCCGGGGCAATGTCGAAGCGAAGCAGCACGCGCTCGGCATCGATGGAGAAATTCCGGTCGGAGCACGACCATCGCGCCGCCTGCCGCGCGATCGCGATCACGCTTTCCGACCGGCTTCCGGATGCCCAGCAGGAGCTGCGCATGTCGGCAGGAACCGCCGCGTGGATCGATCCGGCGCCGGCATAGGCCAGCATCACCAGCAGGAAGGCTGCCAGGAAACCGTTTCGGAGGACGCGCGAACTCATGCGCCCACGTTAACGAAAAACATTTTGATACCGTTAAGTGCGTCGAGCAGGACTCCGAATTACGGTTCGCGACAGGAGAAAAGGGAGCGGCGTACGCGTCGCTCGGCGCGTGGCGGATACGGTACCTGTAGGTTGGACTTTCCGCCGGGCGATGCGGGCGACGAGCTAGAACAGCTTGCGCAGACTGAACTTGATCGCCCGGCCGAGCGGATCGAGATAGGGCGGCTCATAGCCCGAAGGCGTCACGCCCTGGGCGTCGGTGACGCGGGTGCGGGCGTTGGTGAGGTTGGTGACGGCGATGGTGGCGCGCGCGCCGGCGAGCCAGGGCAGGCGCTTGCCCAGCCCACTGTCCTTGGTGGGCGAGAGCGACAGCTTCAGATCGATGGTGGTGAGCGCGGAGAAGTCGAGTCCGTTCGGGCCGTCGGCGCTCGATCCGCTCTGCCAGCGTGCTTCGAGCGCGGTCGACCATATGCCCTTGGCGACGTTGAGCTGGGCGTTGAGGTTGTGGAGCGATGGGGTGCGCCCGCCGATCGGCCCGGTGGCGAGCAGGTCGCGTTCGGGCAGGCCGTCGCGCAGGCGCAGCCTGTCCTCGAGCTTGAGATCATAGCTGAGGCCGAAGACGATCCGGCCGCGTGACGGGTCGGTCAGCATCGCGGTCGCGCCCTCCTGATCGGTGGCGACGCGCTTCGCGCCGGTCATCAGCGCCAGCATGCCCAGCGCCGGATCGGCGGGCGGCGGCGGCGGCGCCTTCTTGCCAAAGGGGGTGGCGAGGAAGAAGCGCGTCGACAAGCCGCGCTGGCGCTGGCGCTCGAAGTTGATCGGGCGCAGGTCGAGCGCGGTCAAACGGCCCTGGGCATCCCGCTCGAAACGATCGGGGAAGGCGGCTTCCACATCGGCGTCGATCGCCGGCAGGGTGCCGATGCCGTCGCGGATGACGGTCTGGCGGAAGCCGATGGCGAAGTTCAGATTGGCCTTGCTCTTGGGGCGCCAGCTTGCCTCGATGCTGAGCGTATCGGTCTTCTGGGGCAGCAGGTTCGGGTTGCCGCCGCTGATCTGGGTGATGTTGGCGGTTTCGCCGCGCACGAAATCATAGACGGGGACGTTGGGAACGCGGATCGCCGGCAACCCGCGCTGGTCGATCGGCGGTAAGGCGCGCGCGCTGCCCAGCTGCCCGCGCAGCGCCAGCGTCCCAACCGGTGCCCAGTTGAGCCCGTAGAGATATTCCTGCGCGGTGCCGACGCCCGACAGCGCGTTGCGGCGCAGCGTGAGCGAGGCCGAGACGTCGCCGATCGCCTTGCCGATGCCGCGCGTCCCGCTGATCAGGCCGACATTGAGCCCGAGGTTGAGGTCGCTCTCCAGATTGTTGATGTCGCGGCCAAAGGCGATGCCGCCGATATGGCTGCTGCTGTCGATGCTGTGTCCGGTGACGCTGCTGCGCAGGTTGACCGTGACCGCGCCGCCGGTGGGCAGGGTGAGCAGCTTGCCGAACACGAGGAAGTCGGTGCCGATATTGGCGGTGCTGGAGGTGACGCGATCGACCGACCGGTTGCCGAAGCGCGCGAGCGCGATCGAGCCGAAGGGATTGAGTGCAGGATCGCCGGCGTTGAGCAGCGCCTGGATGCCGGTGGTATCGACATCGCGGTCCGTGCGCGTTTCGGACCAGCTCGTATCGGCCTTGCCGCTGACCACCCAGTTCCATTTGCCGAACGGACCCTGCAGGGTGAGGCCGCCCGCCAACGACTGGCGCAGCGAATGCGAGCGCAGCGCTCCCGCCGAATCGAGCGCGCGCGACAGGGTGACGTCGTCGCCGAAGGGCGAATAGGGATTGCCGGCGGGGAGCAGCCAGCTGGCGCGGGCCAGGCCGTTGGCACCGTCGCTTTCGTCCCGCAGATAGTTGAGTGCGAGCGACAGGGTGCTCTCGTCCGGCAGCCGCATGTTGTAGGCGGTGCCCAGCGCCAGCTTCGTGGTGGCCGGCATCAGCGTGCGATAGGCACCCGTGGGATTGGCATTGGGCTTGTTGGCGGTCGCCAGCCAGTCGGCCAGGCCGGTGGCGCCCGACGGCGCGGTGGTGGGCGCGCCGGCCAGGGTGACGGGCGTGCCGGCGAGTGCGCTCAGGCCGGGATCGAGCTGGGCGTTGCCCGCGGCGGGCGTGACATTCCCCACCGTATCGAACAGGCCATAGCCGCGGCCCTGGCGGATGCCGCGTTCGCTTTCGTAGAGCGCCGTGGCGCGGGCGAAATCGATGCTGATGTTGAGCCGGTCGAAATCGTGGATCGCGGTGATCGTGGCGCTGGTGCCATATTCGACGCGTCCGCCTTCGGTGGCGAAGCGGGCGCTGGGTTCCAGCGTCGTCTTGCGGAAGCGCTTGAGCAGGATGATGTTCATCACGCGCTGATCGGGTGGGAAGCCGAGTTCCGCCGCCGCCTCCGGCTTCAATATCTCCATTCGGTCGATCGCCTCGGGCGGCAGCTTGGCGATGTCGATCATGTTGGCGCGGCGGCCATTGACCAGCAGGGCGGGGGGCTTGCCGCCGGTCTGCTGCGATATCTTGCCGATCAGCTCTTCGATGTCGCTCGCGGCATAGGTGGCGATGTCGGCCTGACTCAGGCTGATCTCGACGGGATCCTGCAGGCGCTTGCCGAGCACGACGATTTCGGGGCCACTGGTCTGGTCGGTGGTCGGGTCCTGCTCGGGTACGGACGCCGGAGGCGGCACCGGCATGGTTTCCTGGGCTCGGGCCGGAACTGTGCAAAAGGGCGCGCCAAGGGCGAGAAGGGGAAGGCCGGTGAGGGATTGCCGCCAGATCGATATGCCCTTGGCACGCCCCATGGGCGCGCAGGCGCTCCCGCTTGTACGCATCTACTGTCTCCCCGATCGGAGGCGCTTGCCTCCCCCGGATCAGGGACGTCGTGCAGCGGGAAACCCACAGTAACGGCTGCGGAATAAAATCGGCGTGAAGCAATCGGGGAGCGGTTTTCCGCCGCTCCCCGTCAATAGTTACCAGCTCAGGCCGAGGCGGGCGTAGATGTAGCGGCCGCCAAAGCCGAAGGGCGAGTAATAGGGGAAGCCGACCACGCCGGTCGTGTTGTTCGCCGGGATGGTGTAGTCGGGATATTCGTCGAACAGGTTGTTCACGCCGAGCGCGAACTGGGCGCCCTTGAGCGCCTGGTAGCGCAGCTCGAGGTCGGCGATGGTGTGCTTGCCGGTCGGGATGTCGCCCGCCGGGGTGGTGCCGGGCTGGATGACGCTGCCATAATAGCTGGCGCGCGCGGTGATGCCGATCTTGTCGAGCGACCAGTCGATCGTGCCGGTGACCTTCTCGCCGGGCGTACCCTGCTCGATCGAGTAGATGCGGCTGCGGGCGAACAGCACCGGAGCCGGGTTGATCGCGCCGGTCGAGGTCGGGATCGAGCTGCGATCGAGCTTGGTCTGGTTGAAATTGCCGGCGACGGTGAAGTCGAAGGTGCCGGCGGCGTCGGTGGGCAGCTTGTAGTGCGCGACGACATCGACGCCGCGGACGCGGCTGCGCAGGCCGTTGATGAAGAAGCGGGCCGCCGTGGCACCGGTGCCGGTGCCGGCGAGCAGGCTGGCGACCTGCGGGCTGAAGCTCGCCTGGATGTTCTCCGACAGCGCGAGCTGGTTGCGCAGGCGGATCTGGTACGCATCGACGGTCAGGTCGAAATGGCCCGAGCGGATTACGGTGCCGAACGACAGGTTGGTCGAGCGCTCCGGCTCGAGAGGCAGGCCGCCCAGCGCCGCGCCGACCACGCTGACCGACGGGAAGGTGCCGGTGAGGACCGGCGCGCCGTTCTGGATCACCGAAGCGATCGAGGTGAAGTATTGCTGCTGCAGGCTCGGCGCGCGGAAGCCGGTGGAGGCGGTGCCGCGCAGGGCGAACCAGGGCGCGAAGTCGTAGCGCAGCGAGACCTTGCCGGTGCCGGTGTCGCCGAAATCGGTATAGTGCTCGGCGCGGCCGGCCAGGCCGACGAGGAACTTGTCGGTGACCTGGGCTTCGAGATCGACATAGCCCGAGATGTTCTTGCGGCTACGCTCGATCGCGTTGGCCGGCGCGAAGCCGCCAAAGCCCTGCGCGCCTGGCGCGGCGCCGGTGCCGTTGGTCGGATCGTTGTACGACGCCAGCTCGCCCGGGGTGATCTTGAAGCCTTCGCGGCGGCCCTCGACGCCGAAGGCGACGTTGAGCGACTGGAACACGTCGAAGCTGCGGGTCACGTCGAGCCCGGCGACCCACTGGTCGTAGATCAGCGAACCGTCATAGAAGCTCTTCGGCGAGGCGGCGCCATAGGCGTAGTTGGCCGAATTGCGGGTGTAATAGGCGATCTTGTTGCGGCCGTACGCGACGTTCAGGTCGACGTTCCAGCCGGCCAGGTCGCCCTTGATGCCGAGCGCACCGTTCGCGTTGGTCGACTTGGTGTTGATGATCGGCAGGAAGCCGTTCGGATAGCCCGAGGCGGTGGTGGTGGCGCTGGCGAGGCGCGGGAAGGCGGCGCTGCGGCTGTCGCGGTCCTGATAGCCGAACCAGCCATAGAGCTTGAAATTGTCGCCGATGCCGGTGCCGGCGTTGACGTAACCGGTGTACTGCTCGACCTCGGGATCGCCGAAGCGGCCGGTGACGCGGGTCGGCGTGACGCGCGGATCGTAATCGGCGCGGTTGGTCGGCTCGCGCTTGGTATATTCGCCCGAGACAGTGACATAGCCGTCATTGCCGAAGCCGAAGCCCTGCCACGCCGAGGCGGTGAAGGTCGGCTCGCCGGTGACCGAGCGGCTGCCGCGCGCGGTGTCGATGTCGGTGGCGTAGAAGCCATAGGTGGCGGTGACGCCGCCGCCCGACCGGGCTTCCTTGAGGCGGACGTTGATCACGCCGGCGATCGCGTCCGAGCCGTACTGCGCCGAGGCGCCGTCGCGCAGCACCTCGATCCGCTCGAGCGCGGTGGCGGGAATGGTGTTGAGATCGACGGCGGCCGAGCCGCGGCCGACCGAGCCGTTGATGTTGAGCAGCGCCGAGGCATTGGCGCGCACGCCGTTGATCAGCACCAGCGTCTGGTCGGGCGAGAGGCCGCGCAGCGTGGCGGGACGGATCGCGTCGGTGCCGTCCACCGCCGAGGGGCGGGGGAAGTCGATCGAGGGCGCGATGGTGGAGAGCGCGGCGCCGAGCTCGGTGGTGCCCTGGTTGCGCAGCGCGGTGCCGCTCAGCACATCGACCGGCGAGGCGGTGTCGAGCCGCGAGCGGCCCTGGGCGCGGGTGCCGGTGACGACGATCTGGGTATCTTCCGCGGCTGGTGCGGTCTGGTCGGCCTGCGGTTCCGCGGCGGGGGTTTCCTGCGCGAGGGCGGGAGTGGCGGCGATCGCCAGCGTTGTGGCGATGGCGAGGAGCGAGGACGATACGATACGCATGGAAGCCCACCTTTTCTTATGGTGAGCCAAATTTCTACCAATCCAATAGGAATTGGTAGAAAGGAAAGCTTCGCGCGAGCAAAAGCGGATTTTGGCGGTGTGGCGATGATGCAACACACCTACGCCAGAACACCGGAGTGCAGATTAAGTTCCGTCGCGCTTTCGAACGCGTTTGCTACAGGTCGACACCGCCCAGCCGGACGTAGACGCGCGAGGTCCAGCTCCGGTCCAGATAGCGGATGCGATAGTCGAAATAGGCAAAGCCCTTCCAGTTGCGGGTCTTCGGTTTCACCGTGATCCCATCCGGGGTGATGCTCACTTCGATGTTCGCCGCCTGGGCAGGATCGAGGCTGACGGCCTCGATTTTGGGTGCCACGCCGGTGACGAACGGCAGCGGATCATTCTCCAGCGGATTGGCGATGACGGGATTGCCGCCAGCATAGATTTCGCGGAAGTCGGGTGCGGCGAGGATCAATGCGCTGTCAGGCACGGTCCGGGGCGTTGTCGCCACGATGGCCAGCCAGGCGCGCATGTCAGCTGCGGTGTAGTTGCGAATGACGTCGAGCTCGGCGGGCGAGGCGCCCCGGCCATTCTGGAACGCGGTCGGCCGGACATAGAAGGCCAGCAGCAACATATAGCTCCGCGCCGTATCGACGCTGTCGATCTCGGCGGGAATTATGCTCGCGAACTTCTGATAGGTGTCGACGAGGATGGCTTCATAATCCGGCGCAAGGACATTGGCTGGATGGTAGCGAAACACCGTCCGCGCGAAGCCGATGTCGACGAGGCTCGGCGCGCTTTCGGCTTTGATCGTCTCGACGATCGGGACCCAGGGATCCTGGAAATAATTCTCTAGCACCGCGCGCTGCAGCGCCAGGATTCGGACATTCAACGCCATCAGGCGCGCGGCATTGCGTGCGACACCCGGATTGGAATCGCCCAGCCTGGCCGTGGGGTTGAAGTTCAACAGGTCGATGGCATCGTCGTCGCTGCCTGCCAGGCCGAGAAAACGGCGGACCTTCGCCTCGTCGCCGACGCGATGTATGAGCGTCGATATCGGCGAGACGACACTGGCGCCATAGGGGGCAGATAGCGAGATCGGCAGTCCGGTGGCGGCATCTATGCCATTGCCCTCGATCGGCGGACGCCCGGGGATCGCGTCACGTCCGGCGGACATTTCGGCATAGGGCGTGACATTCGGGCCGAACCGCCCCTGCAGATCGGTGCCGGTCGCCAGATCGAACTGGCGCTGGGCGAAATTCCAGAACATGATCCCCAGCATCGGCCCGATCCCCACCGCCGTGCCAGAGGCCGCAGCTACGGCCGGCGTCGGGCTTGGCGTCGGGGACGGAGACGCAGTGGGACTTGGCGTTGGAGTCGGGCTTGCGGCGACGGGAGCGGACGCTCCGCCGCCGCCGCCACCGCTGCAGGCAGCGAGTATAATGAACGCCGGCATTGCCGCGCTGCGAGTCAGCATGATCCCCCCTGCGGCGGAGGCTATCACCCGGTAACCATAGCACAACTGCGAATTCCCAAATCAATTCAATATGGTGCTTATCGGCGCTTGGTCAGCGGCACGGCACGCGGGCCTGCGTCCCGCATTGGGACCAGTGTCCCTCAGGGAAATCCCCGCGACCCCTAACCCGATGTTTACCTCTCAAGCGCATAGCTGACCCTGATCCTGCGCGGGTTGCTGCCAAGACGTTGGCGGCTTCCGACCCGGCGGGAAAAGGAGCTCGGTATGCGTTTCATCGGTTTCGGCAGGACTGTTCTGGCTCTCGGCATGGCGGCCGTGCTGGCTGCGTGCGGAGGGGGGGGCGGTCGTCCCGAGCTGCCGCCGGCCGCGGCGGTGGCCGGCCGCGAAGTGCCGAGCGACGAATATGTCATCGGTCCGATGGACCAGCTCCAGGTCTTCGTCTGGCGTAACCCCGAGCTGTCGTCGAAGGTGCAGGTCCGCCCCGACGGCCGGATCACCGTGCCGCTGATCAGCGACATGCCGGCGGTGGGCAAGACCCCCGCGATGCTCGCGGACGACCTGAAATACGCGCTCAGCGAGTATATCAAGGACCCGATCGTCTCGG
>Ga0209257_1002842_pt1 | contig 16219 bp, 11 predicted proteins | sample AraplaCvi_mCL_r2_FD_184277 | JGI IMG/M metagenome (GOLD analysis project Ga0209257, IMG submission 184277) | Arabidopsis root microbial communities from North Carolina, USA - plate scrape MF_Cvi_mCL_r2 (SPAdes) (version 2) | ecosystem: Host-associated > Plants > Roots > Endosphere | place: USA...
CCAGTATTGTGCGCCGATCGGCTTCATCGCCGTGCTGGCCGGCTGGACCACGACCGAGGTCGGGCGTCAGCCTTGGACCGTCTATGGTCTCATGCGCACCGCCGATTCCGTGACGCCGTCCTTGAGCGGCATGGATGTCGCGCTCTCGCTCGCCGGCTACATGATCGTCTATCTCATCATGTATCCCGCCGGCGGGATGATGATGATGAAGCTGGTGAAGCGCGGCCCCGCCGAGCACAAGGATGACGCGGTCGAGAGCGGCCGCCCGCGCGGCCCGGTCGATGCCTTGCCGCTCCGCGAAGGCCGGGAGGAGGGCGCGTCATGATCGACTTCGTTCCACTCTGGACCTTGATCCTCGGCTTCGGTGTCTTTCTTTATGTGATGCTCGACGGCTTCGACCTCGGCGTCGGCATCCTCTACGGCTTCGCACCCCACACCACGGCACGCAACCTGATCATGAACTCGATCGCGCCGATCTGGGACGGCAACGAGACCTGGCTGGTGCTCGGCATCATCGGCCTGCTGGCTGCCTTTCCGCTGGCCTTTGCGATCATCGTGCCCGCAGTCTATTTCCCGATCCTGGTGATGCTGCTGGCGCTGGTCTTCCGCGGCACCGCCTTCGAGTTCCGCTACCGCGATGCCGAGCACCGCACCTTCTGGGACCATGCCTTCAACATCGGCTCGGCCGTCGCCACCTTTGCGCAGGGCGTGGTGCTCGGCGCCTTCATCCAGGGCTTCGAAGTCGAGGGCCGGCATTTCGTCGGCAGCTCCTTCGACTGCTTCACCCCGTTCTCGCTCTTCACCGGCCTGGCGCTGCTGTTCGGCTATGGCTTGCTCGGCGCCGGCTGGCTGGTGCTGAAGACAGAGGGCGAGCTGCAGGCCTGGGCCAGGGCCTGGGGCGTCCGCTGCCTGATCGGCGTCGGCCTTGCGGTCGCCGTGGTCAGCATCTGGACTCCCCTGGCTGATCCGAAGATCGCCGAGCGCTGGTTCTCCTGGCCGAACATCGCGTTTCTTGCGCCGGTGCCGATCGTCACCGCGGTATTGGCGCTCTGGGAATGGCGCGCGCTGCGCGGCACGGCCGAGGTTTCACCCTTCGTCGCCGCGATCTGCCTCTTTGCGATGTCCTATCTCGGCGTCGCGATCAGCCTCTGGCCGATGATCGTGCCCGGCCACTTCACGCTCTGGGAAGCGGCCTCGGTTCCCAGCACCCAGGCCTTCCTCGCGGTCGGCACGCTGTTCCTGCTGCCGGTGATCCTCATGTACACCGGCTGGTCCTACTGGGTCTTCCGCGGCAAGGTCAGGGCGGATATCGGCTATCATTGAGACGCCGGCGCGCTGCGACCTCTATCGCAGCATTCCCTTCACGAACAGGGACACAGCCTTGCGCACGTGCTCCTCTTGCGCGCGCGCATCCATCGGCGGCGCGCCGAACAGCGCGTGGCGAAGCGGCCGTGCGGTGATCGCCTGGACGAACTGCTGATTCAGGAAAACGACGTCCTCCTCGCGGACCACCCCGCGCTCCGCCAAGCGCTGGAACAAGCGGCGTGCGGAATGCCCGTGCTCGGTGGGATTGTCCGGCGCCAGGAGCGCGCAGAACTCCGGCATGCGCGGCGCTTCGGCGAACAGGATGCGATGAAAGGCGATCGATTGCGGCGAGAGGATGATGCCGAGGAGACGGCGTCCGACGGCGATCAGCACATCCTCGACCGCGCCGTCGTTCTCCGCGATCTCGCCCAGGGCCTTGCGGCCTTGCTCGGCCATGCGCAGGACCACCGCCTGGAACAGCGCGTCCTTGTCGGCAAAGCGGCGATAGAGCGTCAGCTTGGCGATCCCGGCATGGGTGGCGATCGCCTCGATGCTGGTCCCGGCGAAGCCATGCTTGGTGAAGAGCGCGGCGGCGGCGTCCAGGATCCGGCCGTGCAACAGCTCGGATTCCTCCAGGGAAGGCCGCCCGCCGTGAGATCGCTTCCGGGTTTTGAGATCCTGGTCCATGCCCAAGGCATATCACGGGCGCGTGATCACGTAAAATTAATAGAACGATACGGTTGCGTTCTATTCTTTTTGGACGTAAGGTCCCTGCAAGACAGATGACGGAGGGCCAACCCATGGCTTTCGGACCGCTCCAACACCGGATCTTCTACGCGCTCACCCTCGCCACCCTGCTCGCGGGCTGCGCCGAGGTCCCGACCGATCCGGCGGCGAAGCTTGCCTATGACGAGGCGAACGATCCCGCCGAGCCCACCAACCGCGTGATCTTCGACGGCAATCAATGGGTCGATCGCAACGCCCTCCAGCCGGTGGCGCGCACCTACCAGGAAAATGTCCCGGACGGGGTGCGCGACAGCCTGCACAACTTCAGCAGCAACTTGAAACAGCCGGTCATCCTGGTGAACGACGTGCTCCAGGGCAATGTGAGCCGCGCCTGGAACACGACCCAGCGCTTCGTCGTCAACACCACGGTCGGCGGCGCCGGCCTGTTCGATGTGGCAAGCGACTGGGACCTCCCGGCGCATGAAGCCGATTTCGGCCAGACCCTCGGCGTTTGGGGTGTCGGCCCGGGGCCGAGCGTGCAACTCCCCCTGCTCGGCCCCTCCAATCTCCGCGACACGGCCGGCACCGGCCTCGGCCTATTCGGCGATCCGCTGGGCTACGTTCCCGGCGGCACCATGCAGGTCGTCACCATGACCGGCTCTGCGGTCGGCGCGGTCGATGGCCGCGCCCGCATGCTTCCCGTCACCGATGAGCTGGAGAAGAACTCGGTCGACTACTACGCCGCCCTGCGCGCCTTGCAGGCCCAACGCCGCGTCGCCTTCATCGAGGAAGGCAAGGCCGGCGCCTTGGAATCCCCCAACCAGGAGTAAGCAACTACGATGCGTATCCAGAACCCGATGCGATTCGGCCTCGGCGCTCTCACGCTTTGTCTCGGCGTCATGGCTGCCGGTTCGGCGCTCGCCGACGACGACGAGAAAGGCTGGCACGGCATGCTCAGTCTCGGTGGCGCGGTCGTGCCGGATTACGAAGGCTCGGACGATTACCAGCCGGCGCCACTCTGGGTCGGAAAGCTCGGCTATGACGAATACTATTTCGAGCTCAAAGGCGCCACGGCGCGCGCCAATGTCATGCCTGCGGTGCTGCCCTTCGGCCTCGAGTTCGGCCCGGCCTTCTCCTATCGCTTCGGCCGCGACGACGTCCATGACGACCGGGTCGATGACCTGCGCGACGTCGACGGCACGTTTGCGCTGGGCGCCTTCGCGAAGATCTACACCAGCGACCTCATGCTGCAGGGCGACGAGCTCGGCTTCGAGATCGAAAGCTTGAGCGGCGTCGGCAAGGACCGCGACGGAACCACCGTCGAGTTCGGTCCCTCCTACGGCTTCTCGCCCTGGGAGCGGGTCCATCTCGGCTTCAAGCTTTCCGCCACCTATGCCAACGACCGCTACAACCGGACCTATTTCGGCATCGATGCCGACAATGCCGGCCGCAGCGGTTTCGAGGAATACGACGCCGATGGCGGCATCAAGGACATCGGCCTCTCGATGACCGCCGCCTATCAATTTGACGAGCATTGGGGCATCAATGGCATGATCGGCGTGATCCAGCTGGTCGGCGACGCCGCCGACAGCCCGATCGTCGACGACGCCGGCAGCGCCACCCAGGGCATGGCCGCCCTCGGGCTCAGCTATCGCTTCTGATTGAGAGGGGGAGGCGGCGGATTCCCGGGGGCGACCCTGAAGCAACGAACCCCGCCTCTTCCTCTCGTCATGGTCGCCGATGGTGCTATCTTCTCCGCCTTGCGCCGGAGCAGCATCCTTGACCGACCCCGCCATCATCGCCGAATTGCGTGCCGTCCTGGGCGACGGCGGCCTGCTTACCGAACCTGCCGATCTTGCGCCTTACGAGAGCGGTGCGCGCTACGACCGGGGCCGGGCGGCCTTCGTCGCGCGGCCGCGATCGACGGCGGAAGTCTCGCGGACCGTCGGCCTATGCGTTCGCCATGGCGTCACATTGATTCCGCAATCGGGCAATACCGGCGTCGTCGCCGGATCGACGCCCGATATGAGCGGCACGCAGGCGGTCCTCAGCCTCGACCGCCTGACGGCGCCGTTCGCCCTGGATCGCATCAACCGTTCGGTGACCGCGGGGGCCGGCTTGCGGCTCTCGGAGCTCAATCGCCGGCTCGCCCCCGACCATCTGTTCTTCCCGATCGATCTCGGCGCCGACCCACGGCTTGGCGGCATGATCGCGACCAACACCGGCGGCTCGCGCTTTCTGCGTTACGGCGACGTCCGCCGCAACACCCTCGGCCTCACGGTCGTGCTCGCTGACCCGGACGGCACCGTGCTCAACCTCGCCGCGGGCTTGCGCAAGGACAACACCGGTCCGGATTGGAAGCAGCTCTTCATCGGCACCTCGGGCAGCTTCGGCGTCGTGACCGAATGCGTCTTGAACCTCGAGCCGCTGCCGCAGCAGACCGCCGCCGCCTTGCTCGTGCCGGCATCGCCGGACAAAGTCCCCGACCTGCTGATCGCCATGGAACAGGCGCTCGGCTTCTATCTCTCGGCGTTCGAAGGCATGTCGCGGAACGCGATGGCGGCGGCCTTCGCGCATGCGCCGTCCTTGCGCAACCCCTTCGCCGGCGGCGCCATTCCCGATTTCGCCATCCTCACCGAGGTTTCGCGCAGCTGGTTGCCGCGGCCCGGCGAGCAGCCGCTCTCCGCCGTGCTCGAGGACGTGCTGGCCGATTTGCTGGGCCGCGCCGATCCGCTGCTCGGTGACGCCCTGGTCGGCCGGCCGGAGGAGATGTGGACCCTGCGCCACGCGCTCTCCGAAGGCGTCCGGCAATCCGGCAAGCTCGTCGCCTTCGATCTTTCGTTCCGCCGCGGCGACATCATGCGCTTCATCGCCCACATGAAGGCGGAGATGCCCAAGCGCTTTTCCGGCATCACGATCTGCGACTTCGGCCATGTCGGCGACGGTGGCGTGCATTTCAACCTGGTCCTCGACAGGGCCGATCCCCGCGCCGGCGATGCCGGCTTCGAGCAGGGCCTGCGCGACTGGGTCTTCGAGGTCGCGGTCGCCGGCTTCGGCGGCAGCTTCAGCGCCGAGCATGCGATCGGCCGCCGGAACCAAGGCATGTATGCCCGCTACACCGAAGCGCAGCTCCGCCGCCTCGCGGCCGGGTTCAAGGCGGCGACCTCGCCGGGACCGCTCGGCGCGGTCGAGCTTTAGCGGCCCAGCGCCTTCACCCCCAGCAGCACCAGCATCGACCCGGCGGCGACGCTGATCACGATCATGCCATGCGGGTTCCAGAGCCACATCGCGGCACCGCCCAGCAGCGGCCCGATGAACGCGCCCACTTCCCAGAACAGGGTGAAGGCAGTGTTGGCGCTGGGTAGCTGCTCCTTGGCGAAGGCGCGGCCCAGCATGGTGAGCGATGTCGTGTAGATGCCGTTGCCGAAGCCGCCCCAGAGCAGCAGCAGGATCCAGACCGCCGGTCCGGCGTCGATCGCGAAGGGCAGGCATGCTGCGCCGAGCGCCTGTACAGCGCCACAGAACATCAGCACCTTGCCGGCCTTGAAACGGTCGAGCAGATGTCCGAGCGGAAACTGCGCCGCCATGCCGCCGAGAATAAGTGCCGTCACCAACGAGACCGCCACCGGTTCCGGCAGACCCATGCGCATGCCATAGACCGGCAGCAGAGTCATGCTGATTACCATGGTGCCGCCGTGGATGACGGCGGCCAGCATCGGCACCGGAGCCTGCCGCGCCGCTTCGCGCAGCGGGATCGCCTCGTGGTGATGGAAAGTCGGCACATTCCCACCGGCGGCGGCGATCGGCACCGGCACCAGGGCGAGCGCCAGGATGGCCGCGCTGGCGAAGAAGGGCAGGGCGCCGTCCACCCCCAGCGCGCCGACCAGCAGCGGCCCGCCGGCGGAACAGGCACTCAAGACCGTGACGTAGAGGCCGATGATCTTGCCGCGCATATGATCGGGCGCCAGCGCGTTGACCCAGGTCTCGCTGACGATCCAGATCGTGCCGATGGAAACGCCCATGAGGGCCCGCAGGAGAAACCAGACCGGCAGCGAGTCGAGCAGCGGAAACAGGATCAGGGCCAGGATGGCGAGCGCCGCACCGCCGCAGATGCTGGCGATCGCGCCGAAGCGTTGCACCACAAAGGGCACCAGAACGCCGCAGAACAGGACGGCGATCGAAGGCATCGACGCCAGCGCCCCGTTCACCACCGAGCTGACGCCGCGCCGCTCCAGGTTCACGGCAAGCAGGGGTCCGACCAGGCTGTAGATCAGGGCCACCACGCCCACGCTGGCGATGACGGCGATCAGGCCGCGCAGGTTCAGCCGCGGCGTCTCGCGCGTTCCCTCCGATGCCGGTACGATGCGCTGATCGTCCAAGGAATGCTGTCTCCGCTGCCCGGGCGCGACTATCGACGGCGGCGCTTGAAGTTGCAAGTCACCTGGGCGTTGCTTGGAGATCGTGGATGGCCCGCAAGATTCGCAAGCTGGTACCCGCCGATTTGAAGGATGCGGCGCTTCACTATCTCGGGCGCTATGCCGCCTCGACCTTGCGCCTGCGCCAGGTGCTGACCCGTCGCATCCGGCGCTCGGCCCAGGCCCATGAGCTCGATCCGCAGCCGCTGCTCGACGAGCTCGAACGGGTCGTCGCGATGCTCATCCGCACCGGCCTCTTGAACGACGAGGCCTTCGCCGAAACCCGCGTCCGCAGCCTCAGCCGCCGCGGCGGCTCGCGCCGTCAGATCGCGGCGAAGCTCGCCGCCGCGGGCGTCGCGCAAACGACGGCAAGACAGGCGCTCACGGCGCTTGAGGAGGAAGTGCCCGATGCCGAGCTTGCCGCCGCGATCGCCTATGCCAAACGGCGCCGCCTCGGGGCATTTCGTGCAAGGCCCGACGAAACGCCCGAACGCCGCCGCAAGGATCTGATGGCAATGGCCCGGGCCGGCTTCGCGCTGGATCTCGCGCGCCGGGCTTTGGCGGGAGAGAGCGGGGCATAGCAACGGCCATGCCCCGGACCCGCTGCGTCTTCAGTTCAGGTGGCCTTCCTTCTTGAGGTCGAGCATCGCCGCCTCGATGCCCTTGCGCAGGATGCCGACCAGCTCGTCGATCTGCGCTTCGTCGAGGGTCAAGGGCGGCGAGATCACGTTCAAGGCGCCGAGCGGTCGCACGATCAAGCCCAGGCGCTCGCAGTGATCCGAGATCCGCTTGCCGATATTGACCGCGTCCGGCAGGTGCTCGCGTGTTTCCTTGTCGGCGACGTTCTCGACGCACATCATGAAGGCCCTGCCGCGTACCTGGCCGACAATCGGCAGGTCCAGGAGCTCGTTCAGCTTCTTCTCGAGATAGGGCCCCATCTTGCGCACATGGCCGCAGATATCGTCCCGCTCCATGAGCGCGATATTGGCGAGGCCGGCCGCGCAAGCCACGGGGTGGCCCGAATAGGTGTAGCCGTTCGTGAACCAGTTGTCGGGATCCGGCGCGCTCATCGCGTCGTAGATCCGGTCCGAGAAGATGCAGGCGCCGAGTGGCTGGTAGCCGGAAGTCAGACCCTTCGCGGTCACGATCATGTCGGGCTCGATGCCGAACACGTCCTTGGAAGCAAAGAAATGCCCGAGCCGCCCGAAGGCCGTCACCACCTCGTCGGAGATATAGAGCACGTCGTGCCGGCGGCAGACTTCCAGCGTGCGCGCGTGATAGCCCTGGGGCGGCACGATCACGCCGCCCGCACCCATGATCGGCTCGGCGAAGAAGCAGGCCACATTGTCGGGGCCGATTGCCAGGATCTTGTCCTCCAGCTCCTGCACCAGGTGGTCGCAGAACTCCGCTTCGCTCATGCCCTCTTTCCGCGCCTTCTCCGAGCGATAGAAGTTCGGCGAGGAAACGTGGTGAATCCACCCATCGAGGAAGTTAAGGTAGGGGCTGCGATCGCCGGGGCGGCCGGTGATTGACCCGGTGAGGTAGGTGCTGCCGTGATAAGCGTCGATCCGGCTGATGACATGGAGCTTGGACTTCTTGCCGCGCCGCGCGTGGTAGTAATGCGCAAGCCGCACCGCGGTGTCGTTCGCCGTCGACCCGCCGCAGGTGTAGAAGACCTTGTTGAGATCGCCTGGCGCCAGCTCGGCAAGCTTCGCCGAAAGCTCCGCCGCGGGGACGTTCGTGGTGTCGACAAAGGGATTGTAGAAGGCCATGCGGGTCGCCTGGGCGGCGATCGCATCGACGATCTCCTTGCGCCCGTAGCCGGCATTCACGCACCAGAGCCCGCCGATCCCATCCAGATAGCGCTTGCCGGAGATGTCGGTGACATAGACTCCCTCGGCCCGGTCCATGACCAGCGAGCCGTCCTTCTTGAAGGAGTCGAAATGGGTCCAGGGATGGACGAAATGGTCGCGGTCCTTCCGCCAGATATCCTGGGGATCGACCTGATTGAGATCCGCCGCCCAAACATTCGCCGTGCCACTCATGACGCCCACTCCCCTTGCCGTGTCCGACACAAATTCTATAGTGACTATAAATTTATAGTCAATCTGAGAAAAGTTAACGGAAGCGGCATGAGCGGCCCCCAATGAGCGGTTTGCGCGAGAAACAGAAGGAAACCCGCCGCCTGGCCATGCTCACGGCCGCGGCCAAGCTGTTCAAGGAACAGGGTTTCGCCAAGACCTCGATGGAAGACATCGCGGCGGCGGCCGAGCTCTCGGTCGCCACCGCCTATAACTACTTCAAGACCAAGGGCGAGATCTGCGTCGCGATCTACAAAGCCGACCGCGATCTGGTACAGCAGGCGACCGACCGCATCATCGCGGCACCGCCCAAGGACCCGGTGGCCGCGATCTGCAAGCTGATCGAAACCGATTTCGAGACCGAGGTTCCTTTCATCGACCGCGGCGCCTGGGAGGCGCTGTTCCTGGCGGCGCTGCAGAGCCCGCCCGGAGTCGCGGAGGCCTGGAGCGGCGCAGCCCTGTTTCGGGTGGACCAGTATCGCCGCCTGCTGAAGACCTTGCAGGACAGGGGCTCGGTCGCGGCCGATGCCGATATCGAGAGCGCCGCCGAGCTTCTGGGTGCGCTCGACTTCTCCTTCTTCTTTAAATGGATTGTCGAATGGCACACCGGATCCGGTGCGCCGCGCCGCTTCCTGGACGCCGCCAAGAAGCGGAGCCTGCGCGCCCAGGTGAGGCAGCTGGTCGCCGGCCTCAGGAACTGAATCCAAACGATCCTGATCGCGGAGAAGTCAGCGAACCCAGCCGCGGGCTCGTGTGTTGATATGAAAAGCGGCGCGGCAATCCAACAGGCGAGGGGCATGTTCCAAGGGCGGAGGATTGCGGGTGTGCTCCTGGCGCTGCTCTTCGCCCCCGCGCTCGCGGCCGCGCCTGCGCTTGGCGCCGACTACAAGGTCGAGATGACCAAGGTCAACGACCCCACCCTCGGTGCCGCCCTGCAATCGAGTTCCACCCTGATCGAGCTGGAAGAGAAGCCGCCGGAGGATGTGACCGCGCTCCGCCGTCGCGCCCAGGAGGACCTGACCCGCCTGCAAAAGGCCCTGCGCTCCGCTGGCTATTACGACGGCACGGTTGCGATCACCGTCGATGGCGAACCGGTCGCCGACCAGGCGATGCCGGGGGACTATGAGGATGCGACCAAGAAGAAGGTGCCGGTCGCGATCAAGATCGAGCCCGGTCCGCTCTACAAGCTGCGCAAGATCGAGGTCAGCGGCTTCGACCTGAAGCCGCGCCTGAAATCCGGCACCGCGGCGCGCGCCAGCATGATCGTCGCCGAGCGCCGTCTCCTGCTCGACCAGGTGATGGCGAAGGGCCATCCCTTCGCTACGGTGGACCTGAAGCCGGCCACCGTCGATCACGCCGCGCATGTGCTCGACATCGCCTTCGAGATCACGCCGGGTCCGGTCGCGAACCTCGGCAAGGTGACGGTGCACGGCCTCGACTATACCAATCCGGATTTCATCGCCAAGCGCGCCACCTTCCCGCCCGACACCAAGTTCAGCCCGGCGGCACTCGAAGGCCTGCGTGGCGACCTGCAGTCGCTCGACATCTTCAGCGCGGTCAAGGTGACGCCGGGCACCGCGTTGGATGCCGACGGCACGCTGCCGGTGCGGGTCGATGTCACCGAGCGCGAGCGGCACTTCGTCGGCTTCGGCGCCAGCTATTCGACCAATGACGGTGCCGGCGCCACGGCCTATTGGGGCGATCGCAATCTCTTCGGCAACGGCGAGCGGCTGCGCGTCGACGCCACCGTCTCCGGCTTCGGCCAGAGCGGCGGCGGTGGGCTGGACGACACCGACTATCAGCTCTCCGGCAACTTCCGCAAACCGGATGTCTTCACCCGGCACCAGGACTTTCTCAGCAGCCTGGTGATCGCCGACGAGCACGATCCCGACACCTTCGACAAGAGTGGTGCCACCGCCAATGTCGGCATGGAACGCGCCCTTTCGAAGAACGTGAAGCTCAACTACGGCTGGGAGATCGAGGCCGCACGGATCGAGGACGATACCGGCCGCAACGATTTCTTCCTCAACGGTCCCACCGCCTCGATCGCCTACGACACCAGCGACGATCTCTTGAACCCGACCAAGGGCGTGCGGTTGAGCCTCGGCGGTGAGGCCTTCCCGACCTGGCTCGGCTCCAGCGAGGACGTGTTCACCACCAACGGCACCGCCGCGGGTTATCTCAATCTCGCGGGCAAGGGCGATCTCGTCCTTGCCGGCCGGCTCGGTGTCGCCAGCGCCTTCGGCAGCAGCCTCGAAGATATTCCCGCCGACCGGCGGCTTTATGCCGGCGGTGGCGGTTCGGTGCGCGGCTACGAGTTCCGCTCGATCAGCCCCGAGGATGCCGACGGCGACGAAACCGGCGGCCGCAGCGCCGTCACCGGCAGCGTCGAGCTCCGTTATCGCTTTCTCGAAGACTTCGGCATTGTGCCGTTCTTCGATGCCGGCACGGTCTCGCGCGATCCGACACCCAAATTCGACGAGCCGATCCGCTACGCAGTCGGTCTGGGCCTGCGCTACTACACCAGCTTCGGCCCAATCCGCGCCGATGTCGCCGTGCCCTTGAACCCGCGCAAGGACGACGACCCGGTCGCCTTCTATGTCAGCATCGGACAGGCCTTCTGATGCGGCGCGCGGGAAAGATCACCCTCGGCATCCTCGGCGGCCTCCTGCTGCTGGTGCTGGTCGCCTTCGCCCTGATGCAGACCGGCTTCGGCAAGCGCCAGATCCTCGCCCTCGTCGAAGACCACCTTTCCGAACCGCCTGCAAAGCTGGAAGCAGACTCGCTCGAAGGCCTCGTGCCGTTCGACATGGTGCTGGTCGGCACCAAGCTCTCCGACGCGCAAGGCGTCTGGCTCGAAGCCGACCGCCTCGCGCTCGCCTGGTCGCCTTCGGCACTGCTCGGCCGCAAGCTCAGCGTTCGCGATCTCAGCGCCGACCGCATCGCCGTGCTGCGCGCGCCGATCTCGCCGCCATCGCCGCCAAGCAACGAACCGATGCGGCTCGAATTGCCGCGACTGCCGGTCGATATCGACCTCCAGCGCCTCGCGGTCGAACGGCTGGAGCTGGGGCCGGAATTCCTGGGCGAACCCGCGGTCTTCGCGATCCAGGCGCAAGCCAGGCTGGGCGATCCCACGGACGGCCTGCAGGCAAACCTCGCGCTCAACCGCATCGACCGCGATCTCGATCGTATCGGCCTCACCCTCGACTATCGCCCGGCCGTGGACAGTCTTGCCATCGATGTCAAAGCCGAGGAGCCCCAAGGCGGCCTGCTGACCAAGCTGCTTGGCCTTCCCGGCACGCCGAAATTCGCGCTGGGACTTTCCGGCAGCGGGCCGCTCGCCAACTGGCAGGCCAAGGGCCAGGCGACGGTCGATGCCCGGCCCTTGCTCGATCTCACCGCGACCAGCCATGGCCCGGCCGAGGATCGCACCATCGCCTTCAACACGCAGCTGCACGAAGCGCCGATGCTGCCTGCCGACCTCGCTCCCTTGCTCGAAGGCGGCATCGCGGCTGAAGGGCAAGTCCATATAGCGGCGCTCGACCAGCCGATCCGCATCGACCGCCTGAAGCTCGAGACGCGCGCCGGCACGGTGACGGCGCAGGGTTCGATCGCACCCGACAGGGCGCTCGACCTCATGATGAACGTGAACCTTGCGGATTCGGCGCCGTTCGCCGCCTTGTTGCCGCCCGAGCTCGCCTGGGACAGCGCCAGCGCCGAGCTCCGTCTGGCGGGACCGATCGCCAATCCCAGGCTGAGCGCCGAAAGCCGGATCGGCAATCTCGCCTATGCAGAGAACCGCGTCGGCGACACGCAGCTCAGCCTTGCCGCCACCCTCGATACCGCGAAGATGCAGGCCGACGGGGCGACGCTGTCGCTCTCCGCTCAGGGGATCACGACCGCCGATCCCAAGCTGCAACCGTTGCTCGCCGACGGCGTCACCCTCGACTTCGCCGGCGCGCTGGACCAGACCGGCGCGATTGCCGTGGATCGTCTCGCGGTCAAGGCGAACAGCATCGCGCTCGACGCTAACGGCGCCGCGACCGGCTGGGGTGCCGAAACGGCGCGGGTGAAAGGCGAGCTCGAGTTCGGCGAGCTGGCGCCGCTCCTCACATTCGCCGGTCTCGATGGGCACGGAAAGCTGACGGCCGGTATTGCGTTCGAGCGCGCGAATGGCGCGCTTTCGGCGGAGCTCGATTCATCGGCCTCGGATCTCTCGCTCGGCATTGCGGAAGCGGATCGACTGATCGGCGCCGCGCCGAAACTCTCGCTCAAGGTCAACCAGGATCCGAACGGCCTTCTCACCATCGATACTGCCAAGCTCGAAGGGGCCGCGCTCGGCCTCACCGCCGACGGCACGATGACGCCCGACAAGGTGCTCGACCTGAAGGCTGAGGCCAGGCTCAGCGATCTCGGCCGCGTCCTGCCCCAGGCGAAAGGTGCGATTGCTCTCGACGCCGCGATCACTGGCAACACCGAAGACCCGGCCGCCAAGCTGCAGATCGCGAGCGAGAGCCTGAAGTTCGATCGGTTCACCATTGCGCGGATCGCGGCGACGCTCGATGCGCGCGATCTCATCACCGCGCCGAAAGCATCCTTGGATGCAAAAGCACAGGTCAACGCGCTCCCCGCCACGCTCCGCGCCGATGCGGCACGCGACCCGGCCTCGGGCCGGATCAGCGCCTCCGATATTGCCGTGAGCCTCGGCGCGACCCGGGTGACCGGGAAGCTCGATATCGCCGATGGGCTGCTCAACGGCGACCTTAGTCTCACGAGCGCGCTGGGCGAGCTTGCGCCTCTGATCGGTACCGATCTCGACGGCAATGCAAAGGCGACAATCGCGCTCCGGCCGGCGAAGGGAAAGCAGAACGTGGCGCTCGATGCGACCGGCGAATCACTCGACATTGCCGGCACCCGCATCGCCCAGGCGCAGGTGAATGCCGCCGTCGCCGATGCCTTCGGTGCGGACCCGCAACTCGACGCCACGCTGGCCGCGAGCAATATCGCGGCGAACGGGCAATCGATCGATCGCCTGAACGTCAAGGCGAACGGCCGGGCGAGCGCACTGGCCGTCACCGCCGATGCGACCGGCAAGGACCTCGCCCTTGCAACGCAGGTCAATCTGGCCGCGGCGGACCAGCAGACCAAGATCACGCTCGGCCAGCTCGACCTTGCTTTCAAGCAGGTGAAGGCGCACTTGCAACACCCGGCCGAGATCACGCGCGATGGCCCGACCATCCGCATCGCCAATCTTGCGCTCGAGAGCGGCGGCGGCACGGCGGCGCTGGACGCGACGCTCGGCCCCGACGGCAACCAGGTCGTGCTGACCCTGAAGCAGCTTCCGGCCTCATTGGCGGAAGTGGCCGCGCCCGATCTCCATCTGCTCGGCACCTTGGATGGAACCTTGAAGCTCGACGGACCGAAGTCGGCGCCGCAAGCCAGCTTCGCCCTGCAGGGCAAAGGCCTCGGCGTCGCCGGCGCTTCGGCGCAGCTCATCGACCTCAACCTCGACGGCGATTGGGCGGCCGGTCGGTTCAAGGCGGGCGGCAAGGCCGTCCTCGGCAAGGATGCGTCGCTCGATTTCGCCGCCGCCTTGCCGCTGCCGGCCGATCCGGCAAGCGGCTTCCCGCGCTTCGATCCCGCCGCCTCGCTGACCGCCTCGGCCAAAGGCGCCATCGATCTCGGCATCGCCAACGCCTTCATCCCCGGCGGCGCCGATCATGTCGCCGGCCAGGCCGCGGTCGATCTCTCGGCAACCGGCGCGGTGGGACAGCCCGTCCTCGCCGGCAAGGTCGAGATCAGCGACGGCCGCTACGAGAACCAGCGCTACGGCACCCGGCTGCGCCAGATCGCCGCCGTGCTGCAAGGCGAGGGCAGCAAGCTGCGTCTGGTCTCGCTCAATGCGAAGACACCCGGCGGCGGCACCTTGAGCGGCGAAGGCGCCGTCGACTTCGCGGGCCAGATGCCGGTCGAGATCGCGATCAAGATGGACAAGGCGCGGATGATCAACGCACCCATCGGCACCGCGGTGACCGAAGGCGCGCTCAATGTCAAGGGCACGCTACAGAGCGATCTCGCGCTCACCGGCAAGGTGAAGATCGTGAAGGCCGAGATCCGCATCCCCGACACGCTGCCGGCCGATGTCGAGGAGATTCCGGTCAAGGAGATCAACTTGCCGCCGGCGCGCCAGGCGGCGGTCGATGCTGCGGCCGATGCGCCGCCGCCGAAATCGGTCAAGATCGGCCTCGATCTTCAGGTCGACGCGCCGGAGCAGGTCTTCGTGCGCGGCCGCGGCCTCGATGCCGAGATGGGCGGTGCCTTGAAGATCACCGGCACCGCCGATGCGCCGATCATCACCGGCGCGCTCAAGCTCCGCCGCGGCGATTTCAATCTCCTGAGCCGGCGCCTCGAGTTCAGCAAAGGCACGGTGACCTTCAGCGGCGGCACGCAGATCGACCCGATCCTCGACTTCGCCGCCACGACCAAGCTGCCCCAGGCGGATGTCACGGTGACCGTCACGGGCAGTGCGGCGAAGCCGACGATTGCGCTCACCTCCTCGCCGGCCCTGCCGCAGGACGAGATCCTGGCGCAGCTCCTGTTCGGCAAGGCGAGCGGCGCGCTCTCGCCCTTCGAAGCGGTGCAGCTCGCCCAGGCGGTCGCGGAGCTCTCCGGTGTCGAATCCGGCCCGGGCGTGCTCGACAAGGTGCGCAAGGGGCTCGGCCTCGACCGGCTGGATGTGGAGGCGGGGGAGGGGAACACGTCTACGCCCAGTTTGAGTGCCGGCCGCTATGTCACCCGCGGCGTCTTCGTCGGCGCGAAGCAGGGCGCGACGCCGGGCAGCAGCGCCGCCACGGTCGAGATCGAGGTCACCCCCAACATCAAGGTCGAGACCGATGTCGGCGCCGATTCATCGGGAAAAGCCGGGGTCAACCTCGAATGGAACTATTGACCTGTCACAACGGAAGGCGCGGACTCGTCCTCTGAAGGACGAAACCCATCCGGACCCGCCGCCATGGCCGAGCCAGCCGATATCCATGTCCACCGTCCCGTGCTCCAGGCGATCGCCTATCGCATGCTCGGCTCCATGGCCGAGGCCGAGGATGCCGTGCAGGAGACCTATCTCCGCTGGCACCGCCAGGACCAGGCGCAGCAGTTATCCGAGATCCGCGAGCCCAAGGCCTGGCTGATCACCACCTTGACCCGGCATTGCATCGACCGGCTGCGTGCCGCCAAGGTGCAGCGCGAGACCTATGTCGGCATGTGGCTGCCGGAGCCGGTGATCGAGGAGCCGGCCGCCGAGCCCGCCGACCGGATCGAGCTCGCCGAGACGCTCTCCATGGCGCTCCTCATGATGCTGGAGCGCCTGACGCCGGACGAGCGCGCGGCCTTTCTGCTGCACGAGGTCTTCGACACCGACTATCGCGACGTCGCCCGCATTCTCGGCAAGACCGAACCCGCCTGCCGCCAGCTGGTCCACCGCGCGAAAGAGCGGGTGAAGGCCGGCAAGCCGCGCTTCACCCCGTCACGCGCCGAGCAGGAGAAGGTGATGGCGGAATTCCGGCGCGCGGTCGCGAGCGGCGACGTCGCCGGCCTCGCCGCCTTGTTCAGCGCCGACGCGACGCTCTATTCCGACGGCGGCGGCAAGGCGCTGGCGACCTTGAACCCGGTCTATGGCGCGGAGAAGATCGCGCG
>Ga0209257_1002848_pt1 | contig 16192 bp, 12 predicted proteins | sample AraplaCvi_mCL_r2_FD_184277 | JGI IMG/M metagenome (GOLD analysis project Ga0209257, IMG submission 184277) | Arabidopsis root microbial communities from North Carolina, USA - plate scrape MF_Cvi_mCL_r2 (SPAdes) (version 2) | ecosystem: Host-associated > Plants > Roots > Endosphere | place: USA...
AGAACGCCAGCACCACGAAGGTGATGAAGAACAGGACCAGGCCCAGGTAGATCAGCGAGGCCTGGTGCAGGCCCGCGCCGGCTTCGGCGAATTCGTTGGCCAGCGCCGAGGTGATGCTGTTGGCGGCTTCGAAGACCGACAGCGAGTTCAGCTGGTTCATGTTGCCGATCACGAAGGTCACGGCCATGGTCTCGCCCAGCGCGCGGCCCAAGCCCAGCATGACGCCGCCGACCACGCCGGTCTTGGTGTAAGGAAGCACGACCTTCCAGACCACTTCCCAGGTGGTGGAGCCCAGTCCGTAGGCGGACTCCTTGAGCATCGCCGGCGTGACCTCGAACACGTCACGCATCACCGAGGCGATGAACGGAATGATCATGATGGCCAGGATGATGCCGGCCGACAGGATGCCGATGCCCACGGGCGGGCCCGAGACCAGCGCGCCCAGATAAGGGACGCCGCCGAGCAGCGACTGCAGCGGCTGCTGCACGTAGGTGGCCAGGATGGGGCCGAACACCAGCAGGCCCCACATGCCGTAGACGATCGAGGGCACGGCGGCCAGCAGCTCGATGGCGATGCCCAGCGGGCGGCGCAGCCAGCCGGGGGACAGCTCGGTCAGGAACAGCGCGATGCCGAAGCTCACCGGCACGGCGATCAGCAGCGCGATGAGCGAGGTCATCAGCGTGCCGTAGATCATCACCAGCCCGCCGAACTTCTCCTGCACCGGGTCCCAGTCCGCGGTGATCAGGAAGTTCAGGCCGAACTGCTTGATCGCGGGCGCGGCGCCCACCAGCAGCGAGCCGATGATGCCGGCCAGCAGTGCCAGCGTCAGCCATGCCGCGCCGTGCGTCAGCAGCGAGAACACCGTGTCGGCCCAGGGGGCGACGCGGCGGCGCTGCGGCGGACGCCCGTCCGGCTTCGCGCGCGCCTGGCCGCGCTCTCGGTCGATGGAATTGGCTGGAAGTATTGCGGCCACGGGGCCTCCGCTGGGAGTGTCTGGAATTCTTGTGCGAAAGCCCGGTGGCCGCGTCGCGGTTCACCGGGCTGTGTCGTCAGGCGCGGATCACTTGAAGCTGACCGCCTTGCCCGCCGCGTCCTTCACGCGGTCGGCCCACTGCTTGCGCACCAGATCCTTCACGGCGGCCGGCAGCGGCACGTAGTCCAGCTCGTCGGCGGTCTTGTCGCCCTGGGTGTAGGCCCAGTCGAAGAACTTCAGGGCCGCGGAGGCCTGGGCCGGCTTGTCCTGGGCGGCGTGCATCAGGATGAAGGTCGCGCCGGTGATGGGCCAGCTGGCCTTGCCGGGCTGCTCGGTCAGCACCTGGTAGAAAGATTCGTTCCACTTGGCGCCGGCGGCGGCGGCCTTGAAGGCGTCGTCGCTCGGGCTGACGAAGGCGCCGTCGGCGTTCTTCATCAGCACGTAGGTCATCTTGTTCTGCTTGGCGTAGGCGTATTCGACGTAGCCGATGGAGTTGGGCAGACGCGTCACGAAGGCCGAGACGCCTTCGTTGCCCTTGCCGCCCGCGCCGGTGGGCCAGTTCACCGCGGTGCCTTCACCGACCTTGGCCTTCCAGTCGGCGTTGACCTTGGACAGGTAGTTCGTGAACAGGAAGCTGGTGCCTGAACCGTCAGCGCGGCGGACCACGGCGATGGCGGCGTCCGGCAGTTGCACACCCGGGTTCAGGGCAGCGATGGCGGGGTCGTTCCACTTCGTGACCTTGCCCAGGTAGATGTCGCCCAGCACCTGGCCGTTGAGCTTCAACTGGCCTGCGGCGATGCCCTTGACGTTGATGACGGGCACCACGCCACCGATCACGGTCGGGAACTGGACCAGGCCGTCCTTGGCCAATTGGTCGTCCTTCAGGGGGGCGTCCGACGCGCCGAAGTCGACGGTCTTGGCCTGGATCTGCTTGATGCCGGCGCCCGAACCGACGGACTGGTAGTTGATGCGCACGCCGGTCGCCTTGTTGTAGGCATCCGCCCACTTGGCGTACACGGGGGCCGGGAACGAGGCACCCGCACCGGTCACTTCTTGAGCATGGGCCACGGAGAACATCGCGGCGCAAGCGGCGAACAGCAGGCCAGCACGCAGTTGAGTCATGGTCATTCAGTCCTATCGCGAGGGTTGGTTGGCGAACGGAGCGGATGCTATGACCCCAATGTGACACATCCGTGACGCAGACCTGGAGTCAGAAAAATCTCCTTACGCACACCGCCCCAGAGGAGAAACGGGGCTTGGTGGAGGCGTCGGCAGGCATTGTCATATTCGATTCACCCCGCTGTCATCTTCCATCCTTAGCCTGCATCGGCACGGGAAAACCCTCCCGCGAGCGGTGTCGGCACCATGACGGTGCGGACGAGCCAAAGGAGTCCAACCCCGTCAGCCTGAGAAGAGCGGCACGACGCGGCCACAACCAATGCAATTAGGCCGCCGGTGCTCACGCATCGGCGGCCATTCTTTTTGGTTCACAGGGGGATCCGCGTCGGGGCGGATCGGCTCGTGGATCCGCTCAGTGACGGATGGCGTCGGCCAGGCGTTCGGCGCAGCGCTGCGCCAATCCGGCGTCGCTGGCCTCGACCATGACACGCAGCAGCGGCTCGGTGCCCGACTTGCGGATCAGCACCCGGCCCCGGTCGCCGAGCTCGGCCGTGACCTCGGCTTCGGTGCGGGCGAGTGCGGGATTGCTCTTCCAGTCCTGCTGGTCCGCTTGCAGCCGGACATTGATCAGCGTCTGCGGGAACAGCGAGACGCCGTCAAGCAGGTCGGACAGTTGCCGGCCGCTGCGGCAGACCGCCTCCAGCACCAACAGGCTGCTGACGATGCCGTCCCCCGTCGTGTGACGGTCCAGCGCCAGCAGATGGCCAGAGCTTTCGCCGCCGAACTGCCAGCCGCGCGCAGCCAGTTCCTCGAGGACGTAACGGTCGCCGACCTTGGCGCGGACGAATTCGACGTCGCGCTGCCGCAGCGCCAGTTCGACCGCCATGTTCGTCATCAGCGTGCCGACGGCGCCGGCCACGCGCTCGCCGCGGGCGAGCCGGTCCGCGACCATGACATACAGCAGCTCGTCGCCGTTGTAGAGCCGGCCTTCGCCGTCCACCATCTGCAGGCGGTCGGCATCGCCATCCAGCGCGATGCCGTAGTCGGCGCGATGCTCCTTGACCGCGGCGACCAGCGCCTCCGGCGAGGTGGCGCCCACCTTGTCATTGATGTTGAAGCCGTCGGGCTTGTTGCCGATGGGGATCACTTCGGCGCCGAGTTCGTGGAACACCGAGGGCGCCACCTGATAGGCCGCGCCGTTGGCGGCATCGACCACCAGCTTCATGCCGCGCAAGCTCAGGTCGCCGCTGAAGCTCGCCTTGCAGAACTCGATATAGCGCCCCTGCGCATCGTCCAGGCGGCGGGCTCGGCCCAGGCTGGCCGAATCGACCCAGACCGGCGGCTCGTCCAGGACCGCTTCGACGTCCAGCTCCCAGGCGTCGGGCAGCTTTTCGCCCTTGGAGGAGAAGAACTTGATGCCGTTGTCCGCGAACGGGTTGTGCGAGGCCGAGATCACCACACCCAGGTGCTGGCGCAGCGCGCGGGTCAGATAAGCGACGCCGGGGGTGGGCAGCGGACCGGTCAACAGCACGTTGACGCCGGCGGACGCGAAACCCGCCTCGAGCGCCGACTCCAGCATGTAGCCGGAGATGCGGGTGTCCTTGCCGATCAGGACGCTCGGCCTGGCGTAGCTGCGCTTGAGCACGCGGCCAACCGCATGCCCCAGGCGCAACATGAAATCGGGCGTGATGGGCGTGCGGCCCACGGTCCCGCGGATTCCGTCGGTTCCGAAATACTTCCGGCTCATCGAAGCGACCTCCTGCGACTTCTCAATCTCGAATCGGAGGATTGTCGCCGAACGCGGAGGGGCCACTTCCTTCCCGCCAACCGCCCCCGCAAACGAGGGACGGGCCCGAGACCGGCCAGCGCGGATCAGGCCTGCGGAGCGCCGAACGCCTGCCAGACCTTCAGCGCATCGACGGTGGCGCCGACGTCGTGCACGCGGACCACGCGCGCCCCGAGCGCCACCGACGCCAAGGCCGCGCCAACGCTGGCGGACATGCGCTCGTCCACTGCTTTTCCGGTGACTGCCCCCAGCGTTGATTTGCGCGACCACCCGACCAGCAGCGGTCTCCCGAGCGCGAGCAGTTCACGCTGGCGTCGTTGAAGCTCCAGGTTCTGCTCGACAGTCTTGGCGAAACCATAACCAGGGTCCAACGTGATCCGCTCGGCCGCGACACCGACGCCGACCATGTGCCTCAACCGGTCGGCCAAGAAGCTGGCCACCTCGGTGACGACGTCCTCGTAGTCGGTCAGGCGCTGCATGCCGGCCGGCTGCCCCCGCATGTGCATCAGACAGATGCCCGCGCTGCCATGTGAGGCCAGCAACGCATCCGCGCCCTCGTCGCGCAGCGCCTGCACGTCGTTGATGATGTCGACGCCCAGGTCCAGCGCGCGGCGCATCACTTCGGTCTTGCAGGTGTCGACCGAGACCGGAACGCCGAAGTTCAGCGCCGCTCGCAGGACAGGCTCCAGGCGCTTCCACTCCTCGTCAGCCTCCAGCCGGGGAGCGCCCGGACGCGTCGACTCGCCCCCCAGGTCCAGGATGTCGACACCCTCGCCCAGCAGCCGCTCGCAGAAGTCGATGGCACTGGACGCATCCGCATGCTGGCCGCCGTCGGAGAACGAATCAGGCGTCACGTTGACGATGCCCATGACCAGCGGCCGCTCCGCCAGATCGAGGTCGAAGCGTGTGGTTTTCCAGATCGAAGAAGAAGTCATGGGCGGATGAGTGTCGGACGCCGGGCCCCGCGCTCGTGCACGCGGAACGGTCACGCCAAACAAGCAGTATGACGCAAGCGGCGCCCCCTCCCTGCGGAGCCAGGATGCCCTGTGCCAGCGGAAGGGCCGGTCGAAAGACCGGCGCCAAGCAAAAGGGCCGGTCTTTCGACCGGCCCTTCGGGAACATTTTCGAGGCGGCGCTCTCACGCCGCCCACGCCCTCAACGCCCTCAACGCCCTCAACGGCATCAAGCCGCTGCAGGCGCGCTGCCGGTACTGACGGCCGGGGTGCCGCCGCTGTCCGACTTGTTGGCCGGCGGCGTCCAGTCCTTCGGAGGACGCGGCGGACGGCCGTCCATGATGTCGTCGATCTGGTCGGAGTCGATGGTTTCCCATTCGAGCAGCGCCGTGGCCATCGAGTGCATCTTGTCCTTGTTGCCCTCGATCAGATCGCGCGCGATCGTGTACTGCTCGTCGATGATCTTGCGGATCTCCTGATCCACCTTGCGCATCGTCTCTTCCGACATGTTGGTCGTCTTCGTGACCGAGCGGCCCAGGAAGACCTCGCCCTCGTTATCGGCGTAGACCATCGGACCCAGTTCGTCCGTCATCCCGTAGCGGGTGACCATGTCGCGGGCGATCGCGGTGGCGCGCTCGAAGTCGTTGCTCGCGCCGGTCGTCATCTGATTCATGAAGACCTCTTCGGCGATACGGCCGCCGAACAACACAGAGATCGTCGACAGCATGCGTTCCTTGTCCATGCTGTAGCGATCGCCTTCAGGCAGCTGCATCGTCACGCCAAGGGCCCGGCCGCGCGGGATCACCGTCACCTTGTGAACCGGATCGGTCTTGGGCAGCAGGCGCGCCACCAGCGCGTGGCCAGCCTCGTGGTAAGCGGTGTTCTTGCGCTCTTCCTCGGGCATGACCATGGACTTGCGCTCGGGGCCCATCATGATCTTGTCCTTGGCCTTTTCGAAGTCCTGCATGTCGACGACCCGGCCATTGCGGCGGGCAGCGAACAGCGCGGCTTCATTGACCAGGTTCGCCAGATCGGCACCGGAGAACCCGGGGGTGCCGCGTGCCAGGATGTCGGCACGGACGTCTTGGCCGACCGGCACCTTGCGCATGTGCACGTTCAGGATCTGCTCGCGGCCACGCACATCCGGCAGCGTCACGTAGACCTGACGGTCGAAGCGGCCCGGACGCAGCAGCGCCGGATCCAGAATGTCCGGGCGGTTGGTCGCGGCCATCACGATGACACCCAGGTTGGTGTCGAAACCGTCCATCTCGACCAGCATCTGGTTGAGGGTCTGCTCGCGTTCGTCGTTGCCGCCGCCCAGGCCGGCACCACGATGGCGGCCGACGGCGTCGATTTCGTCGACGAAGATGATGCAGGGCGCGCTCTTCTTGGCCTGCTCGAACATGTCACGGACACGGGCCGCACCGACGCCGACGAACATCTCGACGAAGTCCGAACCGGAGATCGTGAAGAACGGCACCTTCGCCTCGCCGGCGATGGCCTTGGCCAGCAGCGTCTTGCCGGTGCCCGGAGGGCCGACCAGCAGCACGCCACGCGGGATGCGCCCGCCCAGCTTCTGGAACTTCTGCGGATCCTTGAGGAAGTCCACGAGTTCCTTCACCTCTTCCTTGGCCTCGTCGCAGCCGGCAACGTCGGCGAAGGTCGTGCTGTTGTTGGCCTCGTCGAGCATGCGCGCCTTCGATTTGCCGAAGCTGAACGCGCCGCCCTTGCCGCCGCCCTGCATCTGGCGCATGAAGTACACCCAGACAGCGATCAGCAGCAGCATCGGGCCCCAGCTGAGCAGGATGCTCATCAGGACCGAGGGCTCTTCACGGGGCTTGGCATCGAACTTGACGCCGTAGTTGATCAGGTCACCGATCAGACCGCGATCCATGTACGGGGCGGTCGTGCGCAGCTTGTTGCCATCGCTGGTCTGCGCCACGATCTCGGTACCGGCGGGCGTCTCCTGCAACGTGACCTGCTTGATGCGCTTGGCACGGACTTCATCGAGGAAGTCAGAGTAGACGATCGGATTCCCCTGGGTTGCGCTGCGATCGAACTGCTTGAAGACAGTGAACAGCACAAGGGCGATCACCATCCACACAGCCACTTTCGAGAACCACTGATTGTTCACCGCGACTCCTTTGTCATTCCATCACCGCACGCCCTTGAGTACAGCCTTGGGCAGCGGACTTTCACGGCATATGGGGCGGATTCTAGGCCAGTCAAGTCCCGAGGCCTGATTGGCATTCCCATACGCGACGATAGATATTGCCATGCGCGGCGCCCGGGGACGGGCCGAAGCGGGCCCGACTTTGACGCCTGATCGGCCCTTCAGTCGAAAGCGACCAGCTTCGCGCCCTGTTCGCCGCCTGCCGCCGCCCTCATCGGCTGTGCGCAACAGCCTTCTTCAGACCTTCTTCAAACCGATGCCGACCAGGAAGTTTTCCGAGGATCGTTCCCGCGACGCCTTGGGCTTGCTGGTCTTGACCTTCTTGAACTGGGCGCGGAAAGCATGGACCAGTTGGTCGTAGCCACTGCCATGGAACACCTTGGCAACCAACGCGCCTTCCGGCTTGAGATGCTGCTGGGAGAAATCGAGCGCCAGTTCGATCAGGTGCTCGATGCGGGCGGCATCGGTGCTTTCGATGCCCGAGAGATTGGGCGCCATGTCCGACACCACCAGGTCCACCTTCTGTCCGCCCAGCGCGGATTCCAGCTGGGCCAGCACCTCGTCTTCCCGGAAATCGCCCTGAATGAATTCCACGCCTTCGATCGGCTCGAACTCCAGCAGGTCCAGCGCGATGATGCGCCCATTCAACTGACCGACCGCAGCGCCTCCGGCGCCCGCCTCCTTGGGCGCGAAGCGCCGGCGAAGATACTGGCTCCACGCGCCTGGGGACGCCCCCAGGTCGACCACCACCTGGCCGGGGCGGATCAGCTGGAACTCCTCGTCGATCTCCTTGAGCTTGTAGGCGGCGCGCGAGCGGTAACCCTCTTTCTGGGCCAATTTCACGTAGGGATCGTTGACGTGGTTGTTGAGCCACGCCTTGTTCACCTTCTTGCTTTTGGTATCGACTTTCATTGCACGGATAATAGGCAGATGCCTGCTATTCAATTGACCCCTGCCCAGCGCAAGGAAAAACGCGCCGATGCACACCACCTGGACCCGGTGGTGATGATAGGCGCCGATGGCCTGACGGCTGCCGTCACCAAGGAGGTCGACGGCGCCTTGAAGGCCCACGGCCTGATCAAGGTCCGCGTGATGTCGGACGATCGCCAGGGCCGCGAGGACATCCTCGCCACGCTGGCCGACCAACTCGACGCCGCCCCCATCCAGCACATCGGCAAGCTGCTGGTGCTCTGGCGCCCGATGCCCGAGAAGGAAAAGGCCGTCAAGGAAGATGCCCGCCCGGCGCCCAAGACCGTCAAGATCGTGAAGTTCTCGAAGAGCGGCAACAACCGTCCGCAGATCAAGAAGGTCACCGTGCTGGGGAACCAGCGCGTCACGCAGGGCGGCGAGGTCAAGCGCGCCAAGAAGCCGCGCCAGACCAGCGTCAAGAAATCCAGCCAAGGCTGATCGCGCCTCGGCGCTCGCCGGTGTCGCCGGCGCCAACGACAAGACGGCCCGCAGGCCGTCTTTCTTTTTTTGCTCCGATCAGCGGGGCCGGGGTCCGCTGACACGCCACGCCAGTGCAAGCACAGCGATCGTTCGCAGCCCGAAGAACACCAGCGAGACCGCGTGCAATTGCAGGAAAGTCCAAGCGCCCTGCCCTTGTTTCGCGGCCTCCATCATCGGCTGCAGCGCGAAATAGCCGGCGGCGGTGAAGCCGATGGCCAGCAACGGGAGCAGGAAACCTGGATTCATCGCCGAACCGCCCACCACGCCATCGCGATGCAGCCGCCGCTCCATGAGGATCAGCAGAACCCCCGCCGCCAGCGCGAAGCGCGCATCCAGCTCGAACATCCGCGCCACGTACTTGCCGGCCATCGCGCGCTCCAGCGTCGCGAAGGCGTTGGGCGCCGCGAGCAGCGCCACCGCCAGCAGTTCACCGGCCCACAGCGTGGCCAACAGCGCGCGGATCCGGAGCAGCATCGGCGAGCGCCTCAGATGTAGCGGACTTCGACGATCTCGTAGCGCTTGATGCCGCCCGGGGCCACGACCTCGGCGACATCGCCGGCTTCCTTGCCGATCAGCGCGCGGGCGATCGGGGAGCTGATCGAGATCAGGCCCTGCTTCAGATCGGCCTCGTCGTCGCCGACGATCTGGTACGTGACCTCGTTGCCGGACTCTTCCTCTTCCAGGTCCACGGTCGTGCCGAAGACCACCTTGCCGCCCGCGTCCACCTCGGACGGATCGATCACCTGCGCCGACGACAGCTTGCCCTCGATCTCCAGGATGCGGCCCTCGATGAAGCCCTGCTTGTCCTTGGCGGCCTCGTACTCGGCGTTCTCCGACAGGTCGCCCTGGGCGCGCGCCTCCGCGATCGCGTTGATCACGGCGTGCCGCTCGACCGTCTTGAGCCGATGCAGTTCTTCCTTGAGCTTCTCAGCGCCGCGCTTGGTCAGTGGAATCGTGGCCATGTCTCTAGAACCTTGAAAAACAAAACAAACCGCCGCTGCCGCTCAGGATCGCTGAGCAGCGGCGGCGGAATGGATGGGGCAGTTTAATGCAGTTCGGCGTGCAGTTCCTGCAGCGATTGCACCAGCAGCCCGTCCTTGTGCTTCATGCCTTCGACCGCGGCCTCGCAACCGGCCATCGTCGTGTAGTAGGTCACCCGGTTGGCCAGCGCCGCCTGACGGATGTGACGGCTGTCGGCAATTGCCGTGCGCGTCTCGTCGACGGTCGTGAACACCAGTTGGATGTCACCGCCCTTGATCATGTCGACGATGTGCGGACGGCCGTCCTTGACCTTGTTGACGACGCGCACCGGCACGCCGGCGGCCTCGATCGCCGCGGCCGTGCCCTTGGTCGCGATCACGCCGAAGCCCAGTGCGACCAGGTCACGCGCCAGCGCGACGGCACGGTCCTTGTCGTTGTTCTTGACGGTGATCAGCACGTTGCCCTGGCGGGGCAGGCGCGAGCCCGCGCCCAGTTGGCTCTTCAGCATGGCCTCGCCGAAGGTCCGGCCGGCGCCCATGACTTCGCCGGTCGAACGCATTTCCGGGCTGAGGATGGGATCCACGCCGGGGAACTTGTTGAACGGGAAGACGGCTTCCTTGACGCTGAAGTAAGGGGGCTGGATCTCGACCGGCGGCTTGCCGCCGGCGGCCTTCTGGTCCTTGAGCTTGACGCCGGCCATGCAGCGCGCGGCGATCTTGGCCAGCGGCTGGCTGGTCGCCTTGGAGACGAAGGGCACCGTGCGCGAGGCGCGCGGGTTCACCTCGAGCACGTACACCGTGTTCTCGGCCAGGCCCTTGGTCACATCGCCCTGGATCGCGAACTGCACGTTCATCAGGCCCACGACCTTCAGCGCCTTGGCCATCGCCGCGGTCTGGCGGCGCAGCTCGTCCTGCAGTTCCTTGGACAGCGTGTACGGGGGCAGCGAGCAGGCCGAGTCGCCGGAGTGGATGCCGGCCGCCTCGATGTGCTCCATGATGCCGCCCATCATCGTGTCCTCGCCGTCGCAGATGCAGTCGACGTCGACCTCGACCGCATCCTCCAGGAAGCGGTCCAGCAGCACGGGGGACTTCTCGCTCACGCGCACGGCCTCGCGCATGTAGCGCTCCAGGTCCTTGTCGCCGTGGACGATCTCCATCGCGCGGCCGCCCAGCACGTAGCTCGGACGCACGACCAGCGGGTAGCCGATCTCGTTGGCCAGCGCGACGGCCTGGTCTTCATTGCGCGCGGTGCGGTTGGGCGGCTGACGCAGGCCCAGCTCGTGCAGCAGCTTCTGGAATCGCTCGCGGTCCTCGGCGATGTCGATGGAATCGGGCGTCGTGCCGATGATGGGCACGCCGTTGGCCTCAAGGTCAAGAGCCAGCTTCAGCGGCGTCTGGCCGCCGTACTGCACGATCACGCCGACCGGCTTCTCCTTGGCCACGATCTCCAGCACGTCCTCGAGCGTCACCGGCTCGAAGTACAGCCGATCCGACGTGTCGTAATCGGTGGAGACGGTCTCCGGATTGCAGTTGACCATGATGGTCTCGTAGCCGTCCTCGCGCATGGCGAGGGCCGCGTGGACGCAGCAGTAGTCGAACTCGATGCCCTGGCCGATGCGGTTCGGACCGCCGCCCAGCACCATGATCTTCTTCTTGTCGGACGGATTGGCCTCGCACTCCTCGTCATAGGTGGAGTACATGTAGGCGGTCTGCGTCGCGAATTCGGCGGCGCAGGTGTCGACGCGCTTGTAGACCGGACGCACGTTCAGCGCGTGACGGGTCTTGCGGACCTCGTGCTGATTGGTGCCCAGCAGCTTGGCCAGGCGCTTGTCCGAGAAGCCCTTCTTCTTCAGCAGGCGCAGCTCGTCGGCCGACAGGCCGGCCAGCTCGCGTCCCTTGAGGCTCTGCTCGATCTTGATCAGTTGCTCGATCTGGGCCAGGAACCACGGGTCGATCTTCGTCTCTTCGAAGACCTCGTCCAGCGTCATGCCGATGCGGAAGGCGTCGCCCAGGAACAGGATGCGCGACGGGCCGGGCTCGCCGATCTCCTGCACGATCTCCTCGCGATCGGTGCTGATCTCGCTGAGGCCGTCGATGCCGGTCTCCAGGCCGCGCAGCGCTTTCTGGAACGACTCCTGGAAGCTGCGGCCCATGGCCATCACCTCGCCGACCGACTTCATCTGCGTCGTCAGGCGCGAGTCGGCCATCGGGAACTTCTCGAAGGCGAAGCGCGGAATCTTCGTCACGACGTAGTCGATGCTGGGCTCGAACGAAGCCGGCGTGATGCCGCCGGTGATGTCGTTCTTGAGCTCGTCCAGCGTGTAGCCCACGGCCAGCTTCGCGGCGATCTTGGCGATCGGGAAGCCGGTGGCCTTGGAGGCCAGCGCCGACGAGCGCGACACGCGCGGGTTCATCTCGATGACGATCATCCGGCCGTTGTCCGGATTGATCGAGAACTGCACGTTGGAGCCGCCGGTGTCGACGCCGATCTCGCGCAGGATCGCGATCGAGGCGTTGCGCAGCAGCTGGTATTCCTTGTCGGTCAGCGTCTGGGCCGGGGCCACGGTGATCGAGTCGCCGGTGTGGATGCCCATCGGATCCAGGTTCTCGATCGAGCACACGATGATGCAGTTGTCCGCCTTGTCGCGGACCACTTCCATCTCGTATTCCTTCCAGCCGATCAGCGATTCCTCGATCAGCAGCTCATTGGTCGGCGACAGGTCGAGGCCGCGCTTGCAGATCTCCTCGAACTCCTCCGGGTTGTAGGCGATGCCGCCGCCGGTGCCGCCGAGCGTGAAGCTGGGGCGGATGACCATCGGGAAGCCGCTGCCGCCGATCTCGGCGTGGATGCGCTTCTGCACCGACCAGGCCTCTTCCAGCGAGTGCGCGATGCCCGACTTCGCGGAATCGAGACCGATCTTGGTCATCGCGTCCTTGAACTTCAGCCGGTCCTCGGCCTTCTCGATCGCCTTCTCGTTGGCGCCGATCATCTCGACCTGGTACTTCTCGAGCACGCCGTGCTTGTGCAGGTCGAGCGCGCAGTTCAGCGCGGTCTGGCCGCCCATGGTCGGCAGGATCGCGTCGGGGCGCTCCTTGGCGATGATCTTCTCGACCACCTGCCAGGTGATGGGCTCGATGTAGGTGACGTCCGCGGTGTCCGGGTCCGTCATGATGGTCGCCGGGTTGCTGTTCACCAGGATGACCTTGTAGCCCTCCTCGCGCAGCGCCTTGCAGGCCTGGGCGCCCGAGTAGTCGAATTCGCACGCCTGGCCGATGATGATCGGGCCGGCGCCGATGATGAGGATGCTCTTGATATCAGTACGCTTGGACATGTGTCGGCTCCCCCTTCATCAGGCCTTGGACATCAGACCGATGAAGCGGTCGAACAGATACGAAATGTCGTGCGGGCCGGGGCTCGCTTCCGGGTGGCCCTGGAAGCAGAACGCCGGCTTGTCGGTGCGGGCCAGGCCCTGCAGCGTGCCGTCGAACAGGCTGACGTGCGTCGCGCGCAGGTTCGCGGGCAGCGTGCCGGGATCGACCGCGAAGCCATGGTTCTGGCTGGTGATGCTGACGCGGCCGTTGTCCAGGTCCTTCACCGGGTGGTTCGCGCCGTGGTGGCCGAACTTCATCTTGAAGGTCTTGGCGCCCGAGGCCAGCGCCATGATCTGGTGGCCCAGGCAGATGCCGAAGGTCGGGATGCCGGCCTCGATCAACTGGGCGGTGGCCTTGATCGCGTAATCGCAGGGCTCGGGGTCGCCCGGGCCGTTGGACAGGAACACGCCATCGGGCTCGAGGTCGAAGACCTCCGAGGCCGGCGTCTGCGCCGGCACGACGGTGATGCGGCAGCCGCGCGAGGCCAGCATGCGCAGGATGTTGCTCTTGACGCCGAAGTCGTAGGCGACGACGTGGAACTTGGGGGCGGTCTGCTCGCCGTAGCCCTTGCCGAGCGTCCACTCGGTCTGGGTCCAGGTCTCGCGGGCGGTGCGGCTCACGACCTTGGCCAGGTCCAGGCCCGCCATGCTGGGCGCGCTCTTGGCGGCGGCGATGGCTTCGTCGATGTGGGCCTGGGTGATCTGCTCGCCGGCGTTCAGCGCCAGGATGCAGCCGTTCTGGGCGCCCTTCTCGCGCAGCACGCGGGTCAGGCGGCGCGTGTCCAGGTCGGCGATGGCGACGGTGCCCTCGTCGCGCAGGTATTGCTGGAGCGAGCGGCTCTTGCGGAAGTTGGAATCAAGGACGGGGGCTTCCTTGATGATGAGGCCAGCGGCATGGATCTTCGAAGCCTCGACGTCCTCGTCGTTGACGCCGTAGTTGCCGATGTGCGGATACGTCAGGGTGACGATCTGGCGGCAATAGCTGGGGTCGGTGAGGATTTCTTGGTAGCCGGTGAGCGAGGTGTTGAACACCACTTCACCGACGGTCCGGCCGGCGGCGCCGAGCGCGGAACCCTTGAAGACCGTGCCGTCTGCCAGGGCAAGAATCGCGGGAGGAGCGGAAAGCAGATCGGGCAGCACGGGGAACTCCGTTGTTGTGCGCGCGCCCGGCTCTGCTTCAGGTTCTGACCGCCGCCGACACGCGCCGTGGACGGCTGGCGCGCGGGTGCGACCGGGTCTCTTGTGAGAGTCCTGTGAGGGAGTCGATCCAAGGGGATCCGATGCGATCGGGGGAGGAAGTGTGCGGGACGCGGTAGGTTGCGGGTAAACCTGACAAGTATAACCCGCCAGGGTATCTACGGAGAAGATGGCGACAGTCCCGCAAGCACAGCCACGCATCGGGCGAGCCGCAGCGGCCTGTAGTCGTCCTCGCCGAGCCAGTCCTGCCAGGGATCGAGGTCGCGCAGCGCCTCGGCACTGGCCGGCTCGCGCGAACCAGCATCGCCGCGCCGGGAACCAGACACGGACACCACTGCAGCATCACATGGCTGTTCAGAATCGCGCGTCCAGGAACAGGTCAATCCAGCGCCGTGATCGCGTTGGCGACCCAGATTTGTTGCGCCGCGGTCATCCCGCGCGTGCTGATCGTGACGTTTCCAGCCGGGAACGACTTATTGAGAACTTCATATTCCGGACATCCCGTCGGCTTGACCGCACATGCCCCAGCGGCCAATACTGCAGGGACGAGCGCACCGAGCAGGCCGCCGGCGCCGGCGGCCACAAGAAAACTTTTCATGGAATCCCCCGTCAGTCAGCGCATTGTTTATCGCGGGACACGCGCAGGATTTCCTGCTTCATGTTGGCGTATTTTTCACCGGTGAGAAACTTTTCCCAGCGGCCGCTGCCCGGCTCAATCCGGCCGGCGCGCACGGGAACGGGATCGCCGTGCAGGAAATAATCGATGCCGGCGGCATCCCCGGGCCGCGTCAGGGCCATGAAATAACTCTTGCCCTGCAAATAAGGCTCGCCGCGCTCGTCGGCGACCCGCAAGGTCATGCCCTGGTCCTTCACCTCGCCGCCCAGGCGCACCACGCTCACGCGCTGTCCGGCCTGAAGGCCGCTGCGTGAGCGCAGCACGTCCTCGATCTCGAACTCGGTCCGGGTGAGGATGGAGGCGTTCCCGGAGGTCAGGGCCGACACCGAGTCGAGCGCCTTTGCCAGCACGATCAGAGACGCGCCGCAAAAGGTCTGGCCCAGCATCTGATCAGCGGCGGACTTGCCGGCCTGGGGCACATAACTGCGCAGCGGCGGCAGATTCTCGACATAAAACCCGCGAGCGCCGTCGGGAAACAGATCGGCCTGATGAATATCGGGCGCGGTGCCATTCGGATTCACGCGCAGATACTTTTCGGCGGCCCGCACCGATGATTGATCCCAAGGCGTCACGGCGAACGCGCACGGCGCCACGGCGATCCAGAGGAACGCCAGCATCTTCTTCATATTCCCTCCCTCCAGGACCGCGCATGCGCCGATCCGAGCCGCCAATGTATGCAGCCCGCATGGAAAACGCATAGGTGGAAACCAGAAAAAGCTCCGCATATTCTCGCAACGCGGCGCCGCAATCGATGAAATCAAACCGAATCGCATGAATTCATAAAATACCCATCAAGGCCGCATCAATATTCCGTGAGGAACTGCCTCGCGAAGCCGAGAACCGCGACCGGCAGCCATTCCCACACAGCGGCCTTCCTCAGCCCCCGCCCGAAGCGCGCATGTTCAATTCCGTTTTCAACGCTTTTCAACCCGCCGCCAACCTGGTCGACCTGTTGTGGACCCCGCCGCAGGAAAAGGTGCGTCAGTTGCCCGGCGACACCACGACGCGCGCCTATCCGTTGCCCGGCAACGCCAAACTCCTCTATGTCCGGGATCCGCAGGCGATGCACAAGTTGGCGGTGGATCCCGCCGTGGATCGCGGTCCCGGCCTGGTCCTGCTGCGTTCCATCTTCGGCGCCGGGACGACCTTCCTCATGCCGCGTGGAAAGCCGCACAGCCAAGCCGCGGGCCAAGTCAATCGCCATCTGAGCCGGGAGAAAGTCGAGGCGCTGACGCCCGAGCTGGCCGGCTTCGCCGTCAAGGCGGTGGAACGCGTGCGCGACACCGTCGAAGCCAGCGGATCTGCATCGGTGGACCTGCGTCGGGTCGTGCTGGGCTATCTGATGGATGGCGGCGCCCTCGCCATCGCAGGCAAGCCCGTGGACCTGTCGTCCCAAGTGGCCGTGTTCCAGCGCGGCGTCGATGCGTTGCACGAGGAAGCCAGCTCGGTCCTGAAGACCGCACTCGCGGCCGCGCAGCCTTGGGCGGCCAACTTCATGGCGCCGAAAGCGCGCCA
>Ga0209257_1002851_pt1 | contig 16175 bp, 9 predicted proteins | sample AraplaCvi_mCL_r2_FD_184277 | JGI IMG/M metagenome (GOLD analysis project Ga0209257, IMG submission 184277) | Arabidopsis root microbial communities from North Carolina, USA - plate scrape MF_Cvi_mCL_r2 (SPAdes) (version 2) | ecosystem: Host-associated > Plants > Roots > Endosphere | place: USA...
TGGACCGCGTCAACGAGCTGGCCGAGCAGGGCGCCGAGGACGTCACCGGCGTGCGCACCGGCTTCTACGACCTGGACCGCATGACGGCCGGCCTGCAGCGCGGCGACCTGATCATCCTGGCGGCGCGTCCGTCGATGGGCAAGACGGCGTTCGCGATCAACATCGGCGAGGCGGTGGCGATCAACGAGGGTCTGCCGGTCATCATCTACTCGATGGAAATGGGGGCGGCGCAACTGGCCCTGCGGATGGTCGGCTCCATCGGCCGCATCGACCAGAGCAACCTGCGCACCGGCCGCCTCAAGGACGACGAATGGGGCCGGCTGGCCGAGGCGGTGGACAAGCTGGGCAACGCGCCGATCTACATCGACGAAAGCCCCGGCCTGTCGCCGAGCGAAGTGCGCGCCCGTGCCAGACGCCAGGCGCGAATCTCGGGGCAGATCGGCCTGATCATCATCGACTACCTGCAGCTGATGAGCGGCAATGGCGGCGGTTCCGAGGAGAACCGCGCGACGGTGGTGGGCGAGATCTCGCGGGGCCTGAAGGCGCTGGCCAAGGAGCTGCGCTGCCCGGTGATCGCGCTGTCGCAGTTGAACCGGTCGGTCGAAACGCGGCCGGACAAGCGGCCGATGATGTCCGACCTGCGCGAGTCTGGCGCCATCGAGCAGGACGCGGACATCATCATGTTCATCTACCGCGACGAGTACTACACCAAGGACGAGTGCAAGGAGCCTGGTGTCGCGGAGATCATCATCGCCAAGCAGCGTAACGGCCCGGTGGGCACGGTGAAGCTGGCCTTCGCGCGGCAGAACACCAAGTTCGAGAATCTGGCGCCGGGCTACGTCAGCCCGGGCGGCGACGAGTACTGATCCCGGCCGCGAGGGCAGGCTGGCGCCGGCCCTGGCCGTTTCTGCGGTGCTCAGCACCGCTTCGAGCCTGCCGTCCTGCATCGCGGACCGGGCCGGCGCGCGCTAGCCCGCCGATGAGCGAACCCCACCACCTTCGGCCGTGAGGCCCCAGAAGCGGCGCGCCCATGCGCCGCTCCCACGCCCCGTGCGTCCCGTTGGACCTCTGTGCGCATTTCGTTGAATTTGGTCAGACCGGCGTTTGTACTAACACGCTTTGGTCAGGCCAAACATATGATTTAGCGCAAAATCTTGCTGCTACGGGTTAACCGAGGGCGAGTACCGAACACAGATTTCGGGTGTGGCGCGGCCACTTACAAAAGAGGAGACAGGACGTGACGAAGACGGTGTGCAAACACAGGACCACGCTTTCGCTATTGGCTGCCAGTGCCCTGCTGGCGGCCTGCGGCGGGGGCGGAGGCGATGGCGGGGGCGGCTCGGGGCTGTTCCAGGCCATCAGTTTCAGTTACCCCGGCGGCGCCACGCTGCTGGCCGGACCGGTGACCTTGAAGGCCACCGCGGACTCCGGGCTGCCCGTGACGTTCAAGTCCGGGACGCCCGACATCTGCACGGTGTCCGGTGACCAGCTCACGCTCGTGGCCAAGGGCGAATGCCGCGTGACCGCCAGTCAGGCCGGCGGCGCGGACGCCGGCGGCAAGCAATGGGCCGCGGCCGATGACGTGGGGCAGCTGTTCACGGTGCTCGGACGGGCGCAGGCCCCGGTCGTGCCGGTCGCCGTGATGCTGCGCGCGGCCAGCGCCACCGTGACCTTGTCCGCCAAGACCGACGCGGGGCTGGCGGCGACCTACCAGTCGACGACGCCTTCCGCGTGCACCGTCAGCGGCAACGCGCTGACGGTGTTGGCCAGCGGGCTTTGCCAGCTGGCCGTGACCGCTCCCGCCGACGCCACCCACGAGGCCTTGACCGGGACGGCGCTCATCGCGGTGTCGCCGCTGCCGCCGCCCGTCGTGCAGAGCCAGGGCAAGACGCAGACCGTCGCGCTCGCCACGGTCGATGCCGGTGGCAGCGCCTTGAGCTACGCGAGCACCGCGCCCACGGTGTGCGCGGTGGCGGGCAGCGAGCTCCAGATCCTGACCAAGGGCACCTGCACCGTGACCCTGTCCAGCGCCAGCGGCGCCACCGAGAACCTCGGCGTGGTCGTCGATCCGCACTTCTTCGCGAGCGGTTTCAACCCGGCGACCAACCGCACGCTGGAGTTCGGCGACATCAACACCGGCGCCGGCGTGCCCATCGCCAGCTGGTGTGGCGGCGTGGATCCCTCGTTCTGCCACCTGACGGTGAGCAGCTTCGCGTCGACCTTCGGGTTCGACATCAAGCAGAAGGCGGGCAGCGGCTGGGACGGCTCGACGTCGGGATGGTGGGCCTACTACAGCTACGAGATCGGCGCGCCCAAGACGCAGAGCGGTGACCGCCTGCCGTTCGACCTCAAGACCGAGGAGTCGCTGTTCGTCACGCTCGGCTTGAACCAGACGCTGTTCGACGGCGGCGGCGCCGTGGCCGTCCGCATCCAGACGAACAACCTGCAGAAAAAGCCCAACGGGGACGAGTGCTACATCACCGCCTCGGCCAACGTGCAGCCGACGTCCGCCGCGCCCACCGCGTACTTCATCCCGTTGAAGAACTTCTCGGTGACGGAAACCTGCGGCACCGACATCGCGCAGACCGCGGAGGCCGGGCTGGCCCAGATCCGCAGCTTCGGCGTGCGCGCCCTGCAGTTCGGTCCGAGCATCAACCTGAGCCGCCCGACGCCCAACGCGGATGGCTCGCTGCCGGCTCCGACCGACCCGGCCTACACGCTCAGCACGGACATCACCGTCTTCGGCCCGATCACCTTCCAGTGATCGCCTGGCGCCGCACAACCGCATCAGAAAGAAAAACGATGAGACAGTTCCGCACCACCGCCGTCCATCGCGGCATGGTCCAGATGCTCCTGCTGACCGCTGGCAGCACCGCATTTGCCCAGACCCCTCCCCCCAAGGAGCCTGAAACGCCAGCCGCCCTGGGGACCGTTGTCGTCAAGGGACAGCGCGCCGCCCTGCAGTCGGCCCAGAAGATCAAGCAGAACGCCGAGGAGATCGTCGACTCCGTCGTGGCGGAGGAAGCCGGCAAGCTGCCCGACAAGTCCATCACCGAAGTGCTGCAGCGCATCGTCGGCGTGACCGTCGAGCGTCTGCGCTCGACCAACAACGACCCCAAGCACTTCTCCGAAGGGAGCGACGACCGCATCAACGTGCGCGGCCTCTCGTGGGGATCGTCCACGCTCAACGGCCGCGAGGTGTTCTCGGCCGGCTGGCCGGGCCGCGACCTGAGCTGGAGCGCCGTGCCCGCCGAACTGATGGCGGGCGTGGACGTCTACAAGAATCCCTCGGCGGAAAAGATCGAGGGCGGCGTCAGCGGCCAGGTGGACCTGCGCACGGCGCTGCCCTTCGACTACGAAGGCACCAAGCGCGTCGTCTCGTTCGGCGGCAACTACGAGCAACGCACGAAGAAGACATCGCCGACGCTCTCGGGGCTCTACTCGACGCGGTGGGAGGCTGAGTCCGGCCGCTGGGGCGCACTGGTCGACCTGGCGATGAACCACTCGACGTATGAGCAGCAGAAGCTCGAGGTCCAGCCCTACTACCCGCGCAGCGACGTGGTGCCCGGCCGGACGGTGTGGGTGCCCGGCGCGGCGGACTGGGGGCAGAACGTCGGCAACAGCGACCGCAAGGGCTTCTACGGCGCGCTGCAGTGGAAGAAGAACAACATGCAGTCGTCGCTGACGGCGTTCGTCTCGAGGTCGCGGGAGGAGAACACCGGCTCGAACATCTACCCGAGCTTCGCGGACGGCAACTTCAACATGTCGCCGTACAACGTGCGGGTCGACAACCCGGTGATCGACGACCGGGGCGTCGTGGTGTCGGGCCACTACAGCTATCCGCTGCAGCTGACCCGCGATGCCAACGGCAACGTGACGGACTTCAACCACGGGGGCAAGGGCTCGAACCAGTTCGCCGACGGCGGCATCATGATGGGCACCAGCCGCGCGTTCACCCAGCACCGCACCAACACCGCCGAGCTGGCCTGGAATTTCCAGTGGGCCGTCAACGACCGCTTCGCGTTGCAGAACGACCTGCAGTGGGTGAAGTCCACCTTCCGTACCCGCGGCGAGGAAGTGCAGACGGCCACCTTCGTGCCGAGCATGGACATCACCACCTCGGGCAGCAAGCCGGTGCAGATCGGCTTCGACGAGAGGTCGCGCAACTTCCTCGCCGACCCGGGCAACTACTTCTGGCTGTCGGTCATGCCCGGCCGCTACAAGGGTGACGCCGACCTGTATGCCTGGAAGGTCGACGGCAAGTACGTGTTCGACGACTCGATCCTGCGCGACCTGAGAGTCGGCTTCCGCACCACCTACCGCAGCTCCAAGCGGGAAGCGGCGGTCTACGCGGGTGATCTGACGAGCGTGGGCTGGAAGTCGATCGCCGAGCCGTGGACCGTGCGTCAGACCAGCACGCCGGGCCAGTTGCCCGGACCCACTGACGACCAGAGCTGGAAGTCGCGCGGCAACTTCGCCTACCTGAGCGATCCGCGCTACGCGGCGGCCGCGCCGGTGGAGCTGTTCAACTACACCCCCTTCGGCGGCAACAACCCGCCCAGCGTGGTGTTTCCGACCTATGGCGCCCTCAAGGACTACAACACCTACAGCAAGCTGATCGGCGACGTCCGCTACAACCAGTGCCTGGACTCGCAGGCGTGGGCGAAGGGGCAGAACGCGAAGAACCCGCAGAACCAGATCAACGTCCCGACCTGCAACGCCAGCGACTACAAGTACGACACGACGCTGTACTACGGGCTGAACCCGAACATGACCAGCGACATCTCCGAGCGCACCCATGCCGTCTACGGCAGCCTGCGCTTCGGCTTCGATGACTGGAAGATCCCGGTGGACGGCAACCTGGGCGTGCGCGTGGTCTACACCGGACGTTCGTCGCACGGGCATACGACCTTCGACGCGACCTACGACAACCGCACGCCGCCCGACGTGCCGCGCTTCGGTCCGATCAACGAGAACCTGAACGTCGACGCCAACCATGTCGACGTGCTGCCCTCGCTGAACCTGAAGTTCAACCTGACGGGCGACAACAAGCTGCTGGGGCGCATCGCGGCGGCCCGCAGCGTGTACCGGCCGGGTTTCAACCAGCTGCAGGAATCGGTGTCGCTCAAGCAGAACATCGACACGGCCAACAACCGCATCACCTACACGGGCGAGAACACCGGCAACGCCAAGCTCAAGCCGCTGACGTCCGACAACTTCGACCTGGGGCTCGAGTGGTACCCGCGCAGCGGCCAGATGGTCTCGGTCACGGCCTTCTACAAGGACGTGAAGGACGTGATCTACGACTCGACCTACACGCGCGACTACAACAGCCTGGCCGGCAACCCGCAGACCTTCCTGATCAAGGGACCGCGCAACGCCGCCCGCGCCTGGGTGCATGGCATCGAGCTCAAGGCCGAGACCTATCTGGACCACTTCGATTTCCTGAAGGACCGGCTGCCTGACTGGGTCAAGGGCTTCGGCGTCTCGGCGGACTACACCTACCTCGGCAGCAGCCAGCGCTTCTACCGCGACGCCCAGGTGCAGTTCTGCCCGCCTAGCGGCACGATCACGAGCGATGCGCTCAAGGTGTACGGCTGCGACACCAACGGCAGGCCCTTCGGCGCGCTGCCGGTGCCCGGCCTGGTGAAGAACGCGGCCAACTTCGCGCTGCGCTATGACCGCTACGGCTTCTCCGCCCGCCTGGCCTACAACTGGACCAGCCGCGTGCTGAGGAATGTCGGCGTCGACTTCAATGGCCAGAACGGCACGAGCGCGGATCCGGCGCGCGCCGGCGCGCAGGACACGTGGTGGGGTCTGCCGCAGTACCAGGAGGCCTTCGGGCAGTGGGATGGCGGCGTGTCGTACAACTTCACCGAGAAGTTCGGGCTGTCGCTCAGCGTGACCAACCTGAACAACGTGACGGTTCGCCGCACCTTCCAGCAGACCCCTGGTTTCATGGGCTCGAGCTGGAACTTCCCGGGACGCAGCTACTACCTGACGGGCCGCTACGAGCTCTGAACGACCGCCGATGCGGATCGGGGCCCGCCCGGACACGGCGGGCCCCTGCCTGGATTCCGATACTCATGTCCCATTCATTCCGGGCCGCGCTCGCCGCGGCCCTTGTCCCGTTCTCCCTGTTCTCGCTGCTCTGCCTATGCCCGGCCGGCGCTGCCTGTGCCCAGGATGCCGGCACGGCCAACCTGGAGCGCGTCGAGGTGGCGGGACGGAAGACGGAAGTCTCGCCCTGGTTCCGCGCCGAGAGCCCGCATTTCATCGTGTACTCGGACACCCGGGAAGAGGACGTCGCGCCGCTGCTGGACAACCTGGAGAAGCTGGATCGGCTGCTGCGTGCCTATACCCAGCTTCCGCAATCCCAGCTCCCGCAATCCCAGCCTGAGCAATCCCCGCGCGCAGGCGCGTCCGGCGACCCTCAGGAGCCGAAGCTGACGCTGTACTACCACGCCAGCCTCTCGGGCCTGCGGGCGGTCGCGGGCAGCACGCCGGCCGACGCCATCGGCCTGTACAGCGGCGACGCGGGCGCCGCGCAGGGATTCGGCGTTCATCTGGAGCGCATCGCCACGCTGGGTGACGAGCAACTCGAGAAGGCGCCGCTGAACGACTCGCTGACCTATGTCTTCGAGGCCTATGCGCGGCACTTCCTCCACCGCCATACCGACATCCGCGCGCCCGCGTGGTTCATCGAGGGCTTCGCGCAGTACTTCTCCAGCGTGCGGTTCTCGGCGCAGCAGACGGTCGTGGGACGGGCGCCCAGGGACGTCGCCGGCTACCTGAGATTCCTGAATGCGGGGCGCAAATACCACCTCGAATGGGAAGACGTGCTCGAGCACCGGCTGCCACTGGCGCACGGCCATGGCGGCGAGGACGGCATGCGTCTGGAGTTCGAGGCGAAGTCGTGGCTGCTGACGCATTACGCGTTCTCGTCGGACGAGCGGCGCAAGCGGCTGAGCCGCTATCTCCAGCGGGTCGGTGACGGCGCGTCGCCGACCGCGGCGTTCGAACGCGCTTTCGGTGTGAGCAGCGCGGATCTTGGCCGCGTGATGTGGCGCTACGGCCAGCGCGGCCTGGAGGTCGTGCGAGGCGTGCTCCCGTCCATGCCTGCGGTGCAGGTCAGCTTCCGCCCGCTCACGCGCGCGGCGGGGGACACCGTGCTGGCGCAGGCCGCCCAGGCGGCGCGGTCACCGGACGGGCCGCTCAAGGAATGGACCTTCGACAAGCGCAGGGTGTTGCAGAAGGTCGAACTCAGCGCCGGCCTGGAGGATGCGGACGCCTTCATCAAGGGGCAGCAACAGCAGCAGGGCCCGGCAGCGTCGCCGTCGCCATCAGGCGGCGCCGGGGCGGGCGCGGGGAGGCGGTAGTTCGCGCGGGCCCGAGCCCGCCTTAACGGCGCCCGCATCCCGTTTCACGGGAACGCCATGCCGATGACATCCCGCCTGGATAGGGTCACGGGCTTTCGCACTCCCGACCCCCTCGGCCATGTCTTCAAAGCCCTCGAGCGCCACGCCGCTTTCCCTGTCGTCCCTGCGTGAACTGGAGGGCCTGCCCGATCGCCAGCGCCGGCTGCTGCTGCGCGCCGGCCTGGGTCTGTCCCTGGGCGGCTCGGCCGTCCTGTCGGCCTGCGGGGGCGGTGGCGACAACGGCAGCGACAACGGCGGCGATGCCAGCGGCAATCCCGGGCAGGGTCCCGGCACGGCGCAAGTCAACAGCTTCGCGCTGGCCGTGCTGCCCGACACGCAGTTCTACTCGCGCTACGCGACGACCGACGAGAACCTGCAGTTCCAGCGCAAGTACGGCTCGACGCCCTTCGTCGCCCAGACCAAGTGGATCGCCGACAACGCCGCGGCGCTGCGCATCCCTTTCACCATCCACCTGGGTGACGTCGTGGACCAGCAGGGCAAGCCGCTGCAATGGCAGGTGGCGGACTCGGCGATGAAGGTGCTCGAGGCCGCCAAGATGCCGTACGCCATCCTGGCCGGCAACCACGACGTCATCTCCGATGTCGACTACGTCGACGCGAGCAGCCAGTCGGCCAACACCGATGCGCAGCGCAACCTCGCCAAGGAGCCCTACCTGCAGGCCTTCCCCACCACGCGGGCGCAGCAGCAGGCCACCTTCGGCGGCCGCGATCCGTCGGGCTTCCACGAGTACCACGTCTTCAACGTCGACGGGAACGCCTTCATGGTGCTGTCGATGTCCTGGCGCGCCTCCGACGCCGCGATCGCCTGGGCGCGCGGCGTGCTCGCCCAGCATCCGACGCTGCCGGTCATCCTGTCGACCCACCAGTTGCTCAACATCGCGGCCGATGGCGTGAGCCCGCTGGAAGTGCCCTACGGCCTGATGCTGTGGGAGAAGCTGATCCGCGACAACGACCAGATCTTCATGACCTTGAACGGTCATTACCACGGCGGCGCACACCTGACCAAGACCAACGACTTCGGCAATGCCGTCGAGGAGATGGTGGTCGACTACCAGATGGCCTACATGGGCGGCAACGGGCTGATGCGGCTCTACGAGTTCGACCTCACGAACAACAAGATCAAGGTGCTGTCGTTCTCGCCGTGGGTGACGCAGAAGCCGGCCGACACGCTCAACGAGTTCGATGTGGCCGTGCTGACCGAGCCCAACCATCAGTTCGAGATCGCCATCGACTTCAAGAAGCGCTTTGCCCGCTTCAATCCGGGCTTCACCACGCCGGCGGCCGCGAATGCGCCGATCAACGACCGCGCCAAGGCGGCGCTGCTGTCCCACTTCACCGAGCCGGCCGCGAGCGCCAAGACGCCTGCCTCGAGCACGGCCGACTACCCGCTCGTGGCCAGCACCGTCGCGCATTGGCGCTTCTTCGGCGGCGCCGACGGCGCCGTGGTGCCGGTGGGCCAGGTCATCAACGACGAGACGGGGCGCAATCCGATCGCGCGCCAGGCGCTCGCCCAGGGCGGCGCGGCGCAGGACGGCGACCTCACCTGGTCGAGCGACCATCACTACCTGTCCGCCGCGCCTGGCAGCGTGCGCTTCGCCAACTCGGTGAACTCGCCGCTGCGGATGAGTGCCTTCGCGACCGATGTCAACGCGCCCTTGAATGGCGTGAGCTTCGATGCCGGCTACACCGTCGAGGCCTTCCTGAAGATTCCCGCGGGCTGGACGGCCTCGAACAACGCGTGGATGAACATCATGGAGCGCGAGGGCCGTCGGGGCGACATCGCCGGCATCGACCCCGATGCCGACGGCGATGAAAGCGCGCTGATCTTCGCGATCTCCAGCCTGCGCGAGGTGCAATGGGAGGTGACGCCGAGCACGCCGGGCACCCGTTCGCCGGCCGCCAATTTCTCCGGCGAGATCATCACCGAGCGCTGGATCCATGTGGCGATCGTCAATGACCCGGCGCAGAACAGCACCATCATGTACGTCGAGGGCGCGCCCATCCTGCGCAACGCGTCGAACACGAATGGCATCGCCGTCACCAGCGCCACCGATCGGATGATCGTGGGCGGCGGTGTCTACGGTGGCGCGCCGTCCAACGGCTTCCTCGGCAGCATCGGCGAGATCCGCCTGTGCAGCGAGCCGCTGGGCTCGGACAAGTGGCTCACCGCGCGCCGGCGCTCATCCTGACGCGGACAGCGGCAGCCGCACCGTCACGCGCAGGCCGCGGCCCGTGCCGCCGGCCAGCGCGATGCGGCCGCCGTGCCGCGTCACCACCGCCCGCACGATCGCCAGGCCGAGCCCGCTGCCGGGCTCGCGCTGCGCCGGATCGCGGAAGAAGCGGTCGAAGACGCGCTCGCGCAGCACCTCCGGAATGCCGGGGCCCTGGTCCTCGACGGCGAGCACGGCCTCGCTGCCATCGCGACGCAGCGCCACGCGCACCAGGCCACCGGGCGGGCCGTACTTGATCGCGTTCTCGACCAGGTTGTCGGCCAGCGATTCCAGCGCGCCGCGCTGACCGCGCACGGCCAGGCCCGGCTCGGTGGCGAGCTCCAGTTCCACCCGGCGCGCCGAGGCCAGCCCGCCCAAGGCGGCCAGCCGGTCCTGCAGCAGGCCTTCGAGCTCCACGTCCGCCACCGGCTCCGTCGCCGCCGCGTCGCTGCGCATCAGCGAGAGCAACTGGTTCACCAGCCGCGTCGCGCGATGGCCGCTGCTCAGCACGCCGGTCATCAGCTGGCGCTCGCGCTCGTCATGCGTGGCCGCGCGCAGCGCCTCGACGTTCACCAGCATCGCCGCCAGCGGCGTGCGCAGCTCATGCGCCGCGTCGGCGATGAAGGTGCGCTCGCGCTGCGCGCTGCTCTCGACACGCCGCATCCAGCCATTGATCGCGTCGACCATGATCGCCAGCTCGCGGTGGCCATCGCGGTAGTTCAGCGGCGCGAGGTCCTGCGGCCCGCGCCGCGCGACCTCGCGCGCGACGGCGGTCCAGGGCCGCATCGCCATCACGATCGACAGCCAGGCGGGCATCACCAGAAAGGGCAGGCAGGTGAGCAGCGGCCACAGGTAGAAGCCGTCCGAGTACACGGTGCGCAGCACGTTCCAGCCATCATCGGGCGCGAAGAAGGTCACCCGCAGGCCGTCCGGCCCGGCCTCGCTGCGGGCGCCGAGTCCGCGTCCGTTCGCCTGCATCCGCACCAGGCGGCCGGTGTCCGCGGGCGGCTGGAGGTCCGGCGCATTGGGGGAGCGATAGAGCAACTGCGCGCCGCGCGTCACGGTGAAGGAGGGCTGCCGGTCCGGCGTGGTGCGGTAGTCCTCGACGATGGCCGAGTGCAGCAGGTCCAGCTGGCGCTGGCGCCGCTCGGGCGTGCCGCCGCGGTCGTCGGCGATGGCCATGATGGTGGGATAGATCTGCGTGGACTCGAGCAGCAGGATCGCGCGGCCGCCGGCGCTCAGCAGGTAGGCCAGGCCGCAGACCCAGGCCAGCGTGAGCAGCGCCATCTGCGCCACCAGCAGCCGCCGCACCAGGCTGGGCCGCAGCACCGACAGCACCACGCGCCGCGGCAGCCGTGCGAGCCGGTGCAGCAGGCCGCGCGGGTGGGGCTCGCCGATCGGCGGCACGAGCGCGCTCATGGAGCCTCCGGGTTCATGGGGCCTCCTGGTCGATCACGTAGCCGACGCCGCGGACGGTGCGCACCAGGCCGTCGCCGACCTTGCGGCGCAGGTTGGCCATGTGCACGTCCAGCGCGTTGCTCGCGTTGCCGGCGCCGCCGGGCAGCACCTGCTCCTCGAGCGTGCGACGCGTGACGATGCGGCCCGCGCGCATCATCAACTGGCGCAGCAACTCGTATTCGCTGACGGTCAGGTCCACGGCCCGGCCGTCGACGCTCACGCGCCGCGTCGGCACGTGCAGCAGCACGCCGCGCAGCGACAGCGATTCGCCGTCGAAGCCGTAGCTGCGGCGCGCCAGCGCGCGGATGCGCGACAGCAGCTCGGCCAGCTCGAAAGGCTTGACCAGGTAGTCGTCGGCGCCGGAATCCAGCCCGGTGAGCCGGTCCTGCAGCGCGTCGCGCGCGCTCAGGATCAGCACGGGCAGCGTGCCGTGCTCGCGCCGCAGCTTGGCCAGCAGATGCAGGCCATCGCCGTCGGGCAGGCCCAGGTCCAGCAGCACCAGGTCGCAGGGCTGCTCGTCCAGCTGACGCTGGGCGGCGGCGAGCTGGCGGGTCCAGACGACGTCCATGCCCTGATCGGCCAGCGCGATGCGCACGCCGTTGCCCAGGTCCAGGTCGTCCTCGATGAGAAGGATCTTCATGCCGCGCATTGGACCAGCGCGCCGGCCCGGCCATGGGCGATGCGCGCCGCGCCTTCATGCTTTCTTCATGCAGCCCAAAGGTTCACTTCATGGGCGCTTTCGACACTGCATCCGCAATCCGGCCCTTGCCGTTTCCCTCAGGTCCCGTTCCTTTACCGAGTTGTCGACATGACTGAATCCCTGAACTCCGAGCTGTTCCTCCGCCACGTCCTGCCGCGCGCCGCCGCGCTGGCCGCCGCGCTGACCTGCCTGAGCCTGTTCTCCTGCGCCGTGCGGGCGCAGACCGCGGCCTCCACCGCCGCGCCGGCCGCCACGCCGCCCAAGGCGCCCCCGGCGGAATCGACCTTCACCATTGGCGGCGGCGCCGCGGTGACGACGCGCTATGCCGGCTCCGACGAGACGCTCGTGGCCCCGCTGGTTGCGGCCGAATACACCCACCCCAGCGGCTTCTTCATCGGCACGCTGCGCGGTGCCGGTTACGGCGGCGGGCTGGGCCCGGTGAGCTACAGCGCCGCGATCAGCTATCGCGGCCCGCGCTACGAGAAGAAGAAGGATGGCGCCGGCTTTGGCAGCGGCAGCAAATACCTGAACGGCATGGGCGACGTGAAGGGCAGCGTCACCGGCCACTTCTCGGTGGGCTATTCAGTGCTGCCGTGGCTGGACCTGCAGGTCCACACCGAGCAGCCGCTGACCAAGCGCGAGAACGGCGCGGTCTACGGTCTGGGCGTGTCGGCCAAGCTGCTGGACGACGGCAAGGACACCTGGGTGCTGAGCGCCGGCGCCAACGCGGGCGACGCCAAGTACCTGCAGACCTATCACGGCGTGACGGCCGCGCAGGCCGCGCGCACCGGCTACGCGGTGTTCACGCCCAAGTCCGGCTTCTACCAGGTCGAGGCCAGCGCGAGCTGGCAGCACAAGTTCTCGAAGAACTGGAGCGTGCTGGGCTCGGTCGGCGCGCAGCACCTGGTCGGCGATGCCGCGAAGAGCCCGCTGACGCGCCGCAAGACGACGCCGGTGGCCTACATCGCGGCGGGTTACACCTTCTGAACTGCAGCGCTGCCGGCGCCGCCTCCAGCGAGCGGCTGGGCTGGCAGCTCCGCTGGCGGCAGGCCTGCGACCGCGCGGGCCCACATCCGCTCATAGAGCGCCTCCAGATCGCGCGCGAAACGAGCGGAGTCGATCCAAGGCCGGATCGCCGGCTTCGGTCCGGTGGCGAGCGCGCAGACCTGCTCGACATACGCCTGCAGCGAGTCGCAGACCAGTCCGGACAAGCCGGCCTGCGTCAGCAGGCTTTCCGCGACGCGCGAGGCGAAGCCATCCCCGCGCAGCGTCACCACGGGCACGCCCGCGGCGAGGGCGTCGCTGGTCGTCGTGTGGCCGTTGCACGGCCAGGTGTCGAGCGCCACGTCCGCCGCCGCGAGGCGATTCCAGTGCTTCTCCATGCCCGTGGGCGGCATGAACACCAGCCGTTCAGGCGCGATGCCGCGCTGCTGCGCCTCCAGGCGCAACTGCGCGTCCGCCTGCTCGCCCCCGCTGAGCTGCCAGAGCAGCGCGCCGGGCAGGCGATGCAAGATCGCCATCCAGGCATCGAACAGCGGCGGCGTGATCTTGTAGACCGCATTCGCCGACAGCAGCACGATCGCGTCCTCGGGCAGGCCGAGCTCCGCGCGCGGCACCGGGTGGATGGTCCGCGCCGCGTCGCCGGGCTGGTAGCAGCGCGGCAACTGGGCGATCCGTTCCGAATAGAAGGGCGCGTCCTCGAGCGGCGTGACGATGGCGTCGCCGATGACGTAGTCGATGAAGTCCGCGCCGCAGGTGCCGGGGAAGCCGAGCCAGGCGGCCTGCACCAGCGCCGGCCGCGCGGCCAGCGCGGCGAAGCGGCTGCCGGCGGTGTGCCCCTTCAGGTCCACGGCGATGTCGACGCCTTCGGCGCGCATCCGCGCGGCGATGCCTGACGGATCGAGATCGCCGACCTCGACGACGCGCTCGCAGGCGGCGCGGATGCGGCGCTGGAGCGCGGAGCCGTCGTCGGGCCCGTGCGAGAACAGCAGCACCTCGAAGCGCTCGCGGTCGCGCTGCTCGAGCACCTCGACCATCAGCGCGGCGGTGGCGTGGGCGTGGAAGTCCGAGGACAGATAGCCGATGCGCAGCCGCGGCTTCGCGATCGCCTGCACCGGCGGCAGCGCGCGGAGGCTGCGGCTGAGGAAGCGCGCGCTCAGCCGGCCGATCTTGAGCAGGTCCGCCGGCGCATGGGGCAGGGCGGCCAGTGCGAAGGGGACGCCGAATTCGTCGCCGGCGTCGTCCGGCTTGGCGCTCAGCGCCGCGCGCAGCGCCTGGAGATTGGCCTCGAAGTCCTGCCAGCGCGCGCATTGCTGGTCGCCATGAGCCTGATAGGCCTGGGCCATGACGCTGGCGGGCTGCAGCGTGGCGACGGTGCGAAAGCACTCGGCGGCCTCCGCCTTCATCTGCAGCGACTGCAGCGCGAAGGCGAGCTGCAGGTAGGCGTCGACGTCATCGATCTTGAGCGACAGCGCCTGCATCAGCGGGCCGATCGCGTCCTGCACGCGGCCGGCGCGGCGCAGCGACTCGCCCAGATAGCGCTGCAGCTCGTTGGAGGCCACCTGGGCGTGCGGCTCGAGCAGCGCGACGGCCCGGTCATGGCGGCCGCGGGTCATCTCTGCGAGCGCGGCGCGCAGCAGGTCCTGGAGCGGGTCCATCGTCGGCATGTCCGGGGTCGTGAAGGAGTCGGCCATTGTGTGCGGGATCGCCCGCGCCCAGGACGCACATCCCGAGAGGCACTGGCAATCGGCGCCGATACTGTATAAATTGACAGTATGCCGCAGCCCCCCAAGATCGCCGCTCCACCGCTGTTCATCCAGGCCGACGCCCTCAAGGGGCGGGGCAGCGCCTGGGCGATGCCGCACCGTTTCGAATCGGTGGAGCGGGAGCAGTACGACGACGGCTGGGGCACGCTGGATCAGGAGGCCGTCGAGGAACACGTCGCGCCGCGGACCGAGATCATCGAGGAGCACGCCAAGAAGATCGTCAGCGGCAACCAGTCGCCGGACATCGGTTTCGATCTGTCGATCAACCCGTACCGCGGCTGCGAGCACGGCTGCATCTACTGCTTCGCGCGCCCGACGCACAGCTACCTGAACCTCTCGCCGGGCCTGGACTTCGAGACCAAGATCATCGCCAAGGTCAACGCCGCGGAGCGGCTGCGCGAGACGCTGGCCTCGCCGGCGTACCGGCCGGCGCCGCTGGTGCTGGGGACGGCGACCGACGCGTATCAGCCGATCGAGCGCAAGCTCGGCCTCACGCGCGCGGTGGTGGAGGTACTGACCGAGGCGCGGCATCCGTTCTCGGTGGTGACCAAGTCCAGCGGCATCGAGCGCGATCTGGACCTGATCGCGCCGATGGGGCAGCGGCGGCAGGTGTCGGTGTATTTGTCGGTGACCTCGCTGGATCCGGAGCTGTCGCGCATCCTGGAGCCGCGCGCGGCCTCGCCGCAGCGGCGGCTGCGCACGATCAAGGCGCTGGCCGAGGCGGGCGTGCCGGTCGGGGTGAGCGTGTCGCCGGTGATTCCCTTCCTCAACGAGCCGGAGCTGGAGCGCATCCTCGAGGCCGCGGCGCAGGCAGGCGCGACCAAGGCCTTCAGCATCCCGCTGGTGAGCGTGTCGCCGGTGATTCCCTTCCTCAACGAGCCGGAGCTGGAGCGCATCCTCGAGGCCGCGGCGCAGGCGGGCGCGACCAAGGCTTTCAGCATCCCGCTGCGGCTGCCGTGGGAGGTGGCGCCCTTGTTCCACGACTGGCTGCGGCTGCATCAACCGGACAAGGCGGCGCGCATCATGGCGCGGCTGCGGGACATGCGAGGCGGCAAGGACAACGATCCGCGCTTCGGCACGCGCTTCACGGGCGAGGGCATCTGGGCGGAGTTGCTGCAGCAGCGGCTGCGCAAGGCGGCGCAGCGGCTGGGACTGGGGCGCGAACGGCATCAGTTCGACTTCAGCGAGTTCCGTCCGCCATCGAAGGTGGAGGGGCAGCAGTCGCTGTTCTGAAAGCAGTCCGGAGCAGGGGCGCAAGGCCTGACCCCATCACGGCTCAAGCTGCAATGACCTTCCTCAGTATGCGCAGGGGGAGTGACCCACCGAGATCAGCATCCCCCGTCGAAACGCCCTTCGGAGGGGCTCTCTTTTGTGAACGGCACGCAGACACTGGTGGCCTTCGAGTCGTGGACTCGCTTGGCAGAGGGTGTGGCGATGATCGTGAATGGGTCGATGACGGATGAGCGGGTGGTGACGTCGAGCAGCGCAAGTAGCCGGCTGGTCGCTGTGATGGTGCGGCCCTTGCCGGTAGCGCATGACGTGTCCGAACTGGAGGCGGTGATCGACCTTCTGAAGTCGCCAGGGCTGCTCTTCGGTCCGCCCGA
>Ga0209257_1002860_pt1 | contig 16121 bp, 14 predicted proteins | sample AraplaCvi_mCL_r2_FD_184277 | JGI IMG/M metagenome (GOLD analysis project Ga0209257, IMG submission 184277) | Arabidopsis root microbial communities from North Carolina, USA - plate scrape MF_Cvi_mCL_r2 (SPAdes) (version 2) | ecosystem: Host-associated > Plants > Roots > Endosphere | place: USA...
GACGAAGGACAGGAAGGGCTCGGCGCATTCCTCGACAAGCGCAAGCCGCGCTGGTGCCAGTAAGGCCTCGAAAGGAGATCGACATGCTCGACCACATCGGCATCACCGTTTCCGACTACCCCCATTCGCGCGCGTTCTACGAGCGCGTGCTCGGCGTGCTCGACTACGGCATCGTCATGGACGTGACCAAGGAACAGACCGGCGGTTACGAAGGTTGCGGGTTCGGGGCGGAGCGAAAGCCCGACTTCTGGATCGGCACCGGCCAGACGGCCAGCACCGGCGTGCACGTCGCGTTCGTCGCCGCCTCGCGTGCGGCGGTCGACGAATTCCACTCCATCGCCCTGCAGCACGGTGCGCGCGACAACGGCGCGCCCGGCCTGCGACCGCACTACCACCCGAATTACTACGGCGCCTTCGTGATCGACTTCGATGGCAACAACATCGAAGCCGTGTGCCACCGTCCCGAGTGACCCCATGCCCGACCACCCGCACCGCCTGTTCGACAAGATCCTGATCGCCAACCGCGGCGAGATCGCCTGCCGCGTCATCCGCACCTGCCGGCGCCTCGGCATCCGAACGGTCGCGGTGTATTCCGAAGCCGACGCCGATGCGCAGCACGTGCGCCAGGCCGACGAGGCGTGGCCCATCGGCGGCCCGCGCCCGCAGGACAGCTACCTGCGCGGCGACGCGATCATCGAGGTCGCATTGAAAGCCGGCGCGCAGGCCGTGCATCCAGGCTATGGCTTCCTCAGCGAGAACGCCGACTTTGCCGACGCCGTCGAAGCCGCGGGCCTGGCCTTCATCGGCCCGAAGGCCGCGTCGATGCGCAAGATGGGCAGCAAGGCCGGCGCGAAGGAACTGATGCAGGCTGCCGGCGTGCCGGTCGTCCCGGGGTACACCGGCGAAGACCAGGCGCCCGACCGCCTGCAACGCGAAGCCGATGCCATAGGCTATCCGCTGATGATCAAGGCCGCGCACGGCGGCGGCGGCAAGGGCATGCGCATCGTGCGCGCGAGCGACGAGTTCGCGGCGAACCTGCAAAGCTGCCAGCGCGAAGCGGCCAATGCCTTCGGTCGCGATCGCGTGCTGCTCGAACGCTACGTCGAGAAGCCGCGCCACATCGAGATCCAGGTCTTCGCCGATGCGCATGGCCACGCGATCCATCTGAACGAACGCGAATGTTCCGCGCAGCGTCGTTACCAGAAGGTGCTGGAGGAATCGCCCTCGCCGTTCCTCACGCCGCAGCTGCGCCGCGCGATGGGCGACGCGGCGGTGCTCGCCGCGCGTTCGATCGACTACGTCAACGCCGGCACGGTGGAGTTCATCGTCGGCCAGCAATCCGATGGAAAGCCGGGCGGCTTCTACTTCATGGAAATCAACACGCGGTTGCAGGTGGAGCATCCCGTCACCGAAATGGTGACTGGACTCGACCTGGTCGAATGGCAGCTGCGTGTCGCCGCGGGCGAAGCGCTGCCGCTGGAACAGGACGCCATCGCGCAGGACGGCCACGCAATCGAAGTGCGCCTGTATGCGGAGGATCCGGATGCGGGCTTCCTCCCGGGTTCTGGCAGGCTCGAACGCCTGCGCCTTCCCCGCACCGGCGACGGCGTGCGCGTGGATTCGGGTGTCGTCGAAGGCGACACCGTCACGATCTTCTACGACCCGATGATCGCCAAGCTCATCGTCCACGCCGCCGACCGCTCCGCCGCGCTCGCGCGGCTGCGCGCGGCGCTGGCGGCGTGCGACATCGCGGGGCCGAAGTCGAACATCGAATTCCTCGAACGCCTCGCGCGGCACCCGGCGGTGGTCGACGGCACGATCGATACCGGCTACCTCGATCGCCATCTCGACGAGTTCCTGACGTCCGCGGATGAAGACGACAGCGAGCGCCTGCTCGCCGCCGCCACCGCGCTGCTGCTGTCGCAGGAGCAGGACACGCGCCGCCGCGCGGCCGCATCGAGCGACCCGACCTCGCCGTGGGCCATCGCCGACGGCTGGCGACTGGGCCACGGCGGCCATCGCAGCCTGGCTTTCCTCAAGGGCGAGTCCCGCGTGGAACTGCACGCGCAGGGCGCCGGTGGCGAGTACCGGATCGAGCAGGCCGGCGGGCCCTCACAGGCGGTCGAAGGCGCCCGCATCGAGGCCGACGGCACCCTGAGCCTGCGCATTGGCGGACATGGACGCCGATTTACGTTCGAACTGGATACGCTGGCAGACGATCGCCAGCGGCTGGTGGTGCACGACGGTGAACGCCGCCTGCGCCTGCTGGGGGTGCCGATGTACCGTCACGAGCGCAGCGGAGGCGGCAACGCCGGCCATAACGTGCTCGCGCCGATGCCCGGCCGCGTGGTGCTGGTGAAGGCCGCCGAAGGCGACACCGTGGATGCCGGACAGGAGCTGATGGTGATCGAAGCGATGAAGATGGAGCTGAGCCTGAAGGCGCCGCGCGCGGGTACTGTCGCCCAGGTGCGCGCAGCCGCGGGCGACTTCGTCGAAGCCGACGCCGTGCTCGTCGCGCTGGCGCAGGACGAATGAGGCCTGCCGCCATGAAGTCGTCCGTCCGCATCGTCGAAGTCGGCCCTCGCGACGGGTTGCAGAACGAAAAGGCCACGATAGCGACCGCCGACAAGATCGAGCTGATCGACCGGCTTTCCGACACCGGCCTTCGCAGCATCGAGGCCACCAGTTTCGTCAGCCCGAAATGGGTGCCGCAGCTGGCCGACGCGGCGGAAGTCTTCACCGGCATCCATCGCAGGGACGGCGTGCGCTACCCGGTACTGGTGCCCAACGAACAGGGCTACGAGCGCGCCCGCGCGGTGGGCGTGGATGAAATCGCCGTCTTCACCGCGGCGTCCGAAGCGTTCAACAAGAAGAACATCAATGCGTCCATCGACGAATCGCTGGAGCGCTTCGCCCCCGTGATGGCGCGCGCGCGCGCCGACGGCGTAGCCGTGCGCGGCTATGTCTCCACCGTGCTCGGCTGTCCGTACCAGGGCGAAGTGCCGCTCGCGGATGTCGTGCGCGTCGCGCGTGCGCTGCACGAGATGGGCTGCTACGAAGTCTCGCTCGGCGACACGATCGGCGTCGGCACGCCGGGCAAGGCGCGCGCGATGCTGCTCGCCGTCGCGTCGGAGGTTCCGATCAACGCGCTCGCCGTGCATTTCCACGACACCTACGGCCAGGCGCTCGCGAATGTGCTGGCCTGCCTGGAAGAAGGCGTCGCGGTGGTCGATTCGGCGGTCTCCGGCACCGGCGGCTGTCCGTATGCGAAGGGCGCCAGCGGCAACGTCGCCACCGAAGACGTCGTCTACATGCTGCACGGGCTCGGCATCGAGACCGGCATCGACCTTGGGAAACTCGCCGACACCGGCCGCTGGCTCGCCTCGAAACTGGGGCGCGAGACCGGAAGCAAGGTCGGCAAGGCACTCGCCAACACCTGACCGGCCGACCACATGAAGCGACGCATGCCCGCGCAGGAAACCGCCCCACCCACACCGGGTGACGCGAACACCACGCTGGCGGCGTTGCAACACGCGGCGCACGACCTCGCCATTCCCGCCGCGACGCGCGAACTGCTGCAGCAGGCGCACCGGGCGCTGTCGCAATCGCTGGCCGACTGCGAAGCCGAACGCGAGCGCTATCGCACGCTCTTCGACGCCGTGCCCGATCCGGTGAGCATCATCGCGTGGGACGGCACCGTGCTCGACCTCAACAAGGCCGGCATGGACGCCTATCGCCGGCCGCGCGATGAGATCGTCGGCCAGCCCATCGAAACGCTCAACCCCGACCTGCCGCAGGATCACATGGTCCCGGTGTGGGAGACGCTCAATCGCGGCGACACGTACGTGGTCGAAGTCACCAACATGCGCGGCGACGGCACGCGTTTCCCGGTCGAAGTCCACACCGCCGGGCTTACCTTCGACGGCCGCAGGGCGATGGTCGCCGTCGCGCGCGACCTGAGCAGCCGCCACACCGCGGAGCTTCGTTATCGCGAACTGATGGAAGCGATGGATCGCGGCATCGTCGTGCAGGATTCGGAGTTGCAGATCACCTACGCCAACGTCGCGGCGATGAAGATCCTCGGCGTCGGCGAGGACGAACTGGTGAACGACGCGCTGCGCGGCGAGCAATGGCTGGTCGTGGACGAACACGGCCGCGAGCTTCCGCAGGACCGCTACCCCTCCGCGCGCGCGCTGCAGACCGGCCGCATCATCGAAAGCACGGTGCTCGGCCTGTACCACCGCGTGCGGCAGCAACTGATGTGGTTGACGGTAACGTCGGTGCCGCAGTTTCCCGCTGGCGGCGACAAACCGCAGCAGGTGCTGTCGCTGTTCTCCGATGTCACCCGGCTTAAGCGCGACAGCGCGCTGTTCGACCGCGCGCAGAGCATGGCGCACATCGGCGGCTGGGAATGGGATGTCACGCCGGACCGGCTGTACCTCACCGAAGAAGCACAGCGCATCCTCGGCCACCGCCCCGCGCCGGGCACCATCGAAGGCATGCTCGCCTGCCTGCGCGGCGACGATCGAGACCGGCTGCGCGCATCGCTCGGCCAGGCGATCTCGTTCGGCCGCAACCTCGACCTGGAAGTCCAGGGCCATCGCGCCGACGGACGTTCGTTCTGGGTGCGCGTGATCGGCGAGGCCGAAGCGGGCGATCCGATCAACTCGCGCCTGACCGGCACGCTGCAGGACGTCACCGAACGCAAGCACGACGAGGAAACCCTGCGCGTGCAGGCACGCAGCGATCCGCTCACCGGGCTGCTCAACCGCGACGCCGTGCTGGCCGAACTGGAAAGCCGACTCGACGACCCGCTGCGTTCGCAACTGGCCGTGCTGTACGTCGACCTGGACCGCTTCAAGGTGGTCAACGACGTGCTCGGCCACGCAGCGGGCGACCGCCTGCTCGCGTCGGCCGCGCGCCGCATCCAGCGCGCGATCGGCAGCGAAGGCCTGATCGCGCGTTTCGGCGGCGACGAATTCCTGATCCTTTGCGACACCGGCGGCGATCCTTCGCGCCCGGAGCGCCTCGCCGACGCGATCCTTGAAATCTTCGGCGACAGCTTCCGCCTGGACGGCGAGGAATTCAGCATCACGGCAAGCATCGGCATCGCGCAGGCGCCGCTGGACGGCGTGCGTTCGCAGCAGCTGATCCAGAGCGCGGACGTCGCGATGTACGACAGCAAGCGTCGCGGCCGCAACGGGTGGCAGACCTTCACCCCCGAACTGGCGGAGCAACAGCTCCATCGCCTTCAGCTGGAAACGCACCTTCGACGCGCGGTCAACAACGACGAGTTCCACCTCGTTTACCAGCCGCAGATCGACATGCGCAACGGCGATGTCGTAGCGGCCGAAGCGCTGATCCGCTGGCGAAACCATTCGCTGGGCGAGATCCGTCCGGACAAGTTCATCGACCACGCCGAAACCACCGGCGACATCGTCGGCATCGGCGACTGGGTGCTCAACGAAGCCTGCCGGCAGATGCGCGAATGGCAGGACTCGGGGCTGAAGATCCCGCGCGTGGCGGTGAACGTGTCGTACCGGCAGTTCCTGGGCGAGGACCTCGCCAGCACCGTCGCCGCCGTGCTCGCCGAATACGGCCTGCCCGGGCACGCGCTGGAACTGGAATTCACCGAACGCGTGCTTATCGAGGACGCACCGGACACGCTGCGCACCTTCGCCGCGCTGCGCCAGCTGGGCGTGATCCTGACGATCGACGATTTCGGCGAAGGTTACAGCGCGCTCAATTACCTGCGCCGCTTGCCGATCCACGGACTCAAGCTCAGCCAGCTGTTCGTGCAGGGCGTGCCGGAGAACCAGTCGGACGTCGCGATCTGCCAGGCCGTCACCGGCATCGCCCGCAGCCTCGGCCTGGCGCTGGTCGCCGAGGGCGTCGAGACAGGGCAGCACCGTGACTTCCTGCTGCAGCTGGGCGTGCACGTGGGCCAGGGATTCCTGTTCGCGGCAGGAATGACGCCGGAGGAGCTGCGCGAGCGGTATCCGGCGCCGGGGATGGCGTAGCCCGCGACTTCGTAGCCCTGCGGTTCGGGACCTCCGGAAGACGCTAAAATCCCGCCTTTCCGCGACCAGGACCTGAGCCCATGCAACTTCAATCCGTCCGCGCCATCGTCACCGGCGGTGTTTCCGGCCTTGGCCTCGCCGTCGCCCAACATCTCGTCGCCAACGGCGGCAAGGTCGCCCTGTTCGACGTGAACGACGACAAGGGCGCGGCCGCAGTCGCTGAACTGGGCGATGCCAATGCCCGCTACTTCAAGACCGACGTCACCAGCGAAGCCGGCGTGGTCGAGAACGTGAAGGCGGCGCGCGAATTCCTCGGCGGCCTCAATGTCACCGTGAACTGCGCCGGCATCCTCGGCGCCGGCCGCGTGCTGGGCAAGGAAGGCGCGATGCCGCTGTCGCAGTTCCAGTCGACCGTGATGGTCAACCTGGTCGGCAGCTTCAACGTGTCCAAGGCCGCCGCCGAGCTGATGCAGCACAACGAAGCCGGCACCGACGGCGAGCGCGGCGTGATCGTGAACACGGCGTCCGTGGCCGCGTACGAAGGCCAGATCGGCCAGGCCGCGTATTCGGCCTCGAAGGGCGGCGTGGTCGCCATGACCCTGCCGATGGCGCGCGAACTGTCCCGCTTCGGCATCCGCGTGATGACGATCGCACCGGGCGTGTTCTGGACGCCGATGGTCGATGGCATGCCGGACTCCGTGCAGCAGTCGCTCGCCGCGTCGATCCCGTTCCCCTCGCGCCTGGGCCAGCCGAAGGAGTTCGCCGACCTCGTCGCGTACATCCTGGGCAACACCTACCTCAACGGCGAGACGATCCGCCTGGACGGCGCGACGCGTCTGGCGCCGAAGTGAGTGAAGCCGCGGTTGGTGATTCGTGATTCGTGATTTGAAAGATCAAGAACGCGACACCCGCTGCACGGCCCCTCTCCGAATCACCAATCACGAATCACAAATCACGAAATCCCCATGAAAGCCTACGACGTCAAGAAAGGTAACGTTGTCGAACACAACAACGCGGTGTACCAGATCCGCGACATCGAGCGCAGCTCGCCGCAGGGCCGCGGCGGCAACGTCAAGTTCCGCTTCACCATGTACAGCGTCCCGGGCGGCAACAAGCTCGATGTGAGCATGGGCGCGGAGGACGAGCTGAAGGAAGTCGAGCTCAGCCGCCGCCAGGCGACGTTTTCGTACAAGGACGGCGACGCGTTCGTGTTCCTCGACGACGAGGACTACACGCCGTACACGCTCGACGCCGACGTCGTGGGCGACCTCGCCGGCTACATCGTCGCCGACCTCACCGGCTGCTACGTGCAGATCATCGACGATGCGCCGGTCGCGCTGCAGCTGCCGCAGAGCGTGGCGATCGAAGTGATCGAGACGCCGCCGGAACTCAAGGGCGGCACCGCCACCAAGCGCCCGAAGCCGGCCAAGCTGTCGACCGGCATCGAGATCATGGTTCCGGAGTACATCGGCAACGGCGAACGCGTGCTGGTGAACACGACGACGGGCGAATTCGCCGGTCGCGCGGACTGACCATGATCGGGCGCTACCTGCGCGAACGCTTCCTTACTGCGTACGCATTCGCGCAGGCGTGCGGCATCGGCGAGTCCGAACTGTCGCAATTGATCGAACGCGGGCTGGTTCCCCGGCCCGCGTACGAAACGAACGACGAAGGCGGCATCGCGTCGTTCGTGTTCGGAACACTGCCCGCGCCGGGCGTTCCCGCCGGACGCTGGTTCAACCCGCATTCGGTGCACTGGGTTGCGCGGGCACGCGAGGCGCTGGCCGCGAGCGATGGAGATGCGCAGGACGCTTCCGCGCTACTGCGTTCCGACTTCCATCAGCGCTATCTCTCTGCGCTGCGAGCTTCGCACGCCGAGCAGGGACCGATCCCCGGTTTCAGCGACGCAGCAGGAAACTTCGACGAAGCGGCGTTCGACGAGCAGTTTCCCGGCATCTGGGAACACTTCCTCGCGGGAACCTACGGACTCTGCGTCGCCCAGCCTTCCAGCGAAGCGCACATCGTCGCCAAGGAAGCCACGCAAGCGCGCCTGACGCACGTAACGGCAAACGGCACTCGGCGCAATTTCAGCGACCGCGAGAAAGCCGAGGTTCGCGAACTCATCGGGCGTTATGAAGTGCTGTCGATGCCCTTCTCGCCCGCTGAATACCCGCGCAGCAGCCGCAAGCGCCTGATTGAAGACATGCTGCCGCACGTGGCCGCGGACCCGATGCGCGTGGAAGCGCCGACGCCGTGAGCGACCTGCACGCCCGCCCGCTGACGCATGCCGACATTCCGTGGCTGCTGCCGGTTGTCCGTGTGTTCCATGCCGACGAAGGCATCGCATGGGACGACGTACGCGTGCTGTCTGCATTGGACGCCCTGCTTTCGCATCCGCAGCAGGGACGACTGATGCTGCTGGAACGCGCAGGCGAACGGGTCGGTTACTTCATCGTCGGCTTCTGTTTCAGCCTCGAGTTCGGCGGCCGCTTCGGACTGCTGGACGAGCTGTATGTGCTTCCCGCGCATCGCGGCGGTGGCGTCGGCAAGCGTGCGCTGGACGAAGTCGAAGCCCTCTGCGTCGCCGAAGGACTGGGCTGTGTTCGGCTGGAAGTCAGCGACGATAACGACCTCGCGCGCGAGATCTATCGACGTCGCGGCTACGCGATGCATCCGCGCCGCCTGATGACGAAGTGGCTGGCGCGCTGACCGGCCAGGCGCCAGCGCGGCTTACGGCAACCGCAATCCACCCTGTTCCGCGTGCAGTGTGCGCAATCGCGTGCCGAGCAGTTCCGAATTGGCGACGATGCCGTCCATGCGCTCGCGCTGCTGCGGGCCCATCCACTCGCGTGCGCCCTGCTCCAGTTCCGCCCGTGTCGCCTGCAGGTCCGTCCGCAACGTCGCGCTGCGGACTTGAAGCGCCGCGCGTTCGCCGGCCTGCGGAATGCCGTAGCCGCGACTTTCATCCATCAGCCGCGACGGCCGGCCGAGGTAAGCACTCTGTTTCAGCAGGCGACGCACGACATCAGGTGCATCGCCTTCATCACGACTGGACGCCAGGTAACGCCGCTTCAGCGCATCGCGCACTTGCGACAACGCGCGTCGCTGCGCCGCCTGCTCCAGCAGCAGCAGCGCGGCGCTCGCGCGCAGGTCGGCGCGTTGGATCCAGGGGCGGCGCTGTTCGGGCGACAGGTCCATCCATTGCGTCACCGTTCGATACGGCAACGACAGCGACGTCTTCGCCGTCGCGTAGAGCTGCTCGAAGTACGCACCTTGCGATTCGAACCGGTAGCCCAGCCGCAGCGCCTCGGCATCGTCGCCGAGCACCGCCGCATCGGCCACGCCGGCATTCTCCAGCCGGCGCAAGAGGCCCGTCGGCGTGATGCTGCCGATGCCCTGCCCCGCGAACCTGGGCACGCTGTCGTGCAACAGCTTCCAGGTTTCGGCGGCGCAGTTGTTGCCGAGGAAGTAGTACCGGCCGTCGTAGCTCCAATGCAGCTGCGCGGTGCGCTCGAGCACGGCGGCGATCTCGTCCTGCGACAGACGCAACGGCACCGACCGCAAGCCGCGCAGTTCGACCTTGGTGTACTCGTCGATCACCTGCTCCATCGGCAGCACGAACAGGCGCGACGGATAGCCCCCGGCCAGCCCGCTCCAGCTGGAGATCTGCACGTCGTCGACGAACGCGCGGAACGAGAGCACGCGATGGTGCGCCAGATCGAGCCGGCAATCGGGACCGGGCGCGCGACCCGGCGCGCAGACCACGAGCCGCAACATGCTGTGGCCCCAGCGGCTCATCGGCTGCGCGTTGCCTTCGGCGAGCAGGTAGTCGATGGCGTACACGCGCTCCGGATCGATCGTGGCGAGCGCTCCGCCGTCGCCTTCGCCGGCATCGACGTACAGCAGTCCGTTCGCGCATGGCGTGTTCGACACGGCGCCGAGTCGCTGTTCGAGATAGCGATGCAGCGCGGGCCGGCGGCAGGCGTATTGCGGATCGAGCAGATAATGCTCGACGTTGACCGCGAAGTATTCCGACGGACGCGTCAGCTCGTACGCATCCGGGCTGCGGTCGACGAAGCGGTTCTCGCGCATGCGGCCGGCGACGCGCGTGTTGAAACGCGTCGCGCGCACCTGCCAGCCGGCGAGATCGAGGAAACGCGGATCGCGCGAGATGCCGTCGGCGCGGTCCTGGAAGTGGGCGAGCTCATGCAACACCGTGGTCAGCGCGGCACGGCGGGCGGCATCGGATCCTTCGACCAGCGGTGCGAGCAGGCCGCGATTGAGCAGCAGTTCTGCGCGGCCAGCATGGCCGTGCACCTGCTTGTCGAGCGACGACCAGCGGACGGTGATCTCGCTCCCGGACAACTCGCGCATGCGCGCGGGCAATCGGGATTGCGCGTCGTCGAGCAGGCGCTGCGTGGCGACGCGCTCGTCCGTCGAGAGGCCGGCGTTGTCGAGCTTCATCGCGGCGACGGCGCTGGCACTGAACGCGCACGTCGCGAGGATCAGCAAGGCAAGGCCGCCGCGAATGATTCCGCGGCGGCCGGTCAACCCACTCACTGCGCGAGGATGGCCTTCGCCAGTTCCAGGTCGCTGGCGTCGCGGGCCTGCGGGACCTGCTCGCGCAGGTGGTGCAGCGCGGCTTCCAACTGCGCGCCGCGGATGGCGCCGTTGCTGGCGACGAAGCTCGCCGCGTCCTCACGTGCGGCCTGCACGACCTTGTCGTCCTTGCCCGAGCTGGAATCGGAGCTCGCGCCGCTGGAAGCCGAGCTGCCACCTGCGGACGAACCCGCCGAGGTGCCGGCGAAGCTGGAGGCGAAGGCGGCCGGCGCGGCAGCCATGAGGGCAAGGGAGAGCAGCAGTGCGGAACGCTTCATCAGGATTTCCCGGTTCGATTGAGGGCCGCATCGCGGCCGGCCCGCGAAGGGTACCCGGTCGCGCTGGCAAGGGAAGTGCGGCAAGGCGCGGTTCGCCAGCGCGTTCACGTTTTGAACGGTTCTGGCGCCTGGGGCGTTGCCGTCAGTAGCCCGGGTAAGCGCAGGGCACCCGGGCCCGGTAGCGCGCGTGCTCCCCGGTGCGCTGCGCTTACCGGGGCTACGACAAGGGTGGATTCCAGCGTTCGCTGGAATGACGGCCGAAGGCTACGCGTCGAACACCTTCCCCGGATTCATCAGCCCCTTCGGATCCAGCACCCGCTTGATCCCGCGCATCAGCTCCACTTCCGCCGCCGAGCGCGTGCCCAGCAGGTAGGGCTTCTTCACCAGTCCGATGCCGTGCTCGGCCGAAATGCTGCCGCCATGGCGCTCCAGCGCCTCCGACAACAGCTGCGTCACGTCTTCGCACTGGTCCACGAATTCCGCGTAGTCCGCGCCATCTGGCTTGAGCACGTTGATATGCAGGTTCCCGTCGCCGATGTGCCCGAACCACACCACGTCGAACTGCGGGTATTCGCCCGCCAGCAGTTGCCGGGTTTCGGCCAGGAACGCCGGCATCGCCGAGATCCGCACCGACACGTCGTTCTTGTACGGCTTGTACTTCGCCAGGCTCTCGGTGATGCCTTCGCGCAACCGCCACAGTTGCGCGGCCTGCGCATCGCTCTGGCTGATGACGCCATCGCTGACCAGTCCGTTCTCCAGGCAGAATTCGAACGCCGCCATCGCCGCGGCTTCCTGCGCTTCAGAACCCACGGCGAACTCGGTGACGACGTAGTACGGATGCACGTCGTCGAAGGGCTTCTGCGCGCCGTGCGCGAGCACGTGGTGCAGCGCGCGGTCGGTGAAGAACTCGAACGCCTCCAGCGTGAGCCGTTCGCGGAACGCCGCGAACACCTGCATCAGCGTCTCGAACGACGGCAACGCCAGCAACATCACGTTGGTCGGCGGCGGCGGATCGGTCAGTCGCAGCGTCGCCTCGACCACGATGCCGAGCGTGCCTTCCGAGCCGATCATCAGCTGGCGCAGGTCATAGCCGCTGGAGTTCTTGATCAGGGCACGGTTGAGCTCGAGCACGTCGCCCGTGCCGGTGACCACCTTCAGCCCTGCAATCCATTCGCGCGTGTTGCCGTAGCGGATCACGCGGATGCCGCCGGCATTGGTCGCGATGTTGCCGCCGATCGAACACGAGCCACGCGCGGCGAAATCGACCGGATACACGAGCCCGTGCTCGCGCGCCGCGTTGTGCACGGCCTCCAGCGCGATGCCGGCCTGCACGGTGAGCGTGCGATCGACCGCATCGAAATCGAGCACCCGGTTCATGCGTTCCAGGCTCAGCACCAGCTCGCCATTCGCCGCGACGGCGCCGCCCGACAACCCGGTGCGTCCGCCCGAGGGCACGACCGCCACGCCCTCCTCCACCGCCCAGCGCACGATCGCGGCGACCTCGTCCACCGATGCAGCAAGCGCGACCGCCAGCGGCGCGGGCGTCCAGCGGCGCGTCCAGTCGCGGCCGTAGTGTTCGGCGTCTGCGGGATCGGTGGTCAAGCGCAGGCCGGGAAGCTGCGTGCGCAGGCGTTCCAGGCGCGGATCGGTGGCGTGCGGATCGGTCATGGGAGGCGGGTCGAACATCGGCGCAGCGGGAGGCCCAGCCTGCCATCGGGCGTGCGCCGGCGCCAGTGATGCAGCGCAGCAACCGGGCCGGATTTCTGACATAGTCCAAGGCCCACCCACACCCGATACCGTCGTGAGCCTGACGACCTCCTTCCCGAAGTCCGACATCCGCGTCCTGCTGCTGGAAGGCGTCGCGCCCACCGCCGTCGAAAGCTTCCGCAACGCCGGCTATTCGAACATCCAGCTCTTCGACAAATCGCTGCCCGACGACGTGCTGCGGCAGGAGATCGCGCAGGCGCACATCGTCGGCATCCGCTCGCGCACGCAGCTGACCGACGATGTGCTGTCGCACGCGCGCCGTCTGATGGCGATCGGCGCGTTCTGCATCGGGACGAACCAGATCGACCTGGACGCGGCCGAGCTGGCCGGAATCCCGGTGTTCAACGCCCCCTACTCCAACACGCGCTCCGTGGCCGAGCTGGTGGTGGCCGAGGCGATCATGCTGATGCGCGGCATCCCGCAGAAGAGCGCGCAGTGCCATCGCGGCGGCTGGTCGAAATCCGCCGCCGGCAGCCATGAGGTTCGCGGAAAAACGCTGGGCATCGTCGGCTACGGGCACATCGGCACGCAGGTCGGCGTGATCGCCGAAGCGCTGGGCATGCAGGTGATCTTCCACGACATCGAAACCAAGCTCGCGCTCGGCAACGCACGCATGGCGCTGGGGCTGGACGACCTCCTCGAACGCAGCGACATCGTCACGCTGCACGTCCCGGAAACGACGGCCACGCAGGGCATGTTCGGCGCCGCGCAGGTGGCGAAGATGAAGCCGGGCGCGCACCTGATCAACGCTTCGCGCGGCACCGTGGTAGACATCGACGCGCTGGCCGGCGCGCTGCGCTCCGGCGCGGTGGGTGGTGCGGCGGTCGACGTGTTCCCGGTCGAACCGCAGGGCAATGCCGACCCGTTCGTCTCGCCGCTGATCGGGTTGGACAACGTGATCCTGACGCCGCACATCGGCGGCAGCACGCTGGAAGCGCAGGAGAACATCGGCCTGGAAGTGGCGGCCAAGCTGATCCGCTACAGCGACAACGGCTCGACCCTGTCGGCGGTGAACTTCCCCGAAGTGACGCTGCCCGAACACACCGGCAGCACGCGCCTGCTGCACATCCACCGCAACGTGCCGGGCGTGCTTTCGCAGGTGAACGACGTGTTCTCGCGGCTGGGCGTGAACATCGACGGCCAGTTCCTGCGCACGCACCCGAAGGTCGGCTATGTGGTGATCGACGTCACTGCCACGCAGGAACAGGCCGCGCAGGTGCGCGAGGAACTGGCCCGGATTCCGGGAACGCTGCGGACGCGCGTGTTGTATTGAGGCGCTTCACTGCGTCGGAGCCGGAGTGCTCCGAAGGCATCGCCGCCATCCATGGCGCGACGCCGCGGGCTACCTGATCGCCCTGCCCGTCCATCTCTGGACGGGCGTTCGGCCAATCGCGCGGCATTGACCCTCAAGCGGTCTGGCTCACCCACTTCGCCGCCATGCGCCGCATCGATTCATCGCTGCCCGGATCGCGCAGGAGGTCGTCGATCGGGCGCCACGCCAGATCGTGCGATTCCTCGCTGACGACGTAGTCCTCGCCGCCTTCGGCGTGCACGACGTAACGCACGTCCCAATGCCAATGGCCGGGCACGTCGCCGCGTTCGGGAATCCAGTGCCGGTCCAGGTCGAAGATCTCCGGCTCCACGCGCAGCCCCGTCAGCCCCGACTCTTCTTCCGCCTCGCGTAGCGCGACGCGCGCGAGATCGCGGTCGCCGTCGGCGTGGCCGCCGAGCTGCAGCCAGCGTTCGAGCTTGCGGTGATGCGTGAGCAATACGCGCGTGCCGCTGGCATCGACCAGCCACGACGACGCGGTGAAGTGGCCTTCCAGATGGATGCGTTCGAACACCGTCGGCGCCTCGTCGAGGAAGGCCGCGAACGAACGCGCGTTCTCCGCTTCATCGGGCCAGCGCCGCGCATAGCGCGCCAGCGAATCGTGCAGCGAGGTCGAGTCGGAGGGGTTCAAGGGCGAGGCCTGCACATCGGGCAGGACAGTGTACTTCGGCGTCGTTGCGCATCTCGCCGCCCGACGCCAACTCCGGCTTGCGTGTCGCCGAAAGCTTCGGAACGCATTTCGGAATCGTCCGATGCCCCAGGTCGATGCCAATGGGCAACTTCTCTTGCGTTCCCCAAACGCACGAAGGCCCACATGGCAGTAGCCGATTCCATTTCCCGTGCCGCCTCGCCGGCGCAAGTACTTTCGACCTTCGCTGGCCTGACGATGGGCCTGCTTGCCCTGTCGGCACATGCCGACACAGGCGCATCCGCCGAACCGGATATACGTTTCACCGGACCGCTCGTCACCGGCGCCCCGCCGCTTCCGAAAGGCCTCGTCAATGTGGAGCCATACCTGATCAACACGCAGGTACGCGGCATCTACGACGACCACGGCAACCGCCATCACGTCGACGGCGTTCCGGACGGCTGGGCCCTGCTCGTTCCGGTCGGCTACGGCCTCACCGATCGCGTCGGCGTCGGCGCCACGTTCTCTGCGGTCGATGCCTCCACGCCGACGGGCGGCCGCAAGTGGGAGCTCGGCGACACCAGCGTCTCTGCGTCATACCTGCTTGCAAGCAGCGAGCGGAACAACGCCGCATTGACCGCCGCGATCGGGCAGAACCTGCCCAGCGGCCAGGCCGACCTCCTGCATCGCCACGGCCTCGCCGAAGCCACCGGCAGCGGCGCGGCGACCACGCAGCTGTCCCTCTCCGGCCAGGCCTACTTCCTGGCGGACCGCAACCTGCGCGGTCGCTTCAGCGTCGGCTGGCGCCTGCCCGGCGCGCACGCGTCGCTGGACAGCGACAGCGCGTATGGCACACCTGCCGGCTTCCATGGCCGCGCCGACCTGCATGCGGCATCCCAGGCGTCGATCAGCCTGGAATACAGCTTCAACCCGGAGTGGGTGCTGGCGACGGACTTCATCTACGAACAGGATCGCGGCACCCACGTGCGTGGCGTCGTGACTTCGTCCGACAACACGCGTTCGGCCTATGACCGCGAACTGCCTTCGTCCTGGCGCATGTCGGTCGCACCGGCGGTGGAATACAACTTCACCGATAGTGTCGGCGTCATCGCCGGCGCGCAGGTGTCGCTGGACGGCCGCAACAGCGCCGCGATCTTCGCACCGCAGGTGGCCCTGAACATGGTCTTCTGACCGAACGGGAGCCTCGCGACACCGTGGCGCGAGGCCTTCTTGCCGGGCGGTTCCAACCGTGACCTCGCGCGCTTGCCGCTGCTTTCCCGCGTGGGTTATGGTGGCCCGCCCCCCACGGCCATACGCTTCATCGCCCGCCTGAACGGGCGCAGATCTTTCATTCCCAGGGGAATTCGATGTTAAAGAACCTGTTCCTCACCAAGCCGGTCGAGCCTGCCGGGCACGTCGACGCAGGTGAGCCCGTAGAAGGCAGCCTCGAAGGCGAGGCCACCCTCAAGCGGTCGCTCACCGCCACGCAACTGGTCATG
>Ga0209257_1002873_pt1 | contig 16051 bp, 17 predicted proteins | sample AraplaCvi_mCL_r2_FD_184277 | JGI IMG/M metagenome (GOLD analysis project Ga0209257, IMG submission 184277) | Arabidopsis root microbial communities from North Carolina, USA - plate scrape MF_Cvi_mCL_r2 (SPAdes) (version 2) | ecosystem: Host-associated > Plants > Roots > Endosphere | place: USA...
TACCGGCTTCGGTCAGCACAGCCTCGACCATGTCGGGGGACGCATTCGCAAAACCGGGCAGGTTCGAATAGCGTTCGATCCCGAGAACGTCATTGATCAGGAACAGCGTATCCTGGACGGGGGCGCGGTAAGCAGGCATGACTCATCTTTCTGGAAAGCAGGGGGTTGGCAATAATCTCGCCCGGGGAGGCCTGATGCCGAAGCTCAGCGCACTTTTTGGCCAGCGTCGACCTTTTTCACCGTATCGATGAAGCGTGTCAGTTCCTCGACAGCGCTGTCGATGTCGTCACGCTGGCGCTGAAGCAGGCTGATACGCTGCTGGCATTTTTCGATCGTCACCTGCCGCTGCAACTTGCGGCCGTCACCGACGTCGTAAAGATCGATCATTTCCCGAATGTCGGCAAGGCTGAAGCCGGTGCGCTTTGCGCGCAAGATCCAGGCGAGCCGCGCACGATCGCGCTTCGAATAGATGCGCGACAGGCCCTTGCGCGAAGGGCTGATCAACCCTTCGTCCTCGTAGAAGCGAAGCGCACGGGCGGTAACGCCGAATTCGGTCGAAAGGTCGGTGATGCTGAACTGATCGCGGCCGAGGTGATCGGGCGTATCGATATGGGCGTGGCCGTATTCTTCGGTCATCGCGCGAGAATAGTTTCCGTTGACGTGAACGTCAAGGCTGGCCGCTGTTACGTGAATCTTCGGTGTCAGCCGCCACAGGGTTGCGTCACATTGCCCCGCCTGTCGCGCATCTGCAAGCGTTTCGCGTCGTCCTCCGACCAGCTTGCGCGCGGCAGGAACAGGCCCGAGAGCGAGGCGCGCGCCGGACAGAGGTTATCGCACTGCGACGGAAGGCGGCCCGGCAGGCGCAATTCGTCCTCTTCCTCGCGAACCAGAGTCTCGCAGCCTTCGGCACCGGCGAAGCGCATCCGCCAAGCGTCGCCGTCTCGGACGATTGTGCCGCTTGCCGTGCACGACAGGCCGGGCCCATAGGATGCCGTCAGCGCAAACTTCCACCGCGCGGCCCCGTCGGGTACCGCGCACATCGCGTCGCGGCCCAGATCATGCGTGCGTTCGAACACGCCCGTTAGCGTTGCCGTATCGGGGCGCACCACCCCGCGCTCGCGCGCCGCAATCTCAAGCGGATTATCGGCGTCCACACCGCCCTGCGTCGGTGCAGCCCGCTCGCATCCCGTCAGAAGCAAGGCGCCTGCCAGGAGAGAGCGGCGGATGTCAGGCATCGTCGGCAAGGAACGTCAGCGAGCCATCGGTCTCGACGCGGCGGTAAAAGCAGGAACGGCGCCCGGTGTGGCACGCCGGCCCCTCCGGCATCACGCGAAGCAACAGCGCGTCCTGATCGCAATCGACACGCATATCCGAGAGCGCCAGCCGGTTACCCGACGTTTCGCCCTTCAGCCACAAAGACCGGCGCGACCGCGACCAGAAATGTGCGAATCCGGTCTGCTGTGTCAGGCGGATCGCATCCGCGTTCATATGCGCCACCATCAACAGCGTGCCGCTGTCGGCATCGGTAACGATGGCGGTGACAAGCCCCGCTGCATCGAATCGCGGCAGGAAGCAGTCGGTTTCATCGCTGTTCGGATCCATGTGGAGCGCTTTAGAGCAGCTTTGAGGCCGCTGTCACCCCGTCGCTCGCGCCCGTGTGACAAAAGCGTGAAGTTGGGGGGCGACATTTGGAACAACCCTCCCTATATGCGCCGCAGTCATCGCCCCTCGCTGCCGGAACGACATGCTGACGACCCACCCTTTCGACGACGACAAGCTCCGCGAGGAGTGTGGCGTCTTTGGTATTCACGGCGCCGAAAGCGCCGCCGCGGTTGTCGCGCTGGGCCTCCACGCCTTGCAGCATCGCGGACAGGAAGCTGCGGGCATTACTGCCTTCGACGGCAAGGATTTCCATACGCATCGCGCAATGGGCCATGTCGCAGGCAATTTCGACCGCGACGACATCATGCGCCAGCTCGGCGGCGCGTCGTCGATCGGCCATGTCCGTTATTCGACCACCGGCGAAACCGCGCTCCGCAACGTCCAGCCGCTGTTCGCCGACCTCGCGACCGGCGGCTTCGCCGTTGCGCACAACGGCAATATCTCGAACGCGACGGCGCTGCGCAAAATCCTCGTCCGCCGCGGCTCGATCTTCCAGTCGACCAGCGACACCGAGGTGATTATCCACCTCGTCGCGACCTCCAACTACCGGACCCTGCTCGATCGCTTCATCGACGCGCTGAAGCAGGTCGAGGGCGCCTATTCGCTGATCTGCCTGACCGCAGAAGGCATGATCGGCTGCCGCGACCCGCTCGGCATTCGCCCGCTGGTCATCGGCAAGCTTGGCGATGCGCATATCCTGGCATCGGAAACCGTCGCGCTGGACGTTGTCGGTGCCGAATTCGTTCGCTCGGTCGAACCGGGCGAACTCGTGATCATCCGCGACGGCGAGCTGACCTCGCACCGCCCGTTCGGCGAACGCGATCCGCGGCCGTGCATCTTCGAATATGTCTATTTCTCGCGCCCCGATTCGATCGTCGAGGGCACGAGCGTCTATTCGGTACGCAAGGCGATCGGCGCCGAACTCGCTCGCGAGAATCCGGTCGACGCCGATCTGGTTATTCCCGTCCCCGATTCGGGCACGCCGGCTGCGCTCGGCTATGCGCAGGAATCGGGCATTCCCTTCGAGCTCGGGATCATCCGTTCGCACTATGTCGGACGCACCTTCATCCAGCCGGGCGACAAGGTCCGCCACCTTGGCGTCAAGCTGAAGCATAACGCCAACCGCGCCCTGATCGCGGGCAAGCGCATCATCCTGATCGACGATTCGATCGTGCGGGGGACGACCAGCCTGAAGATCGTGCAGATGATGCGCGATGCTGGCGCGGCCGAGGTGCATATGCGGATCGCGAGCCCTCCGACCTCGCACAGTTGCTTCTATGGCGTCGACACGCCCGAACGCGCAAAACTGCTCGCCGCCCAGATGACGGTCGGCCAGATGGCGAACTTCATCAACGCCGACAGCCTCGCCTTCCTGACGATCGACGGCCTGTATCGCGCGCTCGGCGAGGCCGACCGCAACGACCGCACGCCCCAATATTGCGACGCGTGCTTCACGGGTGACTATCCGACAACGCTGACCGATTTCGACGAGAATAGCGTCGATGATCAGTTTTCGTTGCTTGCCGAGCGGGTTGTCTGACGACATGACCATGACTTCTGAAGAACTTGCGGGCCAAGTTGCCCTTGTTACAGGCGCGAGCCGGGGAATTGGCGAGGCGATCGCCTATTCGCTCGCGACACGCGGCGCCCATGTGGTCATCACGGCACGTACCGCAGGCGGTCTTGAGGAACTCGAAGATCGCATCCACAACGCTGGTGGCAGCGCCACGATCGCGCCGCTGGACCTGACCGACGGCGACAGCATCGCCCGCCTGGCGAGCGCAATGGCCGAGCGGTGGCAAAAGCTCGACATGCTCGTGCTCAATGCGGCGATGCTCGGCACGCTGACCCCGGTTGCTGCGATCGACGGCAAGGAATTCAACAAGCTGCTGACGCTGAACCTGATCGCGCAGCAGGCGTTGATCGCCAATTTCGACCCGTTGCTCCGCCGTTCGGACAGCGGCCGCCTGCTGGCGCTCTCGACGAGCGTCGCTCGCGAACCGCGTGCCTATTGGGGTGCCTATTCCGCCTCGAAAGCGGCGTTCGAAACGCTGGTGACGAGCTATGGCGCAGAGATGCGCAACATTTCGACCGTACGGACTGCGATTCTCGACCCCGGCGGCACACGCACCCAGATGCGCGCGCGCGCCTATCCGGGCGAGGATCCGCAGAGCATCAAGGATCCGGAAGCGGTTGGCGAGTATGTCGCAAAGCTGATGGTCGAAGGCTTCGACAGCACAGCATTCCATGCGCTGCCCAAGGTGATGGTGGACGCTTAACCCGTTCTTTGCATATCTGTGCCAATTGCGGGCATGAATCGCGTTGGCAAAGGTACGGGAATGAAGAGCAATATCGTGCGATCTGCGATTGCAGCCGTGGCGGGAATCCTGGTCGCCTTCGTCCTGCTTTGGCTTGCCCAATATGCCGGCAGCGAGATCGCGCCTGCCGAATTCGATGTCGATACGGGCGAAATCCTGATCCCGCTGGGGTCGACGATCGCGCTGATCGTCGGCTGGTTCGTCGGAACCTTCGGCGGAGCATGGCTCGCGATGCGGGCTTCGAACGGCAGCGGACCCGGCTGGATCGTGGCCGGCGCGGTGATCGGCGCCGCGGTCTATAGTGCGGCCGACTACTCGGATACCTGGTGGATCATGGCGCTCGGCGTCGTCGTCCCGCTGATCGCAGCATGGGCGGCGCAGCGGGCGGCGGGCACGGCGCCCGCCGCCTGAAGCCCTACTTTCCGGCTTCCTTGTCCACGGCCGCCTGAACGGCTTTATAGAAGAGTTCACGCGCTCTTCCGACGCCTTCGGGATCGGTTGCGGTCGGCCAGTTGCCGTTCGAGGCGATGATCAGCTTGCGCTTCGGATCAATGAATATCCCCTGCCCGAAAATGCCCTGCGCGGCGAAGCTGCCATCGTCGTTCGTCCACCATTGATAGCCGTAACCGCGTCCCGGAAGGTCGATGTCGGCCTGCTTGGTCGTTGCCGAAGCCAGCCAATCGTCGGGCAAGATCTTTTGCCCGCCGGCAACGCCGCCGTTCAGGATGAACTGGCCGAGGCGCGCGTAATCCCTGAGGCTCGCCGAAATGCAGCAGCCGCTGATCTCATGCCCCGTCGGGCCGAGCATCCACACCCCATCCTGCTCCATGCCGAAGGGCTTCCAGACCTTTTCGGACAGATATTCGGACAGCGTCTTACCCGTCGCGCTGGACACGAGGACGCCGATCAGGTTTGTCTCGCCGGTCTTGTAGACCCACTTCGACCCTGCGGGCGCTTCGCGCGGCAAGGTCTTCATATAGCTGACCGTTATATCCTCGCCCGCGACCGGCTTTTGCAGGTTGAACTGCGCGACGTCGGACTTGGGGTCGGTATAATCCTCGTTCCATTTGACGCCCGAGGTCATGGTCAGCAACTGCCGCACGCTGACATCGTCATAGGCGGAGCCTTTCAGACCCGGAATATAGGCCGTGACCTTGTCGTCGAGGCTTTTGATATAGCCGTCTTTCACGGCAGCACCGACGAGCGTCGAGGTGAAGCTCTTCGCGACCGAAAAGCTCGTCCACCGCCCCGCGTCGCCATAGCCGAGCGCATATTTCTCGAGCCGGATCTTGCCATCCTGGACGATGATCAGCCCGGCGTTGCGCTGCTTCGCCATATGCGCGTCGATATCGAGGCCAAGGTCGATCGGCGCGCCCTGCGGTAACGGATAGACAGTGCCGCCGGCCTTGATCGTGTGGACCACGACTTTCGGAACGGTCTCCATCGTACGGAAAGCGGTATCGCGTTGGTCCTGGCTCCAGAACAGCACATTCAGATCCTTTGGCAAAGTATCGGTGGTCTGCGAGGTTGCGGGAACGCTGCCCGCAGCCGCGCAGAGCAGCGCGGCCGCCAGAAGTCTTCGCATGAGCCTTTCCCCTCCGTTTTCAGGCAGTCTTTTCGAGTGTAACCTGTGCGACGTCGATGCCGCCGCCGCGGAAACCCCCTTCGCAATATTGCAGATAATAGCGCCAAAGGCGGACGAAACGATCGTCGAAACCCGCCGGAAGCCGGTTTGTGGCTACAGCCGCATCAAAGCGTTCGCGCCACTGGCGAAGGGTCTCCGCATAGCAACCGCCGAAGCGCCTCACGTCACGCCACGCGAGCCCGCGCTCCTCGGCCAGAGCCCTGAAACGGCTTTCGGAGATCAGGCAACCGCCCGGAAAGATATAGGCCTGGATGAAGTCGGTACTTGCCGCATAGCGTTCGAACAGCGCATCGCTGATCAGGATATACTGGATTGCCGCGCGGCCGCCGGGTCGGAGCAGGCGTGCGATCGTGTCGAGATAGGCGGGCCAATAAGCCTGCCCCACCGCCTCGACCATCTCGACGCTGGCAATCGCGTCATAGGGGCCGCGCGCATCGCGATAGTCGCAAAGCTCGATCCGGGAACGTCCCGTAAGGTCGGTTTCCTCCAGCCGCCCTTGCGCAATCTCGGCCTGCGCGGGCGAGAGCGTTATGCCGGTGTAAAGAACGTCATGCCGCTCGACAGCACGCTCGGCAAGCGCTCCCCAGCCGCAACCGATTTCGAGCAGGCGGCTGCCCGACCGGAGATCCAGCCGGTCGAGAACCGCGTCCAGCTTCGCCGTCTGGGCTTCCTCGATCGTCATGCCGGCATCGGTGAAAAGCGCGCTCGAATAATTCATCCCGCTATCGAGCCAGAGCCGGTAGAAGTCGTTGCCAAGATCATAGTGCGCGTGGATATTGCGGCGCGCGCCGGCCCGGCTGTTCCGGTTCAGAAAGTGCGATAACCGGTTCAGCCAGCGTAGCGGCCCGCGCGAGCGCCCCGCGTTGCCGAGCGTCTCGCCGTTCCGCATGAAAAGGTCGAACAGCGGAACGGGGTCCGGCGATGACCATTCGCCGGCTTCCCACGCACGAAACCAGCCCACGGAACCCGACAGTGCGAGCCGGACCAGCCCCGCCCAATGGTGAAGGTGGACGACCGCGGTCGGCCCCTTTCCGCGGCCGCCGAGGATGCGTACGCTGCCGTCGGGGAGATGCCCTTCGAGCGTGCCGAACGCGAGACCATTGTCGATCTTGTCGAGTTGGCCGTGAAAGAAGCTCTCGGGCGCCCGCGCCATGAGCCGCGCGAGCCCTCCACCCGAGCGGAAGGCCCGGTCTGCGCGCAGCAATTCCTTGCCGCGGCGGGGACTGACATGCGTGTTCATATCCGTGTCCTGCCGCAAAAGCTGCGTGCTGACAATCAGTTGTCGTGTGCCTTCATGACGCCATACGCTGCAAGTGCGCGGGCACGCGCTTCGCGATGCCCAATGATTTTAGCTGGATAGGCATCGGGCCGCCGGTCAGCCTCATCGGGATCGTGGATTGCCCGGTCATCGAGATGGGCAAGTTCAGGGACCCAATCGCGAATATAGTCCGCAGCCTCGAACTTCTCCGACTGTGTCAGGGGTGCCATGATGCGCGGGAACATGTTCGAGTCGACGCCTGTTCCTGCGACCCACTGCCAGTTGACGCTATTGTTGCCATAGTCGGCGTCGATCAGCGTATCCCAGAACCATCGCTCGCCTTGGCGCCAGTCGATCAGCAGATGCTTGATCAGGAAGCTGGCGGCGATCATCCGCACGCGGTTGTGCATCCAGCCGCTCGCCCAAAGCTGGCGCATCCCGGCATCGACGATCGGATAGCCGGTCTGTCCGCGCTGCCAGCGTTTCAGGTCGTCGTCGGCCTGCTTTCCCGTCCGCCACGGCATATGATCGAAGGCCTCGCGTGCGCTTCGGCCGCCATAATCCGGAAATTGCAGGATGATATTCTGCGCATAGTCGCGCCAGCCGACTTCGCTCAGAAAGATGTCGACCGAGCCGCCGGCATCGGCGATGCGGTGCCAGGCATAAGCAGGCGACACTTCCCCGAAATGCAGGTGCGGCGACAGGCGCGAACTCCCCTCTTCGGACGGCAGGTTGCGGCGCCGGTCGTAATCGGCAGCAATGTCATCGAAATCGGCGGCCCGTTCGCGGCCACCGGCCTCGCCGGGCGTCCACTCGGAGGCAAACCCCTCCGCCCAGTCGGGTTCGGTCGGCAACAGATTCCAATCGGCGAGTTCGTCGGATTTCGGCCATTTTCCCGGAGCCTTGATCGCCCCCGGCCCGTTCGCCGGTCGAGAGGTCGGCATCTGCTCTTTCAGCGCGCGCCAGAAAGGCGTGTAAATCTTGTACAGGCCACCGCTTCCCGTCTTCACCGAGCCGGGCGGAGCGAGATAATTGCCATCGTGGCAGATGAGGTCGAGCCGCTTCGCTACCGCGCGTTCCGCGTTGCGCCACCAAGGTTCGTAGTGCCGAAGGCAATGAACGACTGAAGCGCCAGATTCCTTCGCGATCGCAGCAAGTTGCTCTTCGGCCTTGCCGCGACGCAGGATCAGGCGCGCGCCTTTTTCGCGAAGACTTTCGTCGAGCCTCGCGAGACTGTGGTGAAGCCACCAACGCGACGCCTCCCCCATCTTGCGGTGCTTTGGCGTTTCGTCATCGAGAATATAGACCGGGATGACCGGTCCCGCCGCCGCGGCCGCCGCGAGCGCCGCCTGGTCCGACAAGCGAAGATCGCGGCGAAACCAGACGATCGACGGCGCGGTCATTCGGGATCGCTTGCGGTGTCGGGCTTCGTCACACGGACCGTAAAGCGGTCGCGCGCCAAAGGTTGCATATAACGCTGGTCGCGTAGCACGATCGCGTCTCCGTCGCGTTCAAGAACCGGCATCCGGGTCCAGAACAGGAAAGCCCGCGCCGCGGGATCGCCCTTGGTCCATTGCGCAAGACGGGCGTCGTCCATTCGCGTCGGTTTGCCGCTTATGTCCAGATTACCTCCAACGCCGGGCCTGAAGGAACCGCTGCCATAGCGGCTACCGTCCCGCCAGAACACGTCGCGGGTCCAGAACGCCAGCGGCGGCGGACTTGCAACGACGAGCGGATTCCGGTGACCGCTTGCCAGCAGGGCTTCGGCCGTCGTCCGTTCGGCAGCGCCGGTAATCAGACCGTTGGCAAAGATATAAGCGCAAACGGCCGCGAAGCCGATCCGGGCTGGGCGCTGCCATTGGCCATTCCCACGCTTCTCGCGGCGCAGCGACAGCCAGACCGACACGCCGAGCGCCAGCCAAATCCACAGATCGATGATGAACAACGTGTCGCCATAGAACCAGCGATGGCTGAACGGTTCAAGGAAGCGGACGCCGTAATTGTTGAGCCAGTCGAGCGCCGGATGGCTGAGGCAGCCGATATAAGCAAGCGCGAGCAGCCAGCCCTTGTCGATCGGCAGGCGCCCAACAGGTCGCGTCCCCCTCCGCTCCTGCCACCGGTCGAAGGCGATCATCAGCGCCCAGAGGATCAGCGGCAGTACGAGCAGCGCAATCGGCCCGTGGGTGATCCCGCGCCGCATCGACAGCGATTCGATTCCATAAACCGCACAGGCGGCGTCGATATCGGGGAGGTTCGCCGCGATGATCAGCGTCGGCATCGCAAGCCCGGTCTTTTTCTTGAGTCCCATCTGGCCAATGACCGCGCCGACGAGGCTGTGCGTCAGATTATCCAAACTCTTTCACCCCCAAAACGCTCGGCCCGTTCACCGGCGATCCGACAAACCCACAGGGTAGCAGCGGTCGCCCGCCTCGTTGAGTTTGAAATCGGGCCTCGCTTCAAGCCGGTAGTGGTCGATCACCGTCTGGGGCAAGCAAAAGCGACCGTGGCTCGCGTCGGTTTTCCACTGGATGTAATAATAGTCACCATCGGTCTGTTCGATCACCGCGAGCCAGCGCCCGCCTTCGACCCAGCGCACGGCATGGGCACCAATCTGCTTGAACCGGGCGGCCCGCCAGACGGGGTCGACGTTGGCGCTGCCGCCATATTCGCGCACGACCGAACCGGGATGGATCACAATGCTGGCACCAAGGCAGATGCTTTCCGGATCGGGGTCGGGCTCGCAATACCAATCGCCATTGGGATAGCCGCGTTCCGTCTCGATCAGGGCGAGGATGACAGGTCCCGAACTACCTTCAGGATGTAGCGAAAAACGCGAGGTTGGGCTGACAGCCACAATCGGCACGTTGATCGTCTCCATCGAAGAGACGACCGGCGGCGCGGTCGCGCAGATATGGAGATCGTCGACTTCGATACCCGCCCCCGCCGGATGAAAATCGAGCGGATCGAATTCCAGCCGGCTCATGCAGACGCGTCCGCCGCCTTGCGAGGCGCGCATGAATGCCCGCACATTTTTGCTGCCGTCATCCCTGCTCTCAACGATCATCAGCATCGGTTGGTCGCGGAGCCGCAGGTGCGTTGCGATCGCCGCGCCGAATGTTTCGCCGAGATCGGGGCCCGCCAGCGTCTTGCTGTGAGCGAACGACCCGAAAGAGAGATTGTCGACGCACAGCGTGGGCTCGGGACAAGCGAGCGGAATATCAGACCGAACCGAATCTATCGCTTGCGCGGTGACGAGCGAATAGGTCGAGGATGGCGCCGATGCATCTTGCGCCTGCAACGACGGACTGAGCAGCGTGAAGAGAGCGGCGGAGCAAAGCGTCAGCCTTGCCCGCCCTGCCCTCACAGTTCAGGACCGCCCTCGGTCACCGTCCAGGTTTGCCCCTTCTTGAGCAGATTCTGGAGGTTCGCGGTCTTGCCCTCAGCAGCTGCCTTATTCTGGCGAACGACGTCGGCCTCGAAGGTCGGACGCGGGTCGTCGTAAAGCACGCCAAGCGCCATCGGAAACTCCCCGAAGCGCATCTCGACGAGCATGTGCGCGACGCTGCGGTTGGTCACGTCATGGACGATCACGCCCGCTGCTTCCCAGTCGCCATCGACCACATCGACGGTTTTCAGGTGCAATTCTTCGGCGTCGAGCGCGATGCCCTTCGTGCCCTTCGCATAGAGCATCGGCTCGCCCTGTTTCAGCCAGAGCTGGCGATCCTCGGCGCCCTTCGGTGCGGCGAAATCCTCGAACACATCCTTGTTGTAGACGATGCAGTTCTGGAAAATCTCGATGAAGGCCGCCCCCTTGTGGGCATGCGCCGCCTTCAGCACGTTCGGCAGTTCCTTCGACACGTCGAAGCCGCGCGCGACGAAACGCGCGCCGGCGCCGAGCGCAAAGGCCGCGGGCTGCGCGGGGCGATCGACCGACCCGTAAGGCGTCGACGGGCTGGTCGTGCCGACACGGCTCGTCGGCGAATATTGACCTTTGGTCAGCCCATAGATCTCGTTGTTGAAAAGCATGATCTGGCAATCGAGATTGCGACGGATCAGGTGCATCGTGTGGTTGCCGCCGATCGACAGCCCGTCGCCGTCGCCGGTGACGATCCAGATGTCGAGGTTCGGATTGGCGAGCTTCAGCCCCGTCGCGAACGCCGGCGCGCGACCGTGAATCGTATGGAAGCCATAGGTTTCCATATAATAAGGGAAGCGCGACGAGCAGCCGATGCCGCTGATGAACACGGTGTTTTCGGGCGCGGTGCCGATTTCGGGCATCGTGCGCTGCACCGCCTTCAGGATCGCATAGTCGCCGCAGCCGGGGCACCAGCGGACTTCCTGATCGGTTTCCCAATCCTTGAGCGTCGTCGGGCGCGCGATGGTGGTCATCTCGTTCATGCGAGCGCTCCTTCGATGGCGGCTTCGATCTCGGCGATAGTGAAGGGCTGGCCCGACACCTTGTTCACCGGCTTCGCATCGACCAGATACTGGTCGCGCAGCACGGTCTTCAGCTGACCCGTGTTCATTTCGGGCACGATCACCTTGTCATAACTCTTGAGCAGCTCTCCGAGATTGGCGGGCAGCGGCCAGATGTGACGGATATGGACGTGGCTGACATCCTTGCCCTCGGCGCGTTTGCGGCGGACCGCCTGATGGATCGGGCCGAAGGTCGAACCCCAACCGACGACCGCGAGCTTGCCCCCCTCGGCGCCGAGTTCGACGATCTGGTCGGGCACCTTGATGCCGTCGATCTTGTCCTTGCGAATGTCGGTCATCGCCTGATGATTATCGGGCGAATAGTTGATGTGACCGGTGTCGAGTTCCTTCTCGATCCCGCCGATGCGATGGAGCAGGCCGGGCGTGCCGGGCTTGACCCATGGACGCTTGAGCTTTTCGTCGCGGCCATAAGGTTTGAAGCCGCCCTCGGGCGCTTCGGTCAGGAACTCGACCGGGAAAGCCTCGTAGCTTTCGAGATCGGGAACGGCCCAAGGCTCTGCGGCGTTGGCGATATAGCCGTCAGTGAGCAGCATGACCGGGGTCATATATTGGACCGCGACGCGTACCGCCTCGATCGCGCATTCGAACGCGTCCCCGGGCGAGCGGGCCGCGATTACGGGCATCGGCGCATCGCCATTGCGACCATAGACGGCCTGATAGAGATCCGACTGCTCGGTCTTGGTCGGCAGGCCGGTCGAAGGACCGCCGCGCTGCGAATTGACGATGACGAGCGGGAGCTCGGTCATGATCGCAAGGCCCATGGCCTCGCCCTTCAGCGCGATGCCGGGACCCGAGGAACTGGTGACGCCGAGCGATCCGCCATAGCTGGCGCCGATTGCCGAACAGATGGCAGCGATCTCGTCCTCGGCCTGGAAGGTCGTGACGTCATATTCCTTGAGCCGCGACAGATGGTGCAGGATCGCCGATGCCGGCGTGATCGGATAGCCGCCGAAGAACATCGGCAGCTTGGCAAGCTGTGCCCCCGCGACGAGCCCGAGCGCGATGCCCTCGGCACCAGTCAGCGTGCGGTAGAGGCCGGGCGCGACGGGTGCAGGATCGACATGATGCTGCTTGAGCGGCCCTGCCAGTTCGGCGGTCTCGCCGTAGGCGTGGCCCGCATTCAGCGCCGCAACGTTAGCGGCAGCGAGGTTCGGGTCTTTCGCGAACTTGGCATTCAGCCAGTCGATCAGCGGCTGGCGATCGCGGTCGAACATCCAGAGAGCGAGCCCCAGCGTCCACATATTCTTGCAGCGGAGCGCTTCCTTGTTGCCAAGGCCGAACGGCTTCACGGCATCCATCGTCAGCTGGCTGATGTTGAGCTTCAGAAGCTGCCATTTGGCGAGGCTGTCGTCCTCGAGCGGATTGGCGTCATACTTCGCCTTGGCAAGATTGCGGTCGTTGAACTCGCCCTCGTCGGCGATGATCAGCCCGCCCTGCTTGAGTTGGGGCACATTCGTTTTCAGCGCCGCGGGGTTCATGGCAACAAGAACGTCGGGCGCGTCGCCCGCGGTCTCGATCGCCGACGATCCAAAGTTGATCTGGAAGGCCGAGACACCGAACAGCGTGCCCTGCGGCGCACGGATCTCTGCCGGGAAATCCGGGAAGGTCGCGAAATCGTTGCCCGCGAGCGCCGACGACAGGGTAAACTGACCGCCGGTCAGCTGCATCCCGTCGCCGCTATCGCCTGCAAATCTGACTACCACTGCGTCCGAAAGGGGGGACTGCCGATTGTCGGCCCGGTCCTCTACCGCTGTCGCCATTTTCTGTATCTGCCTTTGAATCTTGCGAACCTGTGACTGTGGCCTAGGCCTGTGCGCCGATTGTCGCAATTCAGAAAAAATTGTGCGTCGCAAAGGCGGAGCGCACGGTGGGTTTCATTTCGCGATTGAATTTGCTCCGCCGATGCCGAATAGCAAGCTCCCATAACAGATAAGGGATGGACAGGATGACCGACGGACCGACCCACTATACCCGCCCCGATGTGGCCGCCTTTCTCGCTTTCCTGAATGCGCAGGAAGGGCCGAAGATGGAGGAACTGCCGCCGGAGGGCGCGCGCGAGACCTTCCGGGTAATGGCGCAGATGGCCGACAGTCCGCGCGGAGAGATCGCCAAGGTCGAGGATCGCACCATTCCGGGCCCTGCGAGCGAGATACCGGTCCGCATCTATGACAATCGCCCCGACCGCGAAGTCGGCCCCGTGCTCGTTTTCTATCACGGCGGCGGCTGGGTGATCGGCGACCTCGACACGCACGACGGATGGTGCGCCGAGGCTGCGCGCCAGCTCGACATGCCGGTGATCGCGGTCGACTATCGCCTGGCGCCCGAACACCCCTTCCCCGCCGCGCCGATCGACTGCGAGGCAGCGACGCGCTGGGTTGCGGACAATATTCCCTGCACCGGGCTGGTGCTGGCCGGTGAGAGCGCGGGCGGCAATCTGACCATCGCGACCGCGCTGACGCTGCGCGACACGCCGGCGTCGAAGCCGGTGCTCGCTATCCATCCCATCTATCCTGCGGTTACGACGCACAATGACTGGCAGAGCTACCGCGATTTCGGCGAAGGTCACCTGCTGACCGAAGGCAGCATGATCTGGTTCGGCAACAACTATGCCGCCGATCCCGCCGACTATCGTGCTTCGCCGCTCGACTTTCCTGCCGAGGGGATGCCGCCGACGGTGTTGACGACGGCAGGGCTCGACCCGCTGCGCGACCAGGGCCGCGCCTATGCCGCCAAGCTGGTAGAGGCGGGCGTCACGACCGTCTATCGCGAGGGTGCGGGCACGATCCACGGCTATATCAACCTGTCGCAGGCCATTCCGAGCGCCAGGGACGATATCCGCGGCGCCTTGACAGCTTTGAAGGCGCTCGTCACCGAAGCCACCGCATGAGTGACGAGAATCTTCCCTACCGCCCCTGTGCCGGCGTGATGCTGGCAAATCGCGACGGCCGCGTGTTCGTCGGCCAGCGCCTCGATTCGTCTTCCGAAGCTTGGCAGATGCCGCAAGGCGGGATCGACCCCGGGGAAGATGCCGAGGAAGCCGCGATCCGCGAGCTGGGTGAGGAAACCGGCGTCCACGGCGGGCTGGTCGAGATCATCGCGCGCAGCAGGACCGAGCATTTCTATGACCTTCCCGACCATCTGATGGGCAAGATGTGGGGCGGCAAATATCGCGGCCAGCGGCAGTTCTGGTTCCTGATGCGCTTCATGGGCGAGGACGGCGACGTCAACATCGCGACGAAGCACCAGGAATTCCGGTCTTGGCGCTGGGCCGAACTCGACGAGCTGGAAAAACTGATCGTACCGTTCAAACGCCAGCTCTATCGCGCCGTGGTCGAGGAATTCCGCCCGCTCGTCTGATCGCGGAGGGCGATCGCTTTCCGGAACACATCGGCGAACATTTCTGCGGTGAGCCTTCCGGTGTTCGTGTTGTAGCGCGAGCAGTGATAGCTATCGACCAGATGGCGGCCATCGGGCAGCGCATGCACCGCGCCGTGCGCGAAGGGATATCCGGCCAGCCGGACACCCGCCGCGCGCAGGGTCGCGTCATGCGCGATACGGCCCAGCGCGATCACGACCCTGACCGACGGCAGCGCGGCGAGCTGCGCCTCGAAGAACGGGCGGCAGTTTGCAATCTCTTTCGGTGTTGGCTTGTTCTGCGGCGGCAGGCATTTGACACTGTTGACGATGATCGCGCCGTCGAGCGTCAACCCGTCGTCTGTCCGCGCATCATAGGTTCCGCGACTGAGACCGAATTCGGCGAGCGTGGCAAACAGCAGGTCACCGGCATAATCGCCCGTGAACGGCCTGCCGGTGCGGTTCGCACCATGCTTCCCCGGCGCCAGACCGGCAAAAGCAAGCCACGCATAGGGGTCACCGAAGGCATAGACCGGCGCATTCCACCAACCGGGATATTCCGCCTGGCATTCGCGTCGGAACGCCACCAGTCGCGGGCATCGCGTGCAGCCGTGCGGCGGCTCGGTTCCGGGCAAGGGGCTTACAATCTCCACCATGCTGCGATAGGCGCTGCACCATGACCAGCGCAACGCCCCTGCCTCTCTATGCCATCGGGCTCGGTTCGAACCGACGCCATGCGCGCCATGGCGATCCCCGGCAGGTCTTGCTCGCGGCACTGGCAGCCCTCGAGAGCGACGACATCGAACCCATGGACGTCAGCCCGATTATCGCAAGCGATCCGATCGGTCCGTCGCGCCGGCGCTACGCCAACGCGGTCGCTCTCATCGCTTCTCCGCTGAGCCCGCCCGAGATGCTCGAACGACTGCACGCAATCGAAGCCACATTCGGTCGCCGCACCGGCCAGCGCTGGGGCGCGCGGACGCTCGATCTCGACATATTGCTCTGGTCGGGCGGCATATGGAGCGACCCAGAGCTGACGATTCCCCATCCTGCGATGGAGCATCGGGCCTTCGTCCTCGGCCCGTTGCGCGCCATTGCGCCCAGCTGGCGCCATCCGCTTTGCGCGCGAACGGTCCGCCAGCTCGCCGCGCGTCTTATCCGCCCCAAGCCGGTTGACCCGAACGCCGAGGCGCACTAGGGCGACGGCTCACTTCGGGCGCCGGACCTTTCGGCGCCGCGTCGGGCCCTTAGCTCAGTCGGTAGAGCAACTGACTTTTAATCAGTAGGTCGCTGGTTCGAACCCAGCAGGGCTCACCA
>Ga0209257_1002880_pt1 | contig 15992 bp, 15 predicted proteins | sample AraplaCvi_mCL_r2_FD_184277 | JGI IMG/M metagenome (GOLD analysis project Ga0209257, IMG submission 184277) | Arabidopsis root microbial communities from North Carolina, USA - plate scrape MF_Cvi_mCL_r2 (SPAdes) (version 2) | ecosystem: Host-associated > Plants > Roots > Endosphere | place: USA...
CGAGGAGAGTTGGCTGAGTGGTCGAAAGCGTCGCACTCGAAATGCGAAGTGCCGGCAACGGTACCGAGGGTTCGAATCCCTCACTCTCCTCCATTTTCTTATTTCCACACATCCACGACCATCCGCCGAGAGCCTAGGAAAACCTAGGCTCTCCGGGGTGTTTCGTGTCCTCATGTATCCCATGCTGTCCAGACCCACACATTTGAACTTGTGGTAAGAAACGTGGGAAAAAATCAGCATGAAAAGGCTATCGGTCAGCGCCGTTAAGTCGGCTACCCGTCCCGGACGATTCTCCGACGGTGACGGCCTCTATCTCGTCGTGCAGCCGGGAGGCAGCAAGAGCTGGGTGTGCCGGGTCCAGAAGGCCGGCAACCGCCGGGACTTCGGCTTGGGTAGCGCCTCCAAGGTCAGTCTCGCCGACGCCCGAGAGCGAGCGCGAGAAATCCGCAGTCAGGTTGAGATCGGGCTAGACCCGCTTTTCGAGCGCCGGAAGGCGCAAGGCATTCCGACCTTTCGCGAAGCCACCGCGAAGGTTCTGGCGGCTCACCGCAAAACTTGGAAGAATGAGAAGCACGAAGCGCAATGGCAGCAGAGCCTGCGCGACTATGCCTTCCCTCATATCGGCAACGTCCGGGTCAACGAGATTACCGGTCCGATGATCCGCAATCTCCTCTCGGAGATTTGGCTATCGAAACCGGAAACCGCCCGCCGCGTTCGTCAGCGCGTCGGCGCCGTCCTCAATTGGGCCTATTCGTCGGGCTACCGCGACAGCGAAGCGCCCATGCAGGCGATCACGAAAGGCCTGCCGCGCCAGCCGAAGCAGGACGGCCATTTCGCAGCGATGCCCTACGCGAAGGTCCCCGCTTTCATCCCTGCCCTGCGCGAGCGAGAGTCATTCAGTCGTCTTGCCCTCGAGTTTGCCATCCTCACCGCGTCCCGGTCGGGCGAGGTGCGCGGAGCCACTTGGGATGAGATAGACCTTGCCGATGGCCTGTGGACCATCCCCAAGGGCCGTATGAAGGCGAACCGGGAGCATGTGGTGCCCCTCTGCCCTCGCGCCATCCGCATCGTCGAGCGGTGTGCGGAACTTCGCCTTCCCGGCTGCCCCATCATCTTTCCCGGCGTCCGTGGCAAACAGCCAATGTCGGATATGACGATGAGCAAATTGCTCAAGGAGATGGGACAGCCATACACGGCGCACGGTTTCCGCTCGTCGTTCCGGGATTGGGTGAGTGAAGAAACCAATCATCCCAGCGACGTTGCCGAGGCGGCCCTCGCCCACATCGTCGCGAACAAGACGGAAGCTGCGTATCGACGCGGCAATCTCCTAGAGAAGCGTCGCGTGATGATGGCCGAATGGGCCGACTATTGCGAAGGCAAAACGTCGTGAGCCGCTACACCCGCGCGCGGCGCCACCTGCTCCGCCAATATGAGCGCGCCGTCGATCGGATCGATGAGGAGGATCGCGCCATCTTCCTCGGGCACCGGGTCGAGGAACTGAGCTATCGCCAGCTTGCCGAGCGACATGGCATCAGCATTGCTGAGGTCGAGGAAGCGATGATCCGGAGTTTGCGGGTTATCGCCCTATCGGTCGACAGAAAGAACCGCCGGTGGTGGCAATTCTGGCGGCGGTGACGCCGCTTCGATCTTGCCAAGCAGCCGCCGCGCCGACAGGGTGCCGCCACGATGAAAACCGGCCTCGACCATCTGCCCGCCAACAAGCAGCGCGAGCTCGAACGCGTCAAAGCAATCGTCTTCGAAGAGTTCGAGGATGCGATTGCGCTCGGCACGATGGGTTGGAAGAAGAAGGGCCGGATCGACAAGATCATCCTCTATGGCAGTTATGCGCGAGGCGGCTGGGTCGACGAGCCGCACACCGCCAAGGGCTACCGCTCCGACTTCGACCTTCTCATCATCGTTAACGACAAGCGGCTCACCGAGAAGGTCGATTTTTGGGGCAAGCTAGAGGACCGGCTCATTCGCGAACTCGCGATCGACAAGACTCTCAAGACGCCGGTCAACTTCATCGTCCACACCTTGCAGGAGGTGAACGATGGCCTCGCCCATGGGCGCTATTTCTTCATGGACGTCGCGCGCGACGGGATCGCGCTCTACGAATATGAGGACAAGCCGCTCCACACGCCGAAGCCGAAGACGCCGGAGCAGGCGTTGGCGATGGCGCGGGAGTATTTCGACGAGTGGATGCCGACCGCCGAGTATGCACGAACGCTGGCAGGCTACAGTCTAAAGGACGGTCAGAAAAACTACGCGGCGTTTAATCTGCATCAGGCCACTGAACGCCTTTACCACTGCGTGCTGTTGGTGTGCACCTTCTACACGCCGCATGTCCACAACCTTGCCTTCCTTCGGACACAAGCTGAGCGGATCGACATGCGATTGGTTGATGCCTGGCCGCGTGAACTCCGCGAGGATCGTGCCCGCTTCGAAAAGCTCAAAGAGGCCTATGTGAAGGCCCGCTATTCGAAGCATTACCGCATTACCGAGCAGGAGCTGAACTGGCTCGATGGCCGCGTTGGAGAACTCGGCCGCGCGGTTCACGCGATTTGCTCGGAGCGGATTGCTGAAATAGAAGCGAACACGTCAATTCGCCCCTAATTATCCAAAGCCATACGAAAATCGCGCGGCTGCCCGCCGTTTCGCGCGCTGCGTATGGCATTTTTGCGCCATGCCATACGCACAAAGCCGCGGAAAACCGACCATCCCGGGCCCGCAGCTGGCACGGCTTTTATCTTGCCCTCTTATTTGGCTCCCTGATTTTCAAAGTTTTCGCCATCTCGATCAATGCGAAAAACCAGCGATAGATTTGGATGAGCGAATGGCAGAGCAGCAGCTTCGAGGGGAGTTGCGCGATGATTATCGGCAGACCCGGCCGTATGATAATACAGGATCTTTGCCCTATATTGGATCCGGTTTCCGGGTCTGCCGTTCCCACAAGGGGAACTTACTGCGCAGGCTGTCGAGATGCGGAGGCAGGAACAGGAACGTCTCCAAAAGGAACAAAGCTGGTCCCGTTTTTCCACATGGCTAGCATGACAATCGACAGTTTCCGCGCCACAGCGACCTTTGCCCTTGCACTGCCCCTTCGCTCGCTAACTTGGGAACCCCATCGTTTGATGCCGCTGTCCTTCGTGGTGGAGCGAAGCAAGATCATCGCGGCTGTTGTTAAGTGGGCTCGGGTTAAAGCGCTTCCCATCTTGCTGATCCGTGAGCGGGCCACGGTGGTCCCGGATTGACGCACACGCGGAACAAGGCCCAAATAAGGGCCGACATCGATCGACTTCCTAAATCTATGAGGGTCGCAGATCGCGCTGTAGAATGACAATGCCGAAATTGGTCCGACGCCAGGAATCTCCATGAAGCGCTTACAGACCTCGATGTCGCCCACCATCTCGGCAATCTTACGGTCAAGGTGGTTGACGTAGGTGCGCAGACTCTCACAAATTGACAAAACTGGCTCAACTTCTGGCCGTAGGTCAATTTTTTGCTCTCGGTACAGACGCGACAATTCTAAGGTCGCGTTGCGTCGCAATATTGAGGCGGAAGCATTTCGCGAGAGCTTTCCGCCGTAGAGATGGAATTGGGCGCCGAGCGCGGCCTCTGTTGCGACCTTCATGCGGATCATCTGGCGGCGAGTGGCTAACATCGACCTTATACGCTGGCATTCCACGCTCTTTAGCGTGACCTCCGAGACAACTCCCCGACCGCTACGTCCGATTTCAGCGATACTTCGGGCATCGTTGCGGTCAGTCTTATTCTGCATGATTTTAAGGTAAGTTGCAGCCTGCCTGCAGTCGAAAACGGCTACATTGTATTTGAGACGATCAAGGCCCCGCGCCAGATAGGTGGTAGTAGATCCAGCCTCCATCGCAATAACCGCTATATTGCTCCGTCGCATCGGCCTCAGCACCGCGTCGATGTTCTCGATTGTCGTTTGGAGCTCGGTTTCGTGGACCGTCTCACCGGAAGCGTTGAGAACGCACAAGGCTGTTCGGTGCACCCCGACATCCAAACCTACCCAAAGCCGTTTGCTCATTCCCACCTCCACTTGAGGTTCGGCGCCTAATGGGCATCAAGGTAATAACCTTATTTTTGGGCTCGGCGTCCGAACCTCATCCAAACCTGAGCGAAAAATTTAAATAGAAGATGATGATTCAAGCTTGAGGCCATTTTGACCAGCGTACCGGTGATAAACAGCTCGAAATCCCCCGGGCCGCGATGCTTCGTTTCGGACCCACAATTATAATCACACACCTTACGCACGGGTGCATAGCGCTTTTATGCCACTTTTCGAGGGTGCGATCCGGCAGCGCGCGCTGCCTCGCTCTCGCAAACTCACGTTTTCCTGCGACTTTTCGAGGCTGCGCATCGCACTCTCGCTGGACAAGAATATGGCGGATGAAAATGATGCGAGGGGCGGACCAGCCGCGCGCGAATTGGCAGCGCTGAACCCGCGCCCGGGTGACCTATCGGCCCGACCTTTGCGCTATTGCCGTTGTCACCGGTACCCCGTCCGTGTCTGAGAACGCGTGGCGATACTTCCGTATGCCGAGCCATCCGGCGACAATCAAAGGTGTCCACCCGGCCGGGTTGTGGGAGCCGGGCGTGGAAAAACAGGCGTTGGCGTACAAACGTCGTGTGGAATGGCGCAACGACTATCGGGATAATCGAGCGCGACGGGGCGGCGCCCCTTCCTGCCGTCCCATCACCATTGTCCAGCGAGAGCGCCGTTATGCCTTTCCAATCCCCTGCCCCTCCGCCGTCGTCGCCGCTTGCAATCGAGCCCATCAGCATGCGGGTTCCCGACGCCTGTCGATTTACGGGCATAAGTCGCAGTTCCCTCTACCTTCTCATCGCGAGGGGCGAAGTCGAGATCGTCAAGATGGGCGCCGCAACGTTGGTCCTGACGGAAAGCCTTCGCGACTTGATCGAGCGGCAGCGCGGCACTTCTACCAGCCGGACGGCGGCGCCGATCCGACGCCGCAGCAATCAGAGCGAAGGCGGAAAGTCTGGTCGGCGCTTTCGCAGCGGGCGCGGGGCCGGCGATTTTGCGTCCACCCCCCTTTTCGATCGAGAATAGGCAGCTATGCGCCTCAACCCCGCCTTTCCATAGATGAGCATATCGTCACATAAGCCGACATTAATTTGGAGGGCGGAAATGTCGCCATCGCTGTCCTAATCAGGGGCCGTGATAATAGGAAATCAGCGGCGGATTTTCCGGATCGTCCTCTGTCATCAAGCGGTCGGTGAACTCAAGGGCGCTGCCGTCTTCCGGTTCGACTAGCAACTGGTCGACAATGATGATTTGGTGATCGGAGAGATCATTTTCCGCGACCTCATAGAGATAGTGATAGAACGCCCGAACAAGCTCGGGATTGATGTCGGGAGTGATGTTCTTGAGCGGCGTGTCGATCATCAGCAGTGTCGGCACTGGCAGCTTCCTCTCCGCCGCGGTCCGGTGGAGCGCCAAGGCGAAACAGATTGTCAGGAGCGTCTTCTTGCCGCCGCTGCCGGCTGTGAAGAAGGTATAAGCTGCGGCCTCGTCGCCGCCCGGCCAGATTTCCGGAATCATGCTGCGCCGATTGATGCGCACCTTGTCCTTCGCAGTAACGCCGGGGACGTGCGTTGCGATCAACGCTTTTAGGAAATTTGCTTCGAGCGCGGCGAAATTCGCGTCCGCCTTACTCAATCGCCGCTGTTCATCGCGGATTTCACGTTCAAGTCGATTTAACTCCGCAGAGAGGGCATCGGCTTCCTCGAGCATCTTGGTGACGGCATCCGGCATGGCGCTGACGCGATCGAGGAAGCGTGCGCGCTCGTCGAGCTCGGCAAGTTCGCGCTGCGCGTCGCTGGTGCGTGCAAGCCGGTCTGACTCATAGTTCGCGAGCAATTCGGCGACGCGCCTATCCAGTATATTCTTGTCGGCCACCACGGCCGCGATGCGAGCAATCTGCCTCTTTCTCGATGTCGCATGGCGTCGTAGCGATGCTTCGATGTCTGCTAGGCGCGCATCAAGGTCACTGTTGATGGATGCCGGGGTGATTGCATTTTCGTCGGGGCGCAGCTGCTGGAGGCAAAGATAACAGTCGTCGCCGTGAGAGCGGTGGGCGCTCAACGGCTGGCCGCATTGGGGGCAATTCTCGAACGCGCTATTCGCGAGCACAGACCTGGCGCGATCTGCGCGCGCGACCTTGAACTTCATCGACAGCAGTTCTGAGCGGAGTTCCTTTTGCTCGTTCAAGCGAAATTCGAGATCGTCCAGCGTCTCGCGTTCGCGCTCGAGCGTGTCGGACAACTGCCTCAGGCGTACGCGCTGCTCGTCGACGAAATGCGTGTCTTTCAGATAAGACGCCGTGTCGCTTCCGAGATAGCGCCGAAGTTCGTCTGACCGGCTGCGCACCTTCTCCAGTTCCGCACCGATCTGGCTGGAGGATGCAAAATCAAACTCCCGAAGAAACTCGCGAATGCGCTCCGCAGCGTCGCGTTTGGCACGCTGATCCGAACGGGTCTGATCGTAAGTGGTCTGGAGTGTGCTGAGCACCTCGCTGTAGTAGCCCGTGAAAAAATTGAGACTGTCTTTGCTCTTTTCGGCAAGAATGGGCGAATTGAGCCTGAAGAAGGAGGAATCCAGCTCCTCCTGCTCAAGATAGCAAAATTTGAACAGGTCGCGAAAGCTCAGCCGGATCATCGGCGAGTCCTCGTCGCCCGTCCGCTTGCGCACGCGGATGATCGGATAGCCAAGCAATCTGAACAGCAGATCGCTCAGGTTTACGACGTCCGTGCCGAACGCGACAGGCCCATCGCCCTTCGCGCGAATCTGCAAACTGATCGGTCCCTCGTCAGGGTCGATCCATGACACGCGGAGAAAGCCTTCTCCCTTGGAGCGCTCGATGAGCACTTCTAGGTCGTTGACCTCAAGCGTCATTGCTGCGGCTAGGAATTCGCGCTGGATGGCGGTCGTGAGTTCAAGATCGCCACCGAGGCAGAAATCGATCAATCGGACCACCGTCGATTTGCCGAGGCTGAGAGTGCCGTGGATGAAAGTTATGTTGCGCGAGAAGGTCAGAACCTCCTCACTCTGACGGCACAGCAACTTGAGGGTATGAAGTCTAATTTTCATTGGTCGATCGTCTCACCCATGCGCAGAGAAGCCACTTCCGGGAAATGCTCATAGATGAATTCCATCAATGTCGTGGCGGTCAGGTTGAGGTGCCGTTTCAACAGGACGGCGCGCTGGCGAATTCCGGCATATTCCAGCTCGAGCTTCAACATCTCAGCCGCTGTTCGCCCGCGATCTGTCTGTCCAATGATGACTGTTCGGCCCGCGGTATGAACATTGATCAGGCCACGGCCAGCTAGGATATTCAGGAAGCGACGGTACCGGTGATCCCACGGCCCGTATTTGAAGCGCACCATGCGCGCCTCAATTGAATTGCGCTCGAATTCCTCAACATTAACCAAGGCGGCATCGCTGCCGCGAACTTGAATCGCGCGCTCTAAGAAGGCAGGATAGCGAAGCAGGAAGTCGAGCTTGGCAAGCTTAGTCAGACCTTCGATCTTCTGGTCGCCGGCTTTTCCCGCGAAGGCGTCGATCAGGACTAGAAGGCGCCCGAGATGAAGTGAGTCATCGCCTTCAAGATGATTGACGATCTCGGGAAGGGTACTCACGCGTCGGCTTCCGGGAGCGAAAGGTCGCGGTCGCTGCTCCACCAGACCTTGCATTCCTCCGACAGCAGTCCGGCGGTACCGGCAAGGTGTTCAGGTCGGCATCCGAACAAGCTGTCTTTCTCGGCCGTCGCCGTCGCGCGCGTTCGGCCGCGCAGATCTGACAGCATTGCCGGGCCATAGGCGCTCGAACCGGTCGCAGCTTGGGCTTCCGCTTCCCTGGCCGATCGATTGGCAAGATATTGGAAATGGGCGAGCCGTCGGTTAGCCTCGGCAAGGCCGAACTTCTCCTTCCACCCGAGAAAGGCCCGCTCGAGCGAGGCGACATCATCCTTCATCTGCTCGACGTCGGCATAGCTGATGCCGCCGGCGGCCATCTTCAGCTCCATGCGTCCGAGGCCCGGTGGTATGCTTTCCCGGGCGATGAATTCGCGGACGGTCAGCAGCTCCTGATGATCTGAAGTCGCTGGAGTAGTCAGCCTCGCAACGAGTTCGCGGTCGAGGCGCTTGCGCTGAGTGCGTAGGCTATCGGTGTGCGCTGCGAGATCTTCTACGACCGCATGAGATTCGAGGACGTAGCCGTCCAGCGCAAGCGAACTCACATTCCAGATATGCGCGCGAATTGCATCGGCCATGCGGTGTAGTTCGAGAATGGACTGGTTGCCGAGCGTCTCAAATTCGCCAAGAGCTCTGACGAGATCGAGTTCCGGTTGGTCGATCCCCGTCTTTCTCTCTTCTAGGCGAACCTTTCCGAGCGCGGCGATGACCTCCTCTACCGCGATCGCGGTACTTTCTGCAAACTCGGCTAGGCATTTGCGAACCTTGTGGCGCGGGCCGAGACCGTCGAGGCGAGGATTGTCGCGGCAGCAGCTGAGCATCGCGCCGACGTCATCGCTCGCATCGTTGTTATGAAATACGAAGTTGGTTGCTAGGACGAAACGCTCAAACCGGCCGGGATAGCGCGCATCACGTACGCAGAAGCGCTTGAGTGCTCCTGAGACGGCCTTGTCTGAAAGGCGGAATTGCGGTTGATCGAGTTCGCGCGTCTTTACTTGAATGCCCGTAAAGAGTCCGTTGGTTCCTTCAACAAGAACATCTTCGATATGTTCGCAGTAGACGCTCCGAACTTGGCTCTCCGGAACCAGCATCTGGAGCGCTTTCAGCGCCGCGTAGTTGATTTGATATCGAAAGCGGCGCTGGACTTCATCTCCGGGATCACGAGCTAGGTTAGACATTTTCCTGCTCACCTCCCCGCTGGAAGACGATCGCCGCCTTCTTATTTCTGAGCCCTGCATTGGCCTAACATCTTTGCATCTGGGATCAAGTTTACATGTGTTCGCTGAACGAGGGACCGCAATTTATAACCCATCCTTAGAACCTGCCTTGCCCTTGTAGGCCCTGTCGGCGGTGGATTCCGAGATAACACCTCAGTAGGTCTGAATTTGGCGAAGCTGCTTGTCTTGGCGTCGTTCCTAATTCAATCACACCGCGGCAGGTCGTTACGTCGCGGCTTAACAGTTGGGGGAATGATGCGAGTAGCGCGGATCGTGATTCAGAACTTTCGTACATTCGCGTCACTCGATGTGAATGTCGCGGATGATTTGTGCTGCATCATCGGAGAAAACAATACGGGCAAGACCGCGATCCTTCGCGCGATCCAAATCTGTCTAGACAACATGTTGCCGTCGAGTTTCCGGTCACTACTGCGCGAGGACATCCATTCCACGATCGATATCGCCGAACCAAATCAGGTTCTTATCGGCATTGAGCTGACCGGGTTCGAGGGCAGGGTTAACGAAGAGGCGCTGGTTAGTACCTGGAAGACCGCCGCGGATCGTGCGCGTATATTTTACCGCTTCCGCCCGCGCCCAGCTGTCCGGGAGCAACTTGCGAGTGGCAACATCGCATCGGGGACGTTGACCCTAGAGGACTATCAGTGGGAAATCCGTGGTGGCGGTGATCCTGCGATCGACCTCACCGACATTGCTTGGAATGACGAGGGGATCGGCGAGTCGGTTCGGTTTGCCGACCTACAGTCATACCTTCTCGTCCACCTGCCCGCGCTCCGCGATGTCGAAAATGACCTGCGTAATCCCCGCCAGTCCCCGCTTATACGCCTAATCGAGGCGTTCGAGATCGATGCGGCCGAGCAGGATGCCCTTATTGCAATCCTCGATCAGGCAAATCAGGCAATCGCGAATTCGGCGACTATCGCCGAGATAGCAGGCGCAATCGACGAGCGGTTCAAGGATGTCTCGGGCCCGGCGTTTGAGATGGACGCCACGCTTGGCCTGTCAGCCGCGACCTTCCGGGCGATCATCCGCAATCTGAAAATCATACTGTCGGATCTGTCGCTCACCTCGTTTGAACCCGGCCGCAACGGTCTAGGCATGAACAACATCCTGTATATCGCGATCCTGATGGAATACCTCCAGCGGCGGATCGCGCTCAACCGCTCGGCCGGACAGCTGATTCTGATCGAGGAACCGGAAGCGCACCTCCATCCCCAGCTACAATTCTCGCTGATCGCGGCGCTGCGCGCGATCGGCGTGCAGACCATTTTGACCAGTCACAGCACCCAGGTGACCTCTCAGGTTCCGCTGAGCAGCATTGTATCGCTAACTAAGCGCGAGGACGCGACCATCGCTGCGGGCAACCTGGCGCTCAATGCGGCGCTGACCGCGCCAGAGATTGCCGATCTCGAACGCTATCTCGACGCTACCAAGAGCGCATTGCTTTACGCCCGCAAGGTCATGCTGGTCGAAGGGCCAGCCGAGATGTTCCTGATCCCGGCGCTGATCGAACAGGTTTACGGCGTAAAGCTCGAGCGGCTCGGCATCTCGATTATCGCGATCCATGGAGTCCACTTCGACGTCTATGCCAAGCTGTTCCGCGCAGGCTCGCTCGAAAAGAAATGCGCCATCGTGGCCGATGCTGACATGACGCCGTCCGACGCTGACGACTTCGATCTGGAAATCCATGCTCCTGATCTAGTGGCACTGGAAAGCGACTTTGTGTCTACGTTCGCGGGCGCAACTACTTTCGAACGTGAACTGGTATCGGTCGGGCGCCTACCGATGCTGATCGAGACCGTTCGTGCTCTCGGCGCACCGCAGATTCTTGAGCAGATGGAGAATGGGCTCGCAACGCTCGCGCTCGGGGGACTTAGCCTTGCCGAAGAGACGGCGCTACGCGTCGAGCTTGGCCGCATAACTCTAAATACCGCCAAACGCTTTGGGAAAGCGCGTTTCGCTCAAATAGCTGCGCGCTACGCTAATCTGGCGACCGACCTGCCGCCTTACATTGAGCAAGCCTATGCGTGGCTCACCGAATGATCCTGCTAACACCCGAACAGCACGAAGCGGTCGAGCATGACGGCAATCTGCTGCTGACGGCTTGCCCAGGCAGCGGCAAGACGCGGGTCATTCTTGCTAAGCTGCTGACGCTGGCCGATCAGGTCGTCGGCACGCCCCAGTTCATCGGCTGCATCACCTATACCAATGCCGCAGTCGACGAAATTGAGGCCCGGTTGCGCACTTATGGTAACAATGCAATCGCGGACCGCTGCGAAATCTCGACGATCCACGCCTTCTGCCTACAATTCATTCTACGCCCCTATAGCTGGCTCAATCCCGAGGTGCCGGCGTCGTTTCAGGTGCTGTCCCGCGAGAACGCCTTATTCGAGCAGATCGTGACGGCGGTGGAGGACGCGTTTGGTCGCATGCCCGCCGGCCAGGTTTTTGACGACTACGAATCGCTTCGCATCGACGTGGACGGCGGACCCTGTGGACAGGGTATCGAGACGGGCATCGTCACCGACGAATCCGCCGCGCTTTATTGGGAGCGGGTACGCGCCCACGGATACCTGGATTTCGCGATGATCCTCTATTACTCATGGAAAATTCTTCAACAGCACCCCTTCGTGGGGCGCGGCATCGCGAGCCGCTTTTCTTGGCTGCTGATCGATGAATTCCAAGACACCACAGACATCCAGATCGCGATCTTTGGCGCGCTCCGGCATTTTCTTCACACGCGCTTCTTCCTTGTCGGTGACCAAAACCAGTCGATCATGCGTTTCGCCGGCGCTCGCCCCGAACTTGCACAGCAGTTCGGCGATCAGATCGACGCGCACCGCGACACAGCCCTGAGCGGCAACTTCCGATGCGGGCCGGCGATAGTCAGCACTGCATCAACACTTATCCCGACCATGCCCGAAATGCATTCGGCGGGCGATGCAGCCCAACTCGCGGCGGAAGTGAGCTACGTCCACGTCAGCCGGCCGATTGACGCAATCACTGACTATTTCCTGCCAGCCCTACAGGATGCCGGCATTCCGCTAGGCAAGGCTGCGATCCTTGCGCCATGGTGGACGCATCTTATCCCCGTTGCCCGCGCCCTCCGCGAGTTCGACGTGCCGGTCTTCGGTCCAGGTGCGCGACCCTATAAGCGCCGGCGTCTGCTTGCCGGACTAGCCGAGCAACTCGGAGCTTGCGCCGAGGCCGGTAATTACCTCGGACTCCCTGGTGTCGAGCGGGCACTGTTTAGACTCATCGGGGATCTCACCGGAAACTCGCGCTACGACATCTTCAGCTATCAGGGGCGTCGCGTGGCGCTCGGCCTAATCTATCTCGCTCGCGAACTTGCCAACCAGCATCCCGGCGGTGTCGCTTGGCTGCGCGCCATCGCCCGCGAGGCTGGCGACTATCTCGAACGCGAGGAATGGCTACCGGTCAACGCCAAACAGCCTCTGATCGATTCCGCTGAGGAAATGCTGTCCGACATGCACGCCAGCAAGGTCGATCTCGCAAATCTGCTTATCTCAGATATGGGCCTGTTCGCTAATCCCGAGCATGCGCTCAAGTTGATCACGCTGCACAATTCCAAGGGGCGCGAATTCGATGGCGCCGCCCTCATCTGCATGAACAACGGAAGTATCCCGCACTTTTCGACATCGACGCAAGAGGCCTATGATGAGGCTCGGCGATTGTTTTACGTAGGGCTGACCCGAGCCAAGCGCGTCTTGGTCGTAGCGTCCGATCAGTCGCACTGGAAGAACACACCGACCCCCTTCATTGCTGAGGCTGGCTTGGGATGAGTGCACGCTTGTCGCGCATCGTTCACGGCAGGTTTTCAGAAGTAGGGCAGCAAAAGCTTACTTTCCGCTACCACCCAGATAGGGTTGCCAGCCCACTCTCTAAGCGGTGGGTGGGGTCCGAATTCGTCCGAGTGGACATTCCGCTTCGACTTGGCAAACTGAACGCATGTTCGTGACGCCAGAAATGTTGCTCGACAATGGGCGAGTGAGAAAAGGGACACTCGTTCGAGCGCTTGCGCCAGTTGGAATTTACTGGCGCGAAAGTTTCACCGCTCCCGGGGCCTTATACTCGCCTGACGAGACGCTGGTGTACATTGCTGTGCACTTCGACGAAGCCCTTCATGAGGGTGACTATTACACCGAGTTCGACGATCCCACCCTCGAAGAAGTTCGCCTTTTGGCGGCGCTATCGTTGCCGATTGGATGGGACGCAGGTATCGTAAGCCTCTACCCAAACTATCCTGAACTACGAATTCCGAGCTTCCTCGATTTGGCAGACCCGAAGGTTGACGAAGAGCTTCGCGCGAGACTGGCGGAGGTCGAGCCGGAAAGCTCCGGACTTTGGCATGCAGATCCTCCCCCTCCTCCGATATACGGCGGCCAAGCTTACGTTTTTCGTAACTCAGAAACCCCACTCGAACTGCAGAAGCAAATCTTCTCCAAAATCAATCTGGATGACCATCTGTTGCTACGTGGCCTGAGCGCTTGGCTGAAAGCCGGTATGCTGAGATACCATCGGCTATTTGCCGTTGAAGCCCTCTTTTCAATGTATGTCTCTCTGGATGCTTCATTCTCGCTAATATGTCGGGAGCTCCGGAAGCGAGGTGTTGTCAATCCAAGCGCAATTGACGCTGGGCGCTTTCTCGATGAAGCAGAGGGTCGTGAGCCAGAAGAAATGCCATATTTCGGCGAGTTTTACTCCGACCGCATCCGTTTAATGCACCCTGAGAATCGGTTTGGGATTACGCCTTATCCGCCTGCGATGAATGGCGACCTGGTACATCTTAACCAAGCTCTTCGGGAAGTTTATCGCCTCCTGCTGCTTGGAGCGATGATTGATCCCCAGAATTACGTCGCCTTTGAAAGGCCGGAGGCTTTTGGGTAGATACCCGAGGCTCTATCCGGCTTAGATGTCCGCTTTCGCCGCTTCTCGACGGATAAGCGGACAGTCCGCTGCCGGCCAGTTGGAAGAATTAAAACGGAGGATGGCGCTGAACGTCTGCGCCATTGTACCGAAAGTAGAGGCGGTCGGCGCGACCCTGAGCATCGATCCCAGGCTCCGAGCAAACTAGCTTGCTCTGGAACCCTGCGCGCAAAACCTCGGCCTCGGTCATCGACAAATATGCCATTTGGTGGATCGCCGTGCGGCGACCTTCGTCTTGGGAGGTCAGGGCTTCCTGTCGAAAGTGATGCTCAAGCGTGAGCCGCCGCGTCCGTTCGCCCCAAATGAAGTAAAAATAGGCGAGCACCGCGATTATGCCTGTGAGGATGGCAGCTAGATTGGCGACGACCTCTAGCACGTCTTTGATCATGGTTTCCTCCGATGATCGATTTTGGATTTTTCATATCTCGCCGCGGTCCTACGTCGGATCAGCGATGAAAGGATTAGGCCTTAGAGCGGCTATTTGCGGGTCTCTTTGCAGACATTTAGACCTCCAAGGGTTGGATCGGCCTCGCACTTATAGCCGCATTCATAATCGCCTCCGCTCTCTACTTGGATCGAGCGCATCCTGTCGATCGCAGCCCTCTGGCATAATTCAAAGCTTTTGAAGCCCGCAATACGCTCATATCCGGAGAGCTCTGCGGCATTTGGATAGACGAAGGCGTCCCATTGGTCGGGGCGGCTGTCACATCCGCTTAGCACCAGCGCGAAGAGAACTGCTTTCCACATGCCGCCCCCTCTAACGACTGCCACTTTCCCGAGCCCCTAAAATAGTCGCGCCCGTCACATGAGCACCGGTGGTTGCCGCCGCCATGGCGCTAGCAGCTTCCGGTGCGATGGCGTTGACCAAGTAGTACACCCCCACGCCCAAAACACAGGAGAAACCTGTCAATGGTAACATTCCAGCTGCGAAACCAGCAGGGCTCTTGACCCAACTTAGCGCCTGATCTTTCAATGATCTCACACGGCGTAGCTGATCATCTAACGGTAACTCAGCTTCCGCAAGGCGAATGAGCTCCCCCAGCTCCGCATGAAGAGCTTTCAGATGTTCAATAGCTTCAAGCCGCTTCGGTTCGATCGGTCCGCCGTTATGAAGAGGGCGCTCTTGCTCATCCAGCAAAGCGTCCACGCCCGCGAGCGCGTCAAATCCTAGCGCCAGCACGACCTGGGCTTGCTGGCTGGCCGTACGTTTGCCGGTCCATCTGTTCGATCGAACGGGCGGCCTCGTATGTCCTTCCACCCGGTCAAACAGCGGTGTCATATTTTCGCGCACGTGGGCACGCCGCTGTTCGTAGCTGGGCGCGAAATTCTTTATGTAGGTCCAAAATCCAGAGAGATCGCGTTGTGACCGGACGAATCTCGGCACCACATCGGCCAAGTCGGAACGGTCCAATAGCGCGCGGCGCATCGCTTTGTCGTCCCGTCCTCGAGATAAGTCTTGGTTGCCCTCACAGCCGAGAAGCAGGATCGACTGCAGTCGGTCCATTGCTCCCTCGTCGTCAAGTTCGTCCGGCCAGCCGGAAACCTTCTCACCCATGCCGCGACCTAACACGTAAGGCCCGAGCGGTCGATCCGCATCGATCCTCCGGTATTAATCGCGAGGTCAGCTTTCGCCGGTTTCCGAACCAAAAGCTGCCGGTCCGAAATCGGCCAGAAGCAACCAAGCGAGAACTATCTCGTCTATCGCTCCTGGGACCCCGAATGTGCTGGCGTATCGCCGAAAACTATCGACAAGAATCGGCTATTCTGGCATAGATAAATCGCGGTCTGAAACACGCATTCGGAATGCGTGAGGTAAGATGTGTGGTAAAAAATCGAGGCGAGCGAGTTACCTAAATTATTACAAATATTTAGGTTTTTTCCAAAATTCCTCACTCTCCTCCATTTTTCTATAATTTGACCACAGCAAGCGGCCCCGGCGCACGACCGGGGCTACCCGCGGGTGCCGTCACCTTATGGTGACGAGCGATGGTGCGGCGAGCGCTCCGACAATCGCGCCAACGACCAGGAACAGCACGATATAAACGACGATCACGACCACCGTGTAACCAA
>Ga0209257_1002886_pt1 | contig 15977 bp, 13 predicted proteins | sample AraplaCvi_mCL_r2_FD_184277 | JGI IMG/M metagenome (GOLD analysis project Ga0209257, IMG submission 184277) | Arabidopsis root microbial communities from North Carolina, USA - plate scrape MF_Cvi_mCL_r2 (SPAdes) (version 2) | ecosystem: Host-associated > Plants > Roots > Endosphere | place: USA...
TGGTAGGTCGCCATCTTCGTGCCGAGCATCGCGGCGGCGTACTGCTTCACCTCATCGAACGACTTGGCCAGCTTGACGCCACCGGCCTTGCCGCGGCCACCCGCGTGGATCTGCGCCTTGACGACCCACAGGTCGCCCGGGATGGCCTTGGCGGCCGCGACGGCTTCGTCCGGAGTGCGCGCAACGCGCCCGGTCGGCACCGCGATGCCGTATTCGGCAAACAGCTGCTTTGCCTGGTATTCGTGAAAATTCATGCGTCACCGAGGGGAGTGAAAAGAATCCCCGCGGCCAGCGCCGGTCGGGTTGCCCGGAAACTCCGGGGACACCCGTAACGGTCGAGCGCGAGGGGGCGGTATTGTCGCCCATCCACGCGGTCCGGGCAAAACCGCCCGGCGGTCGAGCGCCTGCGCTGGCGGTTTCATTCTCCCGCCGGCCATACTCAGCACATCGTTTTCGCACGGAAGGAACGCCGCTTGCCGATCGCCTCCGCCCGGCCTCCCGTCGCCGCCGACGCCGACAGCGCGCTTCGCCGCGAGCTGTACTTCTTCACGCTCTACCGCCTGTTCGAGGCGGCACTGCTGGTGTTCTTCCTTTTCGGCCCGGCCACCGGGCTGGTGGAGCCGCTGCGCAATGCGCTGGGCGCCCGCTCGATCGCCCTGTCCTACCTCTTCATCGCCGCCCTGCTGTTCGCCTTCGGCCGGCGCGGCGAGTTGCGCGCGCAGACGCTGACCGGCATCGCCGCGGACTTGTTCTTCGGCCTGCTGGCGATGCACGCGATGCCTGCCGCCGGCACCGGCATCGCGCTGATGCTGCTGTTCAACGTCGGCGCGGCCTCGCTGTTGCTGCCAGCGCGGTACGGCCTGGGCGCGCCGGTGGTGGCGGTGCTTGGCCTGTTCGGCGAATTCGCGTGGAGCCAGTTCGGGGCCGATTCGGGCGTCCGCACGCTGGCCGAACCGATGATGTTCGCGGTCGGCTACATGGCAATCGCCACGCTGACCAGCATCCTCGGCCGGCAGATGCGCGAGAGCTACGACCTGGCCGAACGCCGCGGTGCCGAGGCCGCGCACCTGGGCGAGATCAACGAGCTGATCATCCGCCGCCTGCGCACCGGGGTGCTGCTGGTTGACCGCGGCGACCGCATCCGCCTCGCGAACGAAGCCGCGATGCTGCTGCTCGGCGACGCCGGCGAAAGCACCGACCTGCAGGGGCAGCGCAGCCTCGCCGTCGCCGCGCCGGAACTGGCCCGACGCCTGGAACGCTGGCGCCAGGACGGCACCCACGACGTCAGCCCGCTGCAACTGGCGCCGGACCTCCCGGAGGTGGTGCCGCGCTTCACACGCCTGCTGGCCGGCAGCGAACAGGTGCTGATCTTCCTCGACGACACCTCGCTGCTCTCGCGCCACGCCGAATCGATGACGCTGGCGACGCTGGGCCGTTTTTCCGCCAGCCTCGCCCACGAGATCCGCAATCCGCTGGCGGCGATCAACTACGCCGTGCAGCTGCTGGAAGAGTCCGACGACATCCCCACCGCCGAGCGCCGCCTGCTGGAGATCATCCGCCAGCAGGGCATCCGCATGAACGGCATCGTCGAGAACGTGCTGGGCATGGCGCGGCGCGAACCGGCCAAGCCGGAGCACGTCGAGCTGGTCGCATTCGGCCGGCTGTTCGTCGAGGAATACCTGGCGAGCCATCCGCTGGACCTCGACACGCTGCGCTCCACGTCGCAGATCGCGCGCCTGCCGGTGCTGATCGACCCGCGCCACCTGCACCAGGTGCTCACGGTACTGGTGTCCAACGCGCTCAGTTACGGCCGCATGCCAGGCGAACCGGCGCGCGTGACGGTCAGCGTGTATCCGGATGATGCCGGACTGCCGTGCATCGACGTGCTCGACCGCGGGCCGGGCATTCCCGAATCGGTGGCGTCGCGGTTGTTCCGGCCGTTCTTCACCACGTCCAGCCACGGCACCGGACTCGGCCTCTATATCGCGCGCGAACTATGCCGCGCGAACCAGGCCACGCTCGATTACGTCGCGATGCCGGGGGGCGGTGGATGCTTCCGGGTGCGACTGATCGGCAGCCACACGCTGCTCTCCGCGTGAAATGCAACCTGAATGCGCAATTGCATGCGCATTCGCTTGGCTCTTCACACGACCTTAAGTTATCGTGAAGGACGGAGGGAAGGATGGCCGAAACACGTAGTGCATTGGTGGTCGACGACGAACGCGATATCCGCGAACTGCTCGTCATGACCTTGGGCCGCATGGGCCTGCGATGCGACACCGCCTCCACGCTCGGCGAAGCCCGCGGCCAGCTCGCGCGCAATCGCTATGACCTCTGTCTGACCGACATGCGCCTGCCGGACGGCTCGGGCATGGACCTGGTCGCGGAGATCAGCCAGAAGCATCCTGAAACCCCGGTCGCCATGATCACCGCCTTCGGCAATGTCGAAGCCGCGGTTGAAGCGCTGAAGGCCGGGGCCTTCGACTTCGTCGCCAAGCCGGTGGATCTCGCCGTGCTGCGAGACCTGGTCCGCCATGCCCTGGACCTCAACGAGAAGCGCAAAAGCGCGCCCCCGGCCGATGCCGTGGCTGCGCGCCTGTACGGCCAGTCGCCGGCGATGGCGACGTTGCGCGCCACGATCGGCAAGGTCGCCCGTAGCCAGGCGCCGGTCTACATCGTCGGCGAATCGGGCGTGGGCAAGGAGCTGGTCGCCCGCACCATCCACGCCGAAGGCGCGCGTTCGACCGGGCCGTTCGTGCCGGTGAACTGCGGCGCGATTCCCGCCGAACTGATGGAAAGCGAGTTCTTCGGCCACAAGAAGGGCAGCTTCACCGGCGCGCATGCCGACAAGCCGGGCCTGTTCCAGAGCGCCGACGGCGGCACGCTGTTCCTGGACGAAATTGCCGAGCTCCCGCTGGCGATGCAGGTCAAGCTGCTGCGCGCCATCCAGGAAAAATCGATCCGTCCGGTCGGCGCCAATGCCGAAGTGCCGGTGGACGTTCGCATCCTTTCGGCCACGCACAAAGACCTCGGGGCGCTCGTCGCCGATGGTCGTTTCCGGCAGGACTTGTACTACCGCATCAACGTGATCGAACTGCGCGTGCCGCCGCTGCGCGAACGCCAGGACGACCTGCCCGGCCTCGCCGAGAAGGTGTTGCAGCGCCTGTCGCTCGCCCAGGGCCGCGTGTTCCCGCCGACGCTCAGCGTCGACGCGCTCGACACGCTGCGTGCGTATGCGTTCCCGGGCAACGTGCGCGAACTGGAAAACATCCTCGAGCGCGCGCTCGCCCTGGCCGAAGGCGACAGCCTGACCGCCGAGGACCTGCGTCTGCCGAAGCCTGCCAGTGCGACACCGGCGTCGGTGTCCGCATCGCCGGGCACGCCGGCGGCACCCGCCGCCACGACGCCTTCGCTGATGACGCCGGGCCAGGCGGCGCAGGCGATCGACCCGCGAACGCTCAATCCGCGCGATACCGCGAGCAGCCCCCTGCCCTCGTACATCGAGGAAATCGAACGCGCCGCGATCCAGCAGGCGCTGCAGGAAAACCGCTACAACAAGACACGCACCGCCGCGGCGCTGGGCATTACGTTCCGCGCGTTGCGATACAAGCTGAAGAAGCTCGGGATCGATTGACGCGAGTCAGTCGATTCGTTCGAACAGCGCCTGCAGTTCGTGGTGCGCGAACCAGTCCCCGATCCAGCGCGCGTTACCGGGGAAGTATCGAAGGCGCCTGAGCCTGAAGCCGCTGCCGGTCACGGCATCCGGGCTTTCCAGCATCGCACGGTCGACCAGTACCCGGTGCGTCGCGTCGATCCGGAACCCGGCGCGGCCGGGCACGATCACCAAAACACGTCGCACGCCCAGTCCGGAACTGGCCGTGAGCAGGCGACGCAACACGACGGACGGTTCGTCCAGATGCTCCAGGACGTGGCTGACGATCATCGATTCGAAGCGGCGGCCCGACTCGATGGTCGACAGTTTCCAGTCGTCCTCGATTCCGTCGTACCACTCGACGTCCAGTCCGGCCTGACGACAATGCGCGACCGTCGCGCGGTTGTATTCCAGACCCATCGAACCGGACGGCAAGGTCGCGAGCAATTCTCCGACGCCGCAACCGAAGTCCAGCGTGGCCCCCTTGAGTTGCGCCCTCGCGCTGGCCAGCCAGACACGTCGCGCGAGCCTTCGCAGCGCGCTTCGTTGCGTCTGATAGTCCGTGTAACGCTGGTCGAAAACCTCAGGCATCGTCGCTCACGGGCTCCTTGCGCGTAGCTTCCGGCAGCAGCGGATGCAGCGGCCGGCGCGGCACGGCGGCGATGTCGTACGCCAGAAACCCCAGCAGCAGCTGGATTCCGATGAGCACCAGCAACGCGACCAGCGTGACGCTGCCGGCCGAGGCGGTGATGCCGGTGCGCGCCGATTCCACCCAGAAACCGATGCCCAGCACCACGCCGACCGCGAACATCGTGGCGCCGGCCAGCAGTTCGATCGAGGCCAGCGACAGATCGCGCAGGAAGTAGTTGTAGAACACGCGCTTGAGCGTGTTGCGCAGGTGGCCTCGCGCAAAGTCGAACAGGATCCGCGAGATGCGCAGGTTGCTGGTTTCCCCGCCGTAGCGCGCGTCCATCGGAACGTCGGCGACGACCGCGCGCACGATGTTGAGACGGAACAGCATGTCCGTCTCGAAGAAGTAGCGGCGACTGATCTTGGACAACTTCAGGCGCGCCAGCACTCGCGCATGGATCGCGGTGTACCCGTTGGTGGGGTCGAACACATCCCAGTAGCCGGACGAGATCTTGGTCATGAACGAAAGCGTCGCATTGCCGAAGATGCGCACTCCCGGCATGTCGCTGATACGGTCCAGGTCGTAGAAGCGGTTGCCTTTGGTGTAATCGGCCTGGCCGCGCAGGATCGGCCCGATCAGCTGGGGCAGCGCGGCTGGGTCCATCTGGCCGTCGCCATCCATCTTCACCACGATGTCGGCGCCGTCTGCCATGGCCCGGACGTAGCCGGCCATCACCGCGCCACCCACTCCGAGATTGATTTCGTTGAACACCACGGTGACGCGCCGGTCATCGCAATGCGCCTGCACATGCGCGCCGGTCTGTTCCGGACAGCGGTCGTCGACTACGTATATCGCACTGATGTACGCGGGCAGTCCCGCGATCACGTCGAGCACGTGGGCACGCACGCGATGGCACGGGATCACCACCGCCACTCGCATGCCGCACGCGAAGTGCGCGTCGACCTTGCTGACCCGCGACGGTTCAACAACGGGGTAGGCGCTCTTCACGGCGTCATCCTTCATACGACGACGCGTAGGCACGTGCGAGCAGCCCCGCCAGCGGGGCCGGCCAGAAGCGTTCGAACATCATGAGGTCCTCCTTCGCGCGCACACCGTTGCGCACCGCCGCCTGGGTCTCGCTGCCGCGGTGGATCCGATGCAGCATCAGGACCTCACGCACATACGCAAACGCGCCGTCGCCATGCGCAAGGCGTGTCCATGCATCCCAGTCGAGATTCACCACGAGGTCCTCGCGGAAACGTACCGGTGCGCGGTCCATCCGCAGCGTCACGGTCGGGCAGGAGACGGAACAGCCGAAGCGCAGGATGCGCTGCTTCGCGCCCGGCGCGGAAACACAGCGGCGGCCGACAAAACCAGACTCCAGCAACGCGCGTTTGACCGCCAGCATCGGTGTGAGGCCCATGGCGCGATCGTCGAGCAGCTCCCGGTAGCCGGTCATGACCAGCGCGATGTCGTCGCGCGATAGCGCCACATCCATCGTCCGGCACGTGAAGTCGTCCAGGTACACGTCGTCCTGGTGCGCGAGGGTCGCCCACGGCGTGTCGACCGTGGCCAGCGCCTGGTTCCAGTCGCGCCCGATCGAACCGCCGGCGCCATGGACGTGGACGCGCGCGCCGTACTCGCGCGCGAGTTCGTCCAGGCCGTCGAACGGCGTGGACGTGGAAATCACGATCCGCGATTGCCGCGTCTGGGAGCGCAACGACGCCAGGCACTGCGCCAGGTACGGCGAGCGACCGTAGGCCGGCACGACGAAACTGTGCAGGGCGTCGGAGCCACTCATGCGGCAGCGCGACCCGCCAGGGCCATGAGAAGCACGCCGGACGAGATCAACGCCAGCGCGATCCATTGCAACGGGATCAGCTTCTCGCCGTAGAAGTACCAGCTCGCCGCGGCCATCAGCACGTAGAAGAACGCGCCCGAAATGCCGAACGCAACGCCGAGCTTCACGCGACTGACCACCATGATCCACACCACGAAACCCAGTCCCTGGATCGCAACGGCCACGATCACCGGCCACGACGTCGCGATCGCGAGGAACCATTCGGGCCGGCCCGTTTCCAGACCTCGCGCGGCGATCTGCGCCACGGCACGCTTGATCAGCAACTGGCTCCCCAGCGTCGAGCAGGTGACGAACAGGATCAGCAGTATTTCTCGGATCATTTCACCGGCTCGGAGCGCGCAAGGCGCGGACATCGTAGAGCGTGAGGGCGCTTCAGCGTGCGCATCGCGCAAGGAACGTGACGGCCTTTGCGAATCGGCGCCCCACGGGTTCGTTTGCGACCCTCACCTTGGCGCGCCACCCTTCCCCGGTCGGCGCACGTCGCAACCATACCAGCCACGATGGAGCGGCGCCGCCCGCGGCGAGGAGTGACGCAGAACGTCATCCCTGCCGAACCGAAGGGTGACGCCCGACGTCACCCTGTTGGCCCACAACTGACATTAAGCGTGACCCTGACTTCAGTTCAGATTAATTTTTGCCGCGAAATCCCCTTGGCACGCGTTATGCGTGTACTTTTGCCGCACGTGCCGCAAGCACGGCTGCCCGAGGACCGGAAGGCCGGCCCGTCAGGCACGTGAAGTATCAAAAACACTCCTAGGGGAAATCGTAATGAAGAAGCAGCAGGGCTTTACCCTCATCGAACTGATGATCGTGATCGCGATCATCGCCATCCTGGCCGCCATCGCGCTGCCGGCCTACCAGGACTACACCACCCGCGCCAAGGTGTCGGAAGCCCTCGTAATGGCCGCTCCGGCCAAGCTGGCCGTCGCCGAGACGTCCTCCTCGCTGGGCTCGCTGGCATCGATCACCGCCGACAACAGCGGCTATTCGTTCCCGGGCGCGACCAAGTACGTCAGCGACATCGTGATCACGCCGGCCACGGGCGTCGTGACGGTGACCTCGACCGTTCCGAACGCCTCGGGCGCCATCGCGCTGATCCCGACCGCCGTGAACGGTTCCGCCCAGCTGACCTGGGTTTGCCGCGGCACCGCGATCGCCACGAAGTACCTGCCGGCCGAATGCCGTCCGTAATAGGTATCGGTGGAGCAACACAACAAACCCCGGCCTGCGCCGGGGTTTGTCTTTTTTGAAGCTGTGGAATAACAGATCATGAAGCCATACCGGGTTGGGCAACTGCTGGTCATCCTTGCCTTATGCATCGCCTCGGCTGTGTACTGGCTTGGCTTGAATGGCCCCTTCCTCTTCGACGACAGCTACGCGCTTGAGCCGGTAGTCACGTGGACTCAGGGTGAGACGTCGTGGCGTGACGTGGTGTTCGGAGATGGCTCCCTGTTGTTCTCCCGGGCCATTTCGATGGCCAGCTTCCTGTTGACCGCCTGGCTTGGCGGACCCGACAGCTTCTCGTTCAAGCTTGGCAATCTGGTAGTGCATCTGCTGTGCGGCCTGATCATCTGGCGCATCGGCCGACATGCCTTTGGGCTGGACAGACGCCTGCATCGCCATGCCGAAGTTCTGGCTGCATTGCTCACCGCGTTCTGGCTCTTGCACCCACTGCATGTGAGCACGGTGCTTTACTCCGTGCAGCGAATGGCGCAGTTGTCCACACTTTTCACACTCGCTGCCGTACTTGTGTATCTCCAAGCGCGAGGCAATCTCACCGCAGGCTCGGCGCGAACCGCACGGTTACAGTTGTTTTTCGCCTTTCCGCTGATGGTTATCGCTGGCCTGCTGAGCAAGCAAAACGCGGCGGTCGCACCCTTACTGTGCCTGGCCCTGGAGCTCGGATACTTCAACGACTGGCGCGCGCATCAAGGGACCCGAGCCTGGTTCTTTGGCGTGTTCCTCCTGATTCCAGGCGTCATGGCGTGCCTGGTGTTTGCCCTCTATCCGGAAAAGGTCCTGGGTGGCTACGCCGAATGGGATTTCACACTTCAGGAGCGATTGCTGACGCAACCACGCGCGCTGATGGATTACGTCGGCATGCTGCTTTTCCCGCGCGGTCCACGCATGGGGCTGTACACCGACGACTTTGCGGTCTCCACCAGCCTTGTCGCTCCGGCAACTACATGGATGGCCATGGCCGGGCTTGCCGCCATTAGCGCAATCGCGATAGCGGTGCGCAAGCGCGCGCCGACCCTTTTCGTTGGCTGGTTCTTCTTCCTCGGCGCTCACGCAGTCGAATCCACGTTCCTGCCGATCGAGATGTATTACGAACATCGCAACTACCTGCCATCTGTAGGGCTGTTCATGGCGCTAATCGGCAGCGCGGCCCTTATACCGACACATTTGCGCCTGAATGTCCTGACGTTTAGACAACTTGCGTGGGGGGCCGCCACCGGCTTTGCCCTCGTGCTTACCGTCGCGACCCTGGGACGGGTATTGGTCTGGCAGAGCATGGACGGCATCCTTGCGCAAGCCCTGCGCTACCACCCTCAGTCGTTGCGGGCGAACTTCGATGCCGCCGACGAAGCAGCCCGTCGTGGCGATTTCGCGCGACACCACGCATTGATGGAGCCGTTTACCCTAAGTGCCGATCCACGCCAACGGCAAATGGCGCGGTTCGAAATCGTTTCGACGAACTGCCGCAATCGGGTCGGAGGTAATCGCCCCTTGATGGAAGCTGCAGTTGCGGAGCATTTGCCACGGGTCACGGTGGTGGAAAGTTACGGATTCACTCGCTTGTCCAGCGCTAGCCGGGCCGCCGGCTGCGGCGACCTGGATCGCTTTGCCCTTGCAGAGTATTTGAGCCGGATCCTCGATGCGGCCCGCTCCCAACCCGAATCGGCCCGGACGAAATGGGTATCCCGCTATGTGGTGGCGGAGATGTACAGCAGCGCGGGCCACTGGCAGCAGGCCACGGAGCAGGCCGAGCTGGCATGGAACGGAGGGCAGGACCGCAAGATCGGTGTATATCTGGCCCGTGCATACGCGCTGACAGGCAGGCTTGAGGACGCAACTCGCATGCTGCGGCTCGTCGAGACGCGAATCCCGCCCCACGACTGGCCCGGCCAATCGGCACTCACAAGACTAAGGGCATTGATAGCCGACCTCAGCAAGGGGGCCGCCCCCCTCCCCGTCCCGATTCAGTCTGAGCCGTCCCGCGCGCTCACGCCACAATCTGCACGTTGAGCGACGGACGTCCGGTCTTGTAGCGTTGGAATGGAGTACAGTCCGGGCGGGGAAGCACAATTGTTTTAGGGGAAAGCATGAATACCGTGGCTACCGCCAATCTGGTGGGAATCACTGGCATCGCCCGACGCCTGGTGCTCGATGGCGCGCTGGAGGATGTGGTCGCACGTCAGGCGCAGGCCGCCGCAACTGCGGCCAAGCAGCCGATCGGCGCATACTTGGCGGAGAAGCGACTCGTCTCTTCGGCGCAACTGGCAGCCGCGAACTCCGTCGAGTTCGGCGTCCCGCTTTTCGACGTGGGCGCCTTCGACCCCGGCCAGTCCGCGATCAAGCTGGTGAACGAGGCACTGGTGCGCAAGCACCAGATCCTGCCGATGTTCCGCCGCGGCAATCGTCTTTTCATCGGAATCAGCGACCCGACGAACACGCAGGCGCTGGACGAAATCAAGTTCCAGACCAACCTCGCGGTCGAGCCGATCCTCGTCGACAGCGAGCGCCTGCAGCGGACCATCGACCTGTGGCTCGAGGCCAGCGATTCGCTGTCCGATGCCGTCGGCGGTGACGAAGGGCTGGAGACGCTGGACATTTCCGGCGGCGACGACGTCGCCAACGACAGCGGCGTCGACGTCAAGACCGACGACACGCCGGTCGTGAAGTTTGTCAACAAGGTGCTGGTGGACGCCATTCGCCGCGGCGCATCGGACATCCACTTCGAACCTTACGAAACCGACTATCGCGTGCGGTTGCGCATCGACGGCCTGCTCAAGCAGGTCAGCAAAGTGCCGCCGAATCTTTCAGCCCGTATCGCGGCGCGCCTGAAGGTCATGGCGCAGCTCGACATCGCGGAAAAGCGCGTGCCGCAGGACGGCCGCATCAAGCTCAACATTTCCAAGACCAAGCAGATCGACTTTCGCGTCAGCACGCTGCCCACGCTGTTCGGCGAGAAGGTGGTGCTGCGTATCCTCGACGGCAGCGCGGCCAAGCTCGGCATCGACAAGCTGGGCTACGAAGACGACCAGCGCGCGCTGTACGAGGCCGCACTGGCCAAGCCGTACGGAATGGTGCTCGTTACAGGCCCAACCGGTTCGGGCAAGACCGTCTCGCTCTACACCGGCCTGAACATCCTCAACGAGGAACAGCGCAACATCTCCACGGTCGAGGATCCGGTCGAAATCCGCGTGCCTGGCATCAACCAGGTGCAGATGAACGTCAAGCGCGGCATGACGTTCGCCGCAGCGCTGCGAAGCTTCCTGCGACAGGACCCGGACGTGGTGATGGTCGGCGAAATCCGCGACCTCGAAACCGCCGAGATCGCGGTCAAGGCCGCGCAGACCGGTCACCTGGTGCTCTCGACGCTGCACACGAACGACGCGCCGCAGACCGTGTCGCGACTGATGAACATGGGCATCGCGCCCTACAACATCACCTCGTCGGTGACATTGATCATCGCGCAGCGACTTGCGCGCCGCCTGCACGAATGCAAGCGCGAAGTGCAATTGCCGGAGCACGCACTGCTTGCCGAGGGTTTCAAACACGACGAAGTCGCGGCTGGCCTGAAGATCTACGAAGCAGTCGGCTGCCCCGACTGCACCGAAGGCTACAAGGGCCGTACCGGCATCTACCAGGTCATGCCGATGACCGAGAAGATCCAGGCGATCGTCCTCGAGGGTGGCAATGCGCTGGACATCGCCGAGGCCTCGCTGCAGTCCGGTGTGCGTGACCTGCGCCAGTCGGCGCTGCTGAAAGTAAAGAACGGCGTGACAAGCCTCGCCGAAATCAACCGCGTAACCAAGGACTAACCCATGTCCGCGACCCGTACTGCAGTCAAGCCGGCCACTGCCGCCCGGCGTCCGAATCCGATGAGCACGTTTGTCTGGAATGGCACGGACAAGCGCGGCAAGGTGATGAAGGGCGAGCAGGAGGCGAAGAACGCCAACGCGCTTCGCGCCGAGTTGCGCCGCCAAGGCATCACCCCGCGCGTCGTGAAGGCAAAGGGCAAGCCCCTCTTCGGCGGCGCTGGCAAGACGATCACGCCGCTCGAAATCGCGGTGTTCAGTCGTCAGTTGGCGACCATGATGAAATCGGGCGTACCGATCGTCAGCTCGCTGGAGATCGTGGCCAACGGCCACAAGAATCCGCGCATGGCCAAGATGCTCAACACCGTGCGCTCCGACATCGAGGGCGGCTCGTCGCTCTTCGAGGCGCTGAGCAAGCATCCGGTGCAGTTCGACGAGCTGTACCGCAACCTCGTCAAGGCCGGCGAGAGCGCGGGCGTGCTGGAGACGGTGCTCGACACGATCGCGACCTACAAGGAAAACATCGAAGCGCTGAAGGGCAAGATCAAGAAGGCGATGTTCTACCCGGCGATGGTCGTCGCCGTGGCGCTCATCGTCAGCGCGATCCTGCTGGTGTTCGTGGTGCCGCAGTTCGAATCCGTGTTCCAGAGCTTCGGTGCGGACTTGCCGGCATTCACGAAGCTGATCATCCGCATGAGCGACTTCATGGTCTCCTACTGGTGGATGGTGCTGCTCATGGTGGTGGGCGCCGGCGTCGCCTTCATCATGGCGAAGAAGCGCTCCGTGGCCTTCTCACGCTTCCTCGACCGGGCCATCCTGAAGCTCCCCGTGATCGGTCAGATCATGCACAACTCGGCGATCGCGCGCTTCTCGCGCACGCTTGGCGTGACCTTCCGCGCAGGCGTTCCGCTGGTGGAGGCGCTCGACATCGTCGCCGGCGCTACCGGCAACAGCCTGTACGAGGACGCCGTGCGCAACATCCGTGACGACGTGTCGGTCGGCTACTCCGTCAACATGGCGATGAAGCAGGTCAACATCTTCCCGCACATGGTGGTGCAGATGACCGCCATCGGCGAAGAGGCCGGCGCACTGGACACCATGCTCTTCAAGGTCGCCGAGTTCTACGAGCAGGAAGTGAACAACGCCGTCGACGCGCTCTCCAGCCTGCTCGAACCGCTGATCATGGTGTTCCTCGGCGTCATCGTCGGCGGCATGGTCATCGCGATGTACCTGCCCATCTTCAAGCTCGGCGCGGTCGTGGGCTGACCGCCTGCGATCACGTCGAACGGAACTTGGGGCACAATCCCGCGCATGGCATTCCTCGATCAAAACCCCGCCATCGGATTTCCGCTGGCGGCCGGGCTCGGCCTGCTGGTCGGCAGTTTCCTCAACGTGGTGATACTGCGCCTGCCCAAGCGGCTGGAGTGGCAGTGGCGCCGCGACAGCCGCGAGGTGCTCGGCGAACCCGACACCTACGATCCGCCACCCCCTGGCATCGTGATCGAGCGCTCGCACTGCCCGCACTGCAGGCACCAGCTGTCGTGGTACGAGAACATCCCGGTGTTCAGCTACCTCGCGCTGCGGGGAAAGTGCCGTAACTGCAAGGCGCCGATCTCGCCCCAGTACCCGCTCGTCGAATTGCTGACGATGCTGCTGGTCGTGGCCAGTGTCTGGAAGTTCGGCTTCGGTTGGCAGGGTTTCGGCGCGATCGTCTTCACCTGTTTCCTGATCGTGCTGTCGGGCATCGACCTGCGCACGCAGCTGTTGCCCGACCAGTTGACCTTGCCATTGATGTGGCTGGGCCTGATCGCCGCATCGGACAACCTGTACTTCCCGGCGAAGCCGGCGCTGCTCGGTGCGGTGGCGGGCTACCTCAGCCTGTGGATCGTGTGGTGGCTGTTCAAACAGCTCACCGGCAAGGAAGGCATGGGGCACGGCGACTTCAAGTTGCTGGCCGCCATCGGCGCCTGGACGGGTCTGAAGGGCATCCTGCCGACGATCCTGCTGTCGTCCGTCATCGGCGCGGTGATCGGGTCGATCTGGCTCGTCATGAAGGGCCGCGATCGCGCAACGCCGATTCCGTTCGGCCCCTATCTTGCCATTGCCGGCTGGATCACCTTCTTCTGGGGCGGGCAGATGGTCGACGCGTACATGACGTACTCCGGCCTCCGGTAAGCGATCGGTTTACCCTAGCCGCTCGTCAGCGGCAGTCAGGTCCATGAGCGAGTTCATCGTCGGCATCACCGGAGGCGTGGCCTCCGGCAAGAGCGAAGTCACGCGCCGCTTCGAGGCGCTGCGCGTCTTCGTGGCCGACGCGGATGTCGCCGCTCGTGTCGCCGTCGCAGCCGGCTCGGATGGATTGGCGGAAGTCGTGGCGAGCTTCGGCGCCGATGTGCTCGCGCCCGACGGCAGCCTCGATCGTGCCGCGATGCGTCGCCACGTGTTCGGCGACGAAGCCGCACGCCGGCGCCTGGAAGCCATCATCCATCCGCGCGTTCGCGCGAACCTGCGCGAAGCCTGCGAAGCGGCGCCGGGGCCGTATGCGATCGCCGCGATTCCGCTGCTCGCCGAAGGCGGCGGGCGCGAGGCGTACCCGTGGCTGTCGCGCATCCTGGTCGTCGACGTGCCCGTCGACGTGCAGCGCGCGCGGGTGATGGCGCGCGACCGGGTCGATGTGGAGCTGGCGCAGCGGATGATCGCGGCGCAGGCCACGCGCGACCAGCGCCTGGCGATTGCCGACGACGTCATCGTGAACGACGGGGCGGTGGAAGTGCTCGCGGCGCACGTCGCCGCGCTGGACCGGCGCTACCGCGCGCTGGCTGCGGCGCACTCGTAGGCGCCGCCAGGTTGTCAGTAAATCAAATCGACGGCCACAGGCCGCGGATCGCGGCGATGCCCTGCGCGCCATGCGCCCGGGATTGGTCGACATCGGTCACGCCCAGTCCGCCGATGGCGTAGATCGGCAGCGATACGCGTTCACGCATCGCGGCGAAACCGTCCCAGCCGATGCCTTCGACGCCCGGGTGGCTCGGTGTCGGCTTCAGCGTGCCCAGCACGGCGAAATCGCATCCGAGCGCTTCGGCGGCCAGGAGGTCGTCCACGCCGTGGCATGAGGCCGCCAGCGGCTGGCCGATGGCAATCGGACGCTCCGACAAACCGTGGAGCATGCGAGCCGGCAGATGCAGGCCGAGGCCGCACTTCACCGCCAGCGCGACGTCGCCGTTGACCAGCGCTTCCGCACCGGCCTGGCGGCACAGGTGCGCGGCCCGCGCGACGAGCGAGCGCCATCGCTCCACGTCGAGCCCCGGTGCGCGCAACTGAACGCGGCGCACGCCGTTCGCCAGCGCCTGCTCGAGCCGCGCCAGCCATTCGGCGTCGTCGCCTTCGGGAGGCGGCGTCACGAGGTAGTGTGCCGGCTGCAGCAGCGCAGCAACGACGGGCCGGTCGGCCGGTGGCATCGCGTAACTCGCCAGTTTCTGCGGCGGCACCCAGACCAGCGCCTGCCCTTCCAGGCCGCGCGCATGGCCGCGCCACGCGGCGATGCCACGCACGTCCAGCCGCAGGCGCTTGTCGGGATAACGCTGGGGAACGTTGATCAGCGGCGCACCGACATCGACGTCGATGCCGAGTTCTTCGTGCAGCTCGCGCGCGAGCGCCGCTTCGGCGGATTCGCCGGGTTCGTGCTTGCCACCGGGGAATTCCCACAGGCCGGCGAGGTCGCGGCCTTCGGTGCGCCGCGCGAGCAGTACACGGCCGCGTGCATCGCGAATGACGCCGGCGACCACCTCGACGTGACGCAGCGGCGCATCGCCTGGATTCGAAAGACCCCCGCTGGGGACAAGCACGTGCGGAGCGTCCTGGGTGGAGGTGCTGCTCATCCGCTTACCGGAAGCCGATGGGCGTTCCGGTGACGGCCCTCCCCCGCTCGCGGGAGAGGGCGACTGGAGCGGCTGCCGTCAGGCGATCTGCCCATGGCAATGCTTGTACTTCTTGCCACTGCCACAGGGGCAGGGATCGTTGCGGCCGACGTTGGCGAACACGTCGCCACCCGCCGCGGCCTGCGCCTGCGCAGCTTCCTCGTCGGCGCCATAACCACCGGCGGACGCGTGCTGGAACTGCATCTGGCGCGCCTGTGCTTCGGCGGCGGCGCGCTCCTGCGCTTCCAGCGCGGCGACTTCTTCCTCGCTGCGGATGCGCACGCGTGCCAGCAGCGTCACGACTTCGCGCTTGACCTTCTCCAGCATCTCGGAGAACAGCTCGAACGCTTCCTTCTTGTATTCCTGCTTCGGCTGCTTCTGCGCGTAACCGCGCAGGTGGATGCCCTGGCGCAGGTAGTCCATGCGCGCCAGATGCTCCTTCCAGTTCTGGTCGAGCACGTTGAGCATGATGTGCTTTTCCAGCAGGCGCATCGTCTCGGCGCCGAGCTGCGTCTCGCGCTGGGCGAAGTGGCCATCGGCGGCCTCCTGCACCAGACGCTCGATCGTCTCGGCGTCGACTTCCTCGGACTTGCCGACGAAGTCGCTCAGCGACATCTGCATGCCGAATTCCGATGCGAGCGTCGCTTCCAGGCCCGGCAGGTCCCACTGGTCGTCCACCGAATTCGGCGGGACGAAGCGCGCGACCGTGTCGGCCACGACGTCGCCGCGAATGCCGTCGACGTTGTCCTGCACGCTGTCGGCTTCCAGCAGTTCGTCGCGCTGGCTGTAGATGACCTTGCGCTGGTCGTTGTTGACGTCGTCGAAGTCCAGCAGGTTCTTGCGGATGTCGAAGTTGTGGGCCTCGACCTTG
>Ga0209257_1002888_pt1 | contig 15965 bp, 16 predicted proteins | sample AraplaCvi_mCL_r2_FD_184277 | JGI IMG/M metagenome (GOLD analysis project Ga0209257, IMG submission 184277) | Arabidopsis root microbial communities from North Carolina, USA - plate scrape MF_Cvi_mCL_r2 (SPAdes) (version 2) | ecosystem: Host-associated > Plants > Roots > Endosphere | place: USA...
CGAACTCGAAACAGGGGCAGATTGCCGGAGCATCGATCAAGCGGAAACCGAACTCGATCGCTTTCTCGATCATCTCGACGATATCGACCGCGAACAGCGTTATTTGGAACGCTATGGGACCGAACATCACCACGCGTCTCCGATGGAGCCGGGCGAACTCGCCGCCCCGCTCGTCTTCGAACTGGGCAATATACGGAGCCTCCTCGCAAACTGGGCTTTCGTGCAAAGCGCGATGAGTATCGACGATCCGGACCTGTTGATCCTCGACTATACGCGCGGGATGATGGGGTTCCTCCTGTTCCATCCCTCTCCGGGGACCATCGAGATCATCGGGCTCGGCGGCGGATCGCTGGCAAAATACTGCCACCGATATATTCCGGAGGCGTCGATCGTCGCGATCGAGATCGACCCCGACGTCATCGCGGTCCGGGAGCAATTCTTCATGCCGCCCGAGAGCGAGCGCTTCGAGATCGTCTGCGATGATGGCGCGGAATTCGTCGCGCGGGATCCGGGACGCTGCGACATTCTGCTGGTCGATGGTTTCGACAAGGACGGACAGCCGGCCCAACTTTGCTCTTCGGAATTTTATCGCGATTGCCGTTCGCGGCTGAACCCCGGTGGCATCCTCGTCGTCAATCTATGCGACGATCATTGGAAGCACGGCGCCATCCTGTCGCGCATAAGGGGATGTTTCGGAGCCACGATCGATCTTCCCTCAAGAATAGGAATGAACCGGATCATCTTCGCGTTCAGGGATGGGCGGCCTTCGGACCTCGACGCGCTTTTGCAGAATGCCTTGGATTTCGATCACGCCCATCCCATGTCATTTCTGTCGTTGGCCGATGAAATTGCGGGCGGGGTCAAATCGCTCGATCACGGGCCTGCCGATGGCATCGACAGCGGCTTTGACGGAGCCCAGTCCCTCTCGATGGCTTCTCTCTGGTCGGCTGGCTGAAATTAGGCATATGCTAATAATCGGACCTATATTCTAATCTGAATGGCCGTCTTGAGCGCACCGCATTGCCGCATGATGTTCTGGCGCGGTCATATTCTTCGCGATGGCCGAGTTCGCGTGTGACGACATTGGCCTGACTTCGGACCGAAAGATTGAGCCGATCGGTGATGCTGTGGGTGAAAAACGTCTGGGACATGGGCGACGGGGTCATGCAGTCCTGGAATGCCGGGGGCGCGATGATTGTGGAGGGAGACGCCGTGAGCCGGCGCTATCTTTGCAATGATGGGGAGTTGGACGACGATTTCGACGATATGATATTCACGCTTGAGATCGGCCAATCCGGTAATTCCGGCGATCATCCTGCGTGACCTCGACGAAGGCGGGCGAGGCAGCGCCGTCAATTCTGTAAACGGCAATGTCGCCGCTATTTGCTTAGGACCCCTCGCTTACTGCGTCGCGGAAGTTGCGGCCACGAGAACCGGGCTGCAGACCGCCGATGCCGAGCCGATCCAGGGGCAGGCTGCTTGTCGGCAATGATCAGGTAAAGACCATGGTAAAAATATAGGCTGTGAGGAGCACCAGATGTACCGCGCCCTGCAGGATCGTCGTTCGGCCGGTGCCAAAGGACAATATCGCGACGCCGAGGGAGAGCGTCAGCAGGGTGATGCCCTTGGGATCGAGACCGAGCGATAGCGGCCAGCCCGTGACCAGCGCCGCAATGGCGACCGTCGGAATCGTGAGCCCGATCGTCGCCAGCGCCGAACCCAGTGCGAGATTGAGGCTCGTCTGCAGGCGGTTCCGTCGCGCCGCGCGGAGCGCTGCGAGACTCTCGGGCGCGAGCACGAGCGCAGCGATTGCGATGCCGACCAGCGCGCGGGGCAAGGCCGCGGAGGCGATGGCCGTTTCGAGCGGTTCGGAGAGGCGCTTGGACAAAAGAACGACGCTGACCAGCGCTAGGAGAAGGAGGCCGAGCGATCCAGCTGCGGTGCGGGCGCTCGGCGGCGACGCGTGCGCATCGCCGGCGAGCACGCCTTCGCCTTCGGGCAGGAAATAGTCGCGGTGACGGATGGTCTGAACGAAGACAAAGGTTGCGTAGAGCAGCGTCGACACGATCGCTGTAAATGCGAGCTGCGCTTCCGAATAGTGCGCCGTGGCGGCGCTGGAGCTCACGCTCGGCAAAACGAGCACCAGCGTGGCCATCGCCGCCAGCACGCATAGCGCGGCATTCACGCCCTCGAGCACGAAGCGCTGTTCGCCATGCCGTATGCCGCCCACGAGCAGGCACCCGCCCACGACGCCATTGAGGATGAGCATGATGGCCGCAAACACGGTATCGCGCGGTAAAGCCGGATTCGCCGACCCGCTCAGCATCATCGACAATATCAGCGAGGCCTCGATGACCGTCACCGCGCCTGCAAGGATCAGCGTGCCGAATGGCTCGCCGACCCGGTGGGCAACGACCTCGCCATGATGCACCGCTGCAAGGATGCAGCCGACGAGGATAGCACCGGTCATCGCAAGCACGATGCTATCCACCGTCTTCGAATGGAGCAGGGCCGCTGCCAAGCCTGCGGCCGGCATCCAGGAGGACCAACCCAATATCGCCGCGGAGCGGGCCCGGATTCTCATGGAATGCGCCTACAGGAACAGGCCCGGCCCCGGAGCGATATCGGCTTGTCGAGAATCGTCACTCCCGGTCCCAACGCCACGTCGCTCCGTCCCCTGCACCGGATAATTGCCGCAGCAGAGCGCGTGCGGACCGGTTGGCGAGCAGCAAAGCCGGGGCGGCGCTTCGCCGATCAGGGAAGGGGTGGGCGACCTGCGCATTCCGGCGAGGCCCCGGATCTCGAACGGGACGCCTTCGCTCCGGCAATATCGCTCGGCGGCACCGCGGGTCGCAAATCGAAGCTCCAGTTGCGCGAGCGGATCGCCGCCGCCGGTCCAGCCGGTGAGCGGGTCGGGTTCGGGCCGCCATCGCGGAGCAAAACGCAACCGCCACCGGCTCGCATGGGCACGGCCGGCCTGGTTGATTACGGACAGAGGCTCGATAATCGCTTGGGCGCCGGGCGGCAGCGCACTCATGCAATGCGCCGCTGGCCGGTGATTATCGTTGGCCGCCAGCGCCGGCATGCCTTCTGCCATGGCAACCCGGAGGCTCGGCCCGGGACTTCGGTCCCGGGCCTGCCCGTCAAGCCGCCCGCTCATTGACCGGAATGCGGCGGACATTCTCGTTCGCCGCCTCCGACCTGGGCAGGGTGACGGTGAGCACGCCGTTCCGGAAGGTCGCGCTCGCCTTGTCGCTTTCGACACCGCGCGGCAGGCCGATCCGCCTTTCGAAGCGGCCATAGCTGCGTTCGGTGTAGCCGCGGTCCTTGTCCTCGACCTCGGACTTTTTCTCGCCGCGGAGCGTGAGAACGCCTTCCTCGACGGTGATCTCGACATCCTTCTCGTCAAGACCGGGAAGCTCGGCAATCACCCGAACTTCGGTGTCGGTCTCGCCGAACTCGAGGCTCGGCCACGACGGTTCGCGGCTGAATCCGCCGAACGTCGGCATACCGAACCCGCGGAAGACATCGTCGAACAGCCGGTTGACGTCGCGGTGAAGCGACAGAAGCGGATGATCGCCCCGTTCACGTTCGGCGCTCACCGGAACGGGGAGCCGGTTCTCCTGCCGGCTCCAGGGGATCAGATCACGAATAGCCATGATATCATCTCCTTTCTGGCTCAAGAGTTTCAGCTTGGCTCGCCGCCGCTGCGGGCGGCGAGCCGGGGGCTTCGGTCAGGCCGCCTCGCGATCTTTCTTCTTCGGGGCCTCAAGGCGATCGTTGGCGGGCGTAGCACCGCCGATCGCGATCTTGCGCGGCTTCATCGCGTCGGGGACAACCCGGCGCAGATCGATCCTCAGCAGGCCGTTATCGAAGTCGGCGGAGGCGACTTCGATATAGTCGGCAAGCTGGAAGCGCCGTTCGAAGGCGCGGGCCGCAATGCCGCGGTGCAGATACTGCCCCTCGTCATTGCTCTCGCCGCGCTTGCCGCTGACGGTGAGCTGGTTCTGCTGGGCGACCACCTCGATATCCTCGGGGCGGAAGCCGGCCACCGCAAGCGTTATGCGGTAACTGTCCTCGCCGTGCCGCGAGAGATCGAAAGGCGGATAGCCTTCGCCGCCATCGCCGCGCAAATCCGTCTCAAGGAGATCGAACAGGCGGTCGAAGCCGACCGTGGAGCGCCGATAGGGCGCAAAGTCGAAATTGCTTCTCATTTTCCAAATCCTCCAAGATGAGCAATTTGGGCATGAGAAACGCCGGAGAGAGCCGGCGCTCTCATTTGACCCACCGGGCCCGGTTCGGCGCCCGGCAAGAAAAAGTTAGGAAGCGGAAAATCACTTTCAAGAGATTTTTTCCGCAATCTCTGTCGGGCGAGACGGATTGAACCAGAGCTTGCGCTCACACCTTTTCGAGATGCGATTTCATCGCGGTGAGGCCTGCAGCCATCATGGGCGAGAAACGTGCAGCAAGTTCGGCAGGCAGTATGTCCGCTGTCCAGATCACGAGCGCGTCCTCTTCGGCATCGAGCACGGTCATGACGCCGTTGTGGTGTTCGACCCCCTTGATCGTCCAGGCGAGCCTGCGCCGCTCATCATCGTTATCGACGATGACTTCGTCGGCCACCACGCCGTTGGCAAAGGTAACGCGCCGGGTCGGAGCGGCTGCGTCCGGTAGCAGCTCGGTTTTGCTGACAAATCCGGGCACCAGCCGCGAATGTAGCGCGGCAACGTCCCGGACTGCGTCCCAGACAGCCTGGGGCGTGCGGCGGATCAGTATTTGATGATGGATCGCAGGCATGTCGCATTCCTTTCCCTTTGGGACTTTTGAGATAGCCGTAGCGGTTGGTCCGCGCTGGCAGGAAACGGACCTGGTCATCGGTCGGGCGACGACACCGACCGCCATCGCGCGTATGGGTGATGGAATGAAACCCGGGAATATGACCGAACTCAGTTTCGAGGAGTGCGAGCGCATTCGGTACGCGCGGGACCCCTCATTCGACGGGGTGATCTTCATCGGCGTAACATCGAGGCGGATATACTGTCGGCCGGTGTGCCCCGTGCGTCAGCCCCTGAGCCGGAACGTGCGCTATTTTCCCAGCGCCGCCGCCGCCGAAGAGGCTGGCTTCCGGCCATGCCTGCGGTGCCGTCCCGAAACGGCCCCGCACACGCCTGCGTGGAGCGGGTCACGCGCAACGGTGACGCGCGCAATCAGGCTGATTTCCGAAGGCGCACTGGACGAAAGCGGTGTCGACGATCTTGCCGATCGGCTCGGGATAGGATCGCGTCATCTGGCGCGATTGTTTCGCAAACACCTTGGCGCGACGCCCACCAGAGTGGCGCGCACAGCACGTATTCAACGTGCTAAAAGGCTGATCGACCAGACGCAGCTTCCCATGACGGAGATTGCGCATCAGTCCGGTTTCCATAGCCTGCGATCTTTCAACGCTGCCTTTCAGCAATTGTACCGTCGTGCGCCCAGTTCATTGCGCCGCTGACGCGTCCGGATCGTCGAAGCGATGATTTTGAAACTGCCACCTGACAGCGGACCATGTATTCGCCGCGCAGTCCGATCGTCCGCTATACTGTCTCCGTGTCTGAAAGCTGACAGGCAGCAACCGGCCAGATCAGGCAGTCCAAACGTTAAGCCGCCAACTTATCCGCTTCCGGAACGGCCTGGTCGACCGGAGCATCTGGCTCGCGGCTGGAAAAGCAGAACTTCTCTTGCAGGTATACGCGCACGTTTTCATGCCACGGACCTACCGCTGCGACCGCAACGAGTATCTCGACCTGGTAGAAGCCAAGGATGGCGGACCACGCCCGCATCGCTTCGATACTGCTGCGGTTGATCAGGCCATTGTCAGGGAGAATCGGTCCGTGCATCGTGCATCATCCCATTGGCGCTGCGAGGGATTTGCGCGCCTTTGCTCTGGATAAACGCCAGCGTACGGCTGAGTGTTCCCGCACAAGATGTCTAGGGAGCAATGCGGGCGTTCCCGGCTAGCGCCGTTTGGCAGGCAAGAGCTAGGGTCTGGCAGCACTGCGCCACGCTCTTCGGGTTGGTGAGAAGATCCTGCCGAACTTCGATTTCGGCGTAGAGAAGGCCACGCGGATATGCGTGATGCGGCACGCTATAGTCAGTGGCATCCATATGATAAGGCTCATTGTCGCCTAAGACGAGTGCGGGGCGAGCGCCAAGCGCCTCGAGCAATGCTTTCGCAAAGCGCGTGTCGCCACCCTCATGGAGGACGCCGAAATGCCACGGGCGCGCTTGGCCGGCTAGCGCCGGGGTAAAACTGTGAAGGGCGAGGAATATGGTGGGCCGCGCTGCGGCGGCGCGGTTCGCCAGTTCGATTGCGATCCGGTCATGATAGGGGGCATGGATCGCCGCAACCCGGGCAGCCAGCTCATCGGCCGTGAGCATGGCATTCCCGTGAACAAGGCTTCCGTCCGCGTTCGCGGGCGCGGCTTCGGCATGTACGGGGTCGCGATTACAGTCGATGACGAGGCGCGAATAACGCTGGTAGATGAAGGGCGCGTCCAGCGCCTTGGCTAAGGCCATCCCCAGGTCGCGCACGCCAATGTCCCACGCGATGTGCCGCGCGCGATCGGCTTCGGCGAGGCCGAGCGTCCCAAGGACGCGCGGAATGGCATTGCCGGCATGATCGCCGGTGATGAGGAACGGAGACCGTCCATCCGCGTTAAACAACTGAGCGGGCGCAGGTTCGTCCTTCCCGAGGAGGGGATTTCCAGAGAGCGTCATCACGAAAGCCTTCCATGCCCCTGCTCACGATCCGCCACACGACCGAATATACGTATCGGCAGCCGGTCGCCTTCGGTGAGCACCGGATCATGATGCGGCCGCGCGAGAGTTTCGACCAGCGACTTGTAAAAGCCGAGCTTCATATCTCACCTGATCCCTGCGAGCTGCGATGGTTGCACGACGTGCTGGGCAACTCGGTCGCCATCGCGCTTTTCGACCGGCGCGCCAAGGCGCTGCGGGTGGTGAGCGAAATGACCCTCGACCATGCCCCGCTCGAGCACGAGCAGATCGATATCGAGGATTATGCCCGGCAGTTCCCCTTCACCTATGCCTCGGAAGACATGCCCGACCTGCTGCGCTCGATCGAACGCCAATATCTCGATGTCGGACGCGTGATCGATCAATGGGCCAATGCATTCCTGCGTCAGGATGGGCCGACCGATACGCTCGCGCTGCTCACGGATATGGCCACGGCGATCAAGCGCAGTTTCACCTATGTCCCGCGGCACGAAAAGGGCACGCAATCTCCGATCGAGACGCTGACCTTGCGGCAGGGTACTTGCCGTGATTTTGCTGTGCTGATGATCGAGGCGGTTCGCGCGCTTGGTCTCGCAGCAAGGTTCGTGTCGGGATATGTCTATAATCCCTCTCGCAGCGAGGGACGCGTTGGCGGCGGCAATACCCACGCCTGGGTCCGCGTCTTCCTTCCGGGGTCGGGCTGGATCGAGTTCGATCCTACAAACGGGATCGTCGGCAGCCGCGGCTTGGTCCGCGTGGCTGTGGCGCGCGATCCCTATCAGGCCGTCCCGCTATCGGGGAGCTGGAGCGGCTTTCCTGCGAGCTACATCGGCATGGACGTCACCGTCGAGGTGAAGCTGGGCACAGAAGCCGACGGCGATCCTGCCATTCATTCAGGTGGAGCAACCAACAGCCGGATCGCCGGCCAATCAAGGAACTCGGAAACGTGTTGATCAGGGCTGGATATGAAATATGCTTCGAGACCGCGAGTCCGACCCCGATGATGGCGATGCTCAGCATCCATCCGTCGCGGCAAAAGGACCTGCAGACCCCGCAACAGATTGAGACCTCGCCCGTCATTCCAATCTATAATTACGAGGACGGTTTCGGGAATATCTGCACGCGGCTTACCGTGCCGACGGGGGGCGTCACCCTATCGGCCGATTTCGTCATCGAGGATAGCGGTCTCGAAGATGTCCGCGCGCCAGACGTGCCGCCGACCCCGGTCGAGCAGCTTCCTGACGATGTCCTCATCTACCTTCTCGGCAGCCGGTACTGCGAGACCGATCGGCTGATGGGGGTCGCGTGGGGCGAATTCGCCCATATCGCCTCGGCGAGAGACCGCGTCGATGCGATCGTGGCGTTCGTCCACAATCATATCAAGTTCGGTTACGAGCATGCGCGGCCTGACAAGACGGCGTGGAACGCCTATCAGGAGAAGCAGGGCGTTTGCCGCGACTTTGCCCATCTCGCGATCACCCTGTGCCGCTGCATGAATATTCCGGCGCGCTACTGTACCGGTTATCTTGGCGATATCGGGATCCCGCCGGTCGACGCGCCAATGGATTTCTCGGCGTGGTTCGACGTCTACATCGACGGCGACTGGTACACGCACGACGCACGCCACAACCGCCCGCGTATCGGCCGCATTTTGATGGCGCGGGGCCGCGACGCGACTGATACAGCGCTGACCACGGCGTTCGGACCCGCACAGGTGGTGTCCTTTCTGGTTCACACAGACGAGGTCTCCGCAATCGACATAGGCCCATAGCGGGCAGGCACGCATCCGATCTCTTCGATGTCGGCTCGCCGCGTCCGTTGCACGGCCGATCAGCATCGCATTTGGCGTGCTGTCGTACATTCCGGCACGGGAAGGCATTGTGGTTCGCGAGGAGTCTTTCATGCCCAAAGCATTCGCCCCGATCACCGCGCTGTGCCTTGCAGGCGCGTTAGCGCTCGCTACGCCCGCCGCGCAGGCGCAGGACGCAGCGCCTGCAACTTCGCTTGTGGTCGGTGCCAAGGTCTATGACCAGAATGGCGAAGAAGTCGGCCAGATCGCGAAAGTGTCCGGAGACAGGGTCGCGGTGTCGATCGACGGCAATGGGCTGGTGGTCCCGAAGAATGCCTTTGTGAAAAACTCCAAGGGCCCGGCGCTGAAGGCTCCAAAGGCGAAAATCGTCGCGGTCCTGAGGCAGGCCGAGGCCGATGCGGCGGCGGTCGACGGAGCGTTGAAGCCGGGAGCCGAGGTGCGGAGCGCCGACGGTGCCGCGGTGCTCGGCAGGGTCATGGCGATGGCGCCTCAGGGCGCAGTGCTAACGACCAGCGAGGGCAATATCACTATGCCGCGGGCCGCATTTTTCCTGTCGGCGCGAGGGCTGGCGATGAAGGTAGATGAAAAACAGTTTCTTGCAGGTGTCAGGGCGGCTCGGGCGCAGAAGAAGGGCGGTTAGAGATAGGGACTCCCTGTAATCGAGAGCGACATCGAGGAGACACAAGTCATGGCGATCAAGCGGATGGATAATATAGGAATTGTCGTCGAGGACCTCGACGCGACGGTAGATTTCTTTCTCGAACTCGGCCTCGATCTCGAGGGGCGAGCTACGATCGAAGGCGAATGGGCTGGCCGTGTCACGGGCCTCGGCGACCAGCATGTCGAAGTTGCTATGATGCGCACACCGGACGGCCATAGCAGGCTCGAGCTCTCACGCTTCCTCAGGCCTTCCGTCGTTGCGGACCACCGAAACGCCCCGGTAAACGCGCTGGGCTATCTCCGCGCCATGTTCGCCGTAGACGACATCGATGACACTCTGGAACGGGTCCGCGCGCGCGGCGCAGAACTCGTAGGTGAAGTCGTCAACTATCAGGACGTATACCGGCTCTGCTACATCCGTGGACCCGAAGGGATTCTCGTCGGGCTTGCCCAGGAACTTAGTTGAGCGTTTGTCGGCTACATCGGCCTTTTGATGCACAAACGCCCATGTGCTAGCGTTGGGAAAACACATCGGAGTCGCAGCGATGGGAAGCAATGCCGACCATGATCTTTGGGGTCAGGTGCTCGCACTTGAAACCCAATATGGCGATCGCGCGCTTGCGGTCATTACGGATAGGATTCAAGCGCTTCGAATCTCTGGAGAGCCTCGGGAAGCCGAATTCTGGTCGCAAGTTGCCGAATGCCTCAACGATCTCCATTCAATTCGTTACTTTGGCGGACGAAATCCGGCCAACCCGCCGGCGCCCGCATCTTCTGGTCCGGCCACGACAGGGAACGCGCCGGCGTAATCCTGACCTCTATCTCACGATCCGACAGGCCAGTCCCACGCGGCAGCAACGCTCCAGTGATTGCGCAAACCCTGACCGGGGAGCCGGAATTTGTTCGTCAATTCGGTAGCGTGAGAACTACGTCGGCTTTTCGCATTTCGCCCCCGAGAGCGGACAGTCTGCGAACGGCCAAGGGACGCCTGATAAAAATGGACCGCCGAGGTTGCAATGCCCCGCTGAAACACCACATCTCAATCATTGCCGCGCCAAACTGCGTGCCGGTAACTGAGAGACCATCGCGCTCCCGCCCAAGGAGCGAAAATATGGATCTCAACGAACTTCTCTATCACCATCAGATCGCCCTGATGTCAGTCAGTCAAGCGGCGAGTCGCGGGCATGCGGCGGCAAATTTCGATCTGCCGCTCTATTATGCCAAGCGCATCAACGACTATCGCGACATTCGGGGTTTGACGGGCAATCTCATCATGGCCGGGGGACCACCGCGGGACGTGGGGCTGTCCGGCCGGGTCGAACGCGATCGGTATGTCGGCGACATGCTTTGAAACATCTTATTGCGTTCGATCTCGACGGCACACTGGCCGAGAGCAAGCAGCCTCTCGACGAAGCGATGGGGGAAGCGCTTGTAGATCTTCTCTCCGTTGCCGACGTGGCCATCATCTCGGGCGGCGACTGGCCGCAGTTCGACAAGCAGATCGCCTCGCGCCTTCCGGTTCGCGCCGACCGTTCGCGATTGTGGCTCATGCCGACGACAGGCACGAAGCTCTACACTTTCCGTTCCGATGCTTGGCAGGCGGTCTATGCGGAACTCTTCGCCGACGAAGAGAAACAGCGCATATTCGAGGCTTTCGATGCCGCGCTCGAAGCGACGGGCTTCGTTCCGGAAGCCGTTTGGGGCGAGCGCATCGAAGACCGCGGCAGTCAGATCACCTTTTCGGCGCTCGGGCAGCAGGCACCGATTGACGCCAAGGAAAAATGGGATCCGGACTTTGCGAAGCGCAAGATCATCCAGCAGGATCTTCGCGCGCGCCTGCCGGGCCTGTCGATCAATATGGGCGGGGCGACGTCGATCGACATCACCCGCGAAGGCGTCGACAAGGCCTATGGACTGACCAGGCTGCGCGATGCGAGCGGCATCCCGCTCGACGCGATGATGTTTATCGGCGATGCGATTTTTCCCGGCGGCAATGATTATCCTGCAAAGACACTCGGCCTCGACACAGTTTGTGTGCGCGATCCGCGCGAAACGCTGGCGGTTATCGCATCTATCGTCGCTTGCCTGAAATGACCGGGGCTTCGGTGCGGAGCCGGTGTCCGGCGGAACCAAAGCCCCGCTGATTTGTTCTATTTCCGGACGCGCCGCAGCTAATCGCCGCGCATCCCAACACAATCAATCTATTTGGGTGAGGCCTTCTGCCGCTTCATTTTGGAAGGTAAAAACCTGTGTACGAAGCTCCCGATCGCACGTCGTTCGATGAAGGCCTTGAGGCTTGTCAATCGCTCCGCCCCGCCGTCGCGCCGACCCTCCGGCTCGCATTGATCGGCGGTTTCCTTCCGCGGCGCTGCGGCATCGCGACTTTCACCGCCGATATATACGCATCGCTTGATGCGGCTGCGCCCGAGATCGCCGTCGATGTCTATGCGATGGCGCCCGCAGCGACCCCGACCATATTCGACCCGGTGGTCCGTTCCGCGATTATCGAGGGTGATGCCGACAGCTTTATCGATGCGGCAAAACAGATCGAGGCGAGCTGCGCGGACATCATCTGGCTTCAGCACGAGTTCGGCCTCTTCGGCGGCCTGGCAGGGGATATGGTGCTCGAACTGGTGGACCGGGTTTCGGCACCGCTGATCGTCACGCTTCACACGGTGCTCGCCGAACCCGACGCCGATCAGCGCCGTGTCATGGAGCGATTGATCGCGCGCGCGAGCAAGCTCGTCGTCATGTCCGAACGCTCGCGCGACCTGCTGCGTAGCGTCTATCATGCCGATGAAGATCAGATCGCGCTGATCGCGCACGGCGTCCCCGACCGCCCGTTCGGGCGTGCGTCGCAGTTCAAGCCTCAGTTCGGCTTTGCGGGCAAGCAGGTCGCGCTGACCTTCGGACTCTTGTCTCCCGGCAAGGGGATCGAGGCGGTCATCAAGGCCTTGCCGGCCATCGTCGAAGATCATCCTGACTTCCTTTATTGTATCGCGGGTGTCACGCACCCAAATCTGCTCGCGTATGAAGGCGAGGCCTATCGCCACCGGCTCCAAGCGCTCGCCGTCTCGCTCGGGGTCGAGAAGCATGTCCGCTGGATCAATGCGTTCATGGATGCCGACGACCTGCTTGATCTGATCGAGGCGGCCGACATCTATGTGACGCCTTATACCGGAGCGCAGCAATCGACGTCGGGCACGCTCTCCTATGCGATGGCGCTCGGCAAGGCCGTGATCTCGACCCCCTATGTCCATGCGGTCGAGCTCCTCGCCGACGATCATGGCGTGCTGGTTCCCTTCAACGACAGCGAAGCGATCGCGAGCGAGATCCGCTATCTGCTCGGCGACGCCGACCGGTTGCTCACGCTGCAGCGCCGCGCCTATGACCGCAGTCGCGAAATGATCTGGCCCATGTTCGCCGAGCGGACCTGTGCACTGATCGCGGAAAGCCGCGTCCTGCCCAAAGCCGCGCCGATTCCCGACCGGATCGGCATCGACGGGTTCCTGCGCATCTGCGACGATACCGGCATCCTGCAGCACAGCGTGCACATGATCCCCGATCGCGCGCACGGCTATTGCGTCGATGACAATGCGCGCGCGCTGATGCTGATGCATCGGCTCGACGGCGACGCGCTCGGCCGGTGCGGGCAACTGACATCGGTTTTTGCGGCGTTCGTGCAGCATGCCTGGAACCCGGACGGGGGCGAATTTCGCAATTTCATGGGCTTCGGACGCAACTGGCTCGAGGAGGTGGGGTCGGAGGATAGCTGCGGGCGAACCCTCTGGGCACTCGGCGCGACGGCGCGCGATGCGCGCGATCCCGGTCTGCGGCAATGGGCGCATGAACTGTTCGAGCGCACTGCCGCGTCCGCACTGGATTTCCAGTCGCCGCGTGCGATCGCCTTTGCGATGCTTGGCGCCGAGTTTATCCTCGCGACGCATCCCGGGCATGATCTGGCGACCCGGGTATTGCGCAGCGGCGCCGACCGGCTGATCACGCTTTACGAGGTCGCGGCGAGGCCGGACTGGCGCTGGTTCGAACCGGTGCTCGCCTATGACAATGGCCGTCTGCCCGAGGCCATGCTGCGCGCGGGCGTGCGGCTGGAGCGTGCCGACGTCACCGCGTGCGGGATCGAGACGCTGCGGTGGATCAACGACATCCAGATTACCGCTCAAGGTCACTATCGCCCCGTCGGGTCAGACAGCTTCGGCCATGGTTATGAGCTGCCGCGGCCGTTCGACCAGCAGCCGCTTGAGATTTGGGCGGCGATCGACGCGGCTTCGGCGGCCTATGATGTCACCGGCGACGATATCTGGCTGGCTCATGCGCGGCGGGCCTATGAGTGGTTTACCGGAGCCAATGATCGCGGCTTGATCGTCGGCGATGCGCTCACGGGCACCAGCAAGGATGGCATAAATCCGCGCGGGCTCAATCTGAATGAGGGTGCGGAGTCGGTCCTTGCCTATCAGCATGCGACCTATGCCATTCGGGATTTCATCCGCAAAATCGACTGAGGGGATTATGGTGCATCTGGTCCAGGACGAATTGCGGCTCCACGCCGACCCGACGCGCGTCGTCGTGCGGCCCTTTCACCTCGCATGGCAAGCGTCCGGCCCCGATCTCGAACGGGTGCAGCGTCTGGCGCGCGAAATCGTTGCGCTCGACACGCGCACCGTGCGCGCCGAACTCGCCGTGGTCCTGCGCGATTTCGCCGATCGGCACTGGCAGATCGAGAAGGTGTTCGAGGATCGTTTCGAGCAGATCGAACCGAAGCTCGGTCTCGAGGGCCTGACACTGAAGCGTGAGATGCGGCTGCTGATCGGCGCTTACTTCTGCCATGAATATAGCTATGCCGCGGCGGCGCTGATGAACCCTAGCGTCGTGCGGCATCCCGATCAAAGCGGCTTGCAGGACGGCAGCATCCGCATCCTGCTTTCGCTACGCGCGGTCGGCGAAGGGCATATTTCGACGATCGCCTTTCGCGAGGGCATCATCACCCATGATCGCGAACTGACCTTGTTGCCGCAACCCGGCTTCGCTACCGCGGCGATGCTGGGCCCGCACCGCGACGATAAGCCCGAGGATGTCGTCTCGCTCTATCGTCAGAAGGACAGCACGCTGTCAGGCACGGTAATCTTCCCCATCACCGAAGCGCAGCGCAACGGGCTCGAGGATCTGCGGCTACTCGAGTTCGAGCGCGACAGTGGCAAGAGCGAGTGGGTCGGGACCTACACGGCTTATAGCGGCCGCGACATCCAGTCGGAGTTGCTACGGACACGTGACTTCAAGGATTTCACGCTGACCCCGATCAAGGGGAAGGCGGGGCGCAACAAGGGCATGGCGTTGTTCCCGCGCAAGATCGACGGGCAATTCTGCATGATCGGCCGGCAGGACGGCAAGAATCTCTATCTGCTGCGCTCGGACGCGGTCGACCAGTGGGACGACGGCGAGTTGCTGCTCGAGCCACGCTTTCCATGGGAACTGATCCAGATCGGCAATTGCGGCGCGCCGATCGAGCTGGACGAGGGCTGGCTGGTGCTGACCCACGGCGTCGGTGCGATGCGCAAATATGCGATCGGCGCGGTGCTGCTGGACAAGGTCGATCCGTCGAAGGTGATCGGACGTACCCCCAACCCCATCCTTTCTGCCGCCGATGAGGATCGCGAGGGCTATGTCCCCAATGTCGTCTACACCTGCGGCGCGATCCGCGTCGGCGACGATATCTTCCTGCCCTATGGCGTGGCGGACAGCTCGGTCTGCTTTGCGTTCGTGGCGATAACGGAAATCCTTGCGGCCATGGATTACTCGGCGCGGGCCAGAGGATGACGTCGCTTTCGGCCGGCGAAGGGTCGGCGATCGACATATTGATCGTTGGCGCGGGGCCTGCCGGACTGACGGCCGCACTGTATCTCGCGCGCTACCGGAGAAAAGTGCGCGTGGTGCATGACGGACGTTCGCGCGCCCTTTGGGTGCCACGGTCGCGCAATGTTCCGGGCTTTCCCGAAGGCATCGTCGGCCCCGATCTCATCGCGCGCATGAGCGACCATGCCGTGCGCTACGGCGCTGAGCTTGTCGAAGCCAGGGTCGACGAAATCGCCCGGGGACAAAATGACGAGGGCTTTCGCGCCCGCCTAGCGAGCGGCGTGACCATCGATGCGCGCGGGCTGATCCTCGCGACCGGCGTAGAAACCAATCTCGCCAAGCTCGACAGCGGCGATCACAACGCGGCGGTTCGGAACGGGGTGCTTCGCTATTGCCCGATCTGCGACGGTTTCGAACATAGCGACGAGCGGATCGCGGTCCTTGGTTCCGACTTCCATGGCGCCGCCGAGGCGATGTTCCTGCGGCAATATTCGCGCGACGTCACGCTCATCCCGAAATGGCAGGTGGCGCTGACCGATAAACAGCGGGGCGAGCTCGCAGCGAGCGGCGTCGACATTCTCGAAGGCCGGGTTCTCCGGCTCGACGCAACCGAGGCGGGGATGTTCGTCTCGATCGAGGGCGAGGCCGAGCCGCGCCGGTTCGACACGCTCTACCCGGCATTCGGATCGACGCCGCGCAGCGAGCTTGCCGCCATGCTGGGTCCGCTGACCGATCCAAACGGCTGCATCCCGTTCAGCGCCTTTTCGGACGGACTGCTTCCCGGCGTTTATGCTGCGGGCGACGTCATCGAAGGTCTCGACCAGATCAGCGTGGCGATGGGACAGGGCGC
>Ga0209257_1002896_pt1 | contig 15899 bp, 10 predicted proteins | sample AraplaCvi_mCL_r2_FD_184277 | JGI IMG/M metagenome (GOLD analysis project Ga0209257, IMG submission 184277) | Arabidopsis root microbial communities from North Carolina, USA - plate scrape MF_Cvi_mCL_r2 (SPAdes) (version 2) | ecosystem: Host-associated > Plants > Roots > Endosphere | place: USA...
ACCTTCGTGTTCGCCGCCAGTTCCGATTCGCGGCCGGGGGCGACGGACCAGATCCTCGATTTCGTCAGCGGCCTGGACAAGATCGACCTGACCGGTATCACCAAGGGCGCAGGCCTGCACTTTGTGAGCGCGTTCACCGGTGCGGCGGGCGATGCGGTGTTGTCGACATCGGGCGGCAACAGCCTGCTGTCGGTGGATTTCTCCGGGCAAGGCGTGGCGGATTTCCTGGTCAGCACCGTGGGCCAGGCAGCGGTCTCGGATATCGTGGCCTGATGTCCATGTCCCGTGGGGGCGGATGCTCCTGCGGGATCCCCGCCAGGATGAAAGCTATGCGTAGAAAATTCATGCCCAGTAGCGTCCAGGCAATCGCCGGGTTATTCGCTACGCTGATGATGTTTTGTGGAGAAAACGCCATGGCGCGCAGCCTGTTGTTAGTTGAACCCTCGCAGTTGGCCGGTCAGTGGCAGGCCGTTTTGTCGAGCCCGCAGGACAATGCGCAAACCCAGGCGATGCAGGACAAACCGTCCAACAGTTGCCTCGTCGAACTCAAGTTGGACCAGACCTTGGGTGGGCAAACCGATTGCCTGGGCCACTGGTTGGGGGATGAACCGGTGCGTTGGTTCACCGAACCCGACGGTCTTTCCCTGATTGGCAGGCAAGACTCCAGGACTCACCTGGGGCTGCGCCAGGGCGATCATTATCAAATGACGTTGAAGTCCGGTTTGATACTCAGGCTTGAACGGAATAAGTCCCAGAGCGCTCATTAACGAGTGAGTACAGTTGAGCCGTGATCGAAGCACGTTTGTTTAAATGCACGCGTGTCTCGATACGCGTTTGGCTGTGGGCCAGAACAATAATTGAAGATTGGTAAGTTGAACTAATGGCCGGTTCGCTGGCGAAGCCAACAGCAAGGAAGATCATGAATAGGGCAAGGAGCGCTGCCGCGGTGCCGCTGTTTAAAGCGCTGGGTGATTATAAAAACATTCTGATCAGTGTCGGTTGTTTTACCGCGCTGATTAACGTCCTGATGCTTGCGCCTTCGATTTATATGCTCCAAGTGTATGATCGCGGGTTGTCATCGCAGAACGAGACCACGCTGGCCATGTTGTCATTGATGGTAGTGGGCTTCTTCGTGTTCATCGGGCTGCTGGAAATGGTCCGCAGCTTCGTGGTCATCCGCATTGGCAGTCAGTTGGAGAGACGCCTCAATCTCCAGGTGTACAAGGCCGCGTTCGAGCGCAATCTGCGCCAAGGTGAAGGCAACGCCGGGCAATCCCTGGGCGACCTCACGCATATTCGTCAATTCCTCACTGGGCCGGCGCTGTTCGCTTTCTTCGACGCGCCGTGGTTTCCCATCTATCTGCTGGTGATCTATCTGTTCAACGTCTGGCTCGGCGTGTTCGCCTCCGTTGGCACGCTGCTGCTGATCGGCCTGGCCTGCTTGAACGAAGCCATGACCAAAAAAGCCCTGGGGCAAGCCAGTGTCTACTCGCAACAGTCCAGCCAACTGGCGACCAGCCACTTGCATAACGCCGAGACGATCCAGGCCATGGGCATGCTCGGGGCGCTGCGCGGTCGCTGGTTCGCCGTGCATTCACGGTTTCTCGGCCTGCAGAACCAGGCCAGCGATACTGGCGCAGTGATCAGTTCCTTGAGCAAGACCCTGCGCCTGTGCCTGCAATCACTGGTGCTGGGCTTGGGCGCACTGTTGGTGATCAAGGGTGACATGACCGCCGGGATGATGATTGCCGGGTCGATCCTGATGGGGCGGGTACTGAGCCCCATCGACCAGTTGATCGCCGTGTGGAAGCAGTGGAGCGGCGCCAAACTGGCTTACCGTCGTCTCGACGCGCTGTTGCAGGCGTTTGCGCCCCAGGACGATGGCATGACGCTGCCATCGCCCAAGGGCCAGGTGAGTTTCGAACACGTCAGTGCCGGGCCGCCAGGACAACGCAACGCGACACTGCAACAGGTCAGCTTCAGCCTGGCCGCGGGGGAAGTGCTGGGTGTGCTGGGGGCGTCCGGTTCCGGCAAGTCCACCCTGGCCCGGGTACTGGTGGGTGTGTGGCCGACCCTGGCGGGTACGGTACGCCTCGACGGGGCCGACATTCATCGCTGGAATCGTGACCAACTCGGCCCGCACATCGGCTATCTGCCCCAGGACATCGAGCTGTTCAGCGGCAGCATCGCCGAGAACATCGCCCGGTTTCGCCAAGCCGACCCGCAAAAAATCGTCGCCGCCGCGCAACAGGCCGGTGTCCATGAACTGATCCTGCGCCTGCCCCAGGGCTACGACACGGTGCTGGGGGAGGACGGCGGTGGTTTGTCGGGCGGGCAGAAACAACGGGTTGCGCTGGCCCGGGCGATGTATGACCGGCCCAGCCTGGTGGTACTCGACGAGCCCAACTCCAACCTCGATACGGTCGGCGAAGCGGCGCTGGCCAGCGGCATCGCCCAGATGAAAGCCCAGGGCACCAGCGTCGTGCTGGTCACCCATCGCTCCTCGGCACTGGCCCAGGCTGACAAGCTGCTGGTGCTCAACGAAGGCCGGCTCCAGGCCTTCGGGCCAAGCCAGGAAGTATTGCGGGCTTTGTCCGGGCAGTCGGAATCCCAACGGGACAAACCCCAGGCAGCCCCCAACGGACTGAGCATGAGCCGTCAGTACCAGGCCGCCAGTAAACCCGGTGGCGTATGAGCAAGGATCGCGACATGAATCTGGAACAGTCTCACGACTTCGTGCGCCCGGAGCGCGACGCCGGTTTTTTTACCCGCCTGGGTTGGGCCTTGGCGCTGATTGGCGCGGGTAGTTTTTTCACATGGGCCAGCCTGGCACCGCTGGACCAGGGCATCCCCGTGCAAGGCACCGTAGTGGTTTCAGGCAAGCGCAAGGCAGTGCAATCGATGAGCAGCGGCGTGGTCAGCCGGATCCTGGTGCGTGAAGGCGAGGCGGTGAAGCAGGGCCAGCCGCTGTTTCGCCTGGACCAGACCCAGGCTGCCGCCGATGTGCAATCGCTGCAGGCGCAGTACCGGATGACCTGGGCCAGCCTGGCACGCTGGCAAAGCGAGCGGGACAACCTGTTGCAGGTGAGTTTCCCGGCTGAGTTGAGCCGCGATCCCGATCCAGGCCTGGCCCTGGTGCTCGAAGGCCAGCGCCAACTGTTCAGCAGCCGCCGCGAAGCCTTCGCCCGGGAGCAGGCAGCGTTGCGCGCCAATATCGAAGGGGCTACGGCGCAGTTGGCGGGCATGCGCCGGGCCCGCAGCGACTTGACCGCCCAGGCTGAATCCCTGCGCCTGCAACTGGGCAACCTGCAGCCCTTGGCGGACAACGGCTACATCCCGCGCAACCGGCTGCTGGACTATCAACGCCAACTGTCGCAAGTACAGCAGGAACTGGCGCAGAACAGCGGCGAAAGCGGGCGTGTGGAGCAGGGGATCGTCGAGTCGCGCCTGAAGTTGCAGCAACATAACGAGGAATACCAGAAAGAGGTGCGCAGCCAGTTGGCCGACGCCCAGCTCAAGAGCGAAACCCTGCAACAGCAACTCAAATCCGCCGGGTTCGAGTTGCAACACAGCGAAATCCTCGCCACTGCCGACGGCATTGCCGTGAACCTGGGGGTGCACACCGAAGGCGCGGTGGTGCGCCAGGGCGACACCCTGCTGGAAATCGTGCCCCAGGGCACGCGGCTGGAGGTGGAAGGGCACCTGCCGGTTCACCTGATCGACAAGGTCGGCCCGCATTTGCCGGTGGACATTCTGTTTACCGCCTTCAACCAGAACCGTACGCCAAGGGTGCCAGGGGAAGTCAGCCTGGTGTCCGCCGACCAGATGCTCGATGAGAAGACCGGCGCGCCGTATTACGTGCTGCGCAGCAGCGTCAGCGACGTGGCGATGGACAAGCTCAACGGCCTGGTGATCAAGCCCGGCATGCCGGCCGAGATGTTCGTGCGCACGGGCGAGCGCTCGTTGCTCAACTACCTGTTCAAACCGCTGCTCGACCGAGCCGGCTCTGCGTTGACCGAAGAATAAGGATGTCCGGCGGTATGAAGCGTTTCTATTGGGTGGCCGTGCTGGCCGTTTGTGCGTGCAACACCGCCTGGGCCATGGGGCCCTTCGAGTTCTATGAGCAGGCGCTGCGCAATGACCCGGTCTACCTGGGCGCGATCAAGGAGCGCGATGCGGGCCTGGAGAACCGCGCCATTGGCCGCGCCGGGCTGTTGCCGCACTTGGGCTACAGCTACAACAAGGGCCGTAACCAATCCAAGGTCACTTATCTCAACGACCGTGGCGCCAGCCAGCATGACGATCGCAACTACAGCAGCTACGGCTCCAGCCTGACACTGCAACAACCCCTGCTGGACTACGAGGCGTACGCCGCCTACCGAAAGGGCGTGGCCCAAGCGTTGTTCGCCGACGAAAGTTTTCGGGGCAAGAGCCAGGAACTGCTGGTGCGGGTGCTGAGCCATTACACCCAGGCACTGTTCGCCCAGGACCAGATCGACATTGCCCAGGCCAAGAAAAAAGCCTTCGAGCAGCAATTCCATCAGAACGAGCATTTGTTTCGCCAGGGCGAAGGCACGCGTACCGACATCCTTGAGGCGCAGGCGCGCTACGAACTGGCAATCGCAGAAGAGATCGAGGCGCGCGATGAGCAAGACGCCGCCTTGCGCGAGCTGGGCTCGCTGATTGGCGTCCCGGCCCTGGATATCGGCGACCTGGCCCCTTTGCACGACACGTTCCAGACCTTTGCCTTGCAGCCGGCCAGCTTCGATACCTGGCATGAATTGGCGGTGAGCAATAACCCCAACCTGGCGTCCCAGCGCCAAGCGGTGGACGTGGCGCGTTTCGAGGTCGAGCGCAACCGCGCCGGCCACCTGCCCAAAGTCAGTGCCTACGCGACGATGCGCCAGAACGAATCGGAAAGTGGCAACACCTACAACCAGCGTTACGACACCAACACCATCGGCCTGGAAGTCAGCGTGCCGCTGTACGCCGGCGGCGGGGTCTCTGCGTCGACCCGCCAGGCCAGCCGCAACATGGAGCAGGCCGAGTACGAGCTGGATGCCAAGACCCGTGAGACGCTGATCGAACTGCGCCGTCAGTTCAGCGCCTGCGTCTCGGGTGTGAACAAGCTGCGCGCCTACCAGAAGGCCCTGAGTTCCGCCGAAGCGCTGGTGATATCCACCCGGCAAAGCATTTTGGGCGGTGAGCGGGTCAACCTCGATGCGCTCAATGCCGAGCAACAGCTCTACACCACCCGCCGCGACCTGGCCCAGGCCCGCTACGACTACCTCATGGCCTGGACCAAGTTGCATTACTACGCCGGCACCCTCGGCCCGCAGGACCTGGCGAAGGTGGATGAGGCGTTTGTATCCCGGGCAGGTACTCAATGACTGACCGGTAGATGTTTGCAGCAATTCAAAAAGCGCTACTAAGGATGGTTCGTGATGAAAGTCGATAACAAAAAACAGCCTAGGCAGATGGGGCGCGTGTTTCTGCTCAAGACCCTCAACCACGCCATGCTCTGCGCACTGGCGACCTTGGGCACGGCTCAGGCGGCGCCTTATGTCGAGAACGGCAGGGCGGGTAACCCGGACAGTTGGCGCAGCAGCGAATTCAACGCCGAATGGGGGCTTGGGGCGATCAACGCGCAGCAGGCCTACGCCGCCGGGTACACCGGCAAGGGCGTCAAGCTGGGGATCTTCGACCAGCCGGTCTACGCAGCTCATCCGGAGTTCTCCGGCACTGGCAAAGTGGTGACCCTGGTCACCAGTGGCATCCGCGAGTACACCGATCCGTATATCCCGGTGAAGGCGGGTGATCCATTCCGCTACGACGGTTCGCCCACCGTTGGCTCCGACGGCAAGCTGGGTTCCCATGGCACTCATGTCGGTGGGATCGCCGCCGGCAGTCGCGATGGCAGCCCGATGCACGGCGTGGCGTTCGATGCGCAGATCATCAGCGCCGACAACGGCGACCCGGGCCCCGAGGATGGCATCATCCGCGGTAACGATGGTGCGGTGTACAAGGCAGGCTGGGATGCGTTGATCGCCAGCGGCGCCCGCATCATCAACAACAGTTGGGGCATCGGCATCACTGACCGCTTCGACCAGGGCGGTCGCGACCCGGCGTTCCCGCATTTCACCGTGCAGGACGCGCAACTGCAATTCGACCAGATCAAGCCGTTGCTGGGTACCAAGCCTGGCGGTGCCTACGAGGGCGCCATCGCCGCGGCCCGCAGCGGTATCGTCACGATCTTCGCCGCCGGCAATGACTACAACCTCAATAACCCCGATGCCATCGCGGGCCTGGCGTATTTCGTCCCGGACATCGCGCCGAACTGGCTCACCGTGGCGGCGCTGCAGGTCAACCCGAACACCGCCAGCCCCGATCCGTACACCATCAGTACCTTTTCCTCGCGCTGCGGCTACACCGCCAGTTTCTGCGTGTCGGCGCCGGGTACCCGGGTCTACAGCGCGGTGATCGGCGGCACCAGTGCCGACGACCTGACCGTGGGCTACGCCAACAAGAGCGGCACCTCCATGGCCGCGCCCCACGTCGCCGGCAGCGTGGCGGTGTTGATGGAGCGCTTTCCGTACATGACAGGCGCCCAGGTCGCCAGCGTGCTGCGCACCACCGCCACCGACATGGGCGCGCCGGGCGTCGATTCGTTGTATGGCTGGGGCATGATCAACCTGGGCAAGGCCATCGACGGCCCATCGATGCTGGTGACCGCGCAGGACATTCCCGAGGAATTTCGCATTGATGGCGCCTACGGCTCCGGTCAGTTCGTGGCGGACCTGCCGGGCATCGGCGCGATCATCGATGCCGGCAAACCCACGGAGCGGGTGTGCAGCGGTATCCAATGTGGCCTGGACGTTTGGCGCAACGACATCGCCGGTCACGGCGGGCTGACCAAGGAGGGCATCGGCACCCTGGTGCTCACCGGCGCAAACACTTACAGCGGGCCGACCGTGGTCAATCAAGGACGACTGGCAATCAATGGCTCGCTGGCGTCGGCCGTGACGGTCAACGACGGCGGTATCCTCGGCGGCAACGGGCGCATCGCCAGCCTGAGCGCCAATAGCGGTGGCAGCGTGGCGCCCGGTAACTCCATCGGCACGTTGCAAGTGGCCGGCGATGTGACCTTCCAACCCGGTTCGAACTACGCGGTGGAAGTCTCGCCCACCTCCAGTGACCTGATCGTGGCCGACGGCAAGGCGTCCATTGACGGGGCGACGGTGTCGTTGTCCCTGGAAAACAGTCCGACGCTACTCACGGCCGGCGAGGTGAAAAGCCTGCTGGGCAGGCAGTTCAATATCCTGCAGGCCGCCGGGGGCATTGACGGGCGCTTCGCTGAAGTCTTGCCCAACTACGCGTTTCTGGGGGGCGACCTGGCGTACAGCGCCAGTGGCATTCAGCTGGCGGTCGAGCGTAATGACGCGTCATTTGCCAGCCTCGGCCTGACGCCCAACCAACGTGCCGTGGCCAGCGCCGCCGAGCAATTGGGCGCCGGCAACGGGCTGTATGAAGCCTTGTTGCTGTCACCCAGCGCCGCCGTGGCGCAACAGGCATTCCAGCAACTGTCTGGGGAAATCCATCCGGCCATCGGCACGCTGCTGATCAACGACAGCCGTCAATTGCGCGACGCCGTGGGTGATCGCCTGCGCCAGGACGCACTGTACGACGCCGGTACGCCGACCGATGCCAGCAGCAATGCCTGGTTCAAGGTGCTGGGCGCTTGGGGCAAGAGCGACGGTGGACATGACCAAGCCAGTACGACCAGCTCCATCGGCGGGCTGCTGGCCGGTGTCGATGGCCTGATCAGCGATCAGACGCGACTGGGCTTCGTCACCGGCTACAGCGACAGTTCGCTGAGCATGGGCGATGGCACCCATTCCTCGGCCAAGGCCGACAGCTATCACCTGGGGGCCTACCTGGGGCATGAAATCGATGCGCTGCGCCTGACCGTCGGCGGCGCCCACAGCTGGCATCGCATCGACGTCAAGCGTGACCTGCAATGGGGCGACGTCAGTGGCCGGGAGAAAACCAAGCGCGATGCCCGGACCACCCAGCTCTTCACCGAAGCGGCGTATCGCCTGGACTTGCAACCGCTGGCCCTGGAACCGTTCGCCAACCTGGCCTATGTACACCTGGACAGCGACAGCTTCCATGAGAAAGGCGACAACGCCGCCCTGCACGGTGGAGACGACCGTCGCGATGCGCTGCTTTCGACCCTGGGCGTGCGGGCCAGCCACACCTTGACGCTGTCGGATCAACAGCGACTGCAACTGTCCGGTTCCCTCGGCTGGCAGCACAACCTCAGCAGTACCCATTCCGAACAGGACCTGGCATTTGCCGGCAGCAGCAGCACCTTTGCGGTGCAAAGCGTGTCCATGGACCGCAACGCCGCCGTGATCGGCGCCCGCGCGGGGCTCGCGGTCGCCAAGGATGTGCGGGTCAACCTGGATTACAACGGCGTGCTCGGCTCCCGGGATAAAACCCATGGCGTGGGCCTGACGCTGGATTGGCAGTTCTGACCACACCACCCGGTTCCCAGCATTCCAACAACAAAAGAGAGCGACAACCATGGGTATCTACGACTACAAGAACCTCGGCACCACCGAATCCAAGGCACTGGTCAGCGACGCAATGGCCATCATGCTGTATTCCTACCACAACCTCGACAACGGCTTTGCCGCCGGTTACCAGCACAACGGCTTCGGTGCCGGCCTGCCGGCGACCCTGGTCACCGCGTTGCTGGGAGGCACCGATTCCCAAGGGGTGATTCCCGGTGTGCCGTGGAATCCCGACTCGGAGAAACTCGCCTTGGAGGCGGTGCAGAAGGCCGGCTGGACGCCCATCAGCGCCACGCAACTGGGTTACGCCGGTAAGGTCGATGGCCGCGGGACGTTTTTCGGTGAAAAGGCCGGCTACACCACCGCGCAGGTAGAGATCCTTGGCAAGTACGACGCCGAGGGGCACCTGCAGGAAATCGGCGTGTCGTTTCGCGGCACCAGCGGCCCTCGGGAGAACCTGATTGGCGATTCCATTGGCGATGTGATCAACGACCTGATGGCCGCCCTGGGGCCCAAGGACTATGCGAAAAACTACGTCGGCGAAGCTTTTGGCAACCTGCTCGGGGACGTCGCGAAGTTTGCCCAGGCCCACGGCCTGACAGGCAAGGACGTGCTGGTCAGCGGCCATAGCCTGGGTGGGCTGGCGGTCAACAGCCTGGCGGACTTGAGCACCAGCAAATGGTCAGGGTTCTATTCCGGTGCCAACTACATCGCCTACGCCTCGCCGACCCAGAGCAGTACCGACAAGGTCTTGAACATCGGTTACGAGAACGACCCGGTGTTTCGCGCCCTGGACGGTTCGACCTTCAACCTCGCGTCGGTGGGCGTGCACGACGGGCAGCAGGAATCGGCCACCAACAATATCGTCAGCTTCAACGACCACTACGCTTCAGCGGCCTGGAACTTACTGCCATTTTCCATCCTCAACATCCCCACCTGGATTTCCCACCTGCCCACCGGCTACGGCGATGGCATGGGTCGGATCATGACTTCGGCGTTCTACGACCTCACTGAAAAAGACTCCACCGTCATCGTCGCCAACCTGTCAGACCCCGCGCGGGCCAATACCTGGGTGCAGGACCTCAACCGCAACGCGGAAACCCACACCGGCAGCACGTTTATCATCGGCAGCGACAGCAATGACCTGATCCAGGGCGGCCAGGGCAGTGACTACCTGGAGGGGCGAGCAGGCAATGACACCTTTCGCGATGGCGGTGGCTACAACGTGATACTGGGCGGGCAGGGCAGCAATACCTTGCAACTGCAGCAGTCGGTGAAGGATTTCAGTTTCGCCCATGACGGGGCCGGGACGCTGTATGTGCGCGATGTCCATGGCGCGATCAGCATCACCCGCGACATTGGCACGTTGGTCAGTAAGGAGTCCGGGTTGTTCTGGGGGCTGCTCAAGGATGAAGTGAGCCACAGCGTCACCGCCAATGGCCTGGTGGCTGGCGCCAACCTGACCGCCTATGCGTCTTCGGTCAAGGGCAGCGCGGCCAACGACACCTTGGTGGCGGGAGCGAAGGGGGACTGGCTGTTCGGCCAGGACGGTGACGATGTGTTGGTGGGCGGCGCCGGTAACGACACCTTCGTCGGCGGTGCGGGCAATGACCAGATGCACGCGGGAGGCGGCAGTGACACCTTCCTTTTCAACGGTGCATTCGGCCAGGACCGGATCAGCGGTTATGGGGCCGGGGACAAGCTGGTGTTCCTCGGCGTACCAGGCGCCGGGGCGGGGCATGACTACAGCCAGTACCTGTCACAAGTGGGCAGCGACACGCTGCTTAAGGTCGGCGACAGTTCCGTGACGCTGGTGGGCGTTGGTATCGGTCAGGTTGGCGGCGACGGGATCGTGTTCGCTTGATAGTGCTATTGCGAGCAGGCTCGCTCCCACAGGGACGGACGGTGAGTACAGGATTCTGTGAACACCGAGCACAAATGTGGGAGCGAGCCTGCTCGCGATGACGGTGTAGCTGTCGAACTCAGTCTTCCTTGCGAATGGTAGCCACATCATCGGCGCGGACCCGGACTTTCTTGCCGGAAATATCCTCGAACTCGTAGAAACCATCAGCGGTGCGGGTATTGGGGGTGTCCTTGGTCAAATACTGAGTACCGTTCTGCAAAGTCACCACGGTTGGCGAGGCGCAGCCAGACAGAGCCAGAAATGCCACGACGACCAGGGGCAGGCCCAGAAACCTGATGTTCATAACCATAACCTCTCAATCAAAAGGACACGGATCAGCTGATTCGACCGCGCCATCACGTTAGTCAACCGCCATTGGTCTCGCTTGCCGTAGGAAAGTTCATCGCTGGCTGAAGGATTTCACCTTAAATATAGGAGACCGTTCATCTTTTGCGGTTGCCTGAGTGGTTTACAGCTGTTATCTGTATGCATAACCAGTATCCCAAAACTCTTGGCGTTTCTTTTCCGTGGCTGCCCGCGCTCTCGACGATCCGTTTTACTACCTGAACAACTTCCAGCAGGTACTCGCTTGGTTGACCCAGCGGTATGCCGATGTGCTCAGCCCCGAAGAACAACGCTTCATCGACCACTTCGTAGCGCTGCCGCGTGGCTCCCAGGGCTTGCTGGTGCGGATGGTGATGCGCAAGGGACTGCGGTTTCGCCATAGCAAGCTGAATTACCCGGAAATCGGCGACATAGGCGTAGCCGTCGCGCCGTTGCTGGCGTTGGGTTGGGTCAAGGAACAGGCTCCCATCGGGCTCGTCGAGCTGTTCGAGGTGCTGCTCAAGCCGGAAATCCTCCTGTGCCTGGGCCACTTGATCGAACACCCCAAGGCGAAAAAGACCGAATGGCTCCAGACCCTGGACGAACACCTCAGTCAACCCCAGCCGTTCCGGGCCTGGTGCCCGCAGCTTGACGATCGGCTGTACAGCCTGACGATCATGAATCTGTGCGACAGGCTGCGGTTGATGTTTTTCGGCAATCTTTACCAGGACTGGTCGGAATTCGTCCTGGCAGACCTGGGCATTTTCACCTACGAAACCGTCGAGTTCAGCGCCGAGTCACGGGGCTTGCGCAGTCGCGAAGACGTCGATGCCTGCGTGTTCCTGCACGACTGCCAGCAGCGCTTCGAAGCCGGCGACCCCCTGGAAGAAATTGTCGCCCAGGTCAACCAACTGTCCCTGGACAATCCATGGCTGGAGCGACGCCGGGGCAAGTTGTTGTTCCAGATCGGCCAGCATGGCGAACGCACCGGCGATTTTGCCTTGGCCTTGGGCATCTATCGCGATTGCACCTACCCCGGCGCACGGCTGCGGATGGTCCGGGTGCTGGAGCGCGTGGGTGAGTACACCCTGGCTCTTGAACTGGGCGAGGCGGCGGCGCAGGCACCGCAAAGTGCCGCCGAAACCCAGGCCTTGCTGCGGATCCTGCCCCGTCTGCGGCGCAAGTTGGGTGGGCCACCGGTGCCACGGGGCATGGCCCGGGAAGAAGACCGCCTGGAGCTGCACCTGCCTCGCGTCGATCCGGCCTTATCGGTGGAGTACCACGTCCAGGCCCATCTGCACGACGAAGCCGCGCCGGTGCATTACGTCGAGAACAGCCTGATTAATTCGCTGTTCGGCCTGTTGTGTTGGCCGGCGATCTTCGCGCCGCTGCCGGGAGCGTTTTTCCACCCGTTCCAGCGCGGGCCGGTCGACCTGCTCAACGAAGATTTCCACGCCCGTCGCGCCGAGCTGTTCGCAACTTGCCTGGCAGAGTTGGACGATGGCCGCTATCGACAGACCATCGTCCGTCGCTACGCGCAAAAGTGGGGTGTGCAGTCACCTTTCGTGTTCTGGGGCGCGTTGTCCGAGTCCTTGCTGGAACAGGCCCTCGATTGCCTGCCGGCGGAGCATCTCAAGCACTGGTTCCACCGTTTGCTGCTGGACATCAAGGCCAACCGCGCCGGCATGCCGGACCTGATCCAGTTCTGGCCGCAGGACAAGACCTACCGCATGATCGAAGTCAAAGGCCCCGGCGATCGCCTGCAAGACAACCAGCTGCGCTGGCTGGAGTTCTGTCACGAGCACCAGATGCCCGTCGCTGTTTGTTATGTGCAGTGGGTGGAGTCCCCCATCGCGAGCGAGCTTGCTCCCACAGGTGATCTGGGGCAGTCGGTCCCTTGTGGAAGCGAGCTTGCTCGCGATGGGCACACATGAATCTGCTGCCAGGCTACAGCATCGCCGTGCGGGCGCTTTGTGAGTTCACTGCCAAGGTGGGTGACCTCGACCTGCGCTTCACACCGTCGCCCACGGCCTTGGAAGGTATCGCCGGCCATCGCACCGTGGCCTCGCGGCGCAGCGAAGGCTATCAGTCTGAGGTGGTCCTCGAAGGTCACTACCAGGCACTGAAAGTCAAAGGCCGGGCCGACGGCTATGACCCGGATCGCCAGTGCCTTGAAGAAGTGAAGACCTACCGGGGCGACCTGGCCAAGCAGCCCGCCAATCATCGCCAGCTGCATTGGGCACAGGCGAAAATCTATGGCTGGCTGATGTGCCAGAAGCTGCAGTTGTCGCACATCGACGTGGCGCTGGTGTACTTCGACATCGTCAGCGAAAAGGAAACCTGCATCACGCAACCCTTCGAGGCGACGGAGCTGCAAGCCTTTTTCGAAGCGCAATGCGCGTTGTTCCTGGCCTGGGCCGAACAGGAAATGGCCCATCGACAGGCACGCAACCTTGGCGCGCAGTCGCTGGTGTTTCCGCATGCCGGTTTCAGGCCCGGGCAACGGCACTTGGCCGAGTCGGTGTTCAAGGCGGTCAGCACCGGTCGCTGCCTGATGGCCCAGGCACCTACTGGCATTGGCAAGACCATCGGCACCTTGTTTCCGCTGCTCAAGGCCCTGGCGCCGCAGCGACTGGACAAGGTGTACTTCCTAACGGCGAAGACCCCAGGGCGCAAGTTGGCCCTGGATGCGGCACGAGTGCTTACCCACAGCGCACCGTCAATGCCGTTACGGGTGCTGGAAATGATCGCCCGGGACAAGGCCTGCGAACACCCGGACAAGGCCTGCCATGGCGAATCCTGCCCGCTGGCCCGCGGTTTCTACGACCGCTTGCCGGGCGCCCGGGCGGCAGCGAGCCAGGTCACGTTGCTCGACCAGACGGCGTTGCGCGAAATTGCGCTGGCCCATGAGGTCTGCCCGTATTACCTAAGCCAGGAAATGGCCCGTTGGGCCGATGTGGTGGTAGCCGACTACAACTATTACTTCGATTTCAATGCCTTGCTCTTCGGCCTGGCCCAGGCCAATGGCTGGACCGTCGCGACCCTGGTGGATGAAGCCCACAACCTGGTGGAGCGCGGACGGCAGATGTACAGCGCGACCCTCGACCAGGCCGCGCTAACCAGCGTGCGAAAAACCGCCCCTGAACCACTGAAGAAATCCCTGGAGCGGGTCAATCGCCAGTGGAACGCCTTGCACGCGCCCCAGATGGCGGCCTATCAGGCCTATGAAAAGCTGCCGGAAAAACTGCTCCAGGCCCTGGCTAGCTGTACCACGGCCATCGGCGATTACCTCAACGATCATCCCCAGGGCCTGGACAGCGGTTTACAGGCGTTTTACTTCGATGCCTTGCAGTTTGGCCGAGTGGCGGAATCCTTCGACGAGCACTTTGTGTTCGACATCCACAAGCGCGAACTCGGTCGCCAGCGCAGCCTGTCCACTCTGTGCCTGCGCAATGTGGTGCCGGCTGCATTCCTGGCCCCCAGGCTGACGGCCGCCCGTAGCACGGTGCTGTTTTCCGCGACCCTGAGCCCTCGACACTACTATGCGGACTTGTTGGGGACGCCGGGCGACACGGTATGGATCGATGTCGAATCACCATTCAAGGCCGAACAGCTGGACGTGCAGGTTGTCAGCCGCATCTCCACCCGTTTTGCTCACCGCCAGGCGTCCCTGGAGCCGATTGTCGAGTTGATGGCTCGCCAGTTCCGCGAGCGGCCAGGCAACTACCTGGCCTTTTTCAGCAGCTTCGATTACTTGCAGCAAGTGGCCGGGCTGTTTGCCGAACGGTACCCACAGATTGAACTCTGGACGCAATCGCGGGGCATGGGCGAAGCCCCTCGGCAAGCGTTTATCGAGCGTTTCATGGAGCACAGCCAAGGTATCGGTTTTGCCGTGTTGGGCGGCGCGTTCGGCGAGGGCATCGATTTGCCGGGCTCACGCCTGATCGGCGCCTTCATCGCCACCTTGGGGCTCGCGCAGTTCAACCCGGTCAATGAGCAGATGAAACAACGCATGGCGGCGATCTTCGGCGACGGCTACGACTACACCTACCTGTACCCCGGCCTGCAAAAAGTCGTACAGGCGGCTGGCCGCGTCATCCGTACCCAGCAGGATCGCGGAGTGGTGCTGCTGATAGATGATCGGTTTGGCGAGGCGAGGGTGCAGCACTTGTTGCCGCGTTGGTGGTCAGTTACTCAAGAGGTGCACAAATCTCCCGGTGGGAACCAGGTTTGACGATTTTTCCTGGCGCCCGACTTGCTCCATACTCCGCAAAAAATCCACATGGACGCCTCGGCCAGATGCTTGAGAAAGACTCCAAGACCTCACTCATGAACGAAGAGCAGCGCTTTCGCCTGCTCATCGACGCTGTGGTCGACTACGCCATCTACATGACCGACCCCTCGGGCATCATCACCAGCTGGAACTCCGGCGCCAGGCGATTCAAGGGTTACGAGGAATCCGAAATCCTGGGCCAGCACTTCTCCCGTTTCTACACCGACCAGGACCGCGCCGCCGGCCTGCCGCAACGGGCGCTGGACACGGCCGTGCATGAGGGGCGCTTCGAAGGCGAGGGCTGGCGGGTGCGCAAGGACGGCACGTTGTTCTGGTCCCATGTGGTGATCGATCCGATCATCGACAGCCAGAGCGGCACCTTGCTCGGCTTCGCCAAGATCACCCGCGACCTGACCGATCGCAAGATGGCCGAGGAAACCCTCAAGCAAAGCGAGCAGCAGTTCCGCCTGCTGGTGCAAAGCGTCACCGATTACGCCATCTACATGCTCGACCCGCAGGGCCAGGTCACCAACTGGAACCAGGGGGCGCAGCGGATCAAGGGGTATCTGCCGATCGAAGCCATCGGCCAGCATTTCTCGATGTTCTATACCCCGGAGGATCGTGAAGCCGGTGAACCACAGCGCGCGCTGAGCATCGCCGCCAGCGAAGGGCGTTTTGAGAAAAAGGGCTGGCGCATGCGCAAGGATGGCACACGCTTCATGGCCCACGTGGTCATCGATGCGATTCGCAGCGACACCGGCACACTGTTGGGATTCGCCAAGATCACCCGCGACATCACCGACGCCACCAAGGCCCAGGAAGC